>Ga0326727_10012076_pt1 | contig 19803 bp, 21 predicted proteins | sample MB2enrmetagenome_FD_207643 | JGI IMG/M metagenome (GOLD analysis project Ga0326727, IMG submission 207643) | Lab enriched peat soil microbial communities from McLean, Ithaca, NY, United States - MB29MY | ecosystem: Environmental > Terrestrial > Soil > Wetlands > Peat | place: USA: New York...
TGCCCTTCCTCCCCACACGCTCCGCCTGCCGGAGCAGCTCCTCCGGGATGTAGAGAGGCACGATCCTCGTGGCTGCCACGACATCCCCGGGTTGCACCGGATACCTGTCCGCCACGGCAGTGAAGAGCACCTGGCTCACCCTGTTCATCTCAGCCAGGCCCCTGCGGTCGACTGCCACGATGCCCTTGACCCTGCTCACGATATCGACCCTTCCCTCTTTGGCCGGCCGCAGCTCCGTGTTATCGCCCGCTGCGGCCACGGCAATGCGCATGGCCGCTTCTTCCTCATGCACCTCTCTCTCCCTGCCGTCAGTCACGTAAATATGACCTTTCCCCATGTCGAGCAGCCGCTCGATGTCGCCCTTTTCTATGATCCTTCCCCGTCTGAAGGGCACGTCCTTTTTCTGTCCCGGTATTATTTCGGTCACATCATGGGCGAGCATCAGGCCCGTCGCATCCTCGACCCTAATCTTTTTCAACCTTGTAGCCCCTCCTTTTCAAATTTGCCACGTCCTCCTCCGTATCCAGGTCGAGGATGGCCCCTTCTCCGCCTTCGATGAACCGCGCGTCGGCCCCGGCCGCCCCTATTACGTCCCGAAGGCCGCCCTGGCCCCTGACCGCGCCGACCGTCTCCCGGTGGCGCCTCATATCGATGAGGACCGGATGGCCCGGAATACCCCTGTGGACGGGCACGACAATGGAGGCTTCCGTGGCTCGGCCGGCCTCCATGACGCCCCGGATGACCTCGAGAGTCACGAAGGGCTTATCGCCCAGGTGGAAGAGCACCAGATCCGAGTCGATGACCATGGGCAGGGCCGCCTTGATCGAAGCGGACATGCCGTCCTCGTGCCGCCCATGGTGAACAAATCTCACGGGGAGGCCCGACAGCGCTTCCTCTACCCTCTCCCTTTCAAATCCCGTCACCACGGTGATATCTCCTGCTTCCGCCTCGATGAAGAGGCGCGTCGTTCTCCTCACTACCGCCTCTCCGTTCACTCTGATGCACAGCTTATTGAAACCCAGCCTCTTCGATGCCCCTGCAGCCAGGATCACGGTAGATATCTTCGGCATGGATTCGTCCTGAAAGCACGACGTAGAGCATTCTTCACGGGGCAATGCAGCGGTTCAATCCCCCGTGGCTAGGCGGCGCTGCCCGTATCAGGGCGGGCTCGCTTGATCTCCCTGTTCAGATCCGCAATCAGCCCGTCCACATCGACGCCGTGAACCTCGGCCCCCTGCTCGATGCTCTCGAAGAGGGCGGCCTGACAACCCAGACACCCCAGGCCGTGCCGCTCGAAGATCGCGATCGTCTCGGGATATTTCTTGACGATTTCCTCAATCGACATTTTTCTATTGATCATCTTCACTCCCTGCCCTCTCTCTTCCGCCTCCCCTCAGAACACATCGGCTGAAAAGATATAGATCTCCGTCTCCTCCGATTGCCAGGCATCCCTGGGAAGCCCGGCCTTCATGCACGTGTACTCGAGGAAGGTCTTCCTGTCCCACCCGTTCTCGGTGGCAACCTGGGGCAGGAGCAGTCCGGCATCGATTCCCCTCTCGATATAGAGCCCGTGAAGACCCACCTCGATCTCCCCTATGTCCCGTATCCTCTTCATCGGGGTGAGCACGGAAATCTCGACGTCGGTGCTCTTCCACTCGACGTCGCTGAGGGGCATGAAACGGGGGTCGTGGAACGCCGCTTCAACCGCCATGCGCCTCACGGTCTCATCGAGCGGCATCTGTCCCCTGATAGAGCCGATGCACCCTTTCAGCTCCCCTTTCGTCTTGAGACAGACGAAGGCCCCCATTTTCTTTTTCAGGGTTTCGGGGATCTCCGGAGGCTCTTCCTCCCTCCCGAAAAGCACCCTCTCTATGGAGCTCCTCGCCAGCTCCTTCAGCGCCCGCCTCTCCTCGTCTGAGAAATGCAGGTCTATCCCCGCCTTCCCTGGGGCCAATGGCTACTTTCCTCCACAAAAAATGCAGGAAACGTACCCGACCACGCCGCTCATATCCCCGGTTACATCACCGGAATTGGCATAGTGCAAGACCCTGCTCCGCCTCGCCCCCAGCTTTTCGCAGAGGGCCATGGCAACGATCATGGCGCCCGCACCGCACGCCTCGTACTTCCCCGTCGCCAGCTCCCTGGTCATGCCGTCCAGGTCGAACCGCTCCAGAAGGTCCACTGCGGCCTTGTCCATCTCCAACGCCTGCTCATAGGGGTAGTAGTGGGAAAGATCGGTGCTTCCCACGATCAGGTAGCGCCCCTCCCTCTCTTTGATCGCGCGATGGATGAGGGCTGAAAGCTGGAGGGAGGACTCCGCGTCCTGACTGTTTCCCAAGATCAGGGGCACTATCTTGAACGCCGGGAGCACGGACTGGAGAAAGGGGAGCTGCACTTCTATGGCGTGCTCCCCCCGGTGCATGCGCGAATCCCCGTGGACCATGTCCCCTTCGTCCATGAGCGCGCGGGCGAGCCCCTCGTCAATGGGGACAAGCCCCAGGGGGGTCCGGTACGCCCCTTCGGGCTGCACCGCCGCACCCACGAAGAACGACCGGTGACTGGGGGACAGGATGATGACCGTGCCGTAGCGGCTTCCCGCCAGGGCCTTATACCCATAGGCAGCCGTCTGCCCCGAGTACATGTAGCCCGCGTGAGGCGAGACCAAGCCGACGATATCCCCCGCCGGCTCGCCGGGGGGCACCTTGCTCAGATATCCCGCAATGTCTGCCTTGAGGGCATCCGGGTTGCCCGGATAGAAAGTGCCGCTTACCGCGGCTTCTCGAATCTCACCCATCATCCGCCTGCTGTCCGCTATTATAACACAATTACTCCGGACCAGCACAAAATATGGGGCGCACCCGGGGCACGCTCATTTGGAAAAATCGGGTGATGCCGCCCGAGGGGCAAGCGGCGGCGATCCTATTTTTTTTCGACCATCTGCACCTGGTTCTTTGGGGCCATCGGCGTCAGCTCGAACATACTCCCGTCACTCAGGGTAAGAATCCCCGTCCTCTTGGCCATGGAGAGCCGCCTCTCCACCTGCCAGTTCGTATAGAACAGCCCTATGATAGAGCCCACCATGAGGGTGATGAGAAAGTAGAAGAGCAGCCGGTGCACGACCCTCCTCACCATCTTCTTTTCTTCCTGCGCGAAGATCTCTCTCTTGAGGCCCTCCACGAGTTCGTGGGCTTCCGCCACCTTGTTCATAATGGTGTCGCGATCGACTCCTGTTTCCATAACCCCCTCCTCTCGAGTTGGCTTTGATAGAGCTTGAGTACCTGCCTGGCCTCGTCCTGGGCCTCCTTCTTGTCCTTCCCCCCTTTGTACCGCGCGAGGGCCTCGAACATGTTTCCCTTCGACAAGGAGAGCTTGTCCCGGAGCGTTTCCGCTCCCTCCAGGATATTGACCGATGAATACTGGGAAAAATACTTTGTCTGGGCCTCTCCCTTAAACCCCTTCTTGCTCACCGCCTCCTTCCTGAAGCGCGATTCGGTGTGGAGCAGACAACAGAGGAGGATGGGGTCGAGACGCGTCACGCTCGAGGCGGACGTGATCCACCTATTGAGAAAAGGAACGCGCTCCTGCGGCGCCTGCAGGTCGACGAGGGTTTCCTGCACCACGTCTCTTCCTGCGGGCGGCGTGAAGATCGAGAACATCCTCTCCGACCTGCTGTTCGCATAGAGAAGGCCCATGACGCACACGGTGATCAGGATGAACTTGAACGTCAATTCCAGGTGCTTGAGCATTTGCGTATGCCTCCTTTCCCGGATGATGGGATATCGGGGAGACTCAAGGAGAACCTCCGCGCATCCGATCACTTTCCGCCAGTCCTTCCGAAGGACGACCTTGGGACTGGTGCCTCGAACCTCCCGAGTCCTGATGGCGGGTATACCGTCGCCCACCTCATGCTCAGGCCTTCGCTCGAAGCTGCCGGATCGGGGAACTTACGTTTGTGGCTAGTGTATAACTTTGTTTTCGATTTGTCAAGCAAAAATATCGCCCTCCCCTGAAATTCCTTTCCCCTGGATGAGAAATGCCCCGGGAGAGAAGGGCTTCCACGGAATGAGCGCCCCCTCGTTCGGTACCTTTACCTTTTCCTTATGCGTGTAAATATAAGGCAGGATGACGGAGCAGGCACACTACGCCGGAGAGGCGCCCCTCGTGCGGTTTCGGCCTCGCCGCCCCGAAGGATTCACCGAGGCAGGCTCTATTTCCGGTTAGGGAAGCCGCGCCCCAGGGCACAAGCGTGCGGCTCCGGGCGCTTCAGGGGGCGAGCAGGACCTGGTCTTCGAACCTCTCGGCGAGGGCCCTGGAAAGGGCCTCCGCCGCCTGCTCATCGGCACATTCCACCATGAGCTCACCCTGCTCGCCCACCACGAGGCGGCCGAACTGCCTGACCACCTCGGCTACGTCATTCGGCTCCACGGTCCACCACCCGCGGGTCCGCCGCAGCAGTTCCTCCCCCTTGAGGGGCTGGGGCGTTACCAGGTCGATGCTCCTGAACCAGGCCTCCCAGCCTATCTGGGCCGGGGCCCTGAGCACGGGGCTCACCGGATCGTGGTAGATGCGGCAGCGGCCGAAAAGACGAAGGCGCGTCATTTCTCCTCCAGCAGGCGCGCCACCGCAATGTTCGCCGGCAGGGCCTCCCCGGGGACCGCTATCCCCCGCGTGGCGAGGGCCTTTGCCAGGCAGAAGAGGTAGAGATGGGCCACGTCTTTTTCCTCCAGGTGTACCCCTTCCCGGGTCGCGCGAGCCCAGCCCCGCTCGAAGAGATGGAGGGCCATCTTCCGCCACTGGCCCAGTCTCCGGTCGAGCCGGCCGATATTGAGCCGGTCAAGGAGCAGGTTTTGCTCGGCCTCAGCCGCCGCAAAGACGCGCCTCAGCCTCCTGACCGACGGGTCATGCCCGAACCGATCTTCCTCCACGTACACTACCTCCCGCGACGCCGCCCGCCTGCCCCTTCCGATCCGGGCTCCCCACTTTATCAAAGTTAAGGCAGTGGCGAGGGCAAAGGCAAGAAAAAAAAATCTTCGCGGAGCACCCTGAGTTTTTGTCCGGGCAGCCATTTTCTTTGGCCTTTCCGTCAGAAGAGCGGACCTGCCGCGGGGGAACTCAGGGAATTCCGCAACAAATCTTCCACCGACCGATCGCTGCACCCCTTTTTTTGGACAAGGGCCCCCTGGAGCGGTTATACTCTCACTAAGCTATTTCACTTTTTTCAAGGAGGTCTCTATGGGTACAAGGGGATGGTTTCTCGCGCTGGCTGCAATCCTACTCTTCTTCTGCGTCTTACCCCCTCAAAGCTACGGCCAGGTGGGGGTGGGCGTGGGCGTTCCGCCCCTCCAGATCCCGGCCCCGCCCGCCGTGGTCGTCATCCCCGGCACCTATGTCTACATGGTCCCCGACATCGGCGTCGATGTCCTCTTCTATCACGGATTCTGGTACCGCCCCTATGAAGGCAGGTGGTTCAGGACAAGATCATGGGGCGGCCCATGGGCCTTCGTGGGGCCACGGGCGGTTCCGGGGCCCCTCCTCTCGCTCCCTCCGGATTACCGCATGGTGCCCCCCGGGTACCGCCGGATACCTCGTGCGGATCTCATGAGAAACTGGGCGGGGTGGGAGCGCACCCGCTATTGGGACAGAGACCGGGCGTGGCACGAAGGGTGGCACGGAAAGGGCGAAGTGAGACACGAGGAAGGACCGAGGAAGCCTGAAGGGCACGGGAGAGTTGAGGAGGAGAGGCGCGGCCATGAGGAGCGCGAGGAGCACGGCAGGTAAGGCGCCCACGGCAGGGCCCCTGCCTATCCCGATAGAAGTGCCCGGATAGAGGTGCTCCGAAGGCGGATTACGCCGGAGGCCGGCCGCGGAGGTCATGAGGCCGCATGACCGCGGCCGCGGCCTCGCCCACCTTCGCCGGATTCCTCACGACCCTGATTCCTGCCCTTCCCAGGGCACTGATCTTCTCCCCGGCTCCGCCCCCGCCCCGGGAAACGATGGCGCCCGCGTGTCCCATGCGCCGCTCGGGAGGGGCAGTTACCCCTGCGATATAGGCCACCACGGGCTTGGTCATCTCATCGAGAAAAAACTGACCCGCCTCTTCCTCCTGGCTTCCGCCGATCTCGCCGATCATGACCACGGCCTCGGTGCCTCTGTCCTCCTCGAAAAGGCGCAGCAGGTCGACGAAGGAGAGGCCCCCTATGGGGTCTCCCCCGATCCCGACGCACGTGGACTGGCCTATGCCCCGCATGGTCAGCTGAAGGACCACCTCATAGGTGAGGGTTCCGCTCCTGGAAATGATCCCCACGGTGCCTTCCCTGTGGATGTAGCCCGCCATGACCCCGATCTTGCAGCGGCCGGGCGAGATGATCCCCGGTGTGTTCGGCCCCACGAGCCTCGCGCCCGATCCGTCCAGGTAGCGGCGGACAAGGACCATGTCGAGGGTCGGTATGCCTTCGGTGAGGCAGACCACCAGTCCGATGCCCGCCTCGGCGGCTTCCATGATGGCATCGGCTGCCTGGGCGGGTCGCACGAAGATGGCGGATGCATTGGCCCCCGTCTCTCCGACGGCCTCCCTCACCGTATTGAACACGGGGATGCCCTCGTGTCGGACCCCTCCCTTCCCCGGCGTGACGCCGGCAACGATATTGGTGCCGTACTCCCTCATCTGACCGGCATGAAAAGCCCCTTCACCTCCGGTGATGCCCTGGATAAGGACCCTCGTATGCTCGTCGACAAGGATACTCACGTTACCTCGATAAGTCCCGTATCTTTTCGGCGGCCTCTCCCAAACTGCTCACGGCAATGAAATTGAGCGTCGAAGAGGCCAGGATCTTCTCCCCCATCTCCCTGTTCGTCCCTTCCAGCCTCACCACCACAGGCAGAGCGATGTCGAGGGCCGCCGCTGCCTCCTTCACCCCCGCGGCCAGGGTGTCGCAGCGCAGGATGCCTCCGAAGATGTTGATGAAGAGCACCTTCACGTCCTTGTCGGAGAGCACGATGCGAAGACCCTCCCTGATCATGGGCGCGGTGGCGCCTCCCCCTACGTCGAGGAAATTTGCCGGCTCCGCGCCTGCGAGCTTGATCAGGTCCATGGTGGCCATGGCGAGGCCCGCCCCATTCACCATGCATCCCACATTGCCCTTCAGCTTTATGTAGTTGAGCCCGAAGCGGCCGGCCTCCACCTCCAGGGGGTCCTCCTGGGCAATGTCGTGCCATGATGCCAAGTCAGGATGCCTGAACAGCGCGTTGTCGTCGATGGTCACCTTCCCATCCAGGGCAACCACGTCGAGCACCTCGGTGATCGCCAGCGGGTTGATCTCCGCATTGGCGCAGTCATTCTCGATGAAAAGCCGGTACAGGGCCAGGAGGGCAGCGCCGCACTTCGACACGATATGGGGCGCGAGGCCGAGGGAGAAGAAGAGCCTCGACGCCTGGAACTGGCGCAGGCCAAAGGCGGGGTCGACCTGCTCTCTCACGATTTTCTCCGGTGCTTCCGCTGCGAGGCTCTCGATCTCCACGCCGCCCTCGCCGCTCACGAGCACCACGGGGCCGCGGGCAGACCGGTCGATGGTGATGCCCGCGTAGAGCTCCTTCCCCACCGCCACGGCCTCTTCCACGAGCAGGCCTCGCACGAGCTGGCCCGCGGGTCCGGTCTGGGCCGTCCGAAGCCTCCGCCCGAGCAGACCCGCGGCAAAAGTCCCGACCTCATCGAGACCCTCCGCTATGCGTATGCCCCCGGCTTTGCCCCGTCCGCCCGCGTAGATCTGGGCCTTCACCACCACCGGCCAGGAGGCCAGGGACCTCGCCGCGGACAGGGCCTCTTCGGGCGTGGACGCCAGCGAGCCCCGTGGAACGGCGATGCCGTACTTTTGGAAGAGCCCCTTTGCCTGATGCTCATAGGTCTTCATTTTCCCACACGATGCGCCGGGAGAGGGCGTGGTCCGTCCCGATCCGCTTCGCCGCCGCCATGCCTGCCCTGAGGGCCTCCCGGTTGAGCGCCTCGGAGCCCTTCGGCACCCGGTGGAGCACCGCTTTCTCGAGGGCGCCCCTGGAGACCACACTGGTGAGCTGACCCAGGGCCCCGAGGGCCACGATATTGGCCGCCATCTCTTTTTGCAGCTTCTCCCTGGCAATCCTGGTAAAGGGGATGGCAAAGACCTCGGGTACCGGCAGCTGGGTCACGAAGGTGGAATCGACGATCAGGGTGCCCCCCGGCTTCAGGTCGCCGTAGTACTCGTCGCACGATTTCTGGCTCATGGCGAGGAGGAGGTCGAGCTTCAGGGCCTTGGGGTAGTCGATCTCCTCGTCGCTCACCACGACCTCGGCCTTGCTCGACCCGCCCCGGGCCTCGGGCCCGTAGCTCTGGGTCTGGGCCACATGCTTTCCGTCGTAGACGCCTATGGCCTCGGCCAGGATTATACCCATGACGATGATCCCCTGCCCCCCCGTACCGGAGAGCCTGATATCGTAGCGCACCTACCCCTCCTCCGCCTCTTCCGCGCGGGCCCTGACCTTGTCGTACTCGTCCTGGTAGACCGGCATCATTCTATCGACGAGCACGCCCGTGAGGAACTTGTCCGCAAGGCTTTCCTCCCCCATTCTCGCGGCCTCCTCAACGGGCACCGCATGGTCGCGCTGCCACTCCAACATGGCTACGGCCCCGCCCATGCGGTTCAGTTTTCCGTACTGGGTATGGCAGTGGGCGATCACCTCCACCACCGAGAAGCCGATCTTGGAAAAGGCCTTCTCCATGAGGCCCGCGAGCTGGTTCGCGTGGTAGACCGTGCCCCTGGCCACAAAGGAGGCCCCGGCGGTCACCGCGAGCTCTGAGATCTTGAAGGCGTGCTCCACGTTCGCGTAAACCGTGGTGGTCGACCTCATCCCGTAGGGCGTGGTCGGCGAATACTGCCCTCCGGTCATACCGTAGATGGCGTTATTGAGTATGATCGCCGTGAGGTCTATGTTCCGCCGCGCCGCGTGGATAAAATGGTTCCCGCCGATGGCCACCGCGTCCCCGTCGCCCATCACCACGATCACCTTCATCCTGGGCTTCGCGAGCTTCACCCCCGTGGCAAACGTGAGGGCCCGGCCGTGCGTGGTGTGGAGGGTGTTGAAGTCGACGTAGACGGGCAGCCTGCTGGAGCAGCCGATGCCCGAGACGAGCACGATCTCGTTCTTGTCGAACCCGGTCCTGTCGATGGCGCGGATAAGGGCCCCCAGCATGATGCCGATCCCGCAGCCCGGACACCACACGTGGGGGAACTTCTTGTCGTGGCGGAGGTACTTATGGATAAGCTTGGTAATTTCCGCCATCACGACACCTCCATGAGGGGCTTCAGGATCTCTTCGGGCGTGATCGTGGTCCCGTCGACCTTGTTGACCCCTATGACCCGGGCCTTCCCCTGGTTCACCCGCTTCACTTCCCGTGAGATCTGCCCCATGTTCATCTCCGGCACCACGAGCACGCGCGCGCTTTGGAGCACCTTGTCCACCGCCGCCCGCATAAAGGGCCACAGGGTGTCCAGTTTCAGGAGACCCGCCCTGATGCCGTTCTCCCGGGCCTCCCTCACCGCCCGCTTTGCCGACCGCGCCACGCTGCCGTAGGCGATGACCACGATCTCCGCGTCGTCCGTCAGAAAAAACTCGCCCGACTGGATCTCCGCCATGTGCTGGCTGACCTTACGGAAGAGCCGGGCGACAAAGGGACCTATCTCGTCCGGCCTTTCCGTGGGAAAACCGCGCACGTCGTGGGTGAGGCCGGTCACGTGGTGGCGGTAGCCGTCGCCGAAATCGGCCATGGGCGGCACCCCGCCCGCGGTGTTTTCGTAGGGGATATACCATTCGGGCGGCACCTTCGGCTTTGTCCGGTTGACGATCCGCACCGCGTCCTCCCCGGGGAGGACCACCTTTTCCCGCATGTGGGCCACCACCTCGTCGAGGAGGAGGATGACCGGGTTCCTGAACCTCTCGGAGAGGTTGAAGGCGCGCACCGTGAAATCGAAGCATTCCCGCACGGTGGAGGGGGCCAGCACGATGATGGGGTGGTCCCCATGGGTGCCCCACCTCGCCTGCATCACGTCCCCCTGGGCGGGCAGCGTGGGGAGCCCCGTGCTCGGGCCTCCTCGCATGACGTCGACCACCACGCAGGGCACCTCGGCCATCACCGCGAAGCCCAGGTTCTCCTGCATGAGCGAGAACCCCGGCCCCGAGGTCGCGGTCATCGATTTCACCCCGGCGAGCGACGCCCCGATTATGGCGCCCATGCTGGCAATCTCATCTTCCATCTGGATGAAGGTGCCCTTCCGGGCAGGGAGCTTCACCGAGAGGATCTCGGATATCTCCGTTGCCGGCGTGATGGGGTAGCCGGCGAAGAACAGGCAGCCCGCGCGGAGCGCGCCCTCCACCACCGCCTCGTTCCCCTGGAGCAGCACCTCTTCATGGTTCCGCTTTTTCACGTCTCTCCTCCGACCCCTCTTCTTTCCCGTCCTCGATGGTGATGGCAAAATCAGGGCACCTCAGCTCGCAGAGGCCGCAGCGCCCGCAGAGCGCCGCGTCCTTCACGTAGGGTGAGCCGGTCTCGTCGAGGGCAAGCGCCTTTTTCGGGCAAAAGGCAACGCAGATCCCGCAGCCTTTGCACCAGGCCTTGAAGATGTCGATGGTGGGCGGCGGTCTTTTCTTCTCTTTTTTCCGGTCGGCCTTCACCATGGCAGGCTCCCTCGTGGTCTATGATGCATGAGAGTATTATCGCATGTTTGGTACCTGAGTCAAAGGGAAGCGACGAAAAGCCCAGGGCAAGCGCATTTGGAAATCCCAACTTGAGTGAGACCGCATGGCACTCTTCCTGAGCACGTATGCGGAACGACCGCTCACCAGCGTAGGCGGAGCAGAGCGTTCCGAAGGATGAGGTGCGTGCTCGATCTTCCCTGCCCGTACTACACCGCGCACCTCAAGCGCTGAGGAGCCGGTGCGACCCGGCAAGGCAATAGGGAGCTGGGTGCCCCGCCTATGGTCGGGAGTGAAGCCTTAACGTGCGAAGGAACGGGTGTCATGCGGTCTCGCGGGTAGACAGTTTCCAAATGCGTTTGCCCTGCGGAAAGTCCCCGGCCGTCACATTTTTCGGGGCGGGGCCTTTCCGCGGCCCGGCTTTTGGTCTAGGCCTCACTTTTAACACCTATTTCATCAAGCCTTCACAAAGTTGCAACACTCTCGAGCCCATACTGGTGAGGGAAGCGGGTCTACTATCGGCAGCGGGAGCCGGCTCGCCCCGGCTTCACGCAATTGAGCCCGGCGCATTGGGGCAGGCGGACTTTACTCTGAATAGAGAAGCGAAAAGAGGGCGTTTATTTTTTCCGGGGCGGCGGGCTCAATTGCGACGACTGCACTCGGCGCTCCTTCCGTTGCACCTTTCTCTGAGGGGGCTTGGGAAGTTGAAGGTCGAACCGATGATCAGCCTCTTCCTCCCACTTTTCGTGGCAGGCGCTTTACTCGGTCCGCCCTTGGCGCGCGCGACCGGGCCCCTCCCCGATCTCTCTATTGTGGATTCGGCGGTGAGTGCCGATGTGGACGACCGGCCCCTGGGTGAAGTGCTCCGCATCATGGCGGAGAAAGGGCTCATCGAGATGAACGGCGGGGCCCGGGGTAGCGAGCCCCTCACCGTGCACTTCAGGGGCCTTCCCCTTGACCAGGCCATCTCAAGGATCATGCGGGGCTACAATTACGTGTTGATCGAACGGGGAAAAGCGCGGGCGCCGCAGCTCAGGATCATGGGAAAGATCGAGAGGGGCACGGTAAAGGCCTCAAAACCCCCGGATCCTCTTCCTGCTCCGCCCGCGGTGGCAGCGGCCGATTCAGGCAGCGACGTTCCGCAACAGCCGCCGGAACGGCCGATACTCCCGATCGGCAAGGATGGGCGGACTCTCCCCCATTGGACGGACGACGAGGGGCGCGTCCACATCATCGGGGAGCCGGAGGCTTCTCGAACGGCCCAGGCCACCGAGGCAGGCCAGCAACAGGGGAACGAACAACAGCAGGGCAAAGGGTCATTGGAGCAGCCATCCGACTCCGGATCGAGTGCCGCAATCGCAAAGAACCAGGCGAATGACCCGGCTTCGGAAGGCCGGAAGCAGGGAAGCCCGCAAGGGACAGCCGCGGGAGCGCCGGACCAGCCCTCGGTCTCCGAACCGCCCGGCGTCCGCTTTTAGCTTCACCATCGCTCTGACCGTCCCCTCAAAAGTGAATGCGCAAATTCACGAGCTTTTAACTGCCCTTTTACAACCGCTACATATCTCCCGGGTACCCTTGCGCCAGTGGGGCCGGGCCGGCCGGACGAGACCAGCATCGGCCGCCCCCTCCACGAAACCTTTGGCACGACTGACGAATGCAGGGGATCGGTTCCGGAGGAACCGGTCACGAAAGGAGGTGATGCGCGGGATAACGGCATTATCGTGAGCGGAACGCACGTCAAGGAACGGCTTCTCAACGATCAAATGGAGGGATAACGATGAAGAAAGTATTGCTTTTTGCACTGCTTTGCACCATGGCATCAGCCCTTGTCTTCGCCCCGACCACATGGGCTGCCCCGTGGAAGTTCGGCATCATCTCGGATACGCAGTGGGTAACGGCGGACGACGGCAAGAACCCGTATCAGAGCGCAGCAGACATCATCAACCAGGCCAACGCGGCCTTCATCGCGAATAACGTCAAGTTCGTGATCGCCGTCGGGGACCTGGCAGACACCAGCACCTACACGACACCGATTACTTCAACGAGCCCTGATGGCACGGCGTACACGGGCCTCAATGCCCTGAACATAGCCACGAGCTGTCAGAACTCGCCTCTTTGCAGCGGCACCTTTACCCCCGCCCCTTACACGCCCGGCTTTTTCCCTGCCGGCACCTTCAGCTCCGGCGCCACGTATAACGGCGGACCCACGTGGAGCGTCGGCGTGGCCGGCACAGCCGTCAGGGCCATTTCCGCCCAGGCCCTCTACAACGCGGGCATCGGCTTCTTCCCGTTCCGCGGCAACCACGACGATTCCCAGGGTGTGGCGGGGTGGTTCCAGTACCTCTATCCCCAGACGCAGAACGGCCTGAACAATGCGACACCGGCCGATGCGTACAGTGTCCCGAATCCCGAGCCTTCGACCTTTACCATGCCCACACAGTCAGGGAGCCCCTTCACGATCGGGACCAACTTCTCCAGCCCGAGCGAGAACCTTACCGGCGTGAGCTACGCCTTTACCTATAATAACGCGACCTTCGTGCTCGTCGACCAGTTCACCCCCATCGACGGCGCCGCGAATAGCAGTGAGGGCGGCGACAACCTGGTGGGCAACCAGCAGGCGTGGATCAGCAACGTGCTTCAAGCCAAAACCCAGTCCCCCAGCAAAGAGGCCCACGCCTTCGTCTTCAGCCACAAGGGTCTCATCACCGAGGACCATACGGACGTGCTCTTCGGCAACAACCCGGGGCAGGATCCCACGGCGATGGATGCCTTCATCGAGACCCTGGCGAATAACGGCGGTATGTGGTATATCAACGGCCACGACCACATGCACGTCAGGGAAACCGTGACGACCAGCGACGGCACGACGGCAAAGGTCCACGAGCTCGTCTGCGCCTCCGACAGCAACAAGTTCTACACGCCGCTTACGACTCCCAACGCTCATTACACCAAGTCGACCCAGACCCTTCTGTCCGAGGACCTCTACTATATCCCTTACTATATCGTGACGGTCGACGGGCCGAAGGTCACCTTCGATTACTACGCGGTCAACTCGAACGGAAACGGCAGCAACATTCCCACCACACCCACTCTCACGGGCAACTGGCAGCACCGCGAGACCTGGGGCTACAGCCTGAACGGCCACGAATTCAGCATACCTGAGGGCTCGACCTACACGACTGTCCTGGACGCCATCGCAGCAGGCACGGATGCGTACGGCAGCACCTTCTTCGGCACGAGCGCCGCGATCCTGAGCGGCACGAACGGCGGCACGGGACAAGAGAAACAGACCAGCCGGAAATTCGTTAAGAGCGTGAATACGGGCTGGGCCCCGAGAATCCAAGGCACCACCCTGAGCGACGTCTTCACCCTGTGGGGCTTGGCTGACGTGACCCAGGTGGCCGCGGGTAAGTACGATACCTACGCGGTCTCCGTCTCCTATGACCCGACCACCGTGACCACCGCCGCGATCAACGCGGGCCACCCGGCCTATCTGGCCACGTCCACGAAGGACGCGAACGGCAACATCACGGGCTGGGTCAAGGCTGCGAGCAGGGGTTTTGTCCTCGGCCCGTGGAACGCGAAGTATCCCCTGGGCTTCTACGGCCTCGACCTGAGCACGAACACCGCCTGGGCGGTCGTGAACTCAACGGGCGGCGATTTTGCCGTTATCCAACCGTAACATGATGAAAAGGAGAAATGACATGTTGAAGAGAATAGCTCTGTTTGCAATGATTGCAATGCTCTTCCTCGCCGTACAGGCGGGCAGGGCGAACGCCGACCTGATCGCGAACGGCAACTTTGCGACCGGCGATTTCACCGGCTGGATCCTCGGCGGAGACTACGCCAATCCATCTGTATGGTACACGGTCAATAATGATGGGCTGCAGAACGTACCGGCTGCCCCGACCGCGAACTACGCGCAGTTCCTTACGGCCGGCGCGCCCGTTACCATCTCCCAAACCCTCGCCGCCACCGCAGGTCAGGCCTATACGGTGAGCTTCTATGTCAAAGATGACTGGCCCACCAGCACCCCGAACAACGAGTTCCGGGCCGTGTGGAACGGAGCGACAGTGATGGACCTGGCGGGCACCTCTATGTCTTCTGTCTGGACGCCGTACGCGTTCGCTATTACGGGCGGCACGGGCAACGGCACGAATACGCTCACCTTCAGCTTTCTGCAGGATTCGGCCATGCTTGACATTACCCACATATCAGCAGCGCCTGTGCCTGTCCCCGGGGCCCTGCTCCTCTTCGGACCCGGACTCCTGGGCCTCATCGGCCTGAGGAGAAGAATCACGAAGTAGACGATCTCCATCCCTCCATCCCCCTCGGGGGGCGGGGCCGCGGCAAGGCCTCGCCCCCCGTGCGGAGGGTCCACGCCCGGTCATCTTCCGTAATGACCTCCCGTCCCTCGTTTTCCGGCCGGAAGGCCCCGTTTCAGCGCTGTCCCTGCCGTGCCAGTGTCTCCTTGACGAATACCTGGCCCGTCCGGTAATCGTATACCCACAGCTCCAGCAGGTCGGACCCCAGGTAGTAGTGCCGGAAGCCGCTCCCGGCCATTGTGGGGGACATGCCGGGGCCCAGGGAAAGGCCCTCCCCGGCTGTCCGGGGCACGCAGACGAGGAGCGCCGAAATGTTCTCTTCGGACAATGGGGCGTCGCCCGGAGGGACTCTCCCCGCTGCCGTGATAAACGTCCCGGCTCTGTCCGTTTCCATCTTTTCCCTCAACCCCGGACCGTCGGCCACCGACACTTCCCACAGGAGCCATCTCGTCCGGGAATCCTGCCGGTCCCATGCCACGGGGCGCTCCGTTCTGTCGTGATAGCCGGCTAGAACGAAGGCAACTCTGTCTTTTTCGACGTTTCCCTCCGGGTCGAAAAAGGGCTCGACCCGGATGCGGACCTTGAACGCGCCCCGGTCCGCGTCGTACCAGAGCTGATTGCCCGGTGGGCCGGGGGCGATGCTCTCCCTGAACGCACGAGCGCCGGTCCCCTCGCCGCGGCCGTCCGCGGATGGGGCAACGGGCCGCTGCATTGCCCGGCTTTCGCCGTTCTCCTGGGCGCTGCTTCCCGACTCGAACGACTCATAGACCTTCGTGATGTCGTGGCCGTTGTAGCACGGCGGCAGACTCGCCCTCTTCACGTCGAAGGGCGCCGTGTCGAAGACGACGGGAACCGCCTTCTCTTTTTTTTTCGTGTCCCACCCCTGCCAGTCCTTGGCCCTGGAAGCGAGCTCGCGACCGAGAGGGCCGGCGCGGCAGCCGAAAAGAAGCAGCACGACCATTGCCAACGCCAGTTTTTTGTGCATTACGGGGCCTCTCGCGCTCATCCGATCCGCACCTGAGGCCCCTAGGGACATGCTCCGGGCCCCCGGCTGCTCACCTTCAATCGACACATATCCTATCGCTGTTGTTCGCCTGTGTCTCTCCCGGCTCCCCTCGTGAGCCGCCGACGTTTTGTGGCCGTATTTGTGCGATGACGATATCTTTTCCCGTATACCCTGGGGACAAGATCTTGTCAAGTCCTTTTTCGCAAATGAATGAATGGCGAGTGGGAAAGACGGCATCACATCGAACCGAGGTGCGGGGTCGCTCCAAAGCCCCCGGCCATCGCGGCGTTAAAGCTTTTACCGAAAACCGATTGTCGCGACTCCGGTCAATCGACGTGCATGGTTTTCTCGTTCCCGGTTATCCAGGGCGCAATAGGCCCTGAGGAGTGCCCCCTGCCGGACGATCATACGCCCGGCCATGCTCTCGATTATACCGATTGAAGCGCGCAATCAGGCCGCCCGGGGTCAGGGGCGCTCCGCACGACTCCTGACACCGGCCCGGCCCTGCCGCGCGCTCGCCTATCTCATGAGCTCGAAGCGAGCCAGGGCTGTTTCCGCATCGACCACCACGCGCCAGAGATTCTCGCTGTCTCCCAGACCCACTTTTATCAGGAACGAAGCGATGCTCAGGTCGGTGCGGGCTCGAAATAGCTCTACCTGGCTCATGAAATCCGCATTCAGCCCCTCCGCGGCCGAAAGATACGCCTCCAGAAAAGTGTCCTCAGGTATTTCCTGCAAAATCTCGGGCTGGTCGAGGAGCTGGTTGCGGAATTGAGCCAGGAATGTCCCCACATCGAACGCCGGAGGAAGGCAATAAGAGCTGTTGAAATCTATGGCGGCAACGTAGAGGCTCTCCCGTCTGTTCGCATTGTCGCGGCCTAGGTAAATATTTTTGGGGTGGTAGTCCCCGTGCCCCTGGACCAAGCGTTCAGGCTGATTCTCAAAGAGGGTGGTTTCCGCGCTCCCCACGGCTTCCGCCGTCTCGCGAACCCGTCGCGTGTGGCGGTGCCGGATCTCCTCGAAGCGTTCCACATATCTGGACAGCCGCTTGTGCTCTCTTTCGAGGAATTCCCCCGGCGGACTGATCTGCAAACGGAGGTTGTGGAGTCTTGCCAGCCACCGTGCAGAGAGCTGAACAAAAAACCTGTTGTCTTCCATGTCTGAGCGGACCAGCTTCTCAAAGAGCGAATTGCCCCGGAGACCCTCCTCGATCAGGAGCATATTCTTCTCGTCTCCCTCGATCAGCCTGGGGACGCGGTACCTTCCCCGGTCGAAGCCGTGGCGCGCAAGTTCTTCCGTGATGTAAAACGCCCTCTGGGCCGCGTGCCAATTCTTATCGTCGCGGAATTTCCTGATGATGATTCTCTGCCTGGTCTCGTCGTCTCCCTTGGTGCCTATGGTGATTTCATCCACCCGGACATTCGACCCCGCCTTGGGAATCTCTTTGAAAAAGGGGCGGCACCGGCCCTTCCTGATCTCCCCGGCCAATTCGCCTATGGTCTCCACCGGATGGTCGATGAGGGTCGGGTAAACGCCCGCATAGCTGAGGCCGTGGGTATCCGTGCCCGCGATGGCGGTGAACCTGTACAAATGCCAGTCCTTCAAACCCCTTGCGTTGTCGGCAACGGAATGGTTTGAGTTGAAAATCTCCACCGCGTCGAAAAGGGGGCTCAAGAGTCTCGCTTCATCAGGTTTTTTCCCGTTCCTGTAGGGATGAGCAAGGACCAGCGCCGCTTCCGGATACTTTGCCCTGATATCGGCAACCGGCGTTCCCGCGGGAATGACCTCCCCGGCTCCGTACACGAGCACGTCCCCCGAATCTCCCGTATTGACCTCCTGACCCGAGAGGATGAGAAAGTGGTCCGGGACTCCGGTCTCTCTCTTGACCGTCCTCAGCGCCTCATCTGGCCACAGGAAGTGGTGGTCGGTGATAATGAGCCCCTGCAGACCTTTCCTGTAGAGGTGCGTGACCAGAGCCGCCGCCCCGACGGTGCTGCAGGGCGAATGCTCGGCGGTGTGGCAATGCATCTCCAGTAACATGGGGTTCCTTATGTGCGGGCCGTTGCGCCCATCCGGACAGCCCTTTCTCAACTAATGTAGTGCACCTCGGAGCCGATGTCCTATCCATCCTGCGGGAAAATCATTGCTGGGCGGGGCTCGATGCTGATCACCCGACGAGGATGGTCCATCGGCTCCTTCCGTCGCCTGCAGTTCCTCATGCCCGTTTGTTTTTTGCCCACACCTATTCCCCGTTCCGCGGATCCCAGCGGAACGGCCGATCTCGACCCTTTACCGGACCTCCGGAGGCGGGTCTCCTTAATAAATCCAGGGAATCAGACGCCACGTGCCGGTGCGGTAGGCATCGTACTCGGCGCCGAACTGCGTACGCAGCAGCGTCTCCTCCGCGCGAATGCGCGCGAGAAGGGGCGGAATAATGAGCGCCGTGAGCAGCATGCCGACCCCGGAGCGAAAAGCGAAGGCCCACCCCAGCGAGTTGGCCAGCATGCCCAGATAGCTGGGGTGACGGACCGCACCATAGATACCGTGCGTGACCAGCGTATGCCCGGGCTGGATGGCTACCAATCCGCTGAAACGGCGACCGAGCACAAAGACCGGCCACATCCGCAGCGTACCTCCGCCGGCGAAAAGAACGACACCGAGCCAGCGAAGGGCGTCTCCGTCCAAGGTCCAGAACCCCTTCCGGTCCGTATAAGCCGGCAGATAGGCGTTCAGCAGCCCGATGAGCGCGAAGGCTATGATGACCCAGCGGTTGGCCCGATCCTCGCGCACGCCGGAGCTCAGGTTCCCGCTGCTGAAGAGCCCTGCGCCGGAGAGCATGAAAAGGACGATCGCAAGGGCTGTCAGCGACCGGTGGGAGAAGAAGGCTGCAAGCCCGCCCCAGCCGAGGACGGCGAGACCGAGATAGGCAAGGGTCCCTGCAATGGTGATGAACGCTAATTTGGGTGTGCTGAACGCCATGCCCGCCTCCCTGCTCCTTGGACCCGGGGCTGCGCTCGACGTGAGCGCGCCTATCCAATGACTCTAGGTTCGGATGGACCGAATGTCAAGGAATAGAGCGTGGGGAATTTCCTCGGTTTCTCGGCAATGTGTGCCGGCTCCTCCTTCCGTTTTCGTTATCGCCCGGCTCACCCACGAGGTGTTGACCCCGACCCGCCGTGCAATCCCTGTCGGGAGGTACCCGGGGAGGGTCACAGGTACCTTACGCATCCGAGAGAAGGGTAAAACTGACGGCCGTGCTCGGGTAAACGGGTCTCTTCCGGAGGGGCTCAAAAACTTTTTTTAAATTATGCTTTTTGTCACCCCTGGTTGTCACTTTGACGCGGCACGGGTGAAGGCGCAGACTAGGGGGATGGGGGCGGATCTACCCCGGGAAGGCTCGCAAGGAGGCGCATCGTGACCGCAGGAAGGAGCTCCAAACGCCCTGCCTTTGCCCGGGCCCTGAGAGAGTGCCGGGCAGCCGTGCCCGACGAGCGGGCCCCACGAAACATACCCAAGGAAGCATGACCCATGGAAAACGGTCCAAAACAACCCAATTCGGCCCAATTGACCCCCCGGCAGAGGCGCGCTATTCCCTTGATCCTGGCGGCACGAAGCATCGCGAGCGGCTGCCAGTCGGCCCGCATCGCGAAGCAGATCTTCTCCAACTGGCTCAGGGATGAAGCCTTCAGGGAGAAGCCCACAGAAATCGTTCCCTGGTGCCCGTTGCCCATTTCTGCATGGAAAAAGTTA
>Ga0326727_10012077_pt1 | contig 19803 bp, 13 predicted proteins | sample MB2enrmetagenome_FD_207643 | JGI IMG/M metagenome (GOLD analysis project Ga0326727, IMG submission 207643) | Lab enriched peat soil microbial communities from McLean, Ithaca, NY, United States - MB29MY | ecosystem: Environmental > Terrestrial > Soil > Wetlands > Peat | place: USA: New York...
AGCACGATAGATTGCGGCGTACCGGGGTAGCGAGTGACTTGGACAAGTTCGTCGCGCTGAGAGAGTGTCAGACGAAGAGCGGGTGCGGCAGGCAACGGCATAGTGAATCCAGTATGCAGCAACCCTGCCGATTAGTAAAGACATTTATGATACAGGACACTAGACAGAGCGATATGACTTTTGCTATGTTGGGGCGACCCTCGGCGTCAACTCCCGACTGGAAGAGATTCTGCCGTGAGCGATAAACACAGCGATTCCCAAGGGACTTCCAACTCAGTTCCAGCCCTCCACATCTGGCGGACGCGTATTGCCACTGGCTTATTGGGAGGCACTGTCACTGCGCTGCTTATATATGGCGTGCAGCAGAGGGCGCACGCGCATTTGAACACTGCTGTGAATCTGTTAGTTTTCGTGTTGGCGACTGAACTCGACCTTTTTTTTGGTGGCATTGACGCGCTAGTGGGAATAAAACTCGATGTACTTCTCCAATCGTACCCACTACTGGTTGGTTTTGTAGCAGGTTTCTACTGCGGCGCCTTTCGTGAGTCCGTTTGGAAGACATTTCACCACCGCCTGTTCCGCTCCGCGGATAAGCAAATTCTCATCCCGTTTCCGTACCCGCACCCCTATGATCCTCTTTGGGGATCCATCTTGAGCTACGCCTTTGACAAAGACGGGGAGCCACTAGACAAGAACGAAAAACCGCTTGCATGGCTCACCCCGACTGAAGGCCAGCGCCATGAGGCTTGGATAGAACTATGGGATTTTATGAGTGAGGGCTCTTCTGATGGCCGTTTCACGATTTTGAGCGGACGGCCCCGCAGCCCCGACTTCCGTCCCTTCGCGTGGACTGTCCTCACCGGCCGTTCCGGCAGCGGGAAGACTCGTATGGGGATTGAGTTCCTGCGCTACCAGCTTGCGTGCTGGGCTCGCCTTGAGGCGTTGGACCACACGTGGTGGGACCGGAAGAAGATCGCGTGGGGAGAATGGCGTCGCCGAGTATCGCCTTGGTCTCCGCGAAAGGATGGAGATCCGAGGCATGGAAAGTTGGGTGACCCCTGGGATGTTGGCTGGATTCGGCAGAGGTCGTCCCCCCGTGCCGGCGAGTATGCCAGCCGCGAGAGGAATTACGAATACCTTGCGAAGCTGGCTAAATGGGAACCGCGTCGTCCCACCGCGTTCCTGCTCGATGATCCGCTAATACACGATGCTAAGGATATCATCGAACGGTTCCTGTGCCAAGCCCACCGATACTGCTTTCCTGTGCGATTACTCATTGTGAATCAAACCATGCCCGAGGAGCTCATTGAGATTATCGGTGAACCAAGAGATTGGCGTTTGAAAAAAGGCGGGTTCTACGGAAGAGTGGTGGTCCTGTCCGATGAAGCGTGTCTTTCCAAGGATGAAATCTTGGGTTTCGCCACACAGCTGGGTCCGCCTTTACGAAACTGGAAGGCGGATGATCCTGAGGTTCGAGCGCACATCAAAACCCTTCACGGAATCACTAAGGGCAACCCGCTTCTTGTCGAACTCGCTCTACGTCGTTTCGTCGAAGGTTCTCCGATTGAGAGCCTCAAGGCGGACGAACTCCTTTCTGATCGTGCGGATCGAATTCTCAGGACTCTCATGCTGGCGCACCGGAAACTTGGCCCGTCGGACTTTCGCGCACTTGCCAGCGCTACGCTTGCGGGACCCGAACCCGTGACCGGCGCCGCCACGAAAGCTGCCGGGGATGCGTTCGGCCCCCATAGCGAGGCTTTACAACGTTGCTTTAATCTTACCCCGCCCAGAATCATCGCCGCAAAGCGCGGTGTGGAGCCGGATGGCCAGTATTTGGGCCTCCCCGTCGTCCGCCCCGAAGGGATGGGCGATGCGTTCGTGCAGCTCGTTTTGAAGAGGTACTGCCACAGTGAGGAGTGGCCTGATGAGGACGTGCAGAATAATGTGGCCGCTGTTGCCTGGCGTTTTAATCCTGCAGGTGTACTCCGTGCGGTTGAGCGCACCGCTTCCCGCAGCGATGAATTGGGCGGAGTGATGCGCGTCGGACCTCCTCCAAACGTTTCAGTCGATGCGATGGCCCTCGCCCAAGCCTATGCTGTCGCCTCTTGCCACTACGTTGCGGGACAACCTTGGCCTACCGGTGCCTCCTCCGAGGCGCTGTCGGTGACCTGCCGCCAACTCCTTTCCTTACCACCCGAACTCGCCGCCAAGTGCGTTCCTCACCTATTTGGTTTGTTTCATGTAGACAGAACGATCACTGGCGTTTGGCCTTCTGCCGCCTCGATTTGCTTTTTCCACGCTGTGGGCCGCGTTATCGAAGCAGGAACCCCACTCCTCCAGTCGCTGGATATCCCCGACTTGACTAAGATGGCCTGCAGGGCGATGGACGAATGGTTCGAGGGGCCGGTCATTTGGAAGCGAAAGGCGTTCAAATGGATCGAACCCCTCTCAGTTCCGAACGAAGAGCGGTTTGCATGCTCTGCGCTGGAAGCCCTCGCCCGCCTGGGAGACTCGAGTTCCGCAGCCCAGCCACAAACTGATGTGGACGAGGAACTCCGGGCAAGCATATGGAGATGGGTGGCGTCGAGCAAAGGAACCGCCGGGGAAGTGCCAGGATGCCAAGCGGCCGCGGAGAAAGTTGACGAGATCGCACGCCCATTTTCAGGCGAAAAGCGGTTCGAATTACTGCGTGCGAAGACCTGGCCTGCAGTCATCGACGCCAAATCGAAAGCGGCTGGAGATGTGGCGGGCTGCGAGGCTGCTGCGGAGAAGGTTCACGAGATCACACGCCCCTTCGCGGGCGACAAGGAATTCGAATTGGAAAGAGCGAAAGCGTGGAGGTTTGTCGGTATTGCAAGATCCAAAGCCGGGGATGTGGCGGGCTGCGAGGCTGCCGCGGAGAAGGTCGACGAGATCGCGCGCCCCTTCGCGGGCGACAAAGTGTTTCAATTGGAACGTGCGGTTTCGTGGTGTTCGGTCGGTTTTGACAGAGCGACTGCTGGCGATGTGGCGGGCTGCGAGGTTGCCGCAGAGAAGGTCGATGAGATTGCGGCTCCGTTTGCGGGCGACAACGCGCTCGAGTTGCATCGTGTGATCGTTTGGGAATTTGTTGGCTACGCCAAATACCACGCTAGCGACGTGGCAGGCTGCGAGGCCGCTGCGGAGAAAGTCGACGTGATCGCGCATCTCTTTGCGGGCGAGAACGTGTTCCAATTGGAACGTGCGGTTGCATGGGATTGGGTCGGCGTCGCCAAATCGCATTCCGGTGATGCAGGGGGCTGCGAGGCGGCCGCGGAGAAGGTCGACGAGATCGCGCGCCCCTTTGGGGGCGAAAAGGAGCTCGAATTGCACCGCGTGGATGCCTGGCAATGTGTCGCCGCTGTGAGATCGAACTCCGGAGATGTGGCGCGCTGCGAGGCGGCCGCAGAGATGGTCGATGAGATTGCACGCCGCTTTGCGGGCGAGGAGAAGTTCGAATTGAACCGCGCGGCCACGTGGTTTGTTGTCGTCCGTGCCGGATTGAAAGCGGGGGATGTGTTAGGCTGCGAGGCGGCGGCGCAGGAGGTCGACGAGATCACGCAACCGTTTTCAGGCAAAGAGGAGTTCGAAGTGTTTGGCGGGTGGGCGTGGGAGCTTGTCTGCGGTGCGAAGTCGAACGCTGGGGATGTCGCGGGCTGCGAGGTGGCCGCGGAAAAGGTCGACCAGATCGCTCGGCCATTTTCTGGTCAGGATAACTTCCAACTATATCGTGCGAATGCGTGGCAGTACGTCTGCGGCGCGAAGTCGAACGCTGGGGATGTCCCGGGTTGCGACGCGGCAGCGCAGAAGGTTGAAGAGATCGCTCGGCCATTTTCGGGCGAAAAGGAATTCGAATTGAAACGCGCGTGGGCGTGGCGGTTCGTCTGCGGTGCGAAGTCTAACGCTGGGGATGTCCCGGGTTGCGACGCGGCAGTGCAGAAGGTTGACGAGATCGTTCGGCCGTTCATGGGGGAAATGGAATTCGAATTGGAACGCGCGAAGGCGTGGCGGTTCGCCTGCGGTGCTAAGTCGAAGACGGGAGATGTGGCGGGCAGCGAGGCGGCTGCAGAGAAGGTTGACGAGATCGCGCGCCCATTTTCGGCCGAAGAGGAGTTCGCATTAGAATGCGCAATGGCGCGGCGCATGGTCACCAATGCCAAGTCCAACAACCTGGGCGCCCAAAGCTCCAAGGGGGCAGTGGAATAGGTCAACGAGATTACAGGACACTCACCCAGGGAGAGGGCTTCTTAGAACGAAATGGAATGTGGCGTGGCGGGACAATGCGTGTCATCCCTACTGTCATCAAGGGTTGTTTCCGAACGAACACCGCGGGCGGAACGCAAATCGATGGCAAAAGCCCCGACGTTCAATTGGTCAAATGCCATAATCAAACCCACTCCAAATATCGTTGGATGGCCGGGATTGTCCTTTCTAAGGCCGACTTACTTGACGATAAGTGGGCTCGTCGTTCTTACGTTTGGGTTTTCGCGAAGACTCTGCGGCAGCGCAAAACGACTGAAGGCAACGAGCGGCACAAAGAGAGAGGTCCTGTCAAACTGTGCTCTTCTCTCTGTTTAGAACCTGCTCAGTGTTTGATCGTGCGAGAGGGGGGAGCTTATCATGGCTATTGGCCTGATTGAACTCAAAGCGTTCGACGGCATCGCTTCGGACTCGCGATTTCCGCCTCAGCTGATCTACTGCGGCGCCTCGCTTGTCGTCGGCGATGTCGAGGGTTGTTGATACATCGCGCTAAGTTCCTGCTTGAGTTGCATCAATTGGCGGAGCTCTTCAAGGCTTGGTATTGTGGCGGCTTTCGAACCAACCGGGACAGATGTGGTCGCTTGTCTGCTTCCCGTGTCACGCCCTACAGCGCCGGTTCCCAGCACAATGTAGAACCTAGTATTGCCAGGGACGGTCACCACGATGTTCTGATTAAACGCCAGCTCATTCAACTCTTCGTCGCCTGCAACCCCGACGTTGTTGGCGACCCGTTCTCGGAGCAGCGCACTCTCAGAAAGCGGGCCGTAGAATCCACTGCCGCCCCCATTTCCGACCAAGTAAGAGGCGACAGTTCCAAGGCCGGTGAATGTCCGCACCAGGAATTTGGTCCCTGTCTTCCTTCCGGATACGGATCCCTTGAGCGGCCGAAACGCCAAGTCCATAGCTACCCCGTCCATCCTCTGCGTGGTTCCATCCGGCATTTCTAGCCTGTCGAACCTGATATCGACGTTCCCCGAACGGTCTGCTTGACGCAACTGGCCGATCGCCTTTGCTCCCGCCGGCACCACGATCTCACCTTCACGTTCGAAGTTGTACTCGATTACCGCGACAACCGGCTCTTTCAAACCCGAACTGGCCGCCGATTCTAAGCGCGCGACGAGGCGTGCGCCGGGAGGCAGCAAAGTGGCGAGATCGCTCTGTTCGAGGACGGCCGGCCTCAGCGGGGCGCCTCCGGCAGCGCCAGTCTCTGCCCCCCGCACAAACACCAGCGACGGCTTACGCAGAGCGGCCTCAGGGGATTCGTCAGGTGAGGGAGGCTGCGGTGGGCGTTGATGGCTTGGCTCCTGAGGCGGGGTAGAATCGAAATCAATCTTATTCAGCGCATACTGCGGAGTTGTTTGTTGTACGGCGGGGGCCTTTGGCCGACCCGGTCGCGCGGTTCGCCCGATCTCCTCGGGTGTCACGTCGCCCCGATTCACTGTCTCGTCCCCGCTTACCTCGGCGTTCAACATGGGCGTTACAGATCCGCTTTGGCTACTCTCCTGGCCCGGCGTTATCCTGCGCCCTAGGTCCGGGGCGCCTGCCCGTCCCCCGGTTCTCTTCGCCTTTTGAGGCGAAGAGAATATTCCCAAGAACAGCAGCAGCATTGCGACAGCCGCACCGCAAAGCACCACGAGCGACTTGCTTTTGTCCTTGCTGAGCTCGCGGCGCGTGGTTCTGGGCTGCTGAGTCTGCCGCGCCTTGTCAAACGCTTGGCGGATGATTTCGCGCCATTGAATCCCGCGCTTTCCATCCGCCGCTTCAGGTTCCGCGGCTTCCTCCAGGTCGGGGCGTGACTCCGCCGGCGTCGTGAGCAGCGTGTTATTTTCCTTTGATGAGCTCTCCATGGGTAGACTCCTCCTTCAAGGTGTTGATGCCAAAGCCGATGGGCGCCAAGGCGGGGTGATCCACGGCCCCGGCTTCAGCAATCTGCAAGAAAAGCGTCTCGTTCGACTGTTTGTATGGGGGACGATCGAAGACCACTACCCCATCTGCGCGCTCACCAGGCGCCAAACGGCGCTTGCTCAAGCGAAAACTCAGTACAGGAAGCTGTTCGGCTGTCGTCCAGCGAGACCGCCGAATGATCTTCCCCGCTTTGACCTTTCCTCCAAGCTGGACTTGTGGCGGCATGATCAGAATGCTGCGGTTAGTCGGATTGAGGGCAGAGAACAGGACGATGACCCGCCCTCCGCCATCTACTACCTCGCCCACGCCGGCGCGCACTCGGTCTCCGGTGGCCGTTTCCGCCGACACATGTTCGCCGTAGAGCGGTGGCAATGGAGACCGTTCCTGGCGGGCAAGAAGCTCATCCAACCCCGTCGGTGCGGGGGCATCCGGTGGGTCTAGTGGGACCGAGGACGCTTGCTTGACATCCATCGCCGCCCCGCCTGTGCTTGCTGTCTCAAGAACTGCGGACACGGCACCGGCTCCGGGCGATCCTATTTCCACAGTTTTCGCCACCAGCGCAGAGGGGTAATCTGGCTCGATTAGAAAGCCTTTGGTAGGTTTGTAATTGAGCAGAAGGTCCACGTTTTCGGGGTCGTTTGATTTTTGCTCCCCTCGGCTCACCAGCAGCAAACTTGCCTCGCGCCCGTGAGTCGTTGAAATCAGCAGATTGGTCTCCGCAGGCTTCTCTGTGAGGGCTTTAACGAACACGAGTTGTGGCTCTCGGTCCGAGTGCTCGACTTTGAATAGTGTCGGGTCGCCCACGACTACGGAATTCACAGTCTCCGGCATGCGGATCGCCGTCACAAAGTGAGCGGCGACTTCGACTACCGCGACCTTCCCGTCCATTTCCTGTTTAGTCAGCACCCGCGGCTTGACCTCGGGAACCTGCGCCATCGCCGACCGGAATACGAACAAGATGCAGATTACGAAGGCCTTACTTAACGTGCTCATTGATCACCTCGTTTCCTTTCGCGGAGCCTCCGCTGTGGGCGCCCGTCGCATTCTCTCAACCCTTTTCGTGCGATAAAGACGAGCCACACGCCTGACGTAGCTATAAACATCCGGTGAAGAGTAATCGAGTCCCCTGGCGAGGATCGGGCGCTCTCCCACGTAATAAGCGGCTGTCACCAGCCTTAGGTCACCTCCGAAGAGGTGCATCAACCAAGCCAGATACTCAACGCCCCCGCGAAGGTTCTCCTCGATCTGAAATTGATTCCGCACCCCAAGTCTCACGGCAGTCGCCGGCATCAACTGCATTAATCCCGCGGCGCCTTTGGGCGAAACCACATAAGGCTGCCAATTTGATTCCACTTCGATCACCGCCTCCACCAACTCAACCGGAACTTGATAGACATTCGCGTAATACTCGGCACAACGGGAGGAATAATCACGCACCGGTGTGGGCTCTGCACCTGGCGCCACACTCGCGAACCAAAATAAAACGATCAGCACCCTGCCGCCCGTCTTCATACGGCCACCCTCGCCAACTCGTCACGATATCTCTTCGAGTCCGCGACCAAGCCATCGAATCCGGCACGCAGCAACAGACGCTTCCGGTCGGCCTCAGTCTTGGCCAGAAGAGCAAGTAGTACGTCCCGCTGTTCGGGTTCTATTTCGCTCACCCCCATGATCTCGAGAGCTCTTGCCAGGTCGAGCATTTCTGCAATGGACGGCGGTTTTTCGAGACTCCACCCGCGCAGCGCCCGCGCCAGACCGGCCAGTTGTCCCCGTAAGGCGGGGTCCATATCTGTGCTGTGCACGGCGAGGATCTCTGCCTCCCGTTCCACGGTCGGGTACTCCACGCGCAAATAAAAACAACGTCTTCGCAGGGGATCACCCAACCGGCGCTCTTCATTCGAGCTCAGAACCACAAAAGGAACCGTTTCCGCCTTGATCGTCCCTAGTTTTGGAACCGTCACCTGCCAGGCGCTCAAGATCTCCAGCAGCAATGCTTCAAATTCGTGGTCCACCTTGTCGAGTTCGTCGACCAGCAGCACGCAAGGCCGGTCCCGGCACAGCAAAGCCCGCAGCAGGGGACCTTCCGCGAAGAAATCGAGCGAATGCAGGCGCTTGCGAATAGAGCCCCAGTCGCTGCTGAGTTGATCTCCTTGGGTTTCGAGGTAGAGCTTCTGCAAGGCTTCGTCGAACTTGCCGATGGCCTTATCATCGGTGATGCCTTCGTAACACTGGAGACGCTCCACGAACGTCCCCGCTGCCTCAGCCACTGCGTAAGCCAGTTGGGTCTTGCCGCAGCCGGGTGGCCCCTCGACAAGCAGCGGCTTCTGCATGTGGGAGGCGAGATACACCACTTCCAGAGTCACCTCGTCGATGACATACTTGGCCTCGCGCAGCTTGCCGGAGAGCTCCTCCCTTGATCGAAACACGTCTACCGCCTCCCGAGGCAAACAATACACTGCAATTGTCTTGAAACCGGCCATTTGAAGTCGGCACGCAGAGCCCACCTCAATTGCGACCAAGCGGGAAAGGTAAGTAGCACACGCTTTTGGGCGAGGGAAGCCGACTTCAAGAATTATTTTTGCGGGTCGACGATTGTGAGAACCAGAACGGCATGCTCGGAGGGCGTCAGCCGGAGATTCAGGCCTAGCGGGATCGGAAATTGGAGGCGGCGAGACAACAGCGGAGGAATCGCGGCCAGCGGGCCGCCTGACGGATGAAACGGCTTACTTCCTGTTGGCCATACGCCCGGAACTCCCAAGTGCCACATCCGAGCATAGGCCGTTTATGGTCAATGTGCCGGAGTAGCGCGATCTACAGCTACTGAATAAGGAGGTGTGCCGGTTATAAGGATGATGGACTTTCGGTCACTTCGGCCGTCATGCAGTGGCGCAAGAGTGTAAGATTGTCCCTTTATGGCCTTCATCGCCAACCCGCGCCGTGATGCCAGCCCGACAATCGCCGGATTTGTATTTCAGGTCAACCTCACTATCCTCCGCTGGCTGGAGTTGCGCGAAGGCGAGCATATGGAGCTTGAGTGCGGCGAGGATATTGATACCGTGCAGAGCGGTCTGGACAGTGACACTGCTAGGGAGACGCGCCTGCTGGAGCAGATCAAGGCGCGGAGTGCAAGGTCGCTAACCCTGAAAAGCAAAGAAGCCTTGCAGGCGCTAGCGAATTTTTGCGCGCACCGAGCTGCGAATCCAACTTGCCACCTCAAATTCCGCTACATCACGACGGCGAGTAGCGGCGTTGAACGGGGTTGGGACCGGCCGGAGCCCGGAATTGAAACTTGGACGGCGTTGCAGCGTGGGCAGTATGACGAGGCGACGCGCAGGGAGGCGATCTCGGCCCTTCGCACTCTGCTCAAATCTGCTACACGTCCGGAGAAAGCTTCTGAGGAAGCATGGCAAGCACTGCAAGTGCTTCTTGCAGCCGATGATGATGCGCAACTCATTGAGATAATCCTTGCTTTTGAGTGGGGCACGGGCTATGGAGATTTTGCGCAGACCGAAAACGCGATCCTCGAGGTGTTAGGGAGCAGTGAACAGGTAGCACCTGTCGGCCCGAATGACGTTTACGAACATCTCTTCGCTTTCGTCTTCCGGCTCCTATGTCAGCGGGGCAAAAAGCTTTTGACCACGGACCAACGGGAAATGGAACTCCGGGTGTCCTCTACTGCAGAGGCTGACCGCACACTCGTGCGATTGGTTAGGAACGAGCTCTCCCAGATGGATCTTAGACTCGCTGCGGTGGAGACCGCGATGGGCCGTCAGGTCAATGAGGTAACCACGCTGAGGCAGATCGTTGAGCTAATCGGCAAAAGCCTGGGTTTTGATCCGACCTTTGCTCTGGGTGCAATTTCTCTGTCAACTGACCCCCCTGATTTGGTTGATCCCTGTGCAACACGGCAAGTCCTCGTCGATCACCTACTCGCTCGTGTCCAGGCGGACGGAACAGTGGCACTGGTGGCTGAGCCTGGTTGCGGCAAAACCCAACTCCTCGTTCTCGCATCGCGGAAAACCGGGCGCCGTACGCACTGGTTGAATATTCCCCGCACCGCAACAGAGGCGCAGGCCTGCGTTCTGCTTGACATTCTGGTCCAGCTGGCCAGCGGACAATCACATAATCTTCCGTTCCGCGAAAGCTGTAACGCTGCGGCCGATCAATTTCGAGGCACGCTTGTCGCCATTGACGACCTGCCACGCGTGATGCCGGGCGGTCCGCTCGCGACACGCATCATAACCCTCTCACGCTGCCTGAAGAACGTTGGCGCCTACCTATTAATGTCGAGTTATTTTCGGCTGCCGGCGACTACGGAACAAGAGCTTGGCGTGGTCCAGTGCGATGTTCCCCGTCTCGCTGGCGAGGATGTTGCGGAGCTCCTCGCCGCAGCTGGGTCTCCAGCCGTGCTTCGCACTGAGAACGTCTGTGAGCTGCTAGTGGGTGTTTCTGAAGGTCTACCAATACTGGTCATGGCTGCTGTACGTTACCTCGCAGACCGAGGCTGGAACTTCACGGCCGCGGAACTCGATTCGTTGTTTCGTGGGGAGTTTGCCTCAGCACACCAACGCGACGCAAGCGATCTCTTGCGGGTAACCGTTCCCGACGCAGACGAACGCGAGATGCTCATCCGCCTGAGCCTGGCTGTGGACGCCTTTTCGATGGACGACATTGCAAGTGTCGCCCGCGTGCCAAAACAGATTCCCCTGCCTGGGGAGAAAGTACAGCGTCTGACTGGCCTCTGGCTGCAACAAGTAGGCAGACAACGTTACGTGCGGTCGCCGCTCATCACGTCACGCCTCGCCGACTCTCTCGACCCAATGACGCGAAAGGGCGTGCATTATGTGATGGCCCGACGCATCTTGGCCCGGAAATCTCTCGAACCTTTCCAGGTCTTCACCTGCATGGTCCATCTACTGATGGCGGAAGAGACGAACTTGGCTGTTATCGTCGTCATCCAGGCATTGACGATCTTCATCGAACAGGATGAGCAGGTCGAAGACGAATTAGGTTTCGCTCGAATGTGGTCATCGGGGCCGTTCCCCGCCGATGTTGACGTAAATCTTCAGCTCTGTCTGCGTGCATTGCAGATTATCGTCCTCGCTAGGCAAGGCAGGGAAGTTTTACCTATGGTTGCATCCCTTGACGCCCTGATCGGAGAAGTTCGCGGAACGGGTTGGGGCGTCGCCGTCGCGACCTCAGGACTGGCGGTTAACCTAGCAAGGCAGCTGCCAATTCTGGCGAACACATATCTCCTGCATGCACTTGCTAGCTTTGCAAATGCGCGCCTCCCCGACGGGTCTGCTCTGCTTCGTGGTGATTATCCGTTAGAAACCATACTCTGGGTCTCAAGCTACAGCTGTAAATCCGATGTGGAAGTGGATTCCTGGCTTGCGACCATTTCGCGATTTACACCGGCGCAGATTGAAAACCTCAAGTCATCGGAGCTGATGGAAGATAACGTTACGATTTTTTGCGACGGAATCTGGATGCGCGAATACCTTAAGCCGGAGGCCGAAAGGAACTGGAACTCTGTAAGAACCAAGCTCGAACAAGTCGAAGCAACTGCACGGGTCGTCGGCTTCCCGTTGCTCGAAGCGGCTGCCCTGCGGACACGGATTATGATTCTAGCCGAATGGGAGAAGCAGGTTGAGACTGCCGTCAGTCTAGCGGAATCGTCGCTGAACCGCCTCGAGTGTGAGGAGTGCCACTTTCTGATTATGGAAGTCACGGGTCGTCAATTATCTTATGCGGGCAAGTCGCAGCAAGCCATCACATGGTTGACGCGTGCACTAGCATGTGGTGTGTATCGCCACAGCCTGTGGCGCCGGAATGTGCTCATCACCATGGCCGAGCTCCATGGCCCTACTGATCCCCGTAAGGCAGCTGAATTTACCGCTGAAGCAATAGGTGTTTGTGAGGATGGAAAGCTACAAGACTCGATCTGCATAGAAGCTCTTGCGGAACACGGCATCGCTCTCTGGAGGGCCGGGGAAACTCTTCAATCGTTCCGAATGCTTGAAAGCGCGACCGATCGAATGCTCGCTATCCGAACAGATGCTGAAGACTGGAAGGGGCGGTTTGCCCGGCTCTTTGCCGTAATTGCATATTTCAGCGGCATTGCACGCAACGGAAAACCGCAGGCCGGGCACGTCGAGCCTGCGCAGGGTTTGTTCCTCTCAAGCGACGATCAGGCACGGGCTGCCTACCGTCCGGAACAGCTCGCTTATATCTGCATTCGTCTCGCTATGTTCGCCGAAGGTCTCGGAGAAACCGCTAAGGCGGCCACGTGGACATGGAAGGCGATTGAGTCCGGAAGACAGATTCGCACGGCGTGGGACGCGGTGCGCATGCAGGGCTGGTATGCGATGGCTGCAACGCTGCTCGCCGATAACTTCATCCGAGCAGCTGAGCTTGCCGCGCTAATGATGAAGGTGGATATCGAGAGCATCGGCGGCACGCTAAGGGCAACTACAGACGCCGGAGCCGCTGAAAGGGTATCGGAGTTCGAAGCTTTAGTCGGTTCAGTACCACCAGACGCCGCCACATCAGGTCTCCTTATCATACCGTTTGTTCCCATCGCAATTCGTTTGGCGTTTCGTCATTTTCGAGGGGAACCGGCTCCTGCTATCGCTTCAGCCCTTGTCGACATTGAGTCGGTTATCCCAGTGGATCGCCAGCCAGAGGATTTCAATGCCGAAATTCGAAGGGCTCTAATCGATGAAACCGACTGGCGGGCGTTGCAAGACGACGGTTTTCGCGCGATCCAGACCAACGAATATCTTCGCGGTTTTGTGTTGTGCATCGGCGCGATGGATAAGGCCCCCGTGGCACAATCTCTCTATATGCAGACCTATCTGGCGCAGCAGTTCGAAAAGCTCTTCAAAACGTGTCCGTCAATATATCGAGAAACTATTGCACCTTTTTTCATGGCCTATTGGGAGCGGGCCATTGCATTGCCGACACCCCTTTTCCGCACCTCGTTGACGTACACGCAGAAACAACTTCGCCTGATGGACGGGTCGGCAGACGGTACGCGGAAGCTGCTCAACGCGATGAAGTTCTGCCTTGGCGTCACTCTTCCAGAAGAAACCCAGAATTGGCTTGGTTCTTTACCATGACCCGGTGCCCGTCGTCCGCAGCCAGCGATCACTTGGTTGTATAGCTGCGAAACCTTGGATGTGGTTTGGATACGATCACTAAGGGACAAGGCCGAATGACGGGCCATCCGGATGTTGGGACCAATGGACATGGTGGAGTTACATTGATCTTACCGGGCAAAACGGAAGCGGGCTCTGCGGGGACGCAACCATGCTGAGGGATAGCCCGGTGGTCGTATCGATGCCTTGAAAATCCCCGCCTGAGGGGTGGAATACTCACTAACGGAGAGCGCCTTCTCTCCAGTTCAGGCTGCACCAACACAGCGGCTCAAGCGGGCATTGGCCCGCCATGGGCCAGCCCGAACAAGGCAAGGTAAGGAGCGTAGCGGAAGCGCCGGTTGCGTTGATAGCCGGTGACCTCTTCAAGTAAACCGAGCCTCATGAATCGGTTGACCACCTTGTTCGCGGTGACGAAGACGCAGTTCAGACGCTGCTCGACCATGCGGATGGTAACGATTGGTTGCTCAAACAAGTATTCAAGCAAGAGCAGGTCGTAGTGCGTAGCCGTCACCTCTTCTCGCGAGTACCCCGCCAGTGCCTTCCGGCGGCGCGACTGGAGCGAGTCGGGCGCCGCAGTCGTCGGCTTTTCCGGTAGCAGCTTTTCACTGAGTACCCGGCGATGCTCCTCCCTTAGCCGAACAATGTTTCGCGCCGTCTCCGTAGCCTTTTGGCTCACCTCAAAAACACCGCGGACAAAGAACTTCAGCCAGCCTTCCCAGTCACCGTCGTTGCGAATGGCCATCAGCCGGTCGTAGTACGCGGCGCGATGCTGTTTCAGATAGTGGCTCAAATAAAGCAGGGGGCGTCCCAACGCCTGTCTATGGCATAGAAGAAAGGTGATGAGGAGACGTCCGACTCTGCCATTGCCATCAAGAAACGGATGGATGGTCTCAAACTGCGCGTGAGCTAGCCCACATTGGATGAGCAACGGGAGTGAGTTGTCGCGGAGAAACTTTTCCGTATTGTCCAGCGCCTCACGCATTTCGTGGACAGCAGGAGGCACGAAGGTTGCGGCACTGAGTGTGCATCCCGGTGGGCCAATCCAGTTCTGACTGGTGCGAAACTCGCCTGGGGTGCGGTGCCAGCCACGGACCCCTTCGAGCAACTTGCCGTGGATTTCGCGGATGAGCCGCAGGCTCAAGGGCAGGGTCTTCAGGCGTTCCAGGCCATAATTCATAGCCCGCACGTAGTTGACGACTTCCTGAATGTCTTTCGGGAATTCCCGCCCCTTCGAATCCACTTCAAATTGGAGAACGTCTTCAAGGGTGCTTTGGGTGCCCTCGATTTGCGAACTCAGCACCGCCTCCTGGCGGACATACATGGAGACGAAGAGGTCAGGGTTTGGGAGAACGGTCGCGACTCCGTCCAGTCGGCCCAGGGCTCGATCCGCTTCAGACGTGAGCCGACCCAATTCCGCATCGATTACGATGGGTGGATCAGGCGGCAATCGAGCGGGGATGAAGGCCTGGTAACCGGTTGCTTGTTTTACGTAGGTTCCTGCGCGCATAACATGCAGACAGTGTTTGGCTGCTTATTTTACAGCACAAATCTAAACAGATAGCTCTACCGATCTTATTTTACAATGTCGGCATATGGTAAAACAAGAGCGTCAAGCGGGCATATATGTTTCATGGGATAAAATAAGCGCAATAGCGCCGACGCCCATAGGAGCAGTTGGAAGCCTGCGGAATTCCGAGCAAAGCTGACAAAGAAGGAGCGGTTACGAAGGCAGAGGGATGAGATCGCAGAACTGGCGGCGGGACATGAAGAGCACGACCGACCGCCGTTTGGCCGTGGGTGCCACCCTCACCGCTGCTTACTTGAGGTTTCGGCTTGCGGAGCACCCCAGAGGGGCAATACACAATTTTTTCACCGGTCGACAAATGTGAGAACCACCTGCCAGAGCATCTTCGCGCGCCCTAATGCTCGCGCAATGGGTAGTGTTCAAAGCTCTATCTTCCTGTTCGCCCAGCGCTCAAACTGCTCTCGATCCTCAGGCAGGGGCGCTCGTTTGACTGCCTTTACATCTTCCCGTACAACCAAGCCATGATAGACACAGCGTTGCGAGCCGAGCTAAAGAATGCCCTCATCAAACAGGAGCTTCCCAGGGGAGGCTGGAGTTATGGTCGAGCGCCGACTCAGGCTGCCCTCGAGCCGACGTGTCTCGCTCTCCTGGCTCTGAGATGGGATTCCAGCCCTGCCCGTGCCCTCGGCCTTGAGTTTTTGCTCAGAATGCAGAATCCCAACGGAAGCTGGCCTGCGTTCAGTGGCGACGACTGCGAGGGTTCAGGTCTAACGGCCTTGGCCGTGATCGCGCTCATCAACAACGGCGAGATGGCACTTCAAACAGAGCGCGGAGTCGAATGGCTGCTGAGATTGAAAGGAAGAGAATCTCACTGGTTTTGGAGATGGAAGTTTGAGACCACGGATACTCACGTCCGCTTTGACCCCAACAAGTTCGGCTGGCCGTGGCAGCCTGGAACTTGCAGTTGGGTCATTCCCACAGCCCTGTCAATGATCGCACTGAAGCAGGCATTCGTGTGTTGCAAGCCAGAGCAGGTCAGCTTCCGAATCCGGCGGGGCGTGGAGATGTTGCTGGATCGCGCTTGCCCCGCCGGAGGCTGGAATGCCGGAAACGGTGTGGTTTACGGAGTTCCTCTGGCGCCACACCTGGATGCCACGGCCATCGCCCTGCTCGCCCTGGGCGGAGAACAGAGCAACGGCGCCATAGCCTCCGGTCTCGATTGGCTCGAGCGCATTGCGGATACCTGCTCCGCTCCTTGGAGCTTGGCCTGGTCCATCCTGGCTCTTGACGCCTACGGCCGGCCCGTTGAGGGTTTGCTCGCTCGCCTCTGCACTCTCAGCGATAAAGCCTTCCTCGCGGATTCTGCCACCCTGGCCGCTGTTATTCTCGCCATTGATTGCCTGGGACAAGGGAACTTTTTCAAGGTGATCGCATGACAAGAAGAAGCTTGCTAGCCGGTTCTGTCGGCCTTGCGGCGGGCGCCGCGACTGCTGCTCCCTTTCTCCTACCCAAATACGACCGAATACGGCGACCGGCCCGTTCACGCGTCGCCGTTGTGAGAGCGGACGAGTATTCGGAGCGGCTTGAAGGGGCCTTGATGAGCGCCCTCCGGTTATTTGATCTCAATATCGCCGGAACGTCGGTTCTCCTAAAGCCGAACCTCGTGGATTTCGTGCCGGGCGTCGATATCAATACTGATCCCCACTTAGTCACTGCCGCCGCAGAGTGCTTCAGACGGCTTGGTGCTCGGTCCGTCACCGTGGCTGAAGGCCCAGGCCACCAAAGGGACACACAACTTGTACTTTTTGAAAGTGGGTTCCAAGACGAACTCGCCAAACAGCATATTCCCTTTGTTGATCTGAACCGCGATGAGCTGATTAAAATCAAATTGTGCGCAAACTACACTGGCCTGGGCCATCTTTTTCTCCCATGCACAGAGCTCAGCCATGACTTTGTCGTTTCCATGCCCAAGGTGAAAACCCACCATTGGTCCGGCGTCACGCTAAGTATGAAGAATATGTTCGGCGTTGTCCCAGGCACAAAGTACGGTTGGCCCAAGAACATCCTGCACTGGAGCGGAATCCAGCAGAGCATCCTCGACATCTGCGCGACGGTGCCGATTCATTTCGTCATCGCGGATGCCATCGTGGCCATGGAGGGAAACGGTCCTCTTGCCGGGACCCCCCGGCCGCTCCACAGCATTGTGCTCGCTGATGATCCCGTAGCCGCGGATGCGACGTGCGCGAGGCTAATGGGCTTCCAGCCGGAAAGAATTCCCCACATCCGTGAAGCCGCAAAATTTCTGGGCAATGCGTCAACGGGGTTGATCGATCAGCTTGTGTATCCCGTTACGGTGCCAGACATACCCTTCAAAGTCGTTCCCGAGTTTGAGCACCTCCGTGCCAGTTAACTTCCACCGTGTCTGCCCACCTGAATCACTAACGCTTATTCTTGGATTAAAATGGCAAGAACTCGAAAGGCAGCTTTTCGATCCTTACGAGGGCGGAGGTGAGGACGGCGCAGCCTTTTTGGATCGACACTGCCCGCCTTGCAAGGCGCTATGATGAGGGAAGACAACCGTTTCAAGGAAAGATCTAAGACAGGGGATACTCCCTGGGATATTGTCAAACCTGACTTCAATCTGATTGGGACCGTAACCGCGACGCCCATAAAACCCTGTAATGCTTTGGAGATTGGTTGCGGAACTGGCGACAACTCCATATGGCTTTATCAACAAAGCTTCCATGTCGTGGGCATTGATGCTTCAGAGGTCGCGATTGAGAAGGCTAAAGTGAAAGCGCTGAAAGCAAATGCTTCGTGTACCTTTCTGGTGAGTGACGCTCTCATAAGCCGCATTGAAGGGGCGCCATATGGCTTTGCGTTCGATAGAGGGTGTTTTCATACGTTAGCTTCGGACGAAGAACGGAGAAGGTTTGCTGAAAACGTCCATGATCACTTAGGGGAAAATGGCCTGTGGCTAAGTCTACTTGGCAACGCTGATGAAGGGCGTGATGGTCCAGCTCCGCCGCAGCGAACTGCAAGGGATATTGTTAACGCCATGGAGCAATGCTTTGAAATCCTGTCGCTCGTTTCGGGCTCTCTCGGATCCAACCGCCCCAAACCGCCGAGAGCCTGGGTTTGCCTGTTGCGGAAAAGGCGTTAGTCAAAAATGGTCCTTCCAGGAATAGCGCCGCTGATGATTTTGTCGTTGCCTCAGACTGCTGCAGCCTCGTAATTCCCTAAAACTCGTAAGTTCCTATTCGAGCCGTTCTTTCGGGCACATGCACCGACATGCCGCCCATGTGCGTTCCCACGTGTTTTACGGCCACACGACGGGCACACGCTAACTTTCTGTAGATGTTTGAGGTTGCCGTTTCCATTTTTCGGCTGCTTTTGTGCCGGGACGAAACCCACACAATCTTTCAGCCAGCGTTGCATCTCCCTATCGAGCGTGTCGTAGTTTATTTCCGAACCGTGCTTACGACAGAATTCCTCGAAGGATTCATGAGTAATTCGCCCGTCGCGGCGCTCTAGGAAACCTGCCGCTTCCCAGCGCCGTACCGTCCTTGGGCTTACGCGTAGGTCCCGCGCCAGGTCCCCCTGCGAATAGTTGTCTTGAACCTTGCAGCTCGCGCCCAATCTTGCGAACCTCCACCGCACTGTCCTCTCGCTTCGGTGGAGCATGCGAGCAATCGTCTTCACCGATTGTTCCTGGGCGAAGTCGAGCAAATAGGCGTCGTCGGCAGCCGACCACGGCGGGCACCCCTGGACAAACCTTTGATCGAAGCCAAGCTCTTTCGCTCGCTCCCAGACATGGTGGCTGCGCCACTTCGGATGCAAACGCTGGATTTTGTTGATGGCTTCCCGTGCCCCAAGCCAGCCTCGGGAGTACCCCTCAAGAATGATCGCATTCAACTCCGGGGTCCAGACGACCGGGTCTCGCTTGGAATCCGTCACCGTTGTGGCCCCGCTCAGCCCGGTACCGTCACTCTCATTTCCTTGCCCGTTCATACGACCTACCCTTCCGCAAACCCTCTCGCCATGGCCCGACAGCCGACACATGCTCTCGGGTCAGCGAGTGAGCTACAGCCGCTGCTTGCGGGGCGCCTTTTACGACCGCCTCCATCAGCAGGGGCGGCTGGCAAGTCGAAGGGCTGCCATGTTAGTGCGCAGCGCATTATCAGAGACTGCCATGCTGGCTGCGAAGGTAAACGCCGCCCACGCGTATTCACACTGAAACGCCTGGGGACGGTGTTTCCATGCGCATTACCTCGTATTGAGAGAGGCTGAAATGAGCGCCATGCTTAAAAGGCGAGCATGAGTTCGTGCCTGTGGCACTCACAGGAGGACACAAAGGCCGTGAAAAAAGAAAAATAAGGCATTAAGATTTAAGCGGTTTATGGACTCACTTCTATTAGGGGGCAAAGAACGTCTAAGTTTTGGTGCGGAAGATAGAATCCTTAGTCGATTGGACCGGAAAGGGTGAAAGCCAACGATGTCTGGGGATTTCGAAGCTGACCCACCTGTCTGGATTTGGCAATCAGAAGGTTCTGGGATTACAGTTGAAACCGATCTTCTCGACGCGGCGCGGAGAAACTGGCCGCGTGCCCTTTCCTATGCTCAGCGTTACCAGCAGGATTCGTCGGTAGCCGCGGACATACTTGAAGCCGTACTACGCACGACTTCGAGAGTCAAAAGAGCACGCCAAAAGTCCGGCAACCCGATTCGGAACCTTGACACTTACGTGTATGTGGCGTTTGTTCGCAGGTTTAAGAGGTGCTTGGCCAGGCAGCCGATGATTCAATTCGTCGGTTCACTGCAAGATGTTGATAACCTTCATGGCATTCGAGCCAGCAAGTTCGCCCACACAGTCGAGGATGAGCTGCTCGCAAAAGAATTGCTGCAGCATATGAGCCAGCGGATGCAGCAGTCGTT
>Ga0326727_10012080_pt1 | contig 19799 bp, 18 predicted proteins | sample MB2enrmetagenome_FD_207643 | JGI IMG/M metagenome (GOLD analysis project Ga0326727, IMG submission 207643) | Lab enriched peat soil microbial communities from McLean, Ithaca, NY, United States - MB29MY | ecosystem: Environmental > Terrestrial > Soil > Wetlands > Peat | place: USA: New York...
AATGAAAGGAACCAGATGGCAAAGCTGATAGAGGTAAGGAATCTTCAGGCATCGATTGCAGGAAAACAGATTCTCCAGGGGATCGACCTCATCCTCCGCGAGGGGGAGATTCACGCGCTCATGGGCCCCAACGGATCGGGAAAAAGCACGCTCGCAAATGTGCTGATGGGCCACCCCGCCTACACTGTCACGGGGGGCAGCGTCCTCCTGGATGGGGAGGACTTCCTAGCTCTGAAGCCCGATGAGCGATCCCGCCTCGGGGTGTTTCTTGCTTTCCAGTACCCGGTGGAAATCCCCGGGGTTACCGTGGGCAAGTTCTTGAAGCGCGCAGCGGAGCTCCGGCAGGGCGGCAAGGGAATGGACGTAACGGGGTTCATCAAGCGCCTGCGGCAGGCGATGGACTTCATGGAGATAGACCAGGCCTTCATCAACCGCTACCTGAACCAGGGCTTTTCGGGTGGAGAGAAGAAGCGCATGGAAGTCCTGCAAATGCTCATTCTCCAGCCTTCTTTCGCGCTCATGGACGAGACGGACTCCGGCCTAGACATCGACGCGCTAAAGGTAGTCGCACGAGGAGTGAACAAGCTGCGCGGTGAAGGCTTCGGCGCTCTTATCATCACGCACTACCAGCGGATACTCACCCACATCGTTCCCGACTACGTTCACATAATGTACAAGGGCAGGATCGCGACGTCGGGCGGGAAGGAACTGGTGGAGACCTTGGAGAGCAGGGGCTATGACTGGGTGCGCGCACAGTACGGCATAGAGGAGGACGCTCATGAAGTCGCAAGCGCCGTCAACGGTTGACATAGGCGAGTATCAGCACGGTTTCCATTTCCCCGACGAATCCGTCTTCAAGACCCGAAAGGGCCTGGACGAAGAGGTCGTCAACGCAATCTCCAGCCACAAGGGTGAGCCTGAGTGGATGAGACAGTTCCGCTTGCGCTCCCTTCGCGCCTTTCAGAAGAAATCCATGCCCAACTGGGGAGCGGACCTCTCAGACATAAACTTCGACGATCTGTATTACTACGCGAAACCGACGGACGACCAGAAGAAGAGCTGGGAAGACGTTCCCGCGTACATCAAGGAGACCTTTGAACGCATCGGGATCCCCGAGGCGGAGAGGAAGTTCCTGGCGGGAGTCGGAGCCCAATATGACTCCGAGATGGTGTACCACAGCATCAAAGAGGATCTATCCAAGAAGGGGGTCATCTTCACTGACCCCGAAAGCGCAGTGCGGGACCATCCCGACCTTGTGAAGCAGTATTTTGGCACTGTCATCCCGTACCTGGACAACAAGTTCGCGGCTCTCAACAGCGCGGTCTGGTCCGGCGGGAGTTTCGTGTACGTGCCCAAAGGCGTGAGGGTGGACGTACCGCTGCAAGCGTACTTCCGGATCAACGCGAAGAGTTTCGGCCAGTTCGAGCGAACGCTCATCATCGCAGATGAAGGCAGCTTCGTTCATTATATCGAGGGCTGCACGGCGCCTATTTATGCAACTGAGTCCCTCCACAGCGCCGTGGTGGAGATCATAGCGCTGCCAGGCTCCCGGGTGCGCTACACAACAATCCAGAACTGGTCCAACGACGTGTACAACCTTGTGACCAAACGGGCCATGGCGTACAAAGACGCAACGGTGGAGTGGGTCGACGGCAACATCGGGTCCAAGAGGACCATGAAGTATCCCTCGATTTACCTCATGGGCGAAGGCGCCCACGGAGAGGTGCTCTCCATTGCATTTGCGGGCAAGGGCCAAGAACAGGACACCGGCGGCAAGGCAGTCCACGCGGCCAGCCACACCTCTTCCATCATCACGGCAAAGTCCATCAGCAAGGGAGGCGGCGTGGCGAGCTACCGCGGCCTCCTCAAGGTGAACGAAGGCCTTCACGATGTGCGCTCCCGCGTCGTGTGTGATGCCCTGATCCTCGATGAGAGTTCTCGCAGCAACACCTATCCCTACATGGAGATCAACTCGGACGACGTGTCCATCGAGCACGAGGCGAGGGTCAGCAAGATCAGCGAAGAGCAGCTGTTTTATCTCCAAAGCCGGGGGATGAGCGAGCAGGAAGCCTCCACCATGATCGTCAACGGGTTCCTCGATCCGCTGGTCAAGCAGCTCCCCATGGAGTACGCGGTGGAGCTGAACCGCCTTATTGAGCTGGAAATGGCAGGAACGGTGGGATGATGGCAGATCGAAAAGAACCAGCCTGGATGCAGGACCAACGGGCAAAGGCGCAGGAGCGGTTCGACGCGATGAGCTGGCCAACCACCTCGGACGAGGAGTGGCGCCGTACGGATGTGAGTGGAATCGACGCCCTCTCCTTTGTGCCCGCCCCCCGCGCGGACGGAAGGACGGCGGGAAGCGCAAACGCCGAAGGCTTGGCGGGGACGCTGCGCTTCGACTCGGGCCGGCCCGTCGAGGCGGGTATGGACCAAACCTGGAAAGACCGCGGCGTGCGGCTGATGTCCCTGGCTGATGCCCTGGAGGAGTTCGAGAAGCCGCTGAGCGACATTTTCGACGAAGGCGTGGACGCTTCCGATAACAGGTTTACGGTATGGCACTACGCCTCCTGGAGCCATGGCGCGTTCCTCACGGTGCCAGCCGGCCTTGAGATAACCGAGCCTTTCCTCATCGATTTCACCGAGAGCGGCGACGGAGTCCTGAGCTCTCCCCACGTCGTGGTGGTCCTGGGCGAGGGGGCACGCGCTTCGGTCATCCAGCGGATCACAGGAGAACGGAACGGCAGCGACGAGCGGATCTTGTGCAACGCGGGGCTTGACCTCAGGCTCTCCGACGCCGCCGCGCTGCAATACTTCGAGGGCCAGTACCTGGGGCCGCAGTCGTTGTACTTCCGCCAGGCGCGGACCCGCGGCGGACGGGACAGCTCGCTTCGCCACTACGATGCAGCGTTGGGCGGCAGGCTCGTGAAGACGCGCATCGACTGCGGGCTTGCCGGCAAAGGAAGCGAAGCATTCCTGAACGGCGTGTACTATTGCCGCGATGGCCAACACATGGACATCCGTACCGTCCAGCGCCATCATTCCCCTTCCGCGACGAGCAGATCTTACTACAAGGGCGCTGTGGCAAGCGGAGGGCGCACTGTGTTCCAGGGCCTCATCGAGGTGGATCCCGGCGCCTCGGGAACGGATGCGTACCTTACCAACCGCAACCTGATCCTCGGGGACGCCGCCCGGTCCGACTCCATTCCCACTCTGCGCATCGGAAACAATGACGTTCGCTGCAGCCACGGCTCGACCACTGGCCGTCTGAGCGAAGAGGAACTTTTTTACCTGGAAAGCAGGGGCTTGTCCCGCAACGAGTCGCGCGAAATGCTCGTTCTGGGCTACTTCGAAGACCTCCTGGACCGAGCGCCCGAGGCATATCGCGAGGGAACCCTGGATCTTATCCGCTCGCGGCTTGCAAGCGCGGCATGAGCGCCGCGGTGGACAGCTGGGTCAGAGTTGCCTCCGAAAACGAACTGGTGACGAACATGTGTGTTACCGTGGAGGGCACGGCCATCGCGCTGTTTCGCACGAACGAAGGCGTCTTCGCGCTTGATGACGTCTGCTCCCACGAGTACTCCCGCCTGTCCGAGGGGGAGGTGTGGGAAGGAGAGGTGTATTGCCCCAAGCACGGGTCGCGCTTCGCGCTTGCAACAGGAACCGTGACGGGCCTTCCCGCCACGCAGCCCGTTCGTGCGTGGCCGGTCAAGGTGGAAAACGGGGGGATCTGGGTAGCATGGCAGTCGCAAAAGTAGCACACCTGGGCGGGCGCACGGTCGAAGAGGTCAGGGAGGATTTTCCTATCCTGGATCGCACCGTGCACGGAAAAACGCTCGCCTACCTGGACAACGCGGCAACGTCGCAGAAGCCGCGCGCGGTTCTGGATGCCATCCGTGTGTACTACGAGCGAGGAAACGCGAATGTGCACCGGGCGCTTCACGCTCTTGGAGAGGAAGCAACCGCCGCCTTCGAGCAGGATCGCGCGAAAGTCCAGCGCCTCCTGAATGCCCGCTCGAAGCACGAAGTCGTTTTCACGCGTGGGACAACGGAGGCGATCAACCTCGTGGCCAGCTCATGGGGGGATACGTTCCTGAAAAAAGGGGACGTGATTCTCCTCACAGACATGGAGCATCACTCCAACCTCGTGCCGTGGCAGCTCGCCTGCGCGCGCAAGGGCTGCACGCTTGCGTTCATCCCGCTCACCCCGCAGGGCGCGCTGGATCTGGAAGCGACGGAGAAACTGTGGACTGACAAGGTCCGCATGGTGGCCGTAACTCATGTCTCCAACGTTCTGGGCACCGTGAACGACGTGAAAGCCATAACAGAAATGGCCCACGCGCGGGGAGCGTTGGTCCTAGTGGATGGCGCGCAGTCCGTGCCACACTTCCGCGTCGACGTAGCGGACATCGACTGCGACTTCCTGGCCTTTTCCGGTCACAAGATGTGTGCGCCGATGGGCATCGGGGTTCTATACGGGAAGGAGCACCTGCTGGAGCGGATGCCTCCGTGGATGGGTGGCGGTGAAATGATCAGCGCCGTGCACCGCGAAAGGTCCACGTGGAACGAGCTGCCGTACAAGTTCGAAGCGGGAACGCCGAACGTGGAAGGCGCAATTGGTCTCGGCACGGCCATCGACTACCTCCACAGGCTGGAGTTTCCGGCCATCGCGGCATGGGAAGCGGAGCTTACCCGATATGCCTTGGAGCGACTCCAGGAGGTTCCCGACCTCACCATCTACGGCACGGCGGCGCATCGCGGCGCCGTCATCTCCTTCAACCTCGGGTCCATCCACGCGCACGACGTGGCTCAATACCTGGACAAGGAGGGGATCGCGGTGCGGGCGGGCCACCACTGCGCGCAGCCGCTCATGCGCCTGCTCGACATCCCCGGCACGGCGCGGGCGAGCTTTTGCTTCTACAACACGTTCTCCGAGATCGATCGGCTCCATGACGTGCTCCTGGCCGCTGTTGAGTTCTACGCATGAATCCATTCGACGACCTGTACCAAGAGATCGTCCTCGACCACTACCGCTCGCCGCGAAACAGGGCTAGGCTGGACAACGTCCCGGAATCCATGATCCACGAAAACCCCTCGTGTGGGGATTCGATCAAGCTGGAGGTCATCGTGGATGATTCAGGGAGGCTGACGGCGGTCAGGTTCGACGGACGGGGGTGCGCGATCAGCACTGCCTCTGCGTCGCTCATGACGGAAAAACTCAAAGGTCTCACGGTAGAGGATGCGCGGGCCATGGCGAACCGTTTCATCAGGTCCCTCCGCGGAGATGATCCGGTTGAAGCCCTCGAAACAATGGGGGACCTTGTTGCGTTCAAGGGTGTTGCGCAGTTCCCCGTGCGCGTCAAATGCGCCACGCTTGCCTGGCACGCTTTTCTGCTGTCACTACCGAAGGCATCGGCTGCCTAGGGTCAAGCGACTTCTGAGCGACCTTGGTTTTTCTCGCCCCGCGGACCGGATTTCCCTATCTTATGTCCATGTTTGAATGCTTCGACCCACGCCAGGGCAAGGTGCTACGCCTGCTCGACGAGACTGGCAGGCTCCATGCGCCCCCGCACGGCTTCTCGCTCCTTAGTGACGAGCAGGCGCTGACGTCATACCGAGCCATGATTCTTGCCCGCGCAGCGGATGAGTGGGCACTAAGTCTCAACAGGCAAGGCAGGATGCCCACCTACGCGCTGAACGAGGGCCAGGAGGCCAACTCGGTAGGCGCCCTCATGGCGCTGCGACCTGACGACTGGTTCGTCCCAGCGTTTCGCGAGCTCGGCGGCATGCTCATGCGCGGTCTCACGCTCGAGCAATACTACCTGTACTGGCACGGCAACGAGGAAGGGAGCCGGCTTGCCCCGGAGACCTTCCATATGATGCCGGTGGCCATTCCCGTCGGGAGCCAGATGGTGCACGCGGTGGGAATCGCGTGGGCGGAGCGATACAAGGGCAACGAGCGTGTGGTGACAACCTTCATGGGTGAAGGCGCCACCTCCGAAGGGGATTTCCACGAGGCGTGCAACCTGGCAGGCGTTTGGAAAGCCGCAGTCGTCTTTTACGTGCAGAACAATCACTGGGCAATCTCTCTTCCCTGGGAGAAGCAGAGCGCGTCTCCCACGGCGGCGGAGAAGGCATTTGCGTACGGCTTCGAGGGTGTGCGAATCGACGGCAATGATATTTTCGCCGTCTACGCCGCGGTGAAAGCGGCAGCTGAGCGTGCCCGGCGTGGGGAAGGTCCGACTCTCATCGAGGGACTCACATATCGGCTCGGGGCCCACACCACCTCGGATGATCCCACGCGGTATCGGTCAGAGGAAGATGTGAAACGATGGAGGCTGCGCGATCCGGTCACCCGGCTCGAGCGGTTCCTCCTCGCGCGGGAGATCCTCACCTCGGAGGACATGCGCGCTATCCGGGAGGAGTCGGTCACGTGGGCGCGGAAGAGCTTCGAGGCGGCCGAACACACGCCTGACCCCACGCTGGAGGACACGTTCCGCTACCTGTATCACGAGATGCCCCCCATCCTCCAGGAACAAATGGCGCGGAGGAAAGGGTGAGAGTCCTTACCCTCCTGGAGGCGGTCACCGACGGTCTTCGGGCCGAGATGATGGCAGACACGTCCGTAGTCGTCTTTGGCCAGGATGTCGGCGTCGAGGGTGGAGTTTTTCGGGCAACCGCGGGACTCCAGAAGGAATTCGGCGAGTCGCGGTGCTTCGACACGCCGCTTGTAGAATCCGGGATCGTCGGGGCCGCCATCGGAATGGCAGTGGCGGGGCTTCGTCCGGTAGTGGAGATCCAGTTTTCAGGCTTCGTCCTTTCGGCGTTCAACCAGATCGTCAATCACGCCGCGCGGATCAGGAACAGGACTCGAGGTTCGCTGAGCGCTCCGATGGTGATCCGCACCCCGTACGGCGGCGGCATCCGCGCGCCCGAGCACCACTCCGAGAGCATGGAGGCGCTTTTTGGCCACACGCCCGGGCTCAAGGTCGTGGTGCCTTCCACTCCCCACGACGCGAAAGGTCTCTTGATCTCCGCGATCAGAGACCCGGACCCCGTAATCTTCCTTGAACCCGCGCGCGCCTACCGCGCCGTACGCCAGCAGGTCTCGGAGGCGTCGTACGCTATTCCCATCGGTAAGGCGAAGATCGAGGAGCCTGGGACCGACCTGACCCTCGTGTCCTACGGGGCGCAGATGATGGAGGCGCGCCAGGCGCGTGCAGCCCTTGCGGCGGAGGGCCATTCCGCGGAGCTGATCGACCTCCGGACTATCTATCCCTTCGACGCAAAGACCGTGGTCGAATCCGTGAGAAAAACCGGGCGCCTTCTCGTGGTTCATGAAGGGCCGCAGAGCTTCGGCGTCGCCTCAGAGTTGATAGCAACGGTGCTGGACAAGGCATTCGACGCGCTGGAAGCACCACCGTCACGACTGACCGGCCCTGACGTCATCGTACCGCTCCCTCGGGGGGAGAAACACTACCTTATCTCCGCGCAGCAGGTGGTCGCGGAAGCCAGAAAGGTGCTCAGCTATGAGCCATGATCCCGTGGTGCATGAGTTCCGGTTCCCCGACATCGGAGAAGGCCTTACCGAAGGGAGAGTTGTCGAGGTGCGGGTAACCTGCGGCCAGCACGTGCGGCAAGGTGACGCGCTTGCAGTGGTGGAGACCGACAAGGTCGTCACCGAAATTCCGTCCCCCTTCGACGGGGAAATCGTGGAGCTTCCCGTCAGCCCCGGGACAGTCGTTCGCGTCGGTGAGATCGTGGCCCTCATTCGAACAGCTGTGGGGGCAGTGGCAGTGTCCGAAGCTGTGGCAGAAGCCTCAGCCGCCGCTGTTGATCACTCGGGTTCCGTCGTGGGCAAGCTGGACTCCGCGGTCGGAGGCCTTCTTCCCCCCAGCACGGAGGGGCTCATGCCGCCAGTTGCGTCCACTACCGCAGCGCTGCTGCGCAATGGTAACGGAACCCCGTCCGTTCGCGCCACCCCCCTTGCCCGTAGGATCGCCTCTGTGGCCGGGATAAACCTCTCCTCCGTCAGGGGGAGCGGACCGGGAGGCAGAATACTCAAGAGAGACCTTCAGGGACATCCGAGGGGCAGAGCTGCTGAACAGACAGACGGAGCCGCTCAGGGGCTAATACCGGCAGTTGGACAGTTCCGGCAGAGGCTGTCGACACTCAGGACCGCCATCGCGGTTGCGATGGAGAAAAGCCAAGCAATCCCCGCGGCAGCGGTCCACGACTGGACAGTGGTGGATGAGCTTCTGAAGCTGCGCAAGGCGATGAACGAAGGGGTGCGCGAAAAGCTCGGCCTCCTAGCGTTCTTCATAAAGGCCGCGGCAGAGGCGCTTCTCAAGTTCCCGCTCCTCAACTCCATCTACTTCCCCGAAAAGCGCGAATACGAAACGGGGGAGACTCCGAACATCGGCGTCGCCGTAGACACGGATGAAGGTCTCGTGGTGCCCGTCGTACGAAAAGCAGGCGGGCTCAGCGTCAACGGGATTCAGGCTGAGCTGACTCGGCTCACCGCGAGGGCAAGAACCAGACAACTCTCCCTTGAGGAGATCCGAGGCGGCACTTTCACGATCTCAAACTTCGGCTCTTTCTCCGGCGTGTTTGGAAACCCCATGATCCTGCCGCCGCAAGTGGGAATCCTCGGCGTGGGACGGATCCACGAAATGGCGGTGGTAAAGGACGGAGCGGTCTCCGCCGCCTCTGTGCTTCCGCTGTCCCTGGTGGTGGACCATCGTCTCATTGACGGCGTCTACGCCTGCAAGTTTCTGGCCCAATTCATGGAGCTGATTTCCCGGCCTGCGCTCCTTCTTACCGCGTAGGGGTCGCCCGCGGGCAGCGCTGCTCATAGAGTTCGAGGTTGGAGCAGCTGGGCCTGCCAGTAGTAATATCGCCTGCCCTTTGTTCGTAGATTCGCCAAATTCTTTGCCTATACCTGAGCAAAACACTAATATTTAAACGTCTCATGAACATACAGGAGGTAGAAAATGCTATTCACTCTTCCAGATCTTCCTTATCCCTTTGACGCCCTTGAGCCGCACATAGACGCTAAGACCATGGAGATACACCATGACAAGCACCATGGAACGTACGTTACGCGGTTAAACGCCGCCCTCGAAAAGGCGCCTGCATTCCAAAACAAACCCATTGAGGAGATCCTGCAGTCGCTGGACAAGATCCCCAAGGAGGTTCAAGGTGCCGTCCGCAACCACGGCGGCGGGCACTACAACCACACCCTGTTCTGGAAGATGCTCGCTCCCCGGGCGGGCGGGAAGCCATCGGGAGACCTCGGAAAAGCCATCGACAGAAAGTTTGGAAGCTTCGATGCGTTCAAGGAGCAGTTCACCGCCTCTGCCACCAACCTTTTCGGAAGCGGTTGGGCCTGGCTCGTGGTCGATCCTTCCGGTGATCTTTCTGTAACAACCACTCCGAACCAGGATAACCCCGTTTCTCAGGGGTTGAAGCCGATCTTCGGCCTAGACGTGTGGGAACATGCCTATTACCTGAAGTACCAGAACAGGAGGCCCGAGTACATCACCGCGTTCTGGAACGTCGTCTCTTGGGCCAATATCGAGGATAACTTCAAGAAGGCGCGGTAAGCTTGCCGGAATGCCGGCAAAACGCGTCGTGGTGACCGGAGGAAGCGGGAGATCAGCCGGGGGATTGACCGGGATTCTGGCGCCGCCCGCAGAGCGGTTGTGCCGTCCTCAAAGCGGACCCATGCAAGCTGGGTGAAGTGTTCGAGAGTCTGCACGGCTTCCACGGCGCCGGCCATATGGCAGCCATTCCGGCGGCTGGCGCCGTAAGGGAAAAAGTGACATTCCAGACCAATGCAGAGTCGGCATTCGGTGTCTTTGCTGCGGCGGCGGCGCTCTTGATCGAGAGGTTCGTTTGGGCTTCCAGCGAAACGACCCTCGGCTCCCCCTTGACCGGGAAAGGCCTACGTTCGCGCCCGTCGAGAAAAACTATCCTTTGTATCCGTGTATCCGGAATCAAGCTAGCACTTTCCAAAGTGCTCGGCGAAGAAATGGTGCGGCGCTACAGCCGGTGGACGGGCATCCCGCTCGGTTGGCCTGCGTTTCTCCAACATCATGGCGCCGGGGGATTACTGTGCGAAGGGATGGCAAGCTTCGGAAGTGGAGCCCGTGTGGGATACGTGAACGCCCGCGCAATACTGTAGGCTAGCCCTGGAGAAATCGGTTCAGGGCGCAGAAACTTTCAATATCGGCCGCAGCTGACTACGTAAGGAACCGGCCGAGCAAGGTGGTCATGTCGGAAGTCTAGCTTTCAGTCTCTATCAGGAGGGATGGCAGGAGCGTTCGAAACGCTGCTGTCGATCAATAAAGGCCCGCTCGGCGCTCGGCTATTCACCGCGCCGGTCCTGGCGGGATCACCACGGGGGATTGAGGACGCGCGCCTATACCACTTTGACGATCTTGCCGCCGCGCAAGCAGCGGGTGCATACTTTAAGCGTCGTCTTGGTCCTTCCGACCATGGTCTGGACTTTATGAATGTTGGGCTTCCACGTGCGGCGTGTTCTGTTTTTTGCGTGGCTTACCTTGTTACCCGTTACCGTACCCTTGCCGCATATGTCACACCTGCGCGCCATAATTTCCTCACATTGCTCTGTTTGAGTGCTTTGACTCGGAAACATACAGAAAAATCGCCCTTATGTAAAGGGGCTCGTCCCGCCCAACGGCATAGCGTGTAACGCTGCACAGAGCGACAAAAGTGCGCCAAGCGCTTTTGCCGCCCGCTGGAGGCTCGACCTTCAGCCCGTGCCGGCGGGCCTCCGCAAGGTCCAGCCCCACGCGGAGCACCTGCTACTCAGTTCCAATAGCGACGACTTTGGGACTCTGCGCTGCCAAGGGGTGACGAGTTCCTTATGACAGCCGAGGGTTGCGTTCGCGTTTAGCGGGGGAAAACGCGCTGACCCCGGCCAGCGCTACGCCAGCATTACCTGCCCGCCGGTGACCGGCAGGGCCTGCCCTGTCTCGTACTCCTGCTCCACGAGGTAGAGGATTGCCCGAAGGACATCTTCCACTCTGCATCCTCTGCCCATGGGCACGCGGGACTCGTAGGACTTGCGCACGTCCTCCACCGTCTTTGCCCCAGGGACCTTCCCCGCTTCCAAGTATTGGACGAACAGCCCCGTCTTCGGGTCCGACCAGAGCGGCCCCTCGAAGAAGTTCCCCGGGCAGATCGCATTCACCTTTATGTTGTGCTCGACCAGCTCGAGGGCGAAGGACTGAGTGAGGCCGATCCCGCCGAACTTGCTTCCCGCATACGCGAAGTTCTTGTTGCTTCCCTCCAGGCCGGACTTGGAGTTGATCTCAATGATATCCATAAACCGGCCCTTGGCATGGGAATGCTGGAGCTTCATGACTGGAGAGAGATGCTTCGCGCAAAGGAAATACCCGGTATAGTTCACCCGCGTCACGAGATCGAAGGTTTCCGGGGTCATCTCCTCGAGGGACCCTGCCCTGAGCACGCCGGCATTGCTCACCAGGAGATCCAGCCCGCCAAAGGCGCATACGCACTCCCTGGCCAGGTCCGAAACGGAGGCAGCGTCCGTGACGTCCGCCCGGGTGAATGCGGCACGATTCCCGGCGCCAGAGACGCCTGCCGCAGAGTTCAGCTCGGCGGCAAGCACGCCCCCCGCCTGCTCGTTCAGGTCCGCGATGAGGACATTGGCCCCTTCCCGAAAAAGCCCTTCGGCGATTCCCTTGCCGAACCCCTGAGCCGCGCCCGTCACGAGGGCTATCCGGCCGTCCACGCGCCGCCGCGCGAAGCCGCTCTTTGCAACTTTGCGGCGGTAGTTCTCTACCTCCCACGTATCGATGAACTCTATGTCCCCAGCGGAGAGGAACTTCGGCCCCCCGAAGCTTTCGGAAAGCCAGCTCACCTTCATGAGGTCCTCGAAAACGTCCAGGCAGATCTCCACGGAGCGCTTGTTGTCCTCCACGGCCACGAGCCCGACGCCTCCAATCATGAACATCTTCGGAGGATAACCCCAGCGCTTTTTGTACTCCGCAAGCTGGGCAGGAAAGGCGACCAGTGCTTCCTCGGGATCTTTCGTGAAATCAAGAAACAACGGTGCGGATTTGCAATATACAATGTCGTCCGGCATGAAAGGCAGGGAAATCTTCTCCCTGTTTTCCGCGCGCAAAAAGTGCTGGACAAGGGACGAATTGCGGACGCTGGCCACCTTGGCCGTCTCACCTTCGGAGAGCAGCATGCGAAGCGCAGGAACGATCCGGGTCACCACACCCGCCACGGGCAGAGGTTCCTCGCTGAGAGGTTTTCGGAAGCTGCGGCGAATCTTGGAGAAGACCTCTTCCGTGAGCGAACGTATCTCCGCCGTCGTGTCGGCGGCCACCACGAGACCGTGGTTTCTCATGAGCACGATATTCGGATGCGAACCATGGCTTTTCTTGTAGCGGGAAATCTCGTCCCACATCAGCTTTGCAAGGCGATATCCGGGGTCGGTGTACGGGACGAGGAGCGCGGCCTCTCCAAACAGCCCCTGCACCGTCTTCTCAGCCTCCCGAGCGCACATGAGCGCGTTGACCTCGAAGGGATGCGTGTGCACGACATATTTCCAGTCGAGCATTTCATGCAAAGAGCTTTCCACCGACGGACGGCCGCCCTTCTCAGGGTCCGTCCGGCTCGACAGCAGCTCGTTCTTGATCTGCTCTTCCCGCTGGAAGGGATCGTCGCTGTACGTGCGGGAAAGGATTTTCCGAACGGATGAGCGGGACAACTCGACGAAACCAGCGTCGGTAATGGCGCGAAGCCCTACGCCGCTCGCCTTGATGGCAAAGCGTTCCTCGTCCTTCACCGAAGTGTTGCCGCCGCCGGCGATGGTGAAGTCGTTTCCCTTCCCGTAGAAGCGGGATATCTCGATGAGCTCCTTCAGGTCCATGCAGTTACTCCCTAGCGACGTTTGGAAAGGACGGCCCTTTCGTGCTCTTCGACTTTTTCCATCCAAGACAGACCTTGGGGAACGTTCTGGGTGCGGCAGAACTGGTCCCAGACCGCCCCGTATGGCAGATCCTTGATCTCCTCCATCACCGCGAGGCGGGCAGTATGGTTCCCAGCCGCCTCCTCTTTCCTCAGCACATCCGAAGGCTCCAGGAGCGCCAGTAAGATGGCCTTTAGGACGGCGCGCGCGCCGATCACCCACGCGGCCACCCGGTTGATGCTCGCGTCGAAGTAGTCGAGTGCCACATGGACGCGGTCCCATGCCTCCGCCCGCGCCACTTCGAGGGCCGCAGCCTTCACCTCGTCCCCGAGAATGACGACATGGTCGCTGTCCCAGCGGACTCCTCGGCTCACGTGGAGAAGCAGCTCGGGAACGAACAGAAGGAAGGCGGAGATCTTGTCCGCTACGGACTCCGTGGGGTGGTAGTGCCCCATGTCTACGGTGAGCATGATCTTGTTCTTCACAGCGTAGCCCAGGTAGAACTCATGGGAGCCCACCACGTAGCTTTCCGACCCGATGCCGAAGAGCTTCCCCTCGAGGGCATCCTTCATGAACCTCGGGTCGTGCTTTTGCTGGAAGATCCGGTCGAGGGATTCCTCCAGAAGCGCGCGCGGGGCGTAGCGGTCCGCGGGCACGTCCTTGTAGCCGTCCTGGATCCACAGGTCAACGATGCAGGGGCTGCCCAGCTCCCGGCCCATGACCTCGCCGATTTCACGGGTACGCAGGGAGTGGTTCACCCAGAAGTCCCTCACCTTCCTGTCCCGGGAGGAAAGAGTGAATCCGCTCTCCGCCATTGGGTGGCTGAAATACGTCTCGTTGAGGTCCAAACCGATCCCCAGCTTTTTCGCCCAGGCGATCCATGCACGGAAAAGATCCGGGCTCAGGGCGTCCCTATCCACCTTTCTGTCGCCGTAATCTCCGTAGGTCGCATGCAGGTTGGCGCGGTGTTTGCCTGGGATGAGGGAAAAGGCCAGCTCGAAGTCGGCTCGCAGCTCAGCGGGGGTGCGGGCCTTGCCGGGGTAGTTCCCCGTTGCCTGGATTCCGCCGCCATACAGACCGCCCCCCTCGAAGCCTCCCACGTCGTCTCCCTGCCAGCAATGGAGGGAGAGCGGTATGTCCGCCAAAGCTACTAGGGCCTTGTCGGTATCGATTCCCCACAGGGCGTACGTCTTTTTTGCGGCCTCATAGCCGCGCGAAATCATCTCATCGGCGAGTTTGTGCATGTGCAGAGAATATGGCCGATGATTCAGTTGGTCAATGCGGCAATCGCCGCGCCGAGGAGGGGAGCGTCGCTGACGGAAGTAATCTCCCACGCCCGCTGGTACTCGCCTGCGAGAAGCTTTCCTACGTGCGAGCGCACGCGCGCTGGAAACGATGCAAGCTCCCAGTAGGTCGTCCCGTCCACGGTGACACATACCGGGGCGCCAGGATCCCGGCCCTTGCCTGTCTTCAGCACCACAGCGGAAATCGTGACCGCCACGAGAAGAGCGGCCCGCTCGACAATGGCGTCCAGGAGACTCCACAGGCCCTGACGATCTTGCGGCGGCAGGGAGAGACACACCAAGCCGAGCGGATTGTCCGCGGTTTCGGGATGCAGGAGAAAATCATTCAGCTCCCTCGTGGAAAGCTCTTGAAGGCCTTCTATGGCCGCGGTTGCCTCCGGAGAAAAGCAGCCTGCCGCCGCTGCTTCTCGGGCCGTAAAAAGACCCAGAGGCCCAAGGTAGGCGCCCGAGATCATCTTTTCGTGCCGGTATTTGGACGGGGTCGCGGTGGTTGCATTGAATGAGTCATCGACGGTGCCGGCAGGCGACAGTCCGAAAGAGCCAGACTCTGTGTTGATGACTTGCGATCCGGAAGGATCAAGCCCCGAGAGCTTCCGAATGAGCGAGTTTTTTTCGACGTACGAGGCGTTGAAGCCGGTGCCACAGACGATGCCGACGAAGTCATCGAATTTCCTGCCAGGGACGGCATTTCGTCCTGCAAGGAGAGTTGCCACGGTGTCGTTAAGCAGTACAACTCCGGGCGGCCGTTGGACCCCAGCGCTCTCCAATGCCTTGGTGAGGTTCTTCCCCAGCACCTGCCCGTCCACGCCTCTCGCCTTGACTTCCTTGGTGAAGTGGATGAGTTTCCCGTCCTTGTCAGGAAGAATCTCCGCGGGATAGGAAAAGCAGAAACCGATCCTGTCCGACCGGTTGGCAAGCGGCAGCACATAGCCGGCCAGCGTGCGAAAGAACTCCTCTTTGTCGATCTCACCTTCGGTGCCCGGCATCCGGTGCCGCGTCAGGTCCTCCACGACTGCCTTGCCGTTCGCGTCGAAAGTCACCGCCGCCACCCGTAAGTTCGTGCCGCCCGCGTCCAAAGCTATCACCGTGCGGCCGCGGGGGAGCTCGCGCGCGGTCTCGATGTAGGTGGGGATCATAACGAGGGAAGAGGGCTCCCCGTTCAGGCCGCAGGTCATCTCGGCCAAGAAGTTATTGCAGCATTTGCGCGCGTTGATTCCGTCAGGGTGCATTCTTCGAGCTTTCAGGAACGCTTCGACTGACGTGCGATTAGCCGGCATGGGAGAGAGCCTACCCGGCAGCCACTTTCCTGTCCAGTAAGCCAGCCGCCTGCACGCCGCGGGCGTAGGCAGTCGCCTCCGCGATATACCCGATGGCCTCCTGCAAGCGGCTCGTCTCTTCGTACCCATAGGAGAAGCGTAGCTGGCGCCTGCCGATCTGGACCATGCTTCCTTTCGGGTGTACGCAGAACTCTCCGGGGATATAGGCCACGCGCGGGAGCTTGCCCTCTGTGGGGCCGTCTACACTCTCCATACCAGTGGTACGGCTGAGACATCGGAAGAACGGCGAACCCTCCACCGTGCATATCTCCCGAAGCGTGAGATAATAATAGAAGCTCGCCTGGCCTCCCCGGCATTCCTCCATGGCATCTCCGAGGGAGGAGTCGAGCCATCCCTTGACCGCCAGCGCTTTGCGGCGGTAGCCACGGTTCACTCGCTGCAACTGATGGTCAATGGCGTTGTCAAGGAGCCAGCTCGCAATCTCCTGGTTGATGAGGGGCGCGCTAAAGCCTACGTCGCTAGTGCGCTGGATCATAGCCTGGAGGAAGGGGCCGTCCTTCGCGATCATATAGCCGATCCTCAGCCCTGGAGCGATGATCTTCGAAACCGTCCCGATCTCAAGGACGATGCCCATCTCGTCGTCGAGCAAGCCCGAAAGAGGCTTCTCTACCGCCGGATCATGGATAAGGTCTTCGTACGCTTTGTCAAGGATGAGAGGCACCGCCCTGTTCAGCTTCCGGGAGAGGGTCGCGGCCAGGCGGACCAGGCCGCTGCGCTCCTTGTTGGCGATGATGGTGGCGCTCGGGTTGTTTACGGTCACCACGTAAAGGAAGCTCACATCAGAGACCGCACTTCCAAGGCCGTCCAGCCGCAGTTGCACGTCATCTGCGTGCAGGCCGTCAGCGCGTTCCGGGACCGTCACCACGGTGAAGCCAGCCCGCTCCAGGAAATCCGTGTAGATGTAATACATCGGATCCGTCGTGACGACGATGCCGGGCCGCAGGACGCGGGCAATTCCTTCCAGGAGGCTCGTTGCACCATCAGGGCCGATGATGATCTGTCTACGGGAAAGGAGGTCACGGGTGAGGCCGCCAATTCCGTGGGAGAGGTAATACTCCTTGATGGACTCGATCAGCCGCGCCGAGCCCTGGGGCCCGCCGTAGTTCAAAGAGGACCTGTACTTCCCGGGGTGAGCCAGGACTTCAGCAAGCGCCTTTCTGATAAGCGAGCGCGGGATGGTATTCTCATTGACGTAGCCGACACCGAGATTGATGTCGATCCCTTCCCGGAACTCCGAGGCGAAGGACGACATCATGCGGTTCACCGGCGAGGGTTCGCGCGATAGGGCGCCGTATTCTGAAAGCAGGATTTCCATGGCCGAAATTGTACCCGCAGGAGCGTCGGGGTGCAAGAAAAAGCCTAGCGGCCGACGGCGCCGCCGGGGAGTTCAATCGTCCGCGAAAAGGTGGCGGCCCTGCTTGAGCGCGGAGCGCAGCTTCTTGCCGCGCAGGCGAGCTTCCCGGGAAGCGCCGCTTGGTCGGGTTTTCACGCGTTTGCGGGGCCTGCGCAACGCCATCGAAATCAGCTCGGACATCCGCTCCAACGCTATCTCCCGGTTTCTGGCCTGCTCTCGCGTGTCCTGAACGGAGACGACGATCTCTCCCTCCACGTTGATGCGGTTGGCCAGGCGCGTTTCGATCATCCCCCTCCCCTCCGCGGTCAGGAACGAAAGGGAGGAAAGTGGAAGACGGGCTACGACCTTGGTGGCAACCTTGTTCACGTTCTGACCGCCGGGCCCTCCCGAGCGCGCGTAGGAGAACTGGCATCTTTCGCGGACGAGCGCGAAAAGCGCGTGCGCAGTCATGTTGGGACCTTTTCGCAGAGGGGCATTCGGATGGTGAAGGTGGTACCCTCCCCGACCGCGGAGCGCACCGAAATATTCCAGCCATGGCTCTCGATGATGGAGCGCACAGTAGTCAGACCCAGACCGAAACCCTGTTCACGCCGAGAGTTTGTCCCCCGGTAGAAAGGATCGAATATCTTGCCGATCTCTTCCTTGGGAATGCCGATCCCGCTGTCCTTGATGGAAAGTACGATCTCCCCGGGAGGACCCGCCACGGCCTGCGCCGTCATGCCGATCTTCCCGCCCTCCTCCGTATAGCGAATGGCGTTGCCCACAAGGTTCTCGAGGGCCCGGGCAAACAGTCCCGAGTCCATACGCACGCAGCTCGTCTCCGCCACGTCCACGCTCCAGGTAAACTCCCTTTTCAGGATCTGGGCATCCTCGGCGAATCGCTTTGCATTCTCGACGAGGAAGTTCTTCATGTTCACTTCGCGATGCGTCATACGCCATTCCCCGGTTTCCATTTTCACGAACTCGATCAGCTCGGCGATCATGGCTTCCAGAGCGTGGGTCTTGCTTAGGATGATCGACAGGTATTTTTTCTGGCTGTCAGGCTCCGAGGCAAACCCGTCCGCGATGGCTTCCACGTAGCCCTGGATGAGCGTCAGGGGTGTGCGCAGGTCGTGCGACACCCCCATGATGAACCGGGATCTGCGGGCGTATTCCTCTTTAAGCGCCCTGCGCATGCTATCGAAGCTGCGGGTCAGGGACGATATCTGGTCGTTCCCTCGGGCGGGCAGCTCGAAGTCCAGATCTCCGTCCGCTATGCGCCGTGTGGCCCCTTCAAGCCTCAGGATGGAGCGGTTAAGGGAACGGATGATCAGCACGCTCATGAGGGAAGAAAAAACAAGCAACGTCACCATGCTGTAGGTGACCATAAGCAGGAGCTGGTTGCGGAGGAAGGCAAACTCAGGTTTGAGCCGCGGCAACTTGAGGATGACCAGGGACTCCTCCTGGCCCGCTTCCCTCGCCGTATCGAAGGTGAAGTGGAAATTGTCCACGTTGTGCCGCATGTACTCGAAAAGGTCGCTGTGTTCCGCCAAGGCGCCGGCGGGCAGCTCAGGGATGGTGGAGAAGGTTATCTTGTCCTTCTCATCCAGGATCAGGAAATCCAAGCCTGGCGGCCTGTGCTCGGCCAACTCCCCGAAGTTGTGAGTGCGGATGGCGTGCGGCAATTGGCCGCGAAGCCACCCAATGACCATGGTGTAGTTGGGGGCCGGCTCCCTTCCCCGAGCGCTAAGGTACTGGAACATGACGGCAAGGGACCCGACGAGAACGGGAACGACGATGATTCCGGCCACCAGGAGGACGAACTGGGTCCGCAGCTTCATGCGTGAATGGTCTCCCTGTTGAACCTGTAGCCCATGCCGTGCACCGTTTCGATAAACTGCGGGGCTGACGGGTCAGTCTCAATCTTCTTACGCAGTCGCTGGACGTAGACGGCAACTGCCGTAATGTCCCCGTACTGGTTGCTCCACACCTGGGAATAGATGCTCTCCGGGCTCATAGCTTTTCCGGGGTGGGTGGCAAGGAGGGCAAGCACCTCGAACTCTTTGGTCGACAGGGAGATCTTCTGCGCTCCTTTCTTCAGCAGGTAGCCGTCAAGGTCCAGGAGGTACTCACCGAACTTCACGCTATTGACTCCCGCCTTGAGGTCCGTGGCCCTGCGAAGCACGGCCCGGATGCGGGCGGTCAGCACCTTCGGGGAAAAGGGTTTGGTAACGAACTCATCCGCGCCGATCCCCAGGCCCAGGATCATGTCCTCATCCGTGTCGCGCGCTGAGACGATAAGCACGGGCACTGCGCTCGTCTTTCGCAGCCTCTGGAGAAACTCGAATCCATCAATCCCGGGCAGGTTGATGTCCAGCACCACGAGGTCGAACTTCTCTTTTTCAAATGCCTCGAGCGCAGCTTCGCCGGTCTCGAATATCTCCGCGTCCATGCCTTCCTTCTGCACGTACAGACGAACCAGCTCGGCCATTTCCCGAACATCCTCTACGATGAGAACTTTTGCCTGCACTGTCCCTCGCCCCCTGTCCCTGGCCGCGCCCTTTCTTACCCTGGTCCCGCGATTTGTTAAGGAGATGTTACTGCATGGCGCAAGCGCCTTCCATAGACGGCGAGTCAATGGGGCATAACTTTTTGTTATGCCCGGGAGGGGTCCAATGTCTTGCCGATCTTCGCGTATTCGAGGATACGCTCCGCCAGGGTGAGGCCGGCCAGCGGGTTTGCGGGATGGAAGAGGCCCCGATGCTCATCAGCATCCGCGAGTTTCTCGTGGGCAATGAGGGCCCATGTGGCATCCAGGAGGTGGGCGAACTCCGGGTGGGTGAGCTCGGGACAAT
>Ga0326727_10012083_pt1 | contig 19791 bp, 13 predicted proteins | sample MB2enrmetagenome_FD_207643 | JGI IMG/M metagenome (GOLD analysis project Ga0326727, IMG submission 207643) | Lab enriched peat soil microbial communities from McLean, Ithaca, NY, United States - MB29MY | ecosystem: Environmental > Terrestrial > Soil > Wetlands > Peat | place: USA: New York...
GGGTCTGTGGCGTTAACTGGCCACCGCCAAGGTGGCCCCAAACCATCGGGCCGCGTTAGCGACCCGACCAGCCGCTTTGAGCGGCTCACAAATTAAAGCCCCCGGCTCTGCCGGGGGATACTTACATTGCCGGGACCTATTGCTTGTCCAACGGGCTGAGCCTGGAGGCGCAAAGACATGCCAGAACCTGCCGGAGTCGTCGCAGTAAGAGCCGAAGAAGTGCAACACGGGAAATGGAAGAAGGCGGTCAAAGTCTGCAACGACACTGTACAACTGCTCGTTCTGACAGAAGTCGGACCGCGGATTCTCTTCTTTGGTTTTCTGGGAGACGACAACGAGTTCCATGAAATTCCCGAGCATTCAGAGGAAGGCGGTGATCGGACCTTTAGAGTCTACGGAGGCCACCGGCTCTGGGTAGCACCCGAAGTCGCGCGCACGTATTATCCCGACAATGTCCCCGTTTCAGTGCGAAGGCAGGGCGACGCTTTTGTTTTTACTGCTCCTCCGGAATCCACACATCCCGGCACAGATCTGCAAAAGGAAGTTGAGATCAAACTGGCGGAAACAGGAGCACGAGTTACGGTCACACATCGCATCCGCAACCTTGGAAGAGAACCCACCGAGATGGCTCCATGGGCACTCTCCGTGATGGCTGGTCATGGGACGGCCATTCTTCCCCTTCCGCCGCGGGCACCGATGTCGGCCGACAAGTTACTGCCCGAAGGAGTCCTGGCGCTTTGGTCCTATACGGATTTGGCGGACCCGCGTTGGAAACTCGGCACTAAGTATATTCAGCTTCACCAGGCAAGCAACTCTGCGAGCAAATTCGAACAGCAGATGGCCGGGATCTTCAATCCACTCGGGTGGGGCGCGTACTTCCGAAGGGGCCACTTGTTCGTTAAGAAGACCAAGGTGGAAGAAGACGCAACATACCCTGATTTCGGATGTAATTTCGAGATATACACGAACGCGCGCTCGCTCGAACTAGAAACCTTGGGGCCACTGCGAAATCTGGAGCCAGGAGAAACGGCAGAACATACTGAGCATTGGTGGCTCTTCAAGGACATTCAAGCTGGTGAAACTGAAAGCTGGATTGACGCCGTCATTATTCCGCTGGTCGAAACTGCGAAATGAGGTGCGTGGTTGCTGTGCAGTAGGTCCGGCCGGGCCATATGTTACCCGACGTACCGGTCACAAGCCTTCTGGGCCGAACGGATTTCAAGAGACTGAGAAACAACAGAGTGAAACGTCCGCCATGTTCATGGATCGAAGAGCATTCTTGAGGTCGACAGGAGTCGCGGCATTCGGAGCCTGTGTGCCGTGCATTTCCAGTTTTTCCTCAGCCTCCAATACGGCAGAACCCTTTCACTGGAGCACGACCGATCTGGTGTTCTCATTCGATGTAATGGCAGGCCGACTGCGTCAGAAATGTCTTGTGCCCGCCAGTGCGGCAGCACCCGGCGCAGGGAGTTCTTCTGGTGTTGAAGTGGCTCTGCAATGCAGCGGAGAAGATTCCCCCGACCAAGGAATGAAATCGGGCATGGGGCAGCCGGGCGTGCGGCTGCTCTTTGCTGGAAAGCGAGAGGAATCAACACGCGAGGGCAAGCGCCTAGTGTGCACGCATACGGACCCGATATTGCGCCTGCGTGTGGAGTCTGTCTATGAAGCCTTCGACGGCCTTCCCGTAGTTCGCCGGCGTTCGCAAGTGACCAACGAGGGGAACTCGCCCGTGGGAATCGAGTTCTTGAGTTCGGCGATGCTCCATGGTCTCGCTGATCCACAGAACTACGACCGTGAGCTCCGCCTCCATGTTGCCCTGAATAGCTGGATGGCCGAGGGACAGTGGCATACGCTCCGTCCGTCCGAGATGGGCTTCGTCGAAAACGAGCGCACCAGCCGGTCGGAAGCGCAAGCCGGCAGCATTGGCACTTGGTCAACGGACCGGTATCTGCCGATGGCAATGGCAGAAAACTTGAAGCTAGGCGTCATCTGGTTCTGGCAGATTGAACATAATGGATCGTGGTATTGGGAAATCTCCAATGTTTCCGCGCGCGATAACTATGCCGATGACGTGTACGCGTATCTCGGCGGTCCGGACGACCTGCACTCCGCAGCGTGGAAGCGTTTGAACCCTGGAGAAACCTACCACACGGTTCCTGTGGCAGTCGGGTGTGTGCGTGGCGGCTTCGACGATGCGGTCGCGGCCTTGACCCGTTATCGGCGTGTCGCCTGCGCAAGAGCGAGCAAGAACAATTCGCGATGCCCGGTAATTTTCAACGACTACATGAATTGTCTCTGGGGCGACCCAACCGAGGCTAAGGAATTGCCTCTGATCGCAGCTGCTGCAAAAACTGGTTGCGAGTACTTCGTCATCGACGCCGGATGGTATGCCGCCATCAATGAAGACTGGAGCCCAACGATCGGCTCATGGCAGCCCTCTCCAAGCCGCTGGCCACGTGGGATCAAGTTCGTGCTCGATCAGATCAGGCAAGCTGGCATGATTCCGGGATTGTGGCTCGAACCGGAGGTTGCTGGAGCAAAGTCGCTGCTCGCCCAAAAGCCGGACAGTTGGTTCTTCATGCGTCATGGCAAGAGAGTGTTGAAAAATTCGCGTTACCTGCTGGATTTCCGAAACCCGGAGGTGCGGGCGTATCTCGATCAGGTGATTGCGAGACTCGTCAACGAGTATGGCGTTGGCTACATCAAGATGGACTACAACGTCGATTCACTTCAAGGAACCGAGATCAAAGCAGACAGCTTCGGTCAGGGCTTGCTGGAGCACAATCGGGCGCATCTTGAGTGGCTCGATGGCATTGTAAAACGATATCCCGACTTGGTCATTGAAAACTGCGGCAGCGGAGGGGGGCGGATGGACTACGCAATGCTCAGCCGTCTTCAGTTACAGTCCATGACCGACCAGGAAGATTATCTAAAGCTGCCTGCGATTCTGGTAGGCGCGTCGGCGGCCGTCTTGCCCGAGCAACTTGGAGTCTGGTCGTATCCCCTGATGAATTCCGATGCTGATCAAGCCAGCTTCAACATGGTTACGGCCATGATGTTCCGCATTCATCAGAGCGGACATCTCGACTCACTCTCGCCGCAAGCTTGGGCCCAGGTGGCAGAAGGCATCCGAATTTATAGGGAGTTCCTTCGCAAGGATATTCCCGACGCGATTCCCTTCTATCCGATGGGGCTTTCGGATGTGACCGACTCGCAAAAACCAGTTGCCCTGGGAATGCGGTCGCAGCGCCGGACTCTGCTCGCTATCTGGAGAATCGATGGTCCTGCGAAGACGACATTGCCTTGGCCGATGCCGGATCCCAAACTCGTGTACCCCGTTGACCTCGGCATCAAGATCACGACTGGGGACAGCTTGTTGAGCATCGAGTTCCCACGAACGCGCATGGCTTGCTTGGTCTCGGCATAGGATCATGTTCCTCCTGGCGAACTATCTCGTCCTGGCACGGCATGCGCGACAGGAAAGAAGATAGAAAGGTGTGGTGCGCCGAAATGGGACTTGCCATAAGTGCGCGGGAGGCTCCATGCGAACTCATTTCTATGAAAATAGCAATGCTCATCGTTAGTCTCGCACTTGCCCTGCCAGTGTCCGCGCAGCGCCGTATACCAAAGGATCTGAGCAACGTCAGAGGGTTCAATTACGAGTCCGCCGAAAGCAGCGGAGAAACGGAACATTGGCTTCAGTACAACCCTACGGTGGCGGAGCGTGACTTGGACTACGCCAAGCGCCTTCAGCTGAATCAGGTTCGAGTGTTCGTGACCTCGGCGGCTTGGGAGAGAAACAAAGAGGCGTTCAGAAAGAATCTCCTCCACTTTGTGCGCTCCGCCTACGGGCGCGGCATCGGCGTCATGCCTACGCTGCAGTACGAGTCTGATGAATGGAAAGACAAGGCTGCGTGGGCCAACTCACGGGATTTCGTTGCCGACCTTGTGACTACCATTGGGAAGGAGCCGGGTCTCGTGATCTGGGATGTGGATAACGAGCCCGAGTGTTGTTCTCTGCCCCCGACTCCGGAGAATCGCCTGCACATGGAGCATGCCGTGTACATGGCCAAAATGTTCCAGGAGCTTGACCCCGTGACCCCGGTGACAATTGGCGCGGCTTTGGTAGAGAACATGATCGAAATGGGCGATGCGGTGGATGTGCTCTCGTTCCACGATTACAGTCCCACGCGCGCACAGATTCGCGCGAGTATCGAAAAAGCGAAGCAGTACGCTGCACAGACTGGAAAGCCGCTGGTCGATACTGAGATCGGATGTATCGCCCGTGCCAATCCGTATGACATCGCGCTCCAGGAGCACATGCAAGCCCACGTTGGATGGTATATCTGGGAATTGATGATCACCCGCTACTGGGGCCCGGTGCACGGCGTATTCTATCCGGATGGCACGGTCCGCGACCCTTCGACCGTCGCAGCGCTGCTGGGGATATTCCGCAACCGAGGTAGAGACGTTGTAGAAGTGGCTCCCGACCGGGAGAACCATCTCACAGAGGTAGTGACGAAAAACAAGAAGTGGCTGGCAGACCCAAACGCCGATTGGAAAACAGGGTTGGATCTGGCCGAGGTCTCGGCCAATCTTCTCGAGACTGCCCAATTGGCCGCGATGAACGATCCCCCCACCAGGCAAGTGGAACGTTTGCGAGGCAGTGTGCCGGACATGCCTGCGTTGCGCACTGTGTTGGAGGGATTCACATCCATGCTTGAACCTTACCGGCTTCCCTCTGGTGATCCGCGACGGTCGGAAATGAATGCCATGCAAAAGGATCTGTCGGATGCCGATTTGAGAATGCGGTTTGTGCGCCCGTTCCAATCAAAGGAGGTCCTGTGAGCAAGAGCCAGAAGTCTCGACGCGGTGATTTCATCGGCATGGTGTTGGTCGCCTGCCAGATTCTGTACACAGCGGCCACGCTGACCGCACAAGATGTCCCCTCGGCGAAGAAGATGCTCGCGCAAACGCCGCCCATGGGCTGGAATAGCTGGGACTCCTACGGCCTGCGCATCAACGAAGAGCAGTTCCGGGCCAACGTGGAGGCGATGGCCGCGAAACTGAAGCCCTCAGGCTACACCTACGCCGTGATCGATGAAGGCTGGTACATGTTGAATCCCGAGGACCGGCCGAAACCCGAGTTGCTGAAATACGCTGTGGACGGTTACGGTCGTTTCATCCCCGTTCCCCAACGGTTTCCATCGTCCCTGCAAAACGGCAGAAACACCGGCTTCGAACCAATGGCGAGTTGGGTCCATTCGATGGGGCTCAAGTTCGGCATTCACATCATCCGCGGTATTCCGCGGGAAAGTGTCCAGCGCAACCTGCCCATCGAAGGTTCTGACTTCAAGACTCAGGATGCGGCCGATCAGAATGATGCCTGCCCATGGGATCCTACGAGCTGGGGAATCAGGGACAACGCGGCCGGACAGGCCTGGTACGATTCTCTTCTGCGCCAGTATGCCGGATGGGGTGTCGATTTCATTAAGGTTGACTGCATTGCCGATCATCCATACAAGGTCAGCGAAATCCGGCAGATCAACAGAGCCATCCAGCACAGCGGACGCGAGATCGTTCTGAGTCTTTCGCCGGGGCCGACACAACTCGAGCATCATGCTGAAGTCGCTGAACTGGCTCAGTCGTGGCGCATGTCGAACGACATCTGGGACATTTGGGATAGCGGCAATCCGGTTTTCCCGATCGGTATCAAAAACCAGTTTGAGAACGCCGCGCGATGGACTCAATACGCCGGTCCGGGCCACTGGCCGGATGCTGACATGCTGCCCGTAGGCGAATTGAGCCCGTTTCCGGATGTGGGCCGGAGCGCCCGTCACACCCGGCTGACGCCCGATGAGCAACAGACGCAGTTGACCCTGTGGGCAATGGCGCGCAGCCCGCTGACTGTTGGAGCCAACCTTACGCTCTTGGATGAAGCTACAATTCGCTTGCTGACAAACGCCGATATGCTTCGGATTGACCAGGCCGCTACGGCGTCGCGGCAGGTGTTGCATGAGGGCGACCTGGTTGCCTGGACCGCCGACATGCCTAGAAATGAACGTGCTCTCGCCTTGTTCAACCTGGGTGAAAAGCCAGTCACCGTGGATCGGAGTTTCAGCGATTTCGCGCTGACAGCCAGCCGGTACGCGATTCGAAACGCATGGACTGGAGAGCGTCTCGAAGACAGTTCGCACGTTCGTGTGATGCTCAATCCGCACGCATGTGTCTTGCTGATGCTAACTAGTGAATAGAGTCGGGATTGTCGTTGGTGAACGTAGAGCCTAGATGGGGAATCTGAGATGCAGGCGAAAGAACGAGCTTCAAGAGTCTACGTCAACCCCAATACTCCACGGGAGATGTTGCCATCCGGATTGAACTCGTATGCCTACTCTCCGTACCCCGATTTTTCGGGCGTCACCGTTTCGAGTTTTGCTGGGAACAGCCACTACGACGCGTTGCTCAGCAGGACGCTTTGCTCACAAGCAGCCAATTGCGAGTATCCAATGTTGCTTTCTTATATCCAGCGGTTGTAAGGAGACAAAATGCACTACCCCGTCAGAACCTGTCGATCCGAGGCTTTGAACGCGACCTGCCTTCGCGTGCCTCCGTGGGATTCGACTCAGCCTCCGCCCGTCAATCAAAACACGATACGTGTTACACCGACAAGCGTATCCAAAGGTAGAGCAGGCCGCGCGATGTCGCACTATCAGATCGGCTCACGTTCGCTCACGATTCATTGTTCCCGAGCGTTCCCGAGCGTGATTTTCAAGACCTGTAAGGCATCGCCCATGCCCCACATTAAACAAGATAGAAACATCTGTCTGCACTCATAACCCAAAGGTCAGCGATTCGAATCCAAAAACGCATGGACGAGTCACTCTAGACTCGCGCAAATTCGGCCGGCACGTGCAGGGGTGTGCCGTGAAATGTGCCGTACGCTCCGAGCCGGAAGTAAACCAAAACGCGCTTGAATATCTGGGTCCAATCAGGGTCCGTTAACCGTTCCGGAGAGTTCCTTACAACGCCAAAGGTGGCTGCCAGTGCCGTTGAATGTCGATCAGTTTTCCGTTGAACAGGACCTTGACACGGTAGAGGTCTGGGGTTCGAGTCTCCACGTGCCAGCCAATGCGCACGAGAAGTGCAGAAGGCGCGTAACCTACAGTGCTATCCGGCGAAATTTGCGCTCTATTTGCGCTCTGTTTGTTTGATTACTGCTGCTTTTCATGGTCTTAGGTGTCATCCGCTGACCTGCATCGTGTTGAAACTACGTTAACCGGCGGATTCGATTCCTTCCGCGCTCACCAACTTTTGCTGTAACCACAAGACTTAAGCCGCACTCTCGCTCGCCTCAGGCTGCTTCGGAACGGTTGGTAGCAAATCCTTCGGTAGCAAATCGCTGCCTAACAGCTTCTTGCTCGCAACCCTCAGACCCGCACGGATGTCCTCGGGGCTCGATTTGTCGTAAACATTCATCGCCAGATCACTTTGCTGTGACCGACCGTGTCCTTTATCAGGACTGGGTGGATGCCAGCGGGGCGCAAGGTGCGCGACAAAGTGTGCCGGAAATCGTGCCAATCACCGATCTGCACACCGACCGCCGCTGCCGCTGGGTTGAGGTAGCGCCTACGACCGTTGTTATGGTCGATAGGTGTTCCGGTTACGCCGTAATGACAAGAATTAGGGTTGGTGATAGTTGGACATGGACAACATGGATGCAATTTGAGACGTATTTGGAAGCGGCAGCACACGCTCGTGATAGGAACAAGGTCGTGCGTTTTCGATCCTCCGAATGGGCGGCATTACCGGAGCAAGCCGAAGCCGCTTCTCCAATCGTTATCAAAGTGCCGCGAGAGAGTATAACCACCGAGTAGCTGGTGCAATCGGGAGTGGGTGTTGAAAGACTCTTTTCATGGAATTTCGGCCCAAAAAATTCGTTATTGAATGTTCGTTCGCGGCAGACGCTGAAATTGACTGAAAATTACTGCTTTGGTTCCCTTTTTCAACACCCACGGGATTTATCGTCAACAATCTTTGTGAGATCGTCGTCAGCCCATAAATTTAGAAGCTGGGGCGTCTCATGTCACACACGGAGAATCATTACCTCGGTTGCCTTTATGAGGGCGGCTGCAGTCTGTCCCGGTTTGAGCTGCATCTCTCGCGCCGAAGTTGCAGTGATAATTGATGTGATCTGCTGACCTCCAATCGAGATCTTCACTTCCGCCATCAGACCGCTGATGCGAACGGAATCGATGCGGCCTACTAGTTGATTGCGCCCGCTGACGCGGCGGATGATCTGCTGCCGCTCTTGTCCCCTTCCGCCTCGTGTTCTGAAGAGCAGTTTGTCCACTTCGCTCAGAGGGATGCGGTGGTGTCCTCCGGCCGTCTGGATGCTGCGAATCTTCTTCTTGTAGATCCACTGTTTGATGGTAGGGAAGCTGATGCCGAGTTGCAGAGCCGCGTCCCGAAGTTGCAGCAGACCTTCATTATTCGTATTTCGCCCGGATTTGCCCTTCTTCTGCATCGGAACCAAATCGTACAGACAACGACACACAGGGTCAATATCCTGCGTCGCCTGGCCCCAAGGTTCCGTTACCGTATATAAACGCGTAGTAGTAGACAGTATAAACATATTCCATGTACACTTCTCGACTCGCGGGCCATGATCCGCTGGGGAGGGTGAATGCGTTCCACTGTTCTGTTTGGCGCCGTCTTCGTCTGCTGTCTTTCCTCCGCGTTGTCCTCCGCACAGGACAATCTTTTTTCTAATTGGTTCAGCATGGTATCCGCGACACAAGCCGAGCAGCCTCACTGGATCACCCCTCTGGCCACGACCACTCCGCGGTTGGAGCAGGAGTTCCGCTACGACATTCAATGGCAGACCCACAATAGCGGCCTGGTTACCGACAACTACGGAGTGAGTAAGGGACTGGAAATCATCCCGGCAAAGAATGTCGAGGTTATCGTCGCCGTGCCTCCCTATGTGGTGAACAACCCGGATTCTCCCGATGGATTTGGGGACTGGCAGTTCCTCGTGAAATATCGGCTCGCCGCTCAAAACGAGCAGCACGGAAACTACATCGTGACGGCCTTCTTCCAGATGAGTCTTCCCACTGGGCAGTACGAGCAAGGCGCGTTGAATCCGGTCATCACTCCAACGATTGCCTATGGAAAAGGCTTCCGAAATCTGGACTTTCAAGGAACATTCGGAATCAGCCTGCCGACCGGGAACACGATGGCCATTGGACGAAATCTCACGTGGAATAACACATTTCAATACCGAGTCTTCAAGAAAATCTGGCCGGAGACGGAACTCAACTTCACTCACTACTACCAGGGTTCACACAGCGGGCACCAGGTGCTATATGCCACGCCGGGGCTTGTGCTGGGCCGGTTTCACCTGGCGGGCCGTCTCGGTTTTACCGTTGGCGCCGGATTCGAGATCGCCACGACATCGTTCCATCCCACAAACCACATTCCGATCTTTTCGGTACGCTTTCCGTTCTGAGTGGAACGGGCCGGAAGACCGTTTCCTGCGGCGACAGTGGAGTTTCGTCACGGGCTATCCGGGAACTAATCGGTTGACGTAACCAGATGGGATGAGAAAGCCAGTCTCCGACGGGATGCGATACGCTCCCAAGTTATCGACGCGCTTTGAAGCGCAAAAGATGAAGGAGACCGGCAATGAAGAAGATTAGCGCCGCAGCGACACGAAGATCGAAAAAGTTGAAGATCAGAAACTGACGATCGGGCCGGACCTAGGTGACCGATCGAACTGGTACTGCGTCCTGAATGCAGCCGGGAGAAGTGCTTCTGGAACGAAAGCTGGCGACAACACCGAAGGCCATGAAAGAGTCTTTGGCGGGATGCCGCGTAGCCGGACCGCGCTGGAAACAGGAATGCATTCGCCCTGAGTGAGCCGGTTGTTAAGTGAACTGGAGCACGAAGTACATCCTCGGGTATCGTTAGAGCGAGTCCACCCGATGCGCGCGTGCATGTGCTACTTCGACATGACCTCGCGAGCAGGAAATAACACAACCTCATTCTTTCCCGGCGCCCTACTTCGCGGCCTTGACCTTCGTCCACCTTGCACGCTGAGCGGCTGCGATTCTGTTCTTGCCTGCTGCTGAAATTGTGCGCCGCTATCACGTGCCAAAAATGGGTGGAGGCCCAAATTTTCGTGCAGATGGATCCTGTGACCGTGTCGATGATGCAGGCCCACTAGGTTCACGACTTGCCAGTATCGGGACCTCTGACTGGCAGCGCGCGACGATATCCAAACGATCGTTCGCTCCGACCTTCCGCAGGATACGATGGACATGATTCTTGATGGTATTCTCGGACAAGTTGAGGCGGTTTCCCATCTCCTTATTGGACAGGCCGAGTCGAATCAGACCTACCAGTTGGTGTTCTCGGCGGCTTAATCTGAATCGGCTTTCATGAGACGGGTTATACGAAAAAGAGATATCCCGGGCCGCGCACTCGAACAGCCGAGTGGAGTATTGAGATGGACATACAGCCTCTCCAGCCGCCACTGCGCGAATTACGCGAACATTCTCGGCACCCGGTGCATCTTCGAGAACGTATCCCACAACTCCTTCACCCACGGCTTGCAGAAAAGTATCTTCATTTTCCTCCATGCCGATCATGACGACCTTGGCAAGCTGCCCTGCTTCACGCATGCGTGCAATAGCGCGAGGCCCGGACAACGCTATTCTTGCGGAGTCGAACACAACCACATCTGGGCGGGCAGCCGTGATTTCTTTCAGGGCGGAAGGTGAATAGGGGATGGCGCCTGCCACAACCAAATCTTCTTTATTGCGCAGGACGCGAACTAGAATCTCGCGGAGCAGGCGATTCTCCGCAACGAGGAACACTACAATCGGAGTGGGGGACATAGTGGTACTCCATTCGCAGCCACCTGTGTTTCTGGGCCCCCCTCGGAGCTGTCCGGCAACAAGCTAGCATATTTCCTTACCGCTCACAAGCAAAATGAATCCCAGCAAAATGAATCCTAGGAAATGATTCCTAGAATTAGTCCCCTGGATAGCCTGCCCGTGCAACTGTATGGAACCAACGAGTGGGACCCGTAGGTCCTGGCTGACTGCCGTGCGCGGCCTGAAACTTGGATCGGAATTGAACCTTGTGGCGATTGCCATCCTGGATGTACACAAGGAGCCTGTCAGGAAAGCTTTGTGAAACGGGTGCGTGTACTTGTGGCGAACCGGCCTCGTCTGATGAGGGACTTGCTCTTGTCCACGATTACCGATCAGCCCGATATCGAGGTCGTCGGCGAGGTATATGACGAGTCGCAACTCACACAGGTCGTTGAGGAATTGCTACCTGATGCGCTCATCGTAACCCTCGGGGACCCAGAGAAGCATTCGGCGCTGTGTGGTTTCCTCCTTGGACGATATCCACAGATGAAAATTCTCGCCCTAGCTCCTGGCCAAAATCGGGGTCTTTTTTACTGGGCGGTTATTAATATCCGCTCCCAACAGCTAGAGAGCTCGGAGACTATGGTGTTGAATGCTCTGAGGGCACACCCGCCACTGGTCGTCGGTGTTGTGAGTTGAGCTGTTTCTACAGCGTGGTGTGAAGCTGTAAAGATTGGCAATACGGCGCTAACTGCAAGGTAGCCTTAGGGTTATATCGCAAAAGGCGATGTAACTGAGTTAGCGGAGCTGTGTTCAAAGAGGATTTATCCGCTCATGCTTGATTTCGGTTTGGTTCCGCACACCGAGGTCCCCTCGGTCCCACTGTCGGCGATCGTTGATTGCATCAAGAACGACTTGACCGTTGCTCGAGAGTGGAACGTCGTCTCAGTGTTCCCTCGCCACGAGAAGCATGTAGCTCACCTTCTTGAAGCCAGGGGAACAAATTATTTCCTCCCCCTTTATTCCAGCCTGCGGCGCTGGAAAGATCGTCGGAAGCGAATTGACATGGTGTTATTCCCAGGCTACGTCTTCGTCGACGTCGAACGGGAAGAGCGAGTTGATGTGCTGACGCTACCTGGTGTCGCCCGCTTCGTCACTTTTCAGGGGCAACCCGCTGTCGTGCCCGACCACGAAATCAAAACCATCGGCATCAGCGCCCGATCCGGCCTGGTAATTGAACCACACCCATATCTGCAGAAGGGACGGCATGTGCGCATCCGAAGCGGCCCCATGGCTGGCGTGGAAGGCATTCTTGTCCGCAGAAAAGACAAGTTTCGCGTCGTCTTATCCATCGATTTGATCATGCGCTCCATAGCCGCTGAGGTGGATGAAGCGGACATCCAGCCGCTCGTCTGAATCTTCCACGATTGGAAGCCGTTGTTTCTTCCGAGACAGAATCGATAGTGTCCAAAATTCGAGCCATTGAAATAGGCCTTGCTTGAGCAGCCCGGTTCGGTGATCCAGCCCGAAGGTAGGAATTCCATGAAGAAGCATCAAGACTTGCCAGATTTGAAAATTACGTTGAGTGCCATCGTCATTTCTTTAGGTTTGGTGTGCGCAGTCTCCTCTGCTGGGCAAGTGAGTCGCAATACAATCAGTGATTCCGACCGCTCCCGAGCCTTTGCCCCAGACGAGTCGCGGGCTGAACTTGCGGCAGAAGAGTTGGTGTCCCTTTCCGCGGATACAATCGCGGGCCTACTGCGAAAAGAACCCGGCCTCCTTCTTCAGGTGAAGAGGGCTCTGGTGAGGAAGGCGTACGAACAAGGTCGCTTGCTCGATCCTAAAGATCTGGATGACGATGCGCTGTTTCGCCTGATTCAGGACGACCAGAATGTTCGGGTGCTGATCACACATGAGATCGAAGATCGCTACTACATCCGTGCCAAGCCCAGACGCGAGGAATTGGAGCGCGGCCTGATTCTTGAGCCGCGATCGGCGCACGCAAAGGACGGTTCGCAAGAAGGTCAGCTCACGCAGGCCAGGAATCAGGAGGATGAGTTCTGGTCGAAGCACGATCGCACGCTGGAGCATCACGCTGAACCGGAGCAAAACCCTATCCAGCCTGCCAGTTCGCAACCTTCATCCAATCCCGCACAGCCAGAGCCGGAGAACCGGCCGGCGTTTCCCGATGCTCACCGGCAGGTGGACCGGACCCAATTGCAGTCGCCTGCTGACGAACTCTATGAGGGCTTGCCTGACGATGTGCTTTCGTTGCCACGCGTTCGCCCTGAGGAATTGCCCACCCTGCTTACCGCCAGCACAAATGACAAGTCCCTCAATCTGCCGGGACGCGGGGTAGCCAGTGGGGATGGATATTCAACGTCTTTGAGCTTTCCTCCAGCAGTTCCGGCCCGAGCTCCTTCTGATGCTCCGCTCGAAGGATTCACGAGCGCTGGCGATCAGTCTGCGCGCGACATCGCGTCGCGAACAATGCCTCGACAGCCAAGGTTGCCCGCGGCCACCCAAGAGATCCAGGCCGATCAGCGAGGGCTGCGTCACCGCCCGAATCCTTATGCGGATGTGCCTTCGCTCTATGAGCTTTACTCCCAGTACTCGGCAAAATCTGGACCACTGGCGCGGTTTGGGATGGATGTGTTTCGGAATGGGACGGGCAATCTTGGGAACTTGCCGATGGACATGCCGGTCGGCCCGGAATATGTGCTCGGACCTGGAGACGGGTTGAGCATTGATCTCTGGGGCGGCGTGTCGCAGCGACTGCAACGCGTGGTGGACCGTCAAGGACGCGTATCGTTGCCGGAAGTTGGCGTGGTCGAAGTTGCGGGCCGGAACCTGGGTGATGTGCAGCATCTGGTGCAGAGCGTGTTGAGGACCCAGTTTCGCGATGTCGATGCGGATGTGTCTCTCTCGCGTTTGAGAACCGTGCGAGTGTACGTGGTCGGTGACGTGGAACGTCCCGGCGCGTATGACGTCAGCTCGTTGTCAACTCCGCTGAATGCCGTCTATGAGGCGGGTGGACCGACTTCACGCGGGTCTCTGCGTACCCTTAGGCATTCGCGCGGGAACCAGCTCGTGCAAGAAATCGATGTTTACGACCTCCTGCTTCACGGTATTAGTTCGGAACTCAAAGGGTTGCAACCAGGCGACACGATCCTGGTCCCCCCGCTTGGTCCTGAGATCACCGTCGAAGGCATGGTTCGAAGGCCCGCGATCTATGAATTGGGCAGCGAGAAGAGTCTAGCGGGGGTGCTTGAGCTAGCCGGCGGAGTGCTTAAGTCCGGCACGTTGCGCCACGTTGACGTGGAACGTGTGGAAGCTCATTTGAGCCGAACGATGCTACGCCTGGATATTCCAGAGGACGATAAGCAGGAAACCGTCACCGTGGCTCTCGAAAACTTCAAGGTGCAGGATGGCGACAAGATCAAGATTTCTCCCATCCTTCCCTACGCAAACAAGACGGTCTATCTCGAGGGGCACGCTTTCCATCCGGGCAAATTCGCCTACCGCGATGGCATGAAGGTAACCGACATCATCAAGTCCTATAGCGACCTTCTTCCCGAACCGTATAAACGTCATGCCGAGATCATTCGCCTCAGTCCCCAGGACCACACGCCGACCGTGATCGCTTTCAATCTTGATGACGCTCTGGCGGGGAAAGATCAGAATCTGGTACTCAAGCCCTTTGACACAGTTCGGGTCTTCAGCCGGTTTGATTTTGAAGATCCGCCGGTGATTACCGTCAACGGCCAAGTCAGAGATCCCGGCGATCACCTGACCAACGGGGCTACCTATCTGCGCGACGCAATCTACCTAGCCGGCGGAGCTACTCCGGATGCGCAACTCAACGACGCCCAGGTCTTTCGCAAGACGCAAAACGGGAAACTCAAAGTGATTAGCGTGGACCTGAGCAAAGCTCTGGCAGGCGATGAAGCAAATAACATCCTGCTCGAACCCAAAGACCGGCTTTTCATTCATAAGAATCTGGCCAAGTTCGACCCGCCGACCGTGAAAATCGAAGGCGAAGTGGAGCGTCCGGGCAAGTATCCCCTGGGTGAAGAAATGTTGGCCACGGACTTGGTTCGCGTGGCCGGCGGCCTCAAGCGTGGGGCGTACACCGAACTGGCAGATCTGACCCGCTATGAGGTCGAGCAGGGCACGAGCGTGGCAGGAGAGCACCAGACGATCCCGATCGGAAAGGCACTGGCAGGCGAGCCCGACACGGATGTTCGTCTTCATGACGGGGATGTGCTCACCATCCGTCAACTCGCAGGATGGAACGACATCGGTGCCACCATCACCGTCAAGGGTGAGGTTCTTCATCCCGGGACATACGGCATTCAGGAAGGTGAGCGTCTGAGCTCAATCCTGCAGCGTGCCGGAGGTCTGCGAGGCGACGCCTATCCTTACGGCGCCGTATTCGAGCGAGCCCAGGTGCGTGACCTGGAAGCAAAGAGTCACGCACAGTTGGTCAGCGATGTGCAGGAGCAAGGTGCCGTATTACGGCAGGCTCCCGCGAATGACGAGGACCAAAAGCTGGCCAAGGAAGCTGCTCTAATGCAATGGCAGAGCACACTCGAACGGCTGCAGAAAACTCCGCCCGCAGGGCGGCTCGTCATTCACATTTCTAAAGACATGAAGCATTGGGCTGGAACCCCGGCGGATATCGAGGTCCGGGCCGGGGACGCCATCTACATCCCCAAGCGACCCAGTCTCGTATTGGTCGATGGCGCCGTGTACAACCCGACCGCAGTTTCCTACAAGCCGGGCAGGAGCGCAGGATGGTACCTCCAGCAGGCCGGAGGCCCCACGAATTCCGCAAACAAGAAAACGGTGTTTGTGATTCGTGGAGATGGATCGGTAGTAGGGGGTTCTGGCGGCCTCTTCAGTGGAAGTGCAGAGCACGCGACCTTGCTTCCCGGGGACATGGTTGTGGTGCCGGAAAAAGGCTTCAGCGCCAACACCCGCTGGAAGAATGTATTGCAGGCATCGCAGCTGGCCTATGCGGTGGGCATCGCAATCCAGGTGTCGAGAAGCTTCTAGCCCTCCCCGGTTCCGCCCATGGGATTGCAGTCAAGTACATGGATCGTCGTTGTGACTCTGGCGATGACGTCAGCAGGTCAAGCTCAAAACGGAAATTCCGCCGTCAAGTCTGGCTGGAACATCCCGGCAGCGTCCATGTCATCAGCGGCAGTGGGTTCTGGAGTTGCTCCCTTGGCGGATTCGGAAAGCTCGAAGTACCTCCAACCCGGAAGCGATCCCGAGAACCGACTCGTGAGCCCGTTTCTCAAGCACATGTTCGATGATCAGGTTCGTTTCTGGGAGAGCTCAAAAGAACTGAAAGAGACGTCAACGCTCAAGACGTTTGCTCCATTCGCCGCATTCACGGGTGCATTGATCGCAGGGGACAGTTGGTTTTCGAAACAAGTACCCGACGCTCCGAGCCAAATCAAGCGCAGCAAGAACATCTCGAATTACGCGGTGTTCTCCCTGATTGGGGCAAGCGGTGGAGCCTACGTGTTTGGACACCTGTCGCACAATGATCACTTGAGCGAGACGGGGTTTCTGAGCGGCGAAGCGGCGCTCAACAGTACGCTGGTGGCGTATGCCTTCAAAGAAGCCACCCGGCGGGAACGGCCGTATCAAGGAAATGGGAATGGCAGCTTCTTCGTGGGAGGAAGTTCGTTTCCTTCGGAGCATGCTGCCGCCGCATGGTCGATTGCCAGTGTCGTGGCTCATGAGTATCCGGGGACGTTGACGCAGATCGGGGCTTACGGCCTGGCCTCTGCGGTTACACTGACCCGCGTAACCGGAAAGCAGCACTTTCCGTCAGACGCAGTGATCGGCAGTGTGCTGGGCTGGTACTTAGGGCGCCAGATCTATCGCGCGCATCACGATCCCGAACTGGGCGGTGCCGGTTGGGGCGAACTGGTCGAGAGCAAACCGGAGGGCCCTCGTAATCCGGACAACATGGGTTCTCCCTACGTGCCGTTGGACAGTTGGGTGTATCCAGCACTGGAGCGCTTGACAGCCTTGGGGCATGTGCAGACCGCTTACCTGGGAATGCGTCCCTGGACCCGAATGCAGATTGCACAACTGCTCGATGAAGCCAATGAGAGCATGCAGGATAGTGGCGCGGAGGAAGACAACGCGGCGCGGAAGCTAGTTGACGCACTGAAAAGTGAATTTGTCGACGAAGCCCGTCGCTTGGACGGAGACGCAAATCTAGGAGTCACTCTCGATTCTGTGTATACGCGGCTCACCGGGATCTCCGGGACGCCCCTGCGAGACGGCTATCACTTCGGTCAGACACTCATCAATGATTATGGCCGTCCCTACAGCAAGGGCTTTAATGACGTAACGGGTGTTTCCGCCCATGCCGCTGCCGGTCCGTTTTCGTTCTATGTTCGCGGTGAATACCAGCATGCACCATCTGCTCCTGGGCTACCCGATCAAGCTGGCCAGGCAATTTCAGCCGTCGATCTTGTTCCGGCGCCCACGCCAGGGGTCCCTATTCCGACCGCAGATCGGATGGATTTGTTGGAAGGCTACGTGGGAATCCAACTCAGTGATTGGCAGCTGACTTTCGGCAAGCAAGAACTGTGGTGGGGCGCGGATGCCAGCGGACCAATGATGTTCAGTACCAACACTCCGCCCATTATGATGCTCCAACTTACGCGGGTGAAGCCAATCACATTGCCCGGTATCTTTGGACGGATCGGCCCTATAAGAACTCAATATATCTTAGGAAGGCTCACCGGGTACCACTGGGTAGATGCACAACCATTGATGGGGAATTTCGGCTCTTGGACAAAACCGCTCAGCGATCAACCGTTCATTTCAGGGGAAAAAATCAGCTTTAAGCCGACTTCCAATTTGGAATTTGGAATTAGTGCCACCACCATTTTTGCCGGCCCAGGGTACCCATTCACCTTTCACTCGGTTCTGCGAGCCGCGTTCTCTACCGCAACTCCGGGTCCCGGAACACCCACCGATCCCGGCGACCGACAAGGTGCTTTCGACTTCGCCTATAGAATTCCCAAGCTGCGGAATTGGCTCACCTTTTACGGCGACGCCTATACTGAAGATCAAGCCAATCCCTGGTTCGCGTGGGACAAGTCGGCGGTCACGTCGGGCATTTATATGCCCCGAGTTTCGAAGATCTCCAAACTCGACTTCCGCGTGGAAGGCGTTTTTACGGACTTGCCTGGCGGTACGGCAATCATTACGCAAAATCCCGGCTTCTTCTATTACAACGTCCACTATAAGAGCGGCTACACAAACGACGGAAATCCGATCGGAAGCTGGATTGGGAGGCAGGGGCAAGGCGCGGAGGCTTGGTCGAACTACTGGTTGAGCCCCAAGAACAAGTTGCAGTTGCATTTCCGCCATCAAAAGGTAGACCAGAAGTTTATTCCGGGAGGCGGAACCCTGACCGACTTGGGCGCCAGCGCCGACCTCTGGGTCCGCTCTATGTTGAACATCTCCAGCACGGTCCAATACGAGCGGTGGAATTTCCCGGTCATCGCCCCTGTTCCTCAGACCAATATCACTGCCCAATTTCAGATTACCTTGCACCCGCATTGGACACTGCAATCGAAAGGCTCTCGCTGATAGGAGCCATGGCTGGATGTGGCTACTCGGAGCAAAGGACCCGGTGATTGCCGGACCCATTAGAATTACATGACTCAATCCTCCAAGAAAGTGGACATGGGACTCGCTGAGCCGGTCGAGATTCCAGCAGCGCGCAAGCCAGCCAACACCTTCAGCCCAGAGTTGGTACTGGGGAAAGTACGGCTGCTCTGGAGGGAACGCCAATTCCTTTTCCGAGTAACCGGGATGGGTATGGTACTGGCTCTGGCTGTGGCGTTCCTCATTCCACCGGAATTCGAGTCAGCGACTCGCCTTATGCCTCCCGACAGCCAGTCCACCGCGAGCATGGCCATGTTAGCGAGTCTGTCTGCCCGGGCAGGAACCGGATTGGGAGATGTAGCCGGCAACTTGCTTGGCCTGAAGAGTTCCGGGGAGCTGTTCGTTGGTGTTCTCGAAAGCCGCACCGTCCAGGATCGACTGATCCAACGCTTTGATTTGAGGAAAGTTTATCGCGAGCGGTTATGGCAAAACGCGCGCAAGGAGTTGGCGTCTAAAACTGGAATTTCCGAAGATCGCAAGAGTGGAATCATCACCATCACGGTAACGGATAGAGACCCCCGTCGGGCCGCCGCTATGGGCGACGCTTACGTTGAGGAGTTGAACCGGCTGGTTGCAGACTTGTCCACATCTGGCGCCCACCGCGAACGACTATTCCTGGAACAGCGGCTCCAGGCGGTCCAGCAGGATCTGGAAGCCGCCGAAAAGGATTTCAGCCAGTTCGCCAGTAAGAACATGGCCATTGACATCAAGGAACAGGGCAAGGCCATGGTGGAAGCGGCCGCCACCCTGCAAGGGCAACTGATCGCGGCGGAGTCGGAAGTGGAAGGCCTGCGCCAGATTTATACCGACAATAACGTGCGCGTGCGCTCCGTGCAGGCGCGGATTTCCGAACTGAAGCAGCAGCTCGACAAAGTCGGAGGTAAAGGAGAAGGTACAAGCGCAGATTCGGCGTCTTCCAAGGACTCCCTCTATCCCTCCATCAAGAAGCTGCCCCTGCTGGGTGTGACTTACGCTGATATGTACCGCCGCACGAAGGTGCAGGAAGCGATCTATGAAGCCTTGACCCAGCAATACGAGCTAGCCAAAGTGCAGGAAGTAAGAGAAATGCCCAGCGTCAAAGTGCTGGACCCGTCCAACATTCCGGAAAGGAAGTCGTTTCCTCCTCGCACTGTGCTCGTGCTTCTAGGCACGTTCTTGTCATTGGCTCTTGGAGTGGCCTGGATTCTGGGAAACGCGAACTGGCAGC
>Ga0326727_10012084_pt1 | contig 19788 bp, 16 predicted proteins | sample MB2enrmetagenome_FD_207643 | JGI IMG/M metagenome (GOLD analysis project Ga0326727, IMG submission 207643) | Lab enriched peat soil microbial communities from McLean, Ithaca, NY, United States - MB29MY | ecosystem: Environmental > Terrestrial > Soil > Wetlands > Peat | place: USA: New York...
GGCCGCATCGCGCGCATCGACGGCAGTCGAGGTTGGCAGGATTATCTGAAGCGCGCACTGCTCTTCCGCTGCTCTAACATCGCCATCAGCCAGATGATCGCGGCGGACCTTCCGCTGAGGTCGGTTTTGATCGCGGACCCGTTTGAGGCGGGCGAATTTGCCGATCCGGGAGATGGAGTGCGCGACAAAGACATCGTGTTTCTTGGGCGGCTGGTCTCCGACAAGGGTTGCGATCTGGCGCTGCGCGCCTTGGCGCTGCTGAAACAGGAGGGAATGCATCCCTCGTTCACGGTGATTGGAAACGGGCCGGAGCTGTCCGCGCTAAAACAATTGGCCTCCGAACTGGGACTGACCGATCAGGTGGATTTCCTGGGCACGGTCCTGGAGGGAAGAGGCAAGATCGTGGCCCGGCACAAAATCATGGTGGTGCCTTCGCTTTGGGAGGAGCCGTTTGGCGTAGTCGCTCTCGAGGGCATTGCGGCCGGATGTGCAGTGGTTGCGTCGCAGGGCGGAGGACTGCCTGAAGCTGTCGGTCCCTGCGGAATTCTCTTTCCCAACGGCGACGTAGCGGCACTGGCCTCCGCGCTGAAGGAACTGTTGACGAACGCCTCCTTGCGGGAGCAATTAGTCGCCCGGAGAAGCGAGCACCTCAAAGATTTTCAGCCGGAGTTTGTGGCCAGGCGCTATTTGGAATTCTTTACGTCAGCGATCGAGAAGTGACAGCGCGTCCCTGCCGGCGCGCCGGGGCGAGGTCTCACGAAGAGTCATGGATGCGGGTCCTTATTTTAAGCATTAATTACTGGCCTGAGGTCACGGGCATTGGCGCCTTCACGACGTGCCGCGCGGAGCACCTGGCCGCCGCGGGTCACGACGTGGAGGTGTGCACAACTTTTCCGTACTATCCGGCCTGGAAGGTTCCGGCGGAGTACGCGGGGAGGTTGGGGCTGACCGAAGAGCGTAACGGAGTGCGCATCGTTCGCAGCCGCGCCTATATTCCCAACCCGGTCACGTCGATCAAGCGCATTCTGTTCGAGGCCAGTTTCGTCCTCGGAGTGACGCTGCGCGGGTTGCTGCGCAAGCGGCCGGACGTGATGCTGGTGGTTTCTCCGCCGCTGGGCCTGACGGCGCCGGCGATTCTGCTCAGCCGCCTGTGGGGCGTGCCGTACGTCTTCGACGTGGAAGATTTGCAACCCGACTCGGCAGCGGATCTGAAGATGCTTCCCCGATGGGCGGTGAAGCTTCTCTATAAAGTCGAGAGCGCGGCCTACCGCCATGCGCGCCTGGTTACCACGCTCACGCCGAGCATGAGGCAGCGGATCGTCGCCAAGGGGCTCAGCGAAGACAAAGTGGAGCTGCTGGAGCCGCGCATGGACGAGTCGCTGATCAATTTGCCGGCGGAGGAAGGCGACGCATTCCGCCGCAAGTACGATCTGGGAGACAAGTTCCTGGTCACGCACAGCGGCAACATGGGAGTGAAGCAGGGGCTGGATGTGATTGCGGATGCCGCGGCGCTCGGCCGCGCGGACGATTCCCTGCTGTTCCTGTGCGTGGGAGATGGCGCGGATTGCGAACGCATCAAGCGCCGCGCCGCGGATCTCGATCTCGGCAATGTGCGGTTTCTGCCGCTGCTCGATGCCGAGGACTTTCGCGGCTTGATGGCGGCCAGCGGCATTTGCCTGGTGACGCAGCAGCAGTCGGTCTCGGAGATCGCCTTTCCGTCGAAGATTGTCACCTATCTTGCCGCGGGACGTCCGGTCATTGCCTCGGTAAATCCCCAGTGCGAGGTCGCGCATGTGATGCGCGAATCGGGGGCGGGAACGGTTGTGGCGGCGGAAGATCCTGCGGCGCTTCTCGATGCCATTCGCGCCCTGCGGCGCGGAGATTTGCGCAAGGCCGGCGAGAATGCGCGAGAATATGCATGTGCGCGGTGGTCGTCGGCGCGCGTTCTGGCTGAGTTGGAACGATGCCTCGCGGCGGCTCAAGATCCTGCCATGAGATCGTTGGCCGCAAAAGGATTGAAACCATGAACAGCGCGAAGCAAAGACGTCGGCTTTCGATCGCAGTGTTCGCGGCAGTTCTGCTGCCCGGCCTGGCGAGCGCGCAAACCCAGCCGGCCGGAGCCCAGCAGAATGCGACGCCGCAACCCGGCGCGACGGCCAACTCGCCCGCGGCGAACCCATCGCCGGAAGGCAGCGGAGCATCGAGCTGGTCGGCGGGGCGAGGCAGTTTTGGCGCGCAGAATGCGATGCCCGGAGCAAGCAAAGGCGCGGAGGGGTCAACAAGCGGGGGCTCCGCGGCCGGCTCCGGTTCTTCAAGCTGGGTTGCAGGAAGCGGAAGTTTCGGATCCACAGCGCAACCCGGCGGAATCTGGCTGGAAAGATCGGAAATCTCTCAAACCACGCACGGCAAATCGACGAGCAAACCGGCGACCAGGGCGTATGCTCCCTCTGCATCGCTGAACTTCACGGGCCTGACCGGGGCATTCGCGATCAAGCCCATTCGTACGCCGCCCGCTCATGCCGCGGTCCCGCACGCTTCAGCCGGCGCGCATGCCGGCGGCGGAACGCGCTTGGGCGGATCGAGCGGAGCATCGAGAGCTTCCCGCGGCAGCACCTTGGGACGCACGAGTACGAAGCCGGCCGCTACGGGTCTTCGCACCCGGACCAGCGCACAGAGCCGAGGCAGGACAAGCATTGGCACAGGAACAGAGCCTTCCGGGCCTGGTTCGACGGCGCCGGCTTCGCCCGTCTTCACGCCCTCAACCAGGAATTGAAGTGAAGGCGCGTCTGGTTTTGAAACGGCGCCAGTAGCGCCGCCGCAGTGAATTTGTGTGTCGCGGTTCCGCGTGAGATTGGCTGCGGGCGTTTCTTTAGTTTCTAATGGCGAGTGTCTCTGTTTTCATGCGGAGCGTTTCATTTTGGGGATGAATGGTCCAGTGTCTCCTGCGCCAGGCGTGCCGCGTGGCGCTGCTCCCAGATCTTGGCGTCCACGAGAAAACGAAACCAGAAGGTTTGCAGCACCCAGAAGATGAGTCCTTCGGTACCGTCAAGGAAGCCTAGCCGGAAGAAGTAGCGGTAGACAAACAAAGCCAAAGGACGCACGAACAGCGGCATGTGGTCGTATTTTTGGCGGAGATATCGTTTGCGCTGGGCGGGATTGCCGCGGGCGTCGGGTTTGAGGCGGCCCGTTGTCTCCCGGCTGTTCAACTCCGCCACTTCGCCGTCGGCCCAGCGATTGTGCCGCGCGATCCACTCCGTGAGCGGCATGCGGATGTCGTCGATCATCGCGCCTTGTAACTGGCCGCTGCTGCCGCTCGTGAGCAGATAATGCTGGTCGTACTTGCGGTCTTCGCAGCGTCCTGCGCCGCTCTGAAAAAGGCGCAGATGCCAGGTTGGGCTCATGCCCCCGTGGCGCAGGACCCGGCCTAGAAAACGAAGATAGCGGGGCAGGAAGTATCCGGCGTGTTCGGGCTCATCGGGAAGCGCGAGAATGGCGGCAACGAGCTGGTCGTCCATCAACTCATCGGCGTCCAGATGCAGTTGCCACGGCTTGGAGATCGGCAGGTTGTCGATGGCCCAATTGCGCTGCGCGCCGTAATGCTCGAATGCGTGCTGGACGACGGTGGCCCCAAAGCTGCGCGCCAGCTCTACGGTGCCGTCATTGCTGAAAGAGTCGACGACGAAGATCTCGTCGGAAACGCGCTTGGCGCTGGCCAGCGTCGCGCCGAGCGTATCCTCCGAGTTGAACGACAAAAGGATAACGGTTGGCCGCATAACAACGATGGTAGCGCATGCATGCGCCAAGAGCTTCGCTCCACTGCAATCATGAATAGGCTTCGTTCGATACCGGATCGACACTACATGAGAGCCCGATGAAGGTCTTGCTGGTAGGGAACTACGAGTTCGACGGCTCAAGAAGCATGCGGATCTGGGCCGTTGCGCTCGATCGCGAACTGCGCCAGGTTGGCATCGATGTCGAGTCGATCGCTCCGCGGCCGGTGCTGGGAAGGCTGAAGCCCTCCGCGCACGGAATTGGCAAGTGGATGGGGTACATCGACCGCTTTGTGCTCTTCCCAATCTCGTTGCGCATCGCGGCCGCCAAGGCAGACATCGTGCATCTCTGCGATCACGGCGGCGCGATGTACGCGCCGATGATCGAGGGGAAGCCGGTCGTTGTCACCTGCCACGACATGATTGCGGTGCGCGCCGCGCGCGGCGAACTGCCGGAGCTGCGGTCTTCGCGCTTGGGAAATTTCTTGCAGCGCTGGATCTGTTATGGGCTGCGAAAAGCTGCGCGTGTCGCTTGTGTTTCCCGTGCGACTTACGACGATGCGAGCAGGATTCTCGAGACCAGCGCGAATCTTTGCGTGGTTCTGAACGGCCTGAACTATCCATTTCAGCCTCTCGCGCCCGTTGAAGTGGATCGGCGGCTCGCGCATCGGAGGGAAATTCGCGCGCCGTTCGTTCTTCACCTTGGCTCCAATCTCGCCTACAAGAACCGTGAGGGCGTGCTGAGAGTATTTGCCAAGGCATCGGCGGAGACAAATCTGCGGTTGCTGTTTGCCGGTGAGGCGCTCGACCGGAATCTCGCCCGGCTAGCGCGCGCGCTCGAGATTGAGGACCGCGTGGTTCAAGTCGTAACTCCGGATGTCGCCGTGATCGAGGCGCTCTACAACCGCGCCGTTTGCCTGCTCTTTCCTTCGCGCTATGAAGGCTTCGGGTGGCCGCCGATCGAGGCGCAGGCGTGCGGCTGCCCGGTGGTAGCCAGCGATATTCCGCCCTTCGCCGAGACCCTAGGGCAATCGGCGGTTCTCAAGCCTCTGGAGGACGAGGCTGGCATGGCCGATGCCATTCGCATGCTTGTCTCTGACGAGAGATTCCGCGAACAGCTTCGGCAGAGCGGATTCGAGAATGTCCGAACAAGATTTCAAACCGCGCGCATGATCGGCGAATACGTGTCGCTTTATCGGGAACTTACCCACAGGGGTTAGAAACTCGCGATGGGAGTGAATCAGCTATGAAAGTCTATCTTGCGGCGCTGCTTGAGACCGACCAGGTGGATATCTTAAAGGAGCATGCCTCATTCTCGAAAAGCCACGAGATTGTATCCAGCCCATCCGAGGCGGAACTTATTCTGGTCCTCGGCGCATCGGCGCGCGAACCGCGGCAATTGCTGGATCACGAAATCTATAAGTCTTACCCGGACCGTTGCGCGATTTATACAGAGGAGGACGACTATCTGCCTCTTCTTCCCACCGTGCACACCAATGCTAAGATCGGCCTGCACACCCGCATCGGCCGCGTGTTCAACTACGCGCATATCTCCCGCAACGGGCGGCATCGGAATCGCTTCGTCGGCGAGACGGAAGCACGGACGCCCATTGGAGCAGCGGCGCAAAAACGGTACTCGTTCAGTTTTCAGGGTGGATCGACATCCATCCTCCGCAAGCGTCTCTTCAACCTGAAATTCAACCGCGACGATGTGCTGATTGAGAACACCTCGGCATACTGGCATTGGGACAATTCGCAACCCGACCGTGAAGCGCGGCAGCGCCGCTATGCCGACACGCTTGCAGCCTCGCACTTTGTGCTCTGCCCGCGCGGAGCGGGCGCGGGCAGCAGCCGCTTTTTCGAAGTGATGGCGGCAGGCGTGGCCCCGGTGCTCTTGTCGGACGCGTATGCATTGACGCCCGGTCCGGCGTGGGACCAGTTTCTCATCCGCGTGCGTGAGCGCGATATCGCCCGGCTGCCGGCGATTCTCGAGCCGCACCTTGACAGCGCAGCCGAACGGGGACGATTGGCTCGCCGGGCATTCGACGAGTTCTTTGCCATCGATCGCGAGTTTGACCGCATGGTCGACCTTGCCGCGCGTGCATTGCGGCATTCGCCGCCGGCCGAAGAATATTTCCGGCGGCGGCAGATGGCCATGTTCCGCCAATTTGAGCGCAAGAGCAAGGCCCGCGCCGCGTTGCGCTCCCTGGCTCTGGGAACACTCAAAGCACTGCATCTGAAAAACCCGTATCAGATGAATCGATAAGTGCGCGCGGCGGCGGGGCACAGTGCGCACATCGAGGGCCAGATGACGGAAAGGGGTTCTGCACATGCCGGCTGTATCGATCGTCACCACGACATTCAATCGTACGGAATATCTCAAGCAGGCGATCCAGTCGGTAATCTCCCAGTCGTTCATGGACTTCGAATTATTGGTCTGCGACGATGGCGGACTCGAGGAGACGAAGCGGCTCTGCGAAAGCTTTCACGACCAGCGCATTCTGCACACCGTGAATCCGGCCAGGCTAGGCATTGCCATGAACACTTATGCCGGCATCCTGCGGGCCCACAGCGATGTGATCGCGTTCTTGAATGACGACGATCGCTGGACAAGTGAGTTTCTGATCAAGTGCGCAGCGCCCCTTCTCGACGATCCCGAAGTGGTTTTGACATTTAGCGATCACTGGCTCATCGATTCAAGCGGAACCCGTCTCCCGGATGCTACAGAGGCCAATACGCGCGCGTATGGCCGCGAAGGTCTCGCCGCGGGTTTAGTTGACGATCCGGTGAGACTCATGGTGCGGCTTTCCATTCCGCTTGCCATGGCTTCAGTGTTTCGCAAATCCAAGGTCGACTGGAGCGAGTACACGAAAAAGGTGGAGGGCGCCTACGATAGTTATATTGCGTACTCGCTTCTGCGCGGTCATGGGAATGTTATTTACGTTCCGGAACGTCTCACCGAGTACAGAACTCACGGCGGAGGAGCGAGCGCGGAGTTTCACCGCCATACTACTGAGGGTCTCGCGTATGTTCACGGTCTGATTCTTGAGGATCCAGCGTACAAATGCGTTGCGAATGAGATTCGCGGCACATATCGTGGCCTTGAGAGGCATCTGGTGAAGCTAAGTCTTGCTAAGTGCGATATTCCATCCACTGTTAAGCACGGTGTGCGGCTGCTGCGGCATGGGCTGATCTGAGCCGCATCGGAATGCCGCAGATGAAGGAGACAAATAAATTCGAGTCAAGGATCACATCAACTCCGCGAAGGCGTTTTTTCTGCCGAAATTCCATCGCATCGCGGAATACTTGGTATCGCAGGGAATCACCACCATAGGCAATATGCTTTATGGCTTTCTTTGCATACGCTTACTCCCGATTGGAGACTATGCGAAGTTTGTCGTGGTTTTCTCGATCCAGGCCTCTCTCATGATCCTGCTCGACGTGGGCATCTCCGGCACGCTAGTTCCGTTGGTCGGCGAACGCATTGAAGACAGGCGATTAATCGCCGATTATCTGGCTTCCTTAAGGCAAATCGCGCACTGGCTCTTTGCCATTGCAGCTCCGATCGCCGTCGTTGGTTACCCGCTTCTTGTCCGCAACCGGCATTGGAGCTGGCAGACGGTTACGGCAATGGTAGTTATCGTGCTGGTCTCCGCGTGGTTTGCGCGCGTCGGATCGGCCTACGGCGCCGTGCTTCTCCTTCGCCGCGACCGCCGGCACTGGTACCGGGCCCAAATGGCCACTAGCTTTGGCGCGCTGGCGTTGCTTGCCGTTTTCGTCCTCTTTCACTGGCTCGGCGCATTTCAGGCCATCCTGATCAACGTGGGGCGCGTGATCGCCATGGCGCTGATTTATTACCTCCGGGCCCAGAAACTTCTCGGCGTAAGAGGCGTCCCTTCGAAGGAAAAGCGCACGGCCATCGTGCACCTCTGTCTGCCGACGGTCCCAAGCGTCATCTACTACGCGCTGGGAGGGCAGATCTCGGTTTTTCTCATCACCTACTTCGGGCGCACTTCCGCCGTTGCGTCCGTAGGGGCGCTGAGCCGGCTGGGACAGATCTTCGCCCTGCTCACTCCCATCAACGGGATTCTTGTGGAACCCTATTTCGCGAGATTGCCTAAGCAGCACCTCAAAAGCCATTACCTCATAGCCCTTGCTGCGGCCGGCGCGTGCGGCGCCGGTTTGGTTGCATTGGCGCGTGTCTTTCCCGGAATCTTTTTGTGGGTTCTCGGTCCAAAATATGCAGGCTTGCAAACCGAAGTCGCGCTGGTCATGGTCTCGGGAGCCATTGCGCTCGTCGCAGGCCTCGTGGCGACGATCAACGGTTCGCGCAGGTTCATTTTCTACTCGTTCGTCCTGGCAGACATTATCCTTACCCTGATCCTGCAGGCGATCTATATCTGGAGGGTCGATTTGAGCACGGTGAAAGCGGTGCTTTGGTTCAACATTTTCACAATGTTTCCAACCCTCGCGACCGGGGCTATTACTGCTTTCTATGGATTCGCCCGCGGAGGGCGAAGGATCGTGGAAAGCCACTATCCTCCTGAACCAAGGGAAATACCGGATATCTGACGGGACATTGAGATAGCTTGTCGCATGATCGCGCCAATGTCTGGAGTCATCCGGCTTTTCATCGGAACGGCTGGGCAAGACATAGTATTCGCGTCTCCGAGAGGATGGAGTTACTTATCTCGCATCGCGCCCGCGGCCTTACATTTGCATGGCACCATGGTGAATAGAGCATTTGCGATGATCTCTTTGCGTAAATACCGGGCGCATCTGCGCAATCGGCGGTTATGGCTTCGGGCTTTCGTAATCGGGCTGACGCTCGTCCTGATTGGCCACGTCGTGATCCAGACGGTTGGCGATCTTGATACTTATCCCGGCATTGACCTGCGTGCCAAGGTGGTCGGCGCAAGGCTCTTGCTTCGCGGAATGAATCCTTACTACGACTTTCGCCACGAACTTCACCCGGATCATCTCCGAATACTGAATGCCGATACGTACTCGCCGGCGTTATTACTTGTTTATACTCCTCTGTGCGAGCTAAGCTGGAAGGTACAGCGCGTCGCCTACTTTCTTGTCGATTGGGTAGCTATGCTGCTCTGTTATGTGCTTTTGGCGCGCGTGTTTCCCAAGCGGGCGCCATGCACTGCGCTGTGGACAGCCTTTGTTTTGCTTTTTATTGCCGGGTTTGGGTTTCGCTTTCATCTCGAGCGCGGCCAATACTATGTCGAATTGGCGCTTCTGACTGCCGCGGCCTCGGTCTGCTTGTTCCGGAAATCCGAGGCATGGTTTCACACCTTTCCCTTGGCGCTCCTTGTCTTGCTGCGGCCAACGTACACAATCTGCATCGTGTGTGTCTTTGTTTTGCGCCGGGTGCGGTATGCCGCGTACGCCGCTTGTCTTTGCGTGATCTTGTTTGCCGCGACGCTCCCTCTGGTGGGTCTTGGCGATTGGAGGAGCTACGTTGCCTCGATTCGAGGCAATGAGCACGAAGCACTGGATGCAGCCTATGTACCGGCTCCCAGGCCGGCTGGTGCGATGGGCAACGAAGTGGTCGAAGGAATCGATTTCTCGAAATCGATGGCCGGTCCGGGGTACCTGGCGGATCGAACGCTCATTGGATTGGCGCGGAGCTCGGTAAGCCCAGAACTGGCGCGGCTGGTGCATCGCATTGCTCCTTCAGAGCGCAGCTTCGAGCAGCTCAACACGGTTTGCCTTCTGCTGATGGTCGGTTTCGATTTAACCGTGATGGTTGGCCTTTCGCGAGGCCCCGCAGCGGGCCTGATCCCGATCGCATTTGTATTTCTGGCGCCATTGAATCTCGAGCTCTTTGCGCCGCAACGTTACGGCTACTGCGACGTGACGCTTTTCGCGCCGCTGTTGTTGATCCTGGCGGCGGCCCTGGAGAGACCGAAGTGCGGCGGCTGGGCGCTCTACGGAGTGATTCTTGCGGCCGGCTTCGCGCTTCCCTGGCTGGCTTTTCACTTTGACACCCATGTGCCGCTGGTCAGTTTCTTGCAGTATGTGGGGATTCTGGCAGTTCTCAATGCTGTCTGTATCATGGAAGCGTGGGGCCGGCGCTTTATCGGGAAGCGCGCTACATCAGATACGGAAGAGATTAGAAGTTGTCCCACTGCAATTGAACACTCCTAACTGCATGACGCGGCTGTTAAATGCGAACGAAGAGCGTCTCGAAAGCCGCCGTCGCAGCCTATTTGGCCGGCAGAGCGGCCAATGAGGCAAGTAACGACAAGGAAGAGAAAGATTTGACGATGCCGTGCCCGATGTTATCAGAGTTACCCAATCCGCCCGCGGATAAAACGGGTTGGCCGTGGACCGAAGAGTCGGAGCGTGTCCCAGATTCGATGCCTGACGGAAAGCCATGGCCTAAGGTTAGTGTGGTCACTCCGCATCTCAATCAGCGTCCATTTATCGAAGAGACGATCCGCTCTATATTGCTACAAGGCTATCCGGAAATCGAGCACATTGTCATTGACGGCGGCTCGACCGACGGCAGTCTCGAGCTGATTGAACAGTATTCGAGGTGGGTGAAGTGCGTCGTCGAAAAAGAGGAAGGGCAATCCGCGGCCGTGAACCGTGGATTCAAGCTTGCCGCCGGAGACTTGATCGGCTGGCAGAATTCCGACGACTTCTATGGGCCCAATTGTTTTCGCCAAGTGGCGCTGGCCGCTGCACAGCATCCCGATTGCGCGATATTCAACGGAATGGTCCGCGGATTTCAGGGGCAGGATAGCCGGCCGCCGTGGATTTTTGAGAATTGCAATGAGTTCTCGCAAGAGAAGCTGCTCAAAGAGGTCTGCGTCATGAATCAGAGCATGTTCTTTCGGCGCAAGGTTTTCGATAAGGGCGTGTTTCTCAAGGACGATTTGCATTTCGCCATGGACCAGGAGTTCTTCTGGCGCCTGTCGCTCGAGGGGTTTGGCTATCTCTTGGTCCCGTCGATGATCGGCTACTACCGGCAGCACGAGAATGCCAAGAGTGCCTCGTACAACGTTTGCGCCGACCTGGAGCCCTACGCGATCTTGCGGGGTCTCTGCAGAGACAGGCGGCTCGATCGCCGTTTGCGCCTAAGAGCACGGGAACAGTTGAGGGCCAGGTTTATGAACTCATTCTTCCATGCGCGGCGAACCCTGCTCAAGAAGCTTGCCGTGGAGCTTATACTCCCGATCTGAGTAACTCTTCCCCTGTTGCTTTCTTGGGTGGACCGAATCTGGCGCACGGATGGCGCGATGATCTGGAACGCAGTGATGAAGTGAACGAATATGTCTCGCCAAACGCGGAAGATGAGAGGGGAGCGCGAGCTTGAACCGCATTCTTAGCAAGATAACTACGAAGCCTGTCTGGTGGTGGGAGCGCAGGCGAAGTTATCCGATTCGGTCACGCTACGATCGATTGCCTCCTCTTCCTGTGAAACACGGAGGGAGACGCTTTGTTGTGCTTACGACTCCTGAAAAGCTAGGCGATGCGCTTTGGGCGGCGTGGAGTTGGTATCGCTTTCTACGCGATGAGGATTGCAGACTGCAGATTGCCGTGGACGGAGCGATTTCCAAAGCCCAAATAGCAGCCGCCCATCAACTATTTCCCGGAGTTTCGATTGATTCAGCCCAGTGGGCGTGCCAATACGTACGTGCGAGAGTGCCAGGGCTGCAAACTTTTTTCGACAATCATCCCACGGGCAGGAAGCTTGCTTTAATCCTCGCACTGTCCGATCGAGGTCCGGTTGTCTATTCGGATTACGATGTACTTGCATTTAGCCGGCCAAATGAGCTACTCGCCTCGATAGAACGGAATGTGCCGTGCTACTTTGCCGAAGAGGTGGATGGAACGCGAGACGCACAAATCGCCGAAAGGGCGAAACAGCTTGGCCTGGATTACCTACCGAAGTTTAATTGCGGATTCCTGTATATTCCTCAGGGCGCTCTCTCTATCCGATTGGCCGGTCAGATTCTGGCGACCTGGCGGGCGCCCGGCGAGTCTTGGTTTGCGGAGCAGACCGTCCTGAGCTTTATGCTGCGGCAATTACATGCGGAGGCGCTTCCGCCAAGCCGCTACGTGATCAGTATCTGCCGCCAGTTCTACTGGGAAAAAGACGTGGACTATACGGGGATTGCCGCACGGAATTTTACAAGCCCAGTCCGGCACCTGATGTATAAGTTCGGCATGCCGATCATACTTGAGCATGGCAAGCACTGCATCGGCGGGGGCAAGACAGAGACAAGCGAGTCCGCGTAAAGAAACTGTCCGTAATCCCGACACAATGATGATCAGCAAGGATCATGAGCATGAGTGAGACCGGCGCTGCGGTGCAAATGCCCGCTAATGATGCCGCAATCTGTACGAAAAAGCTCGCTTGAGAGCTCATTCTTCCCATCTGACCCGCCGTTCCTGGGGACGGTAAAAGAGAAGGTTGTCGGCGGTGAAGCGCATTTTCAGGAAGTTGACGACGAAGCCGGTGTGGCGGTGGGAGCGCAGGCGGCAATACCCGATCCGTCTTCGTCACGATCTGCTGCCGCAGGTCGTTGTTGGAAAGGGGCCGGTGCAATTTGCAGTCCTGACGACGCCGGAGGCGCTGAACGATGCGCTTTGGGCGGCGTGGAGTTGGTACCGCTTTCTCCAGCCGCACGGCTTTGAGCTGCAGTTGGCCGTTGACGGCGAGCTTGCGCAAGCAGACATGTGCGCCGTGAGGCGCTTGTTTCCCGGCATTGTCGTCTATAACGTCAATTCCATGATCGAGAGGCTCTGCGACGGGCGGCCTGCGCTAAAGGTATTTTTCGAACATCACCCCCCGGGCAAGCAGGTCGGCCTCACGCTGGCGCTGTCTCGCCAGGGCCCGGTCCTGTATTCGGATCACGACGTGGTGGCGTTCAATCCGCCGGTTGAATTGCTGGCATGCGTCGAAAGAAATACGCCATGCTACTTCCTGGACGACGCAAACGGATGTCAAGACCCGTCTCTCGTCGAAATAGTGAGTGCCATGGGCGTGGATTACATACGCAGACTCAACGCAGGGTTCCTGTATATTCCCCACAATGCGCTTTCCATTGATTTAGCTGAGCAAATCCTGGCGCAATGGAATCCTGTTCCGCATTACTACTACACGCCGCAGACAGTGATGAGTACTCTTATGTGCGCCGCGAATGCACGGCCCTTGCCTGAGAATCGATATGCGATCAGCAACCGGCGCCAGTTCTATTGGGAAGAGGACGTAGACTACAAAGCGATCGCAGCGAGGCATTTTACGGGCACGGTCCGGCACGTCTTTTATAAATACGGCATGCCGATACTCCTTGCGCAGAGCAAACAACGGCCGTAGCAAGAAGCCGGCGAGCGGATGAAGCTGCACGAAAGACAATAGATAGGAATCTCGATTTTATGACGACCAGCAAGGACAATGTGTATGAGTGAGACTGACGCCGTACAGCAGCAATGCAGAAATGATACCGCTATTTGCACGCTTTTCGAAGGCGATTACCACCTTGGTCTGGCAGCTTTCGTCAATTCTCTGGTGCGGGCCGGTTACATTGGGACCGTCTGGGCTGGATATCGCGGGGCGTTGCCCCCGTGGAACGGCCAGCTCAAGCGCATCCAGGGCGCCACTGCCGATGAGTTTCGAGTTACAGATGATGTTCGAATTGTATTTTTGAGGTTGACCACTGGCGTTCATCTCACGAATTACAAGCCAGAGTTTATGCTGACGCTGCTTAAGAATGAAGCGCGCGAATGCAGTTATCTCTGGTATTTCGATCCGGATATTTTCGTGCTGACGAGTTGGTCCTACTTTCGCACCTGGCAGAAGTACGGAGTTGCATTATGCCAGGAGGTCGTGGACAACATACTTCCGGCAGACGCTTCGCTGCGCAAGCAATGGATGGAACTTGCAGAAGGGATAGGCTATAGAGATCCGCGGCCGGTGAATCATTACTATAATGCGGGGATGGTCGGAGTTCCGGCTGAGCACAGAGAGTTTCTAGGGGAATGGAAGAGGCTGATCGAGCTGGAGGAATCCCTGGGTTACGACCTGAGATACACGGGCCACGGAAGCCGGGAAATGCCCTTCAACATGAGCGACCAGGACGCCCTGAACATTGCTATCATGTACACGAAGTCTCCACTTACCAGTCTCGGCCCGCAAGGGATGGGCTTTATCTTTGGCGCATCGATGGCGATGTACCATGCAGTAGGTCAGAAGCCATGGAGGGGATCGTTTCTGCTGCGAGCACTTCGAGGCATGCCGCCTTCCGGGGCGGCGAAGTACTTCCTTACGCAGGTTGCTTCGCCGATTCGTGCTTACTCACCGATCGAATTGCGGGCAAAACGCCTGGCGTGTTCGCTGGCTACCTTGATTGGGCGCTTTTATCGCCGCTCTTAATCAGCACCAGCCAGCCTCTGAAGGCGCGCCCTTTTGAATGTTGGGTCTTCAAGAACGGCTTATTAACGTCGCAATGCGCTTGCCGGCCGCGATAAACTAACGCGTGCCACAACACATCCAGGCGGGCAATCCCTGGTCGATGAAGGAATGATCTATGACGAAAGTCGCATTAGTCACAGGCGTCACGGGACAGGACGGCGCCTATCTATCGGAACTCCTGCTGAGCAAGGGTTATGTTGTGCACGGCATCAAGCGCCGGTCCTCGTCGTTCAATTCGGCGCGCATCGACCACATGTACCAGGACCCGCACACTCCCGATGCGCGTTTTCAGATTCACTACGGAGACATGACCGACTCGACGAATCTGATCCGCATCATTCAGTTGGTGCAGCCGGATGAGATTTACAATCTCGCCGCGCAAAGCCATGTGCAGGTGAGTTTCGAGACCGCCGAGTACACGGCAAATGCCGATGCCACCGGAACTCTGCGCATCCTGGAGGCCATCAGGATTTTGGGTCTGACGAAGAAGACGCGGTTTTATCAGGCATCGACCTCGGAGTTGTTTGGAAAGGCGCAAGAGGTCCCGCAGAAAGAGACCACACCCTTCTATCCGCGGAGCCCGTACGGGGTGGCGAAACTCTATGCGTACTGGATCACGGTGAACTATCGCGAAGCGTACGGTATGCACGCGTCGAATGGGATCCTGTTCAATCACGAGAGCCCGATCCGCGGCGAGACGTTTGTGACCCGCAAGATCACTCGGGCCGCGGCGGCGATTCATCTGGGCGTGCAAAGGGTGTTGTACATTGGCAACCTGGATGCCCGGCGCGACTGGGGCCATGCGCGGGACTACGTGGAGGGCATGTGGCGGATCGTGCAGCAGGCGGAGCCGGACGACTACGTTTTGGCCACGGGCGAGACACACAGCGTGCGCGAGATGGTGGAGCTTGCTTTCTCCAAGGTGGGACGCACGATCGAGTGGCGCGGCGAAGGCGTCGACGAGACTGGAAGGGACGCGGCCACGGGCGAGACGCTGGTGAAGATCGACCGCCGGTACTTCCGGCCGACGGAGGTGGACCTGTTGCTGGGCGATCCCTCCAAGGCGCGCTGCGTGCTGGGATGGCAGCATAAGGTGACCTTCGCTGAACTGGTTGCGGAGATGGTGGAGTCGGATCTGAAGGTCGTTGCCCAGGAATCCAATCGAGAGCATGGCCATGAGTAGTTTCGATTTGAGCAGAAAGCGGGTCTGGGTGGCCGGCCACCGCGGCATGGCAGGGGCGGCGATTGCGCGGCGGCTCGCGAGCGAGCCCTGCGAAATCGTCACCGCGGCGCGCAGCGAGCTCGATCTTTTGCGCCAGGCGGACGTTTATGCGTGGGTTGCGAACCAGAAGATCGACGCGGTGTTTCTTGCCGCCGCAACCGTGGGCGGCATTATGGCCAACACCACGCGGCCCGCGGAGTTTCTCTACGAGAACCTGACGATTGAGACCAACGTGATTCACGCGGCAAAGAGCGCCGGCGTGAAGAAGCTCTTGTTTCTGGGCTCGTCGTGCATCTATCCGCGCATGGCGGAGCAGCCGATGAAGGAAGAGGCGCTCTTGACCGGCGCGCTCGAGCCCACCAACGAGTGGTACGCCATCGCCAAGATCGCCGGGATTAAGTTATGCGCGGCGTACCGCAGGCAATACGGATGCGATTTCGTCTCCGTAATGCCGACGAATCTTTACGGGCCGGGCGACCGCTACGATGCCGAGAAGGGCCACGTTGTGGCGGCGCTGATCATGAAGATACACGCCGCCCGGATGGCGAACAGCCCTACGGTGGAGCTGTGGGGCAGCGGAACCCCGAAGCGTGAGTTCCTGTTCACCGAAGACTTGGCCGACGCATGCGTCTTCGTGATGAAGAATTACTCTGAGGAGCTTTTTCTGAATGTCGGCACCGGGCGCGACATGACGATTCTGGAACTGGCGGAGAGCATTGCACGAGTCACCGGCTGGAAGGGCGCGTTTACCTTTGACCGATCAAAGCCCGATGGCATGCCCCGCAAAGTGATGGATGTGAGCCGTCTGCGGGACTTGGGCTGGAGCGCGCAAACCCCATTCGACGAGGGGATCAGGCAGGCTTACGATTGGTATGTGGCGAACGTGGCGAACCGCGCGGCATGAGCGCCTGAAGATTTGGCCTCATGGCCATGAGATCGGGTGAGCATTTGTGGAGACCGTAATTTTGCGAAATAATCTGGAAGATAGATGAGCGCAACCATTCCCCAACGCGAGCACACAGTGCACCACATTGCCGGAGGCGCCGAAGAGAATCCCTATCATCGTCCGTCCTTCAGTTTGAAGCACCGGCTGATGCGCCTGATGTGGCAGGTGACGTATGTGCTGTTCTATCGCACGTCGCCGTCGCCGCTGCACGCGTGGCGCGCGATGCTGTTGCGGATTTTCGGCGCCAAGCTGGGCCCGGGTTGCCATTTCTATCCCAGTGGAAGGGTCTGGGCGCCGTGGAACCTGACCTGCGAAGACTGCTGCACTCTTGCCGATGGAGCTGAGATCTACAATCCTTCCCCTTTCTATGTAGAGTCCCACTGCGTCATTTCGCAGTATGCGTATATCTGCGGCGCGACGCACGATTACAACCATCCGGACTTCCCCATGATCTCGTACCCCATGCGCTTGGGGGCCTATTCGTGGATCTGCGCGCGAGCTTCGGTGTCGCCGGGCGTGAAGGTGGGAGCGGGCGCCGTGCTGGGGCTGGGCTCGGTAGCCAACCGGGACCTGGAGCCATGGACGGTGTACAGCGGAGCGCCGGCGGTCGGGGTCAAAACGCGCGTCAAGAGCGGTCCCGCGGCCCACGTCGAAGGCTGATTGTAACGGCGGCCGGAGCCACCTTTTTGTAGGATTCGAACTTCGCAAAGCTTCCGGCACCTGCGCGCATTTGGGACATCACGAAGAAAATAGAGAGCATAAACCTCAATTCCTGCTGCGGATTCGTGCACGCCGGCAACATCACAAGGGAAGTTGAATGAAGGAAGCGATGAACAAGAACAAACCACGGTTTGTGGCCGCTTTTGCGACCTGCGCGATGGCAATAACGCTCGCGATCTGTGCCGGGACCCTTCGGCTTGCGGCCCAGCAGCCTGACGCCTCCGATGCTGCAGCACTGAACGGCGGCGGCGCAAGCGTTCCGGCCAGCCCGTGCGAGCCTTCCAGGCTGGGCTCGCCCTATATCCCTGTCGATAGCTGGGTATACCCGGCCATGCTGCGGCTTTATTCACTGGGATATGTGGACCAGGTGTTTATCGGGCTCCGGCCATGGACGCGCGCCAGCGTGATGCACATGCTGGAGAACACCGGCGAGCTGCTCGAAGACAGCGAGGACGAGGGCGATTCTGCTGCCGGCGAGGCGCGCGCGATCTACGACGCGCTCAATCGGGAGCTGCACCAAGACATGGAGGGTCCGTGCGGACCGCACCAGGGAAGCACGCACATCGAGTCGGTGTACAGCCTGGCGCGCGCCATCAGCGGTACGCCGCTCGACGACAGCTTTCATCTTGGGCAGACCATTGTGAACGACTACGGCCGCCCCTACGAAAATGGCTTCAACAACTACTCCGGCATCGGCGGCTACGCGACTGCGGGACGATTCACGCTTTATGCGCGCGGGGAGTTTCAGGGCGCGCCTTCGGCCACGGGCTACTCCGCAACTTTGGCGCAGGCGCTGTCGAACATCGACGATACCAGTTACTTCGTCCCGTCGAGCGTGTCGCCTTACGGCCCGACCACGGCAGCATTCAACCAAACCACCATTCCCCAAGGACCCATCGCCACCGCGGCTCAGGGACGATTTCTCGAGGCATATCTCTCCTATCAAATTCTGGATCACGTGGTTTCCTTCGGCAAACAGGACCAGTGGCTGGGACCTGCCCAGGGCGCCAGCATGGCGTTTTCCAATAACGCGCAGAACTTCTACGCGTTCGAGATCAACCGCATCGAGCCGCTGAATATTCCCGTGCTCTCACGGCTCACCGGGCCTTTCCGCTACGAGTTTTTGGTGGGCGCATTGCGCGGCCACACGGAGATGCCGAATCCGGCGTACGAAAGCAATCCCTCATCCGGCGCGGATAACGTCATTAATCCAGGCGATCCCTGGGTGCACGTGGAGAAGGTCAGCTTTCGGCCCTACAGGGATCTGGAATTCGGTTTTGAGCGCACCGCGATGTTTGGCGGCGAGGGCCATCAGGGGGTCAGCTTGCACGCGTTTCTGCGCAGCTTCTTCAGTCTCAGCGCGGGAAACAGCACGCAAAAAGGCAATACCACCGATCCCGGCGCGCGTTTCGGAGCCTTCGATTTTTCCTGGCGGCTGCCTTACGTACGCAAATGGCTTACGCTCTACTCCGACTCCGAGGTACACGACGACATTTCTCCCATCGACGCGCCGCGCCGCGCCGCAGTGCGTCCGGGGATCTATCTCTCGCACGTGCCCGGAGTTCCCAAGCTCGATGTGCGCGTGGAAGGAGCTTCCACCGATCCGCCCACCAATCGCAGCACAGGCGGACAGTTCATGTACTTTGAGGAAATTGAGAAGCAGGGTTACACCAACCAGGGGCAACTCTTCGGCGACTGGATCGGCCGCGAGGACAAAGGCGGCCAGGCCTGGATCACTTATCACTTGAGCGGCAACGAGTGGCTGCAGGTGAGTGCGCGCGACCAGAAGGCGGTCAATAATTTTATTGCCGGCGGCACCACGTTGAACGACATCGCGTTTCAAGCCGTGAAGCGGATCGGCAAGGATTTCCAGATCGACGGCAACTTTGCCGTGGAGCACTACAAGGCGCCGATCTATCTGCCGGGAGAACAGACCGTAACCACTACCAACATTCAGCTCACGTGGTTTCCCCAGCGCAAGGTCAGTTTTTAGGAACGATCTAGTTTTTAGGGATGATCCTGGTGGCGTAGACCGGCGCTGGGAAGTGCTCGACCTTGACGAGCTGGCCCTTGGCGTCGAAGGTCAAAGCCCACTGCATCGGCTGGCTCGCGGTTGGTACGTTCACAAAGCGGACTGTCGACTCGCCTTGCTGTCCGACTTCGAGCGATGGCGGGAAGGACAACCCGAGATTCGTATCGGGCGCTTCATGCGGCGAGAGAGCGATCTCGAGGCGCGGCTCGGTGAGCGCGGCATAGCACAAGCCGGTCGCAAGCCAATCGGCAGACGGGCCTTTCGGTTCCTCGGCGCGAATGCGATTGAACGCGGCGATGGCAAGCGCGTTGACGGGGGCGGGCGAGAAGGGCGAGAAGCCGCGCCGCGTCGCGGGAACAATGCGCAGATGGCCATTGCCGGCGCGCGGAATCGAGGCCGAAAAAAGACTGACGTCGCCCGCGCCGCCCATGCTTTCATAGAGCAGAAACAGGTGGTTCGGAACGGCCTGGCACTCTAACTGCCGGTAGCTCCATTGCGCCTTGTCGAATTCCATCCCGGCCAGCACGGCGGCGGCGCGAATTGCGGGCTCGGTCTTCGCGGCCAGGGCGCGATCGGCGGCGTTCATCTGCTCTCGAGTGCGGTACACGAGGAAGTGGCCCATCGCCGAAGACGAGCCGTTGGCCGTGAACGGAGAGAGAGTCT
>Ga0326727_10012085_pt1 | contig 19787 bp, 17 predicted proteins | sample MB2enrmetagenome_FD_207643 | JGI IMG/M metagenome (GOLD analysis project Ga0326727, IMG submission 207643) | Lab enriched peat soil microbial communities from McLean, Ithaca, NY, United States - MB29MY | ecosystem: Environmental > Terrestrial > Soil > Wetlands > Peat | place: USA: New York...
GGCGCGGTTGACCCAACCCTGGCGACCCTCATCTCCCTCCTGGAGCGTGACGACGTGGTCATCGACGGCGGCAACTCCTACTACCACGATGACATCCGCCGCGCTGCCGAACTTAAACCGAAGGGCGTCCACTATGTGGACGTCGGGACCAGCGGCGGGGTCTGGGGGTCAGAGCGAGGCTACTGCCTGATGATCGGCGGTGATGAAACCGTCATCCAGCGTATCGACCCCATTTTCGCCGCGCTAGCCCCAAGTATCGAGGCGGCGCCACGCACGCCCGGCCGGGAGAAGCTAGGCGGCACCGCCGAACACGGCTACCTGCACTGCGGTCCGAGCGGCGCAGGCCATTTCGTTAAGATGGTCCACAACGGCATCGAGTATGGCATCATGGCCTCTTACGCTGAGGGGTTGAACATCCTTCGCCATGCCAACGCCGGCAAGCAGCAGCGCGCCGTCGATGCCGAAACCACGCCGTTGCGCAACCCCGAGTATTACCCGTACGACCTGAATCTGGCCGATATCGCCGAGGTCTGGCGCCGTGGCAGTGTCATCGCCTCGTGGCTCCTGGACTTGGCCGCCATGGCGCTCCTCGATAGCCCGGACTTGGCGAAGTTCGCTGGCCGGGTGTCGGACTCGGGGGAGGGGCGCTGGACGATCGCGGCGGCGCTCGATGAGGCGGTTCCGGCCCCCGTCCTCAGTGCCGCACTGTACGCACGCTTCAGCTCGCGCGGCCAGGACGACTTCGCGGACAAGATGTTGTCAGCCCTCCGTTACCAGTTCGGCGGCCATGAGGAAAAGGCCGCCAATAAGGAGGTGGGCGCCTGATGGATGCTTCCCGTTCGGACGCGCTGGTGCTCTTCGGTGTGACGGGCGATCTCGCCCACAAGATGATCTTCCCGGCACTCTATGCGATGGTGAAGCGAGGCGCCCTCAAGGTTCCGGTAATCGGCGTCGCCTTCCCCAAATGGAGTCTGACGCGTCTGCGCAAACGCGTGACGGACAGCATCAAGCGATCTGGCGGGATCGATAACCAGCGCGCCCTTCATCATCTTCTGTCGCTGCTCAGATACGTGAGTGGGGACTATCATGACCCGAGCACGTTCACGGCGATTAAAAAAGAGCTCGGTTGCGCCTGGCGCCCAGCGCACTACCTGGCCATCCCGCCCTCGCTCTTCGAGACGGTGATCAAAGGGCTTGGCGCCGCGAAATTGGCTGAGCATGCGCGCGTCATTGTGGAAAAGCCGTTCGGACGCGACTTGGCCTCCGCGCGGGAGCTCAACCACGTTGCCCGAGCCGAGTTCCCGGAAGACTCAATCTTCCGCATCGATCACTTCCTCGGAAAGGAAGCGATCATGAATATCCTCTATTTCCGCTTTGCCAATTCCTTCCTGGAGCCGATCTGGAACCGCAACTATGTGGCCAGCGTCCAGATAACCCTATCCGAGGATTTCGGCGTGGAGGGGCGTGGCGCGTTCTACGAAACCGCCGGCTGTCTGCGCGACGTGATCGAGAACCACCTCTTCCAGATCGTCGCGCTCCTGGCCATGGAGCCGCCGGCCGGTAGACACTTTGAAGCCGTGCAAAGCGAGAAAGCCAAGATATTTGAAGCCATGCGCCCTCTGAAGCCCTCCGACTTGGTGCGCGGGCAGTACGCTGGCTATCGCAAGGAGCCGGGCGTGGCGAAGAACTCCGACGTCGAGACTTTTTGCGCCCTGCGGCTTTTCATCGATTCGTGGCGCTGGGAGGGGGTGCCGTGGTACCTGCGCTCGGGCAAATGCCTGGCGGAAACCGCGACCGAGGTTCTGGCGGAGCTGAAGCCGCCGCCGCAGAGGCTTTTCGCCGACTCCGCGCCGACGACCGGCCGGGCCAACTACCTGCGCTTCCGGCTCTCCCCCAGCGAGGCCGTCGCCCTCGCGGCTCGCGTCAAGGTCGCAGGGAAGGAGTTCGTCGGGGACCAGCGAGAGCTTTACCTGCTCGAAGAACGGCCGGCAGAGGAATCGCCCTACGAGCGGCTTTTGGGCGACGCCATGGCCGGCGATGGAGCGCTCTTCACCCGTGAAAACGCGATTGAGGCTGCCTGGGCGGTGGTCGATCCAGTCCTTAAGACCCACCACCGGGCTCGCCCCTACAAGCGCGGTAGCTGGGGGCCGAAAGAGGCTAACGCAATTGTCGCTTCCGACGGCTTTTGGCACAACCCCACAAGGAGTAACCACAATGAGCAAGATTAGGAAGGTGGTCCCTTTCACATTATGGTCAGCGTCTCTTGTCCTACTCTCCTTGCTGACTGCCAGAGCTTTACGAGCACAAGAAATCCGGCCCATCGCGGAACCGAACCAGTCCATAAAAATGGGCCGGGGTGGGTACGTCTGCGAGGGTCAGCTCACGCATACTCCGATCGACGCTACCGAGAACTGGACCTATGAAATGGTTCAGTGCACTGGCCCGATTTACGGCTCCAGCGATTACGCGGCTCTGTATTCGAAACTCAACCACGATGAGTCGGTGAAGCTGAACGCAGCTCTGGATCGGCTGAACGCCACCAGTAACGCTACCCAGGATGCCCTCAACAGACAAATGCAGGTGTTCAACAATGACCTCAGAGCGACAATTGAAAAACGTTTTCATGATCTCCCCAATGACGTTTTGCTATCGCCAGCCATTCAGAACCTCAAAAAAAGTCTGACCGAGTACATCGACCAAAGATTGTCCGGGACATCCCCGAACAATCCGCCCGCTCCGCGGTCTTCGGCACCGGCCAAAAGCCAGCCGAGCCCTGCCCCGAACCAGCCCTGATAACAAGGGGACTCGGGCACGGGAAGAGGCGGTTGAGCAACACAGTTACGAACTGCCAAGGAGGATAGAACCATGCTAAGAAATGTCACCCAGCTAAAGGGTTTTGCGATCCGAGCCAGGGATGGTGAGATTGGAACATTGGATCATTTCTATTTTGACGATGAGACCTGGGCCATCCGCTACCTCGTAGTCAATGCCGGAGATGGGTTGGGGGGTCGGCGGGTGTTGGTCTCGCCCATTGCCCTCCGCCAAGCGGAGTGGCAATCAAAGCGGCTCGATGTGGCGCTGACGAAAAAACAGATCGAGGACAGTCCTCCCATGGATACGCACAAACCCGTCTCACGGCAGCACGAGGCCTTGTATTTGGGGTATTACGGTTACCCTTATTATTGGGGTGGGCCCAATCTGTGGGGCCTTGCGTCTTACCCGGCAGGCTTGACGGTGGAAAGGGAAGCGGTGACGGAAACGGAAGCGTTGCAAGCCAGGGCCGGAAAAGAGTCGGCCGATTCCCATCTCCGCAGCACCGAGGAGGTGACGGGTTATCATATCGAGGCGGAAGATGGCCCAATCGGTCACGTGAAGGACTTCCTCGTTGACGATGAAACCTGGGCGATTCGATACCTGGAGGTCGATACGCGAAACTGGTGGCCCGGCAAGAAGGTGCTGGTGTCACCCCAATGGATCGATAATGTGAGCTGGCCGGACTCCAAAGTTTACGTTGACCTCACCCGGGAAACCATTAAGAACGCCCCGGAGTGGCTCGAGTCTATGACCGTCACTCGCGAGTACGAGAATAGGCTTTACGATTATTACGACCGGTCGCCTTATTGGGCTCCGGAATCTGAGCAACCAAGTGGTCGTGCGGCGAGCAATGGTTGATTTGACGTAATAATGAATTTGATCGGGCGGCTCAGTTTTCCCTCACAGCACAAGCCTCCAAGGGTAAGCGGGGGCTGTGTAATTGGAGACTACAGTCACCCTTCGATTAGGTGAGAGGCGATGGGAAACTCGACGCAAGCTCCATGGATCAGCGACCGGGGAGTGCGCGATTGGCGAGAAGCCCTGAATAGCGACGCTCTGCTTTACGGCGGCAGCGGCCAGGGAAACAGCGGCTGGGTAGGGGCGGTACCCCTGCCGCTGCATGGGAGGCCTTACTCGCTATGCCTGACGCTTCCGCCCCTTGGCGTCCTGGTTCTCCGCCGGGGGCCCAGGACTAATCCTGACCCGGTGTAGCCGGAACCAAAGGAGAGATCATGAGCGAACAGACTCGTGTAAGTCATCCGATGTACAGTCTTTTACCCACGGAGATCGAGGGGTTCGATTCCCTGGCGGAGCTTGCCCTGAATCTGCGCTGGTCGTGGAATCATGCCACCGACGAAATCTGGCGGCAGCTTGATCCCAAACTGTGGGCGATCACGCATAACCCCTGGGTGGTCCTGCAGACGGTCTCGCGCGACCAGATCGAGCGCGTGTTGGCCGATCCTATTTATCGCAAAAACCTTGAGGGTTGGGTGCAGGCCCGGCGGAGCGTGCTGACGGAGCCCGCGTGGTTTCAGCAAAATCACGGGCAGAGTCCCTTAACCTGCGTCGCCTATTTCAGCATGGAATTCATGTTGAGTGAAGCTTTGCCCATCTACTCGGGCGGCCTTGGCAATGTGGCCGGTGATCAACTCAAAGCCGCCAGCGATCTGGGTGTGCCGGTGGTCGGCGTGGGCCTGCTCTACCAGCAGGGCTATTTTCGCCAGGAGATTGACAAGGATGGAGGACAAGAGGCCCTCTTCCCCTATAACGATCCCGGACAGTTGCCTATCACGCCCTTGCGCCAACCCAACGGGGAGTGGCTACGTCTGGAACTTAAGTTGCCAGGTTACTCGATCTGGTTTCGTGCCTGGCAGGTTCTGGTCGGTAGGGTAAAGCTTTACCTTTTGGATAGCAATGATGCGGCGAACCTCCCTGTCGATCGGGGGATTACCAGCGAACTCTACGGGGGCGGCTCGGATTTGCGCCTCGAGCAGGAACTGCTCCTCGGGATTGGCGGTTGGCGGCTGCTCCGGGCACTCGGGCTCCAACCGGAGGTCTGCCACCTGAATGAAGGGCACGCGGCGTTCGCGGTTCTGGAACGTGCGCGCAACTTCATGGAAGAGACCGGGCAGCCCTTCGAAGTGGCGTTGGCGGTAACCCGCGCGGGTAATCTCTTCACTACTCACACGGCAGTGGCCGCCGGCTTTGACCGTTTCGATCCTGGCCTCATCGAGCAACACCTTAGGGGGCATGCCGAAAAGGAGCTGGGCATCGCGTTTCACGATTTGCTGGCTCTGGGCCGCCAGAACCCCGCCGACTCGTCGGAGCCCTTCAATATGGCGCATCTGGCCATCCGCGGGAGCGGTGCGGTGAATGGCGTAAGCCGCTTGCACGGGGAGGTCAGCCGGCGCCTCTTTCTGCCTCTGTTTCCGCGCTGGCCGGAGGCCGAAATCCCCATCGGACACGTGACCAACGGAGTCCACGTGCCCACCTGGGACTCGGCCCCGGCCGATGATCTTTGGACAGGAGCCTGTGGAAAGAAACGCTGGCTGGGGACGACGAAAGACCTGGAAAAGGACATTCGCCAGATTTCTGACGCCCAGCTCTGGCAATTTCGCACCGCCGCCACCCAGTCTTTTGTGGAGTATGTTCGCGAACGATTGTCGCTCGACATGGAGATAAGACACGCGCCGCCCGAGGAGGTCGAAGTGGCGAAGCATCTCTTTGATCCCAACGCCCTTACGCTGGGCTTTGCCCGCCGCTTTGCTACCTACAAGCGACCGAACTTACTGCTTCATGACCCTGCGCGACTGCTTCGTCTCTTGACCCATCCACAGCGCCCCGTGCAACTCATCATCGCCGGCAAGGCGCATCCTGCGGACCAGGCGGGGCAAGCCCTGATCCGGGAATGGATGCATTTCATCTGGCAGCCCGAGGCGCGTCCCCATGTGATCTTCCTCAGTGACTATGACATGCTCTTGACCGAGCAACTGGTGCAAGGCGTGGACGTCTGGATCAACACGCCACGGCGGCCTTGGGAAGCCTGCGGGACGAGCGGCATGAAGGTGCTGGTCAACGGCGGCCTCAATCTCTCGGAGTTGGATGGCTGGTGGGCGGAGGCCTACACGCCGGAAGTCGGCTGGGCGCTGGGGGACGGCCGGGAACATGGCGACAATCCGGCTTGGGACGCGGCGGAAGCTGAAGCGCTCTACGACCTGCTCGAACGGGAAGTTATTCCCGAGTTTTATGCCCGCGACGCGCAAGGTATCCCCACGGCTTGGGTGGCGCGGATGCGGGAAAGTATGGCGAGGCTGACACCGCGTTTTTCCGCGAACCGCGCGGTGGGCGAATACACCGAGCAACATTACCTCCCGGCGGCAGCCGCCTACCGTAAGCGCGCTGCCGACAAAGGCGCAGTCGGCAAGAACATCGCCAATTGGGAACATGCACTGAAAGAGAAATGGGCCACTCTTCGCTTTGGCGAGGTGAAGGTACAGACCAATGCGGTCCAGCACATCTTTGAGGCGGAGGTGTTTCTCAATGGAATCGATCCGAACGCGGTGCGAGTCGAGCTGTATGCCGAGGGGACCAATGGCAGTAGTCCGATCCGAGAGGAGATGACGCGCGTCCGCCCATTGGCAGGAGCAGACAGCGGCCACGCTTATGTTGCACAGGTGCCCGCGACACGTCCGGTTACCGACTATACGGCGCGAGTGATCCCGCACTGCGACGGTGTTGCCATCCCCCTGGAAGACGCTCGAATCCAGTGGCAACGATGATTTCGCTCGCCCTGGTGGAAAGTCAGTTATCGGCCCTTGTCCTCACGCGTGCGTACGGGCCTTCCGGGATGGTTGCCAGCATCCTCGACACCCTCCACGGCCTCGGCCGCATATGCCTGATCCGTCTCGGCGAGTTCTTCGACGCTCTCCACGTCAGCCTCCGCAATCGGCGAAAGCCCCTGATCATCACTCGATTGCCCGGCACTGTCAGAACCTGTTTGCCCCGAATCGCTTTCAACTTCTTCGAACGGAGCCTCGTCCTTCCGCACGTTACGTTTCGCCATGAGTACCTCCCCAGAGCGCCACAATGGAGTGCCGAACAGTGGCTACTTATTGGATGAATTTCGCCACCATTCGGATGGGCGCCTTGGTCGCGACGATCCCCTTCAGTTTCGCCCGATCCTTCGCCCGCGGCCGACATAGCCGAGTATCACGCTTTAGGTTTGCGAGACCGACCCTTCAGCACTCTGTCGCTTCGCAACACACTTTTCTCGTCCCGGCTTGCGGAGAGCTGTTTAGTTTTCGACACCAGCTTCTGAGACTGCCGAACGGTTTCCGCTTCCTTCGCATTCGCGCGTGCCGTAATCTCTCGTCTTCCATCTGTGCTTGGCATATCTTTATCGTCTCTCATTTCCGCCGTGCAAGATGTTCAGTTTTAACCATACCCGCCCGCCTCACCTGTTCAGGACTTATTGCTCTGCCGAACCTTAGAGACCTAGGACGGGATGGAACCCCAACGGTCCCCTTCGCGGCTATTCCCACCGTTCCAAGACTTCGATCTGCTTTCTGATGGATGCCACCCTGTCTTCGACTGCCTCGGCCTCCGCTTCGAGATTGGGCGAGGTTGTTCTCAGCTTCCGGGCGTGGTGTTCCAGTTGATTGGCATCATGTATGAGTGCATCAATAATCGGCTTTAATTCCACTTTCATGATTGTCTTACTCCTCAAGGAACGTTCATCCCGAAGCAAGAGCGCTGGGGACAGGCCTCCCTCTCCAGGAACAACACATCAAATGAGAGCAAATAACGGTGGGCACGTCTGTTCAGAATTGCTCACGGTCTCTGTTTTGCCGACCAGGGAAGGTTTCGGTAGCCAAGCTGTTGGACGGGGAAGCGAACGTGAGCAATTTGAGACATCCAATATAACAGGGAGCCTGCATACTCCGGGCGTGCTCGTTCTGTTATGCTACCCCGTCGAGAAATAGATGGCCGCGTTCTCGGCCCTAATTGAAAAAAGGAGTATGGAATTATGACGACAGGCACTCTTTCCCCGGAATTGCTCCACAAGATGGATGCGTATTGGCGCGCTGCCAATTATCTGGCCGCCGGGCAAATTTATCTTTACGACAATCCGCTGCTGAAGCGGCCGCTGACGCTCGCGGACGTGAAGCACATGCTGTTGGGGCACTGGGGCACGACCCCCGGGCAGAATTTCATTTATGTGCATTTGAACCGGGTCATCAAAAAATATGACCTCGATATGATTTACGTGTCCGGACCTGGGCACGGCGGCCCCGCGGTCGTGGGCAACACTTACCTCGAGGGCACTTACAGCGAGATCTATCCCAACATCAGCCAGGATGAGGATGGGCTGCGGAAGCTTTTCATCCAGTTTTCGTTTCCCGGAGGAATTCCCAGCCACGCATCGCCGGAGTGCCCGGGCTCGATCCACGAGGGCGGCGAGTTGGGCTATTCGCTCAGCCATTCGTTCGGTGCGGTGTTCGACAATCCCGACCTCGTCGTCGCCTGCGTCGTGGGCGATGGCGAGGCGGAAACCGGCCCGCTGGCCACGGCGTGGCATTCCAATAAGTTTCTCGATCCGGCCACCGACGGCGCGGTGCTGCCCATCCTGCATCTCAACGGCTACAAGATTTCCAACCCCACCGTCCTCGCGCGGATCACTCGCGAGGAATTGGAACAGTTGTTCCGCGGCTACGGGTGGACGCCCTACTTTGTCGAGGGTCACGACCCCGCGTTGATGCATGAGGCCATGGCCGCGACGCTCGACACGGCGGTGGAGCAGATCAAGAAAATCCAGCAGGATGCCCGCGTCCACGGCAACATCGCGCGTCCGCGCTGGCCCATGATTGTCCTCAATTCTCCCAAGGGCTGGACGGGGCCGAAAATGGTCGATGGTTTGCCCGTCGAAGGCACCTTCCGCTCGCACCAGGTGCCGCTCTCCGATCCGGCCACTCATCCTGAACACCTCAAGCTGTTGGAAGACTGGTTGAGGAGCTACCGGCCGGAGGAACTCTTCGATGAGCAGGGCCGCCTGAAACCGGAACTGGCCGAACTTGCGCCCAAGGGTGAAAGGCGCATGGGGGCGAATCCCCACGCCAATGGCGGCATTCTGCTCCGCGATCTGCGGATGCCGGATTTCCGCGACTACGCGGCCAGCGTACCCTCGCCGGGGGCGCCCGGCATCGGCGACACACATGTGCTCGGGCCTTTCCTGCGCGATGTGACGAAGCTGAACAGGGAGCAGCGGAATTTCCGGGTCTTTGGCCCTGACGAGACGCTCTCCAACGGCCTGGAAGCCCTCTTTGCAGTGACCCAACGCCAATGGGATGCCGCCACCTTGCCCAACGACGAATTCCTCGCACCCGCTGGGCGCGTCGTGGAAATGCTCAGCGAGCACCAATGCGAGGGGTGGCTCGAGGGCTACCTGCTCACCGGGCGGCATGGGCTTTTCAATTGCTACGAAGCGTTCATCCATATCGTTGATTCGATGTTTAACCAGCACGCCAAGTGGCTGAAGGTCACCTCGGAGCTGCCGTGGCGGCGGAAGATCGCCTCGTTAAACTACCTGCTGGCCTCGCATGTCTGGCGGCAGGATCACAACGGCTTCACCCACCAGGATCCCGGTTTCATCGACCACGTCGTCAACAAGAAAGCCGAGGTCGTGCGCGTCTACCTTCCGCCGGATGCCAACTGCCTGCTGTCGGTGATGGACCACTGCCTGCGCAGCCGCCATTACGTCAACGTTGTGATCGCGGGCAAGCACCCGGCCCCGCAGTGGCTGACGATGGACGCCGCCGTCAAGCACTGCACCGAGGGCATCGGCATTTGGCAGTGGGCCAGTAACGACCAGGCCGTTGCACCTGACGTGGTCATGGCCTGCTGTGGCGACGTGCCCACGCTGGAGACGCTCGCAGCCGTCTCCATGATGCGCGAGCATCTGCCGGAACTGAAAATCCGTGTCGTCAACGTCGTCGACCTCATGAAGCTACAGCCGCAAACCGAGCACCCGCACGGGTTGAGCGACAAGGATTTCGACGAGCTCTTCACCAAGAACAAACCGGTCATCTTCGCCTTCCACGCCTACCCGTGGTTGATCCACCGCCTGACCTACCGCCGCGCCAACCACGACAACATCCACGTCCGCGGCTACAAGGAAGAGGGCACCATCACCACGCCCTTCGACATGACGGTGCTGAACGAATTGGACCGCTTTCACCTGGTGATGGACACCATCGACCGCCTGCCGCAGACCGGCGACAAGGGCATCTACTTGAAGCAGCAGCTCAAGGACAAGCTGATCGAGCATAAGCAATACATCAACAAATACGGCGAGGACCTGCCGGAGATTCGGAACTGGAAGTGGAGCAGCCCCAAAGGATGACGATGAAAATCAATGTCAGGGATTTCCGTGTTCGGCCAGGAGAAAGCGTCAAACTCAAAGAGTGGCCGACGATTGTGAAACCTTTTTTCAAGTCGAAAAAGCGGTATCAAAAACTCCTGGGAGAACACGCTGAGGAATTGAGCTCGCTGCAACAGCTTCACTACGCGTCCAACCGCTATGCCTTGCTGCTGATTTTTCAGGGGATGGACGCTGGCGGGAAGGACGGCGCGGTCCGGCATGTCTTATCCGGGGTCAATCCGGCAGGGTGCCAGGTTTGGAATTTCAAACAGCCGAGCGCCGACGAACTGGAACACGATTTTCTCTGGCGCACGACGTTCCGACTTCCCGAACGCGGGCAGATCGGAGTCTTCAATCGTTCCTATTACGAGGAAGTGTTGATCGTTCGCGTGCATCCGGAGATTCTGCGCAGCCAGGGGCTTCCGGAGGAGCTGCGCGACAAGAAGAACCTATGGGAGGAGCGGTACCGCTCCATCGTGAACCTGGAGAGCCACCTTTATCGTAACGGAACGCGGACTCTCAAAGTGTTCCTCCACCTTTCGCGGGAGGAACAGCGAAAGCGATTCCTGGAACGCATTGATGAGCCCGACAAGAACTGGAAATTCAGCCTCGCGGATATTCACGAGAGGAAATACTGGAAGCAATACATGAAAGCCTATGAGGCTTGCTTGAGCGCGACGAGCACCCATCACGCACCCTGGTATGTTGTTCCCGCCGATGATAAGGACAATGCCCGGCTGATTGTTTCCCAGATTGTCCTGGATACGCTCCATGATCTTAAGATGGCATATCCCCAGACCACGGCGAAACGCCGGCGGGAATTGAAGGCTATCCGCCACCTGCTCGCGAAGTGACGTTAGGATGATAGCCTCTTGCTTGATGAGCGCTGCCACGGCGGACTCGAAAGGCCCGCACCCTATGGATCACCCCATCCCTCCGCAAGCTTCCGTTAAGCACATCTCGCCCTCGACCGGCCTCACGAGCGAGGAAGCACGCCGCCGGCTCGAGAAGTTCGGTCCCAACGCCGTGCCCGACACGGCACTGCATCCCTTGCGCAGGGCGCTCGCCAAGTTCTGGGCGCCGGTTCCCTGGATGCTCGAGGCGGCGATCGTGCTCGAGGTGGCCCTTGGTAAGTACATCGAGGCTGCCATCATCGCGGTTCTCCTGGCCTTCAACGCTATTCTCGGGTTCTTCCAGGAAGGGCGCGCCCAAGCGACTCTGGCCGCCCTGAAGGCGCGGCTCGCGCTGAACGCGTCGGTGCGTCGCGATAATGTTTGGGCTACCGTGCCCGCTATTGAACTAGTGCCTGGCGACCTTGTGAAGCTATCGGTCGGCGCTGTGGTTGCTGCCGACGTGCGTCTGACCGAAGGCCAGATCCTGCTCGACCAGTCCATGCTTACCGGCGAATCCATACCCATCGAAGCGGGGCCGGGCCTCGAAACCTATGCCGGGGCGCTGGTGCGGCGCGGTGAGGCGGTGGCGGAGGTCACGGCTACCGGAGCGCGGACAAAGTTTGGACGCACCGCGGAGCTGGTTCGCACCGCGCACGTCGAAAGTTCGCAGGAGAAGGCTGTTCTGCGCGTGGTGCGCAATCTCGCCATGTTCAATGGCGTCCTCATCGTGATATTGGTGGCGTATGCCTACGCGCTCAAGATGCCGGGTAGCGAAATCATTCCCCTGGTGCTCACGGCGGTTCTGGCGTCCATCCCCGTGGCGCTGCCTGCCACCTTTACCCTTGCAGCCGCAGTCGGGGCGCAGGCCCTGGCACATCTGGGCGTCCTTCCCACGCGGCTCTCCGCCGTGGATGAAGCGGCAAGCATCGAGGTCCTGTGCGCGGATAAAACCGGCACGCTGACCGAGAACGAGCTGAAGGTGACCGCCATTCACCCGATGCCTGGCTTCGACGAATCCCACGTTCTGGGAATCGCCGCCCTCGCCAGCTCGGATGGCGGGCAGGATCCTGTGGACGCGGCCATACGCACCGCCGCCTCGCAGGCTGTCGCCTCCGATCTACCGAAACTAAGTAAATTTACCCCTTTCGATTCCGCCACGAAGATGTCCGAGGCCACGGCCGTGGATCCGAGCGGCGCCACGGTGCGTGTCGTGAAGGGAGCCTTTGCGGCAATCACGGGCCTCACCCCAGCATCATCCGATGCGTCCACGATAGCGAGCCAACTGGAGGCTCAGGGCTTCCGGGTGCTGGCCGTCGCGGTGGGCCCGCCGACGGCGGTGAAGCTCGCAGGGATCATTGCTCTCAGCGATCCGCCGCGAACGGATTCCGCGGCGCTTATAACGGAGTTGCGCACGTTGGGCGTCCGCGCCGTCATGGTGACAGGCGATGCCCCGGCGACGGCAGCCATCGTGGCTCGCGCGGTAGGTCTCGAGGGAGCTGTCTGTCCACACGGAGCAATCCCCGAGGCTGTACGCCCCGAGGATTTCGCTGTCTTCGCCGGCGTCCTCCCGGAGGGAAAGTACGACCTCGTCAAGGCGTTCCAGAAGAGCGGCCACGTGGTTGGTATGTGCGGCGACGGCGCCAACGACGCCCCGGCGCTACGCCAGGCACAGATGGGAATCGCGGTGTCAACCGCCACCGATGTGGCCAAGTCAGCGGCCGGCATCGTGCTGACCAAGCCCGGACTCGGCGGTATCGTCGCTGCGGTCAAAGAAGGCCGTGTGACGTTTCAGCGCATCCTGACTTATGCGCTAAACTCGGTTACCAAGAAAACTGTGCAGGTACTCTTCCTGGCGGTGGGTCTGGTCATGACCGGGCAAGCAATCCTGACTCCCATGTTGATGGTTATCATCATGCTCACCGGCGACCTCCTGGGCATGTCCTTGACGACGGACAATGTGCGGCCGTCCCCGACGCCCAATGCCTGGCGAATCGGGGAATTGACGATCGCGGGTGTTTTCATGGGAATCTCCGAGCTGGTCTTTTGCACCGCCGTTTTTGCCATCGCCAAATTCCGCCTGGGCCTTGGGATCGAAACGCTAAGAACGCTGGCCTTCGTGGCCATCGTGTTCGGCAATCAAGCAACGACCTATACGAATCGTGAACGGCAGCGCCTCGGGTCCGCTCGTCCCAGCCGCTGGCTCATCGGGTCGTCGGTAGTTGATGTGCTGATTGCCTCCACTCTGGCGACTTTCGGGATCGCCATGACTCCTCTGCCTGTATTTGTTGTGGGAGGAATACTCATGGCGGCAGCGGCCTTTGCCTTCATCTTGGACCTTGCTAAAGTCCCTGTGTTCAAACGCCTCAAGATTGGATAGACAATCAAATTATTGTCATTACATGCGGTAGGGGCGCTTCGCGAAGCGCCCTTGGGGACGGTCGCGTAACTAGTGATGGGGGCGGATTCGCGAACGCCCCTATGGCCTTCGACGGCTATGGGCAGAGGGTTCAGAAGTCTTCCTTCGCGTGCTCTTGCGCGATGAGTCTCCCTGCTGAGCCTGTGGCACCCCTCACAGGTCCACACGGTAGTGCCTCCCCTCCAACTGCTGAGCATTTTTGACCATGTCGGTGAGCAGTAAGGGACTGCCGCGGTGAGAACCGCAGGGTATAAGCATAGCGGCTGGTTGAACGGAGACCACGGCTTCGTGACCTGACCGGGTTGAAGCAAAGGCCAGCAGACAAGCAAGGATGACTCGCAAAAGAGCCAAAAAGGAGAAAACAACATGTTGGGAGAAACGGCAGCGAAGACGGAAAGGCATAACGAGCATGGAAGCGGGTGCCAGTGTGGTTGTGGTTCAAAGCCCCAGACGCCGGTGGTGGTCGATGAGAAGGCGGCCAGTGAACAGGAGGCACGCGACGAAGAGGTGCGCTCGCGCAACAAGAGGGTGCGTGCTCCCCGCAGCGCGCCGGGACCGGGGAGCCCCCCTCCATTTACAGATCATTCGGGCCAGCTTTGATTTGGCATCGTCATACGGGAGCGCGCGTTGAACTGAATTAGGTCGTATTGCCAGTGCGGCACTCGGGGTCCAACTTACCAAATGCCAAGGAGAGTAGGACATTGTTAAGAAATGTCACCCGTCTAAGGAACTTCGAGATCCGAGCCAGGGATGGGGAGGTGGGAACATTGGATCAGTTCTATTTCGATGACGAGACCTGGGCCATCCGCTACCTCGTCGTCAATACCGGGATTTGGCTGAGCGGTCGGCTGGTGCTGGTCTCGCTCCTTGCCCTCCATCAGGCGGCGTGGGAATCAAGGCGACTCGATGTGACGCTGACAAAAAAGCAGGTCGAGGACAGCCCCCCCATCGATACGCACCAGTCCGTCTCACGGCAGCACGAGGCCGGGTATCCGGGATATTACGGTGACCCTTCCTATTGGGCTGCGCCCAATTACCCGGCCGCCTTGGCGGTTCGAAAGGAAGCGGTGGCCGAAGCAGAAGCGTTGCAAGCCAATGCGGGGAAAGAGCCGGCCGATACGCACCTGCGCAGCACCGACGCGGTGACGGGTTATCACATCGAGGCGGCGGATGGTGAGATCGGCCACGTGAGGGACTTCATCGTCGATGATGAAACCTGGGACATTCGATACCTCGAGGTGGATACACAGAACTGGTGGCCGGGCAAGAAAGTGCTCGTGTCGCCTCAGTGGATCAAGCGGGTGAGTTGGCTGGATTCCAAAGTCTACGTCGACCTCACCCGGGAAACCATCCAGAACGGCCCGGAGTGGATCGAGTCTATTCCCGTCACGCGCGAGTACGAGCATAGGCTGTACGATTATTACGCCCGGTCGCCTTACTGGGTGCCAGTCGCTGGGCAACATAGCCGTGCGGCGAGCAAATGCTGATTGATGTGCGCATCCATCTGATGGAAGCCTTGTCCCAGAACGAAACGAAACTCGAGGAGACCCGAATTGGCGATTAGTAAACTGCTTGTCGTTGTCGACAATTCGCTCGCATCGATGCGCGCCGTCGCGTACGTAGCCCAAATCTTAGGCGGGCGCCGGGGCTTTCGGGTCTGTCTGGCACACACTCTCCCCTCGCCGCCGGCGCGAATGATGGAGTTCGGGGGGGCTGACGGTTCCCAGAAGGATAACTGGCTGGAAGCTCGCCTACGTGCCAGCCGGGCGCTCTGGGTGTCCGCGGCGAAGAGGAAGGCGTCAGGGTCTTTGGAACTTGCCTACGCGGATTTGCGCCGGGCAGGATTTGCGCGCGGAGAAATCGAGGTTCATTTCTGCTATCCGAGCGACAGAAGAGACGCACCCCAGGAGATCCTCACGTTGGCGCGCGAGCGTGGATGTCACACCATCGTCGTCGGGCGGCGGTCCCTCTCCTGGCTTCGTGAATTCCTACACACGAATCCCGCCGATGAACTCGTCCGCCTGGCAAAAGGATTTACGACTTGGGTCGTTGAATAAGGCGGTCTCGCCCCTCCTGGCGCGGCGCTACAATTCATAAACTCCCTCGAAGCCGGCGTATCGAAAGCCCGCCGGGCGGCGTCTCTGCCACTCCGGAAACTGGTCCTGCCGGCGCGCTTCCAATTCGGCATAAAGACTTCGTGGGAGTCACGTTTCACTTCCACAGGTAGGCCGTAATACGGCCAAGTGGAACTGCCCGACCAAGGAAGCGCCGGTCCTGACCTGTAGATCCGCGGCCTTCCGTTGTCAATAGCGGACGAACCGCAAACCTGCAAGAAGGCCCTGCCTCAGCCCCCGACATTAAAATAAATTCATGAACTTATGAGCGCCCACCGATAAAAGATATGAGCAATGAAGGAGCCCGGAAGTAACTACTTGCGGGTTGGAATTGTGGCAGAAGTGTTCAACAGCGTCAAGCATTGTGCTAAAGTCTTGCTGCTACTCACATGCCAACGTTAACCTTACCTGATTTTGTCAACAAGTGGCGAAGCTCCGGCCTCACGGAGAGTGCGGGTGCCCAAATGCATTTTCTTGAGCTTTGTGACGTGTTGGGCGAGCCGCACCCAGCGTCAGAAGATTTCTCGGGCGCGACGTACACGTTTGAAAAGGGCGGAACCACCATCGAGGGCAAGCAAGGCTTTGCGGATGTCTGGAAGCGCGGCTGCTTTGGTTGGGAGTACAAGGGCAAGCACAAGGACCTTCATGTCGCTTATCAGCAACTCCTCAAATACCGTGAGGATCTGGAAAATCCTCCGCTCCTTGTGGTGTGTGACCTTGAGCTATTCGAGATTCATACCAACTTCACCGGCACGGCAAAGCAAGTCTATCGCTTCTCGCTTGACGACCTGCTGAAGAACCAAGCAACCGCCGACTGCAAGCTACCGCCGCTCGAGGTTCTGCGCGCCGTGTTCACCAATCCGGCACGGCTCCGGCCCGATCGCAGCGCGGCAGATGTAACGGAGATGGCCGCCGCTGAGTTCGCAACCCTCGCGGACTCCTTGCGAGCGAGAGGCGTTGACCCTCAGCGTGCCGTGCACTTCTTGATGCTACTGCTCTTCTGCCTTTTCGCCGAGGATATCGGGCTATTACCTCCCAAGCTGTTCTCGGTGCTGCTCGAACGCACGCGCCATCGCCCCGCCGATTTCAAAGCGCGTAGGCACAGTCAGTGCAGTTCTGACCGTGGGTTCTTCCCTTGATGACGAAGGCATAGCGGGCAGGAATAGTTCAATCCCGCGCGCAAGCGGCGGGTGAGGCGGGGGTAGCCACGGTCAGCGATTTTCTGACCGTGGGTTCTTCTGGCGCTGGTCGGGTTACAGCAAACTCACTTTGGATAGTGCAACAGTAGCGGCGTGCTCCATCCGGATTGACGACCTGCCGCTGGAGCATCGGGCATGAGAAAAGCCCACGGTCAGAAAAACGCTGACTGTGGCTACCCGCTTCAGAATTACTTTCCTATAGGCGTGGGTGTAATATGATTGCCAAATTAGTCTGCAAGTTTTGTTCCTGTCGCCCACCGGGGGTAAGGAGGTGAGATGTTAGACGCGAACGACCGCGATGCAACCGAGCAGATTATCAAACGAGCCAACGCCCTTTCAGTCCAAGGACACTCGCTCGAGGCAGCCAAGGAATTTCGGCGTGCGCTCCAACTTTCCCCTGATAGCGCCGATGCGCATGTAGGGTTGGCGCTTGCATTGGGCGAGCAAGGAATGAGTGAAGAGGGAATCGGGGAATTTCGTGCCGCGATTCAGCTCCGGCCCGATTATATAATGGCTCACTTCTTTCTTGCCGAGGCTCTTAGGAATGAAGGTCAGTTGGATGAGGCCATCGATGAATTTCGACAGACTGCGCTCCTCAGTCCCAAGGACGCGGACACGCGCATGTCACTAGGGGATGCATTGGCTGAAAGGGGAGACATAGACGAAGCCAAAGAGCAGTACGAGACTGCGCTGAAGCTTGCCCCTGACGATGACACCATCCGCGAGCTTTACGAACTCCTACCACCTAACCTGAAGGCAGGCAGAGGGCGCTAGAGTGCCTAAGACCTGATTCGGGATAGGTGTGATATCGCACTTCCTGGGGCAGCCCGGCCGAGCAAGCGTAGCGTGGACCTGTCGTTTAGGTCCTCGGTCTTTTGTTGTCAATTGGGGACGAACCGCAGGCCTCCAAAACAAGTCTGCTCGCTCCCGAAAAGCGAACCACTGCGCCTGCTTTTGGGAGAAGGACCGACGCGGGGCTAGAGTCGAGGAGGAGTCGGAACCATGAATTATTGGAAGGTGTTCTGCATGGAGGACTACTATCCAGGTCTGTGGCAGCGCTGGTTCAAAAACCAATGCGTAGCCGTTGGCTGGTGCTCAAAATCGGGCTACAAGCTGAACGGCGGCACCACGGATAAAGCATGGTCGGAAGTGCGGAACGCGTTGAGGCTGATTTCGAGGGGCGACCGGATCTTAGTACAGCTCAAGGGGAATCGGGTCGGGCGAATTGGCGAAGTAGTAGGGAAGCAAGTTAGGGATAATGAATGGGATCCCTTGGTTCCTCAAACTCAAACAGAGCCCGATGGCGATATGGGACGACGCGTAATCGTGCGGTGGGACCTTAATGCAGGGCCCAGTGATGCAGAGATGGTCGTCAAGCTGCCCGCGTCGAGCTACCTTCCGCCTGGAGTTCTGCGAGCGACGATAAGGCAACTGAATGCATCAGTGTTCAGGTCCGTCGAGCGTGCGATGAATGATGAGGCCAACTGGGTTAGTTTGCTTGCGCAATTCGGTTATGAAAGGTCGCTTTCAGACTATATTGGAACGTATCCCCAGAAGCTCCAAGACGGGCTGCAACCGTATCCTTCTACAAAGGTGCGCGAACGCGTCTTCCCTGATCAATCGCGTTCCGACGTGCTCTTGATTGACCGGAACGAGACGCCGGTTGTCGTTGAATGCAAGCAGGACACGCCTACCGTCGAGCATGTGCGACAGATTCGCAAATACATGAAGCATGTTCGGCGCGAGACCGGTAAGAGACCACGAGGCATTCTTGTTCATGGAGGTGCGAGAAAGCTACTTCGCGATGTGAGTCGCGAGATTAATCAGAAACCACGAATTGAAGTCGTACAGTATTCTCTAAAAGTTGATTTCGCTCCGTGCAAATGAAGCTGGTATCCATCCCTGAAACGGCGATGCGGTGTCAAGGGCGGGTAGCGGGTAGGCACCGTCAGCGTTCTTCTGACCGTGGGGTCTTCCCTTGATGACGAAGGCATAGCAGGAAGGATTAGTTCAATCCCGCGCGGAAGCGGCGGGTGATGCGGGGGTAGCCACGGTCAGCGCTTTTCTGACCGTGGGTCTTCTGGTGGTGGTCGAGTTACTGCAATCTCACTTTGGACAGGGCAACGGCAGCGATGTGTTCCATCCAGATTGACGGCCTGCCGCTGGAGCATCGGGCAGGAGAAAAGCCCGCGGTCAGAAAAACGCTGACCGTGGCTACCCCGCTTCAGAGGCTTCGCCAAGAGCACCCGATCCCAAAAGTGGGTCGGTGCTACCGCGCTGATGGAATCCGAGAGCTGCAATCTTGATGTGTATAACCGCCGCGCTACGGAAACAGATGGCAGCTACACACAGTCTTACCACTTACAAGGAGGAGTGAAAGCGTGAAAAAATCCCAGCCACGGGTTGTCGAAGCAGAGGAGTTTGTTCTGAAGGATTCAAAGGGACATGTTCGCGCTAGGCTTGGACTAAAACATGGGCATCCGGGTCTCACACTCATTGACAGCAAGGGAAGAACAAGAGCAGGCATGAGCCTGAGTAACGAAGGATCCTCCTTGGCTCTTTTCGACGCTCATGAGCAGATCAGGATCTTAGCGGCGGTAATGGGTGACGAGCCAACGATGACACTCTATCATTTCAATGGGGAACCGGGAGCATTCTCCTCTTTACACAGCACCGGCGATTCCACGATGGTCCTTGCCGATCCAGCCGGAAAGGGAAGGTTATGGGTCAAGACCAATATGCTGACAACATCATTGGGCCTCTACGACAGGCAGGGCAAAACGCGCGTCAATCTGAATGCAGATCATTATGGCCTCAGTGGTCACCCAAAACCGGCCAATGATGGTCACCTGAAAACCGGCCAACGGAGACACCCTCCGGGACATTGACAAGAGCACGAGGCGTTAGCCTCGTAGCTATGGCCAATGTCTTGAG
>Ga0326727_10012087_pt1 | contig 19785 bp, 17 predicted proteins | sample MB2enrmetagenome_FD_207643 | JGI IMG/M metagenome (GOLD analysis project Ga0326727, IMG submission 207643) | Lab enriched peat soil microbial communities from McLean, Ithaca, NY, United States - MB29MY | ecosystem: Environmental > Terrestrial > Soil > Wetlands > Peat | place: USA: New York...
TTGCGCCATCACCAAGAGCTGGATGAGAATGTGGACTTGGGCGGCCTTGCCGCGGCCAACGCCGCTGCCGCACTCAGTGGGGCCTTCGTGGTGAATGGAAGCCCCACGCAAACGGCCATGGCGGAGCGCTCGGGGTGCCAGAGCCAGTTCACCCACGTCACGACGGCTGGAGTGGTTGCGCTGGTGCTGGCCTTCGTCACTGGTCCCATTCAATACCTCCCGCGATGCGTGCTGGGCGCAATCGTGTTCCTGGTGGCTGTCCGGCTCTGCGATTTTGGCGGCCTTCGGGCCATTCGACAAGAGAGCCCCGGCGAGTTCGTGCTGGCCGTCGCTACGGCGCTCGTTGTGGTGTTGGTAGGCGTGGAGCAAGGCATTATATTGGCGATGGTGACATCGCTGCTTCGCATCGTGCACCACAGCTATCGCCCGCACACCGCGGTGCTAGTGCACGGGGCTGACGGAATCTGGGAGTTGGAGCCAGTGGCCCCAGGGGCGCTCACCGAGCCAGGGTTGGTGATCTACCGCTTTGGGGCGGCGCTCTTCTACGCCAACGCCGGAATGTTTGCGGACGAGATTCGGCGTCTTGTCGTCCCAGGCATACGATGGGTAGTGGTGGATGCAGGACCCATTTCGCACGTCGATTATACGGCTGCCCACGTGGTGCGGGGTCTTCAAAAGGACCTCGCTACCGCCGGCGTCACGCTCGTTTTCGCGCACGTGGAATCGGATCTTAGGCCGGACCTCGACCGGCATCGCCTTACCGAGACGATCGGCAAGAACCGAATTTTTGATACTCTCCACAGTGCAGTTAACGCATATCACCATGAAGTACATATCCAGAATTAGAGCGGTTTCAGCTATGCTTGCGCTGGGCGCGTCACTCTCCTCTCAAGCCTCCGCGCAGACCACCTTGCGAGAGGCCGCTGCCGCACAGGGGCTCTACATCGGAGCAGCTGCATCGGCGGATGAATATGGCCCGCCCGATCTGCTGATGAATCCCAACTATGCCGGGCTGCTTTCCAGCCAGTACAGCGAACTGGAGCCGGGCAACGCCATGAAATGGGATGTGACCCAGCCCACGCAAACCACGTACAACTTCCAGCCGGGTGACGAACTGGTGGCGTTCGCGCAGGCAAACAATATGCGGGTACGCGGCCACAACCTTTGCTGGTTCACGCAGTTCCCGTCGTGGCTGGCGCCGTACGCAGCCAGCGCCACTCCGGCGGAAATGTCGACCTTGCTGCAAAACCATATCAACGCGGAGGTGACCCATTTCAAAGGGGAAGTGTTCGCCTGGGATGTGGTGAACGAAGCCTTCAATGACCCCACTGGGTCAGCCGTGCCGGGCCTGCGGGATTCCATCTGGTACGATCAGCCGGGAATTGGGTTGACCGGTACCGGCTACATCGAACAAGCGCTTCAGTGGGCGCATGAGGCGGACCCCAACGCGCTGCTGTTTTATAACGACTACAACATCGAAGGCCCGGGACCCAAGTTCACCGCGGTCTACAACATGGTGCAGGATTTTGTGCAGCGCGGGGTGCCCATCAACGGGGTTGGATTCGAAATGCATGTATCGAATGAGTACTATCCCAGTGCCGCCGGCCTCGCGCAGAATCTGCAGCAACTGGCCGCCCTTGGCATCCAGGTGCATATCACGGAAATGGATGTTCGGCTCCCGGTTGGTTCCAACGGGCTCGCTTCAGCGGCGGACCTGCAGACGCAAGCTCAGATTTACCAATCCATTTTGACGGTTTGCTTGCAGCAGCCCAACTGCACGGCTTTTCAGGTGTGGGGCGTCTCCTATAACGACTCCTGGATCCCGAGTGTTTTTCCGGGTTACGGCGCGGCGCTCCCGTTCGATTTCAACTACCAGCCCACGCCCGCCTTCAACGCGCTGCTGGCCGCCATGCAAACGAGTACGCCCACCCTGACTGCGAGCGGCGTGGTGAACGCCGCGAGCTATCAGGGCGACGCTGTCGCGCCGGGAGAAATTGTGGCAATCTTCGGAACCGGTGTCGGCCCGGATAAACCGGTGGGCGCGACACTGACGTCGAGTGGCCTGATTTCAACGACGGCGGCAGCCACGCAAGTTTTCTTTGGCAGTTACGCCGCGCCGATTCTATATGCCGGCCAAAACCAGATCAATGTAGTGGCGCCGTTCGAGGTGACGCCCGGCCAGAGCGTGGATGTCACCATCACGAACAACGGCCAGAGTTCAACACCTGTCAGCATGCCCGTTGTACAGGCAGTTCCCGGAATCTTTCTCATCGGCGGGCAACAGGCCGCGGTTCTGAATCAGGATCTGTCGGTGAACGGACCTGCGAATCCGGCAAAAGCCGGCAGCGTCATTGTGGTTTACGCCACGGGCGGCGGATCGCTCTCGGCGCCGGTGACCGATGGCGAACTTCCGACTACGCTGATCAATGTCGCAAACACCACCCTGATGGTTGGCGGTGAGCCCGCGACCATTGATTTCGCCGGGCTGGCCCCGGGCTTTGCGGGTGTCCTGCAGATCAACGCCACCCTGCCAAGCGACATCGCGGCCGGTCCGGCGGTGCCGATTGTGTTGACGGTGAACGGCGCAAATTCCAGCAGCCAGGAAGCCACCATTGCGATTCAATAGGCTTATGCCGTTTCTGCTAGCTGCCACGCTGCCCGCGGCAGATTTCACGACCGCTACCTACAGACAGGTTGCGAAAGGTGACGGAAACCTCATCCTTTCGCCTTTCAATATTTCGACAGCACTCTCGATGGTGCTGTTGGGCGCACGCGGTAAAACCGCAGATGAAATGCGGACCGTGCTGCACACGCCGAAAAATCCGGCCGATTACGCAGCCCTGGAAAAAGCGGGGAATACAGGAGGGAACGAACTCCACGCGGCGAACGGTCTTTGGGTACAGAAGGGATTCGCCATCGAGCCGGCATTCGAGAAGACGCTGGCCGGCCAGTACCAGGCACGCGTCACTCTGCTTGATTTCCTGACTAACCCGGAGGGCGCGCGCGCGCAGATCAACACCTGGACCGCGGAGCAGACCAAAGACAAGATCAAGGAGCTTTTTCCTGCCGGTTCCTTCAACGCGCAGACCCGCCTGGTGCTGACCAGCGCGATCTACTTTTATGGCAAGTGGGAGAGCCCGTTCAGCGTGTCGCAAACCAAGCCGGCTCCGTTCACATTACCCGCCGGCGGCACGAAGCAGGCCGACTTCATGAACAAGACCGCGCGCTTCGCCTATGCGGAAACGGAGTTCATGCAACTGCTGGAAATGCGCTATGCGGGAACTGGAATTGCCTTCGACGTCCTGCTGCCCAAGACGCCGGGCGGCCTGCCGGCGCTTGAGAACTCACTAACGCCGGAGAAAATTACGAGTTGGCTTGGCAGCCTTGCCGTGCGCAACGTGCAGGTGAGCTTACCTAAGTTCCGGAGCGACTCGGCTTTCAACCTTTCCGGCGTGCTCTCGACGATGGGCATGCCCACGGCGTTCAGTAAACAAGCCGACTTCTCGGGAATTGACGGACGGCGGGACCTTCAGATTTCGGAGGTGGCTCATAAGGCCTTTATCGATGTTTCCGAGCAGGGGACGGAAGCGGCCGCCGCCACGGGAGTGGGCTTGCGGTCGATGGCCGTTCGCAGGCCGGAACCGGCGATTGACTTCCGAGCCGATCACCCTTTTCTTTTTCTGATCCGCGATACAAGTTCGGGAACTATTTTGTTTATTGGACGATTGATGGATCCGCTGCTATGAGGTCGGTACAACGCAGGTGAACTTTGAGTTGGCAGATTGATGGACCCGTGGTAGTACTCAGCAGATAGTCCCACGCGTATCGAGCCCGGTAACAACTGGTAACAAATGGATGAGAATGGGGTAATGGCGGGCTCCACGGATTTCGAGACAGTTCTGACAGGTCTCGACACAACCCTGCGAGGCGGTGACAAGGCCGCGGTGGACGCGGCTTTACCGGCTCTCTATGCTGAATTGCATCGCATTGCCGCGGCTTGCCTGGCCGGCGAACGGTTAGATCACACGCTGCAACCCACCGCGCTGGTGCACGAGGCTTATCTGCGTTTGCTGGGACAGCATAGCGTCGATTGGACCTGCCGGGCGCAGATTCTGGGTCTGGCGGCGCGGATGATGCGCCGCATTCTGGTGAGGCACGCGGAGGCCCGGAATGCGCAAAAGCGTGACGGCGGGTTCCGGGTTCCACTCGACGACCAGCTGGAACTGGTGGAGAACGGGCAGTTGGATATCCAGTCCCTAGACTCTGCGCTGAACCGTCTGGAAGAGATCGACGAGCGGCAGGCGCGCATTGTGGAATTGCGGTTCTTCAGTGGGCTCACGGTGGAGGATACGGCCGCAGCGCTCGATCTTTCCACTGCCACGATCAAGCGGGAGTGGCGCAACGCGCGCTTGTGGCTGGTGCGGGAACTGGAGAGTGCGCGCGCGTAGCCCAGCCCATGACGAGTGAACGCTGGCAGCAGGTGCAACAAGTACTCGATCAATTGGAAGAGGCTGCGCCGGATGCCGTCCCGGGCGTCATCCAGGCGGTCTGCGGAAACGACGAGGATCTGCGCCGTGAAGTCGAGTCGTTGCTGTCTTTCAAAGAGCGGGCTGAGCGGTTCGACTGGAACGAGCGGTCCGGCGCGGTTCCCCAGCGCATTGGCCCCTATCGGGTAGAAAGTCTGCTAGGCACGGGTGGAATGGGCGCCGTCTATCTGGCGGTGCGCGATGGTGAGTACCGTAAGCGGGTCGCGATCAAGGTGACCGCCACTGGCGGCGATGCGGAATTGCTGGATCGTTTTCGCGCCGAGCGGCGGATTGTGGCCGGACTGGATCATCCTTACATCGCCCGCCTGCTGGATGGCGGAGCATTGCCGGATGGCCGGCCCTATTTCGTGATGGAGTTGATTGAGGGCCAGCGGATCGATGCGTGGGTCGAACAGAAGAAATTGGACCCGTCCTCGATTCTGAAGCTGTTTCTGAAGGTCTGTTCCGCGGTGCAGTTCGCGCATCAGAATCTGGTGGTGCATCGCGACTTAAAGGCGGGCAATATTCTGGTGAGCGAGAACGGCGATCCGCATCTGCTGGATTTCGGGATCGCCAAGGTGCTGGACCCCAGCGCACGCGCGAACTTAGAAATCACGCAAACTCTGCTGCGGCGCATGACTCCGGCATCGGCCAGCCCGGAGCAGGTGGCTGGCCGGGCGGTGACGGTTTCCACGGACGTTTACGCACTGGGGATTCTGCTGTATCGCCTGCTGACGGGCGTGTCGGCGTATGCGGAGGCAAAGGGATTCGAGAACGATCCGGCCAAGGCGATTCTGGAATACGAGCCGCCCCCCGCCAGCCATGCACCCGGGGTTCGGCCGAAACTGAAGCGCGCCCTGCGGGGCGACCTGGACAATATCGTTCGGAAGGCGATTGAGAAGGATCCGGCGCGGCGCTATGCGTCGGTGGAGGAATTCGCGGCGGATCTTGAGCGGCACCTGAAGGGCTTGCCCGTGGAAGCCAGGCCGACCTCTTTCTGGTATCGTGCGGCGAAGTTCGTGCGGCGCAATCGCCTGGCGGTGACAGCGGCGGCGCTGCTGCTGTTCGCGATTGCGGGTGGCGTGGCGGGGACATTGAGCTATGCTCGCCGTGAGCACCGGGCACAATTGCGGGCGCAGCGACAGTTGGCCGCGCTGGATAAACTCCTGCAGTCGTTTCTGTTCGAGTTCGACGACGCCATAAAGAACCTACCTGGCTCTTCGCCGGCGAGAGACCTGGTGGAACGGCGTGCGGTGGAGTATCTGGATAAACTGGCGTCGGAAGCCGGTGACGATCCGGTGATGCTGGGCGACCTTGCCGACGCGTACGCCCACGTGGCGCGGATGACGGGTGCGGGGCGCATGGCGCGTGCGGAAAGTTCACCGCGGAAGGCGCTGAGGAATCTGCTGAAGGCACTGGAACTGCGCCGCCGTTTGTTGGCGCTCAATCCCAACGATCATGCTGCCTGGGTTCAGCTTGAAGGAATTCTTTGGGAAACGGCTGGGGCGTACTTCTTTTTGGGCGAACTCAAAAACGCGGAAGCGCTGTCCCGCGAGGAGCTGCGGATGGCCGAACGCGCGGGAACGGTGTCGGAACGCTATAACCTGGGGGCGGTACTCACGGGGCTGGGGGACGTTGAAAGGGAACTTGGACACTCCGAATCCGCCATGTCCCTGATTGGCCGCGGACTGAAGGTGCGCGAAGAGATCTTGCGGGCAGACCCTTCGAGCGCGCGGGCGCAGCGTGCGGTGGGAATTTCACACAGCCACATGGGCTATGTGCTGAGCGAGCAGCACAATTACACGGCGGCAGCGTTAGAGCAACGCCTGGCGGTCGCATTGTGGAACCCGATCGCCAAGGCCGAACCCGGAAACGCGGACATACAGAGGCTGGCAGGTATCGGGGAGGAGAATCTCTGCGAAGTGCTGGCGCGAGGAAACGCGGCCGCGGAGGCGGTGGACCATTGCGAAGCCGCCCTGGCAACATACGGACGAATGATCGCGGCCGATCCGAAAAATCTTCAGGCGATGGAAGATCTGGCTTCGGGGGAAACCACGATGAGCATTGCGCTGGACCGTTCGCACGCGCTGGCCGCCGCGTTCGAGCACGAACAGAAATCGCGCCGCTTGTTTGAGGCTTTGGTGCGCAAGGATCCGGACGCTCCGGATCTGGCGGAAGAAAACGCGGCCAGCTTGATGGAATTAGCGCAGTTGCGGAAGGAACTGCACATGCGGGGCGCCTTGAAAGCCGCGGCGGAGGCGGTGCGGATTTTCGAAGGGCTGATGTCCGTTGAACCCGAAAATCGCCGCTTGGGAGCGCAGCTGGAGCAGGCCAAGCAATTCCCCAATTAAAACGGCGTCAGAAGGAATCCGTGCGAACGGTTGTTGGAAGCGGCGGTTTGTTCCAGGAACACCTTTCGCGACAGCCCGAAGCTATGGCGGGTATAGTGGTTTCATAACTTGACGTGGTGTTGAAAACCAAGCCCATGCCGGAGATAGTCAACCGGCTTGCAGAGTTCCGGCGCAAGCGCGGCATACCGGCAGTTTCACTTGCTCGAAGTGCGGGAGTGAGCCGGCAGACGATCTATGCCATTGAGGCCGGCAGCTACATCCCCAACACGGCCGTTGCTCTCCAACTGGCGCGGGCGCTGGAGGCCAGTGTGGAAGAAGTGTTCTGCCTGACGGACGACTTTGCCGTAGCGCCGCCACGCCACGAGGAGGCCCAGTCGTTGCCCGGCTGCGAACCGCCGCAACCCGACCAGCCGGTTCAATTGTGCCGTGTAGACAGACACCTCATGGCCATCGCGCCATCACCCGCACCGTGGTATTTACCGGCAAGCGACGGAGTAGCCACGGGCAAGGCTGGAAAAGATGGCAAGACCACGGTTGAGATTCTTCACCCGGAACACGAATTGGGGAATCGCATTCTGGTAGCCGGGTGCGATCCGGCGATATCTGTTCTAGCGCGCCACCTGCAGCCTGCGGGGATCGAATTAGTGCTGGTTCACCGGAACAGTTCACAGTCGTTGCAACTGCTGAAGCAGGGCATGGTGCACGTTGCGGGCACGCATCTGAAGGACGAAGCCAGCGGCGAATCGAACATACCGGAAATTAAGCGGCAATTCACCAAAGGCGCGGTCGCGGTGATCTCGTTTTCGATTTGGGAAGAGGGAATCGTGACCGCGCGCGGCAACCCGAAGCAGGTTGAAGGGATTGGCGATCTGGCCCGGCCCGACGTCTCTTTAATGAACCGGGAGAGCGGCTCGGGGAGCCGGAATCTGCTGGACTCTCATCTCAAGCGCCTGGGGATTCCCTGCGGGCGCGTTCGCGGCTATGACCAGATCGCGCTGGGGCATCTTCCGGCGGCCTGGCAAGTGCACTGCGGAACAGCAGACTGCTGTATCGCGACGCGTGCGGCGGCAAAGATATATGGCCTGGGCTTCATTCCTCTCATGAGCGGGCGATACGATCTTGCGATCCGCAAGAAGCACTTGGATTTGCCAAACATCCAAACTCTGCTGGACGCACTCAACCGGTCCAGCTTTCGGCGAGATCTGGAGAGCTTTGGCGGTTACGACGCAAAGACCGCCGGGCAGCGAATGCTGTGACTGCGGACCGCGCGTAGAGACTCCCTCGCTTGCCTTTGGATTCTGGAATGCGCTAGCATCTCCTTTGCAAGACACATTCCTCTATACAAGACAATTGGCTATGATCTCCCGCAAACTCTCGCTGCTGTTGTGGCTTGCGATGGCCCCGTTCGCGGCGTGGGCCCAGACGGGTGCGAGCCTTTCCGGTGTGGTGACCGATAAAACGGGCGCGGCCGTCGCGGACGTCGCGGTGACAATCAAGAACGTCGACACGGGCGCAACGCGCACGACGACAACCGACGGTGGGGGGCACTATCGGGCAGCCGACCTGCCAAAGGGACGTTTCGAGATTCGAGCGGCAAAGGCAGGGTTCGCCGATGAAAGGCGCGCGGGGCTAAGCCTGGCGGCCGGTCAGGACGCCACGGTCGACATCAAGATGAAGCCGAGCACCTTGGACCCGTGCACGAGTGTTCATGAGTTCGCAGCCACGGATTGCACGCTCACATGGCACGGCATCACGCTTTACGGCGCATACGACGTTGGAGCCGGCTGGGTGAGCCATGGATTACCGGAAAACGCCAATAACTACGAAGGCGAATCTCTGGTGAACCGAAACGGCTATCAACACCGATTCGTAGTGGCGCCGAACAACCTGCAGCAGACGGGATTGGGCATTCGGGGCAAGGAAGAGTTCCTGCCCGGCTGGTCCGTTGTGTTCAACGCGTCAACGGGCATCAATCCGCAGTCCGGCCAGTTGGCCAATGCGTCAGCCACCAACATCGCCGACAACGGTCTTCCCAGGGCGAGCTATTCGATAGCCATCGACGGCGCGCGCGCGGGTCAACCTTTCAATGACGAATACTATGCCGGGATTTCGTCCACGTCTCTGGGCACTCTAACCTTCGGGCGACAGCGCTCTTTGGGTACCGATGCGATGCTGGTCTACGATCCGGCCGGCGGCAGCTATGCCTTCTCGTACATCGGGTATAACGGGACCATGGCCGGCGGCGGCGATACCGAGGATTCTCGATGGGACGAGGCGTTGAAGTATCGCTTCGCCTATGGCCCGGTGCATTTCGGCGCGATGTATAAATTCGCCGATGGTTCCGGCGGATGCTACTCGGCCTCCGCAACGTGGACTGCGGCGACGTGTACGCCGGAAGAGGCGCATAACAACGCTTATGGATTTGACCTTGGCGGGGACCACGGCGGAGACCACGGAAAATTCTCAGCCGACCTAGTCTATCAACGTTATAACCAAGCCATTAGCGTATTGAACCCCCTGCTGGGGCCGCAGAGTCCGACGGCGTCCTATCAGTCGACCACCGACAGCATCAATACAAACCCAATCAACGGAACCAATCTGATTGGAACCAACAACACGGTGTATGGGATTGTGACCGACAACCGCGCTCTACTGTTCGCGGCCAAGTATACGTGGGAGCCAATCAAGATTTTTGCCGGCTACGAATACATCCGGCAAGCCAACCCATCGAACCCGCTGGGCGTGGGCGCCCTGGACCAGGGCGGCTATCAGATGAGCGGCGTGGAAGACAACAATCTTGATTCTCCCAAGCACGTGCAGATCTGGTGGACGGGCTCAAAATACGCCTTTGACAAGAAGACCGACATCACTTTAGCCTGGTACCACCAGATCCAGAACGACTTCCGCGTTCCGACGACCTGCTCACCCGAAGCCGGTTTCCGCAGTTCCTGCGCGGGTACGCTCAATGAGGAGTCGCTCTATATGGATCATCACTTCACCAAGCGTTTCGACGCTTTTGCGGGTATCGCGTACTCCTATGTAAGCGGGGGCCTGGCCATCGCCATTCCTCACAAACCCGGCGTCCCCTATAACTACGACAACAACCTTGCTCCAACGGTGGGTGGCCGTTTCACTTTTTGACGCCGGGCCAACTTACGGAATTGGCTAGCGGCAAGTTACAGTGAATCGCTGGACCGAATTACCCGGCCAGCCCTGCGGAGAGCTATAAGTGAAGAACACGTAGAATTGCAGGCCGAGCACGTTTGGGTCATCAGCCATGCCGATAGGGACGGCGTAGTCTAAGCCGGTTTCCGGATTTGTGTTTTGAATGAGAGCGGTGGGCAAGGTCCAAGCGAGGCCATTGGACGACTCAGCATAGGCGATGTTTTCCGTGTCGTCAGTGATCATCACGTAGCGTTGTAAGTCGCTGTCATAAGCCACGTTCGAGGAGCCTGCGAAGCCGGCATCGGGATTCAGATCGGTCGACAGGCCGCCAATGCCAGGCTGGTTCCATTGTCCGTCATAATACTTTTCGAACGCGGCAGCGTGGGGATGGGAACCGACGGCCGCTTGCAGAACAGCGTCAATAGGCGCGCGAGCGACGGAAACGACGGTGGTGGTGGTTGGCTGCGTAGTGCCATTGGCGATCCAATCCGGAAAGTAGACATAGAAGTAACTCCCATCGGGCGAATCAACCAGGCGGGGGCTGCCTATGTCAAATCCGGCCAGGTCTGCCTGATATGGCTGGTTGGGGCGAATGATCTCTCCAAGGTCGGTCCAATATGCCCCGTCATCGAGCGAAACGGCGAGGCCCAGCAGAGAGTAGAAACTGGTGGCCGTATTGATCTCCGCATGATAGACATTGACTAACTTCCCCGGGGCAAAGCGATAAATCCTCCCGCCGCCCAGGTAAGTATAGCTTGGATAATTCGGATTGATGGATGGGTCGGGATTGGGATGGATGATGACGTCCACAGGTGGACCCGTGCCCAACGGATTCTCGAGAGTACCAAAAGTTCGCGTGACCGACCCGTACTTGTTGTTTGGGTCATGGTGTGCGCCATCGCTGGCGAAGAAAGTATAGCCCGCGTCAGTTCTGAAGACGCCTAGCTCGGAATCCGGCCAGGCGAATCCGTTTTGCGTGTCAGTGATGGGCGGAATGGCTTTGGCGCCCGCCGCCGCTCTTTGACCAGCAGTGACCGCGGTAACCAAATTGGTAATGGAGGGCTGGCATCTTGTGGCGATGACTTGCGCCGCAGATAGTCCGACCGAGCAAAGAATGAGAATTGCAGCTTTGACCTTCATCTTCATTCAGGATACGTTCGACCATGCAAGAAAAATCTTGAGCGCTTTTCCCGCGTCGTGACGCTACTTGACTAGGACGCCATGACAGTTAATCTCCCCATTTTGCAATCGAAAGGATTTGACCAATGAAACTAAAACAACGCTCGGATGTTCTCGCGCGGCTCACCGCTGCCGGTCTTTTTGCCGTCTCAATAGCAAGCGCCGCTGACCTACCATCTAACTCGGTCTATGTCGCAACAACCGCACTGCAATCCTATAGTACGTTCGTCGGTCCCACGCCGATCGGCGGCTTATCCGTGACCCTGCCTGCAGCGAGTACCCTCTATAACACCGCGATTGTGACTCTCAGCATGCCCAACCTCTCGTTGAGCGCGCCAACCAGCACGACCAATCCAATGACGGCGGATATCGCAGTGGTGGCGCCCTTTGCTCCCGGGGGTTTGGTTTCAGCTTTCGGCGGGATTGGTTGCGACACCGCGGGGGTCACCATATCCGGCAAGAAGCCTATAACGATCGTCGTCAAAGTACCGCTGGGTACAACCAGTCAGATCGCGGAAGCCGAGTGGGATGCGATGAACGGGACAGTGACCACCGAGACATTCGCTTCCATTTCAGCGATCTTGGTTAGGGAATAGCTGACGCCTGGCCCGCACGGCTCGGTTTCGACCGAGCCTGGGCTTGGCCGTGGGGGCGGCTGGGACGCAGTTACACGGGTGAATTTACAACTGATACTTATGTCTTCGACTTGTCCGCCGTCGCGTCAAAGAAACTCGTGATCGCATTGACGACCGAGTGGATCCCGTCCGCGCCACCGGAAAGAAGTGCCGCCGAAAGCATTACATCGACCGAGAGAAAGAATAGATATTGCGCCCCGTGCGTAAACGACGGGTCTTTCAGTTTTGCCGGATCAATAAACGGCCCGAGGGTGCGCACGCCGGCGATGCTCACCAATAGGGATAGGGTGAGCGAAACCATGAATGCGTAGCGTTGGGTGTCACCCTTATATTCGTCGAGCGCGTCCGACGCCGTTTTCAGATCCGCGGCGTTCTGGGCATTCGCGGCAGGGTCGGGAGGCCTGGCCTTTACGGCCGCTACAATGCTTTCCAGCTTACTTGCGTCAGAGTCTCGCCATGGGCTTATCAGGATCTCGACAGCCCTCTCAATGACCGCGGCTGCGAAGGCTAGCGGCGCCAAAAACGCAGTGAAATCCGCGACCTTCATTGATAACCCGAGCGCATCCCAGTTCAGGAAGACCCGAAACGCGATGAGGCTCGCTAGAGCCACCGCAAACGACACCAACAGAGACCATTTCTTACTCACTATGGACATATAAAATCACCCGCATCAGTCGCAAGAGCGTGGCTGATTTCGGTCACACCTTTCAATCTTCCCTAGCGCAAGTTTTGATCAAGAGGGGACATCGACTAGGCGGGCAGCGGACATCGATCAAAGAAAAAATTCTTGTATATGCCTTGACACGCATATACTCTACGAAGTATATCAAGAGTGTGGAATCTGTGTTCGAGATTATCGCGGAGCCGAATCGCCGCGCGATATTGAGCCTGCTGGTGTCGTCCCAACAGTCAGTTGGCGAGATCGAGCGTCACCTTCACATGCCGCAGACGACCGTATCCAAGCACCTTCGGGTGCTGCGCGAAGCGGGTTTCGTGGAATCCACGGTGGACGCGCAGCGCCGTCTTTACCGGCTGAAACCTGAACCCCTGCAGGAGTTGGACGCTTGGCTGGCTCCGTTTCGCCGGTTCTGGTCTGCTCACATAGATGCTCTCGAACGCCACCTTGACCACATGGATGAACCAACACCTGCAAACAGGAAAGAAAGGATAAGGCGACGCGGCCCAAACCGCGAACGTGACAAAGGAGAAACGTAATGAAAATCAAAGTAACCAGCGTGTATGTGGACGACCAGGAGAAGGCCCTGCGATTCTATACGGATGTAATGGGTTTCACCAAGAAGGCCGATTTCAGTAACGGCCCCTATCGCTGGCTGACCGTGGCCCCGCCGGGGGATCTGGACGGTACCGAACTGCAACTGGCGCTGAACGACAACCCGGCGGCCAAGGCATATCAGGAGGCGATTTTTCAACAGAGCCAGCCCGCGATCATGTTTTTCACGGACGACCTCAACGGAGACTACGAGCGAATCAAAGCGCACGGCGCCGAATTCACCATGCCGCCCACCGGCGTGCCGGGCTCGACCATCGCAAGGTTGAACGACACCTGCGGCAACCTGATTCAGCTGACCCAACTGGCACGTTACTAAGAGCGGAAACGAGGAGACACATGACAGATGGCGAGCGGTACACCCCTGGTCCCGCCGGTGGCGCGGAGGTGCGGAAGGACGGAGAAAAGTGGACTCTCATTATCGTCCGGGAACTGCGCCACTCGCCGGAAAAGGTCTGGCAGGCGATTACCGACCCCGCGCATCTGCGGGAGTGGGCTCCTTTCGACGCCGATGGGAGCCTGGGTACGGCTGGAAATACGGTGAAGCTGACCACGGTGGGAGCGCCCGCGTTGCACGTTACCGAAACAACGGTGACACGAGCCGATGCGCCCAGGACGCTTGAGTACAAGTGGGGAGGCTTTGATATGCGATGGGAGTTGGAAGGCTCCGGAGGCGGTACGCGCCTGACGTTGTGGACCAACATCGGCCGCCGCTTCATCTCCATGGGAGCTGCCGGGTGGCACATTTGTTTCGATGTGCTGGATCACCTGCTCAGTGGAGCTCCCATCGGCCGCACGGTGGGTCCCGACGCTATGAAGTTCGGCGGCTGGCAGCGATTGAACGCTGAGTATGCGAAACAGTTCGGCGTCGAGCCCCCCGCCTGGCCGCCGAACGCCCCAAGGAATTGAAGCTGGAGGAGGAAAAATAATGCAATCAACTCTTCAAACCCCGGCCCTGGCTGCTGCCAAGACCAGTAATGCCGTCACCATCGTCTACTGGATTGTCACGGTGCTCTTTTGCGTGCAGATGAGTTTCACTGCTTACGCGCAACTGCGGCTCCCAGCGGTTGCGGCTGCGTTCACGCACTTTGGCTTTCCCGCCTACTTCCGGGTGGAACTCGCGTGAGCCAAGTTCGTCGGGGTAGCGCTGCTCCTGGCTCCGGTTCCGTGGCGACTCAAGGAATGGGCTTACGCCGGATTCGCAATCACGCTCGTCTCGGCGCTGATCGCCCACTTCTCAGTGGGCGACGGTCCGGAGGCGTGGGGCTGGGCAGCGGCCACTGGTGTGCTCTGGGGGCTCTCGTACTTTTTATGGCGGCCGGCGAAACCTGAGCCTAAACCTTCTCGAACTGAAGGATCCTGGTGGGGCCGTCGAATGGGAGCGGCTCGCGATTCAGGATGAGTTCGATGAGCGTCGTGGTGAAAGGGTGAAATATCGTCGAGCCCGGTTGATTCACAGGGGTGAGACTCAGTTCAACGGGCTGTGACGTGGAAGTCAATTGTTGCTCGGTGTCGCCGTAGCCTTGATACGCCATTAATTCGGTTCCCGTGGAAGCGTGGACGCGAACGCGCAGGGGAAACGAGCCCGAAGAAATGCCCTGCGGCAGGCGGATATGGAAACAGCGATAGCTCCGGTCCGGCCCATAGGCGTGAACGTCGGTGTACATTTCCCCAAAGGGAACCCACTGCCCGCCTTGTTGCGTCAGCACTTCGATCAAGTAATCTGAAACCCCGTCGCCCCGTTCGTCTCGCGCGTGCACAACGAACTGCTGCCAACCCTCCATACGGGTTCCCACATCCTGTCCAACCAGATGATCGAAGAATTTTTCCGCCTCCCCAAGCAGGCCGGCAGCCGCCGCGCCGGGGTTGATCATCATCTTCTGCAAGGCATTTTGGCCGTACTGGCGTGCGTCAGCCAGCCACGCGTCGAACGAGGCATCATCGCCCACTTTGAGGAAACTCAAGATCCGCTGCACCATGCCGTCTTCAGGATTGTTGATCAGAGATCCATGGTCGCGGTTGTCCACCGCGATGATGGGGACTTCGAGCCGGTTGTTAGCCCATGCTGAGATGGATGCGCGAGGGGTATCGTCCCCTTTCTTATCTTTCGGGTTCTTGGTGAGATCAATGGTGATTTTTCTGGTATTCAGGCCGCATCCGGACCAGCGGACGGTTCCATCGGTGCCGGGATCGTTGGCCACACTCGCGAGGCCGCTGTAAGGCGTATTGCCGATGAAGACCGTTACATAAGGGGTGTTAACGGATCGGTCGTAATAGGGTTCCTCGCCAAGAAGATCGGCGTGCGCCAGATCCCAGGTAAAGCTACTGCCCAGTTCCAGGTTTTCGAGGACTCTGTCGCCGGCATTCAGGAAGTCAGGGCCAAAGTTCCTGTTCCCCTTGACCAAAGCGCCGAGCCAGGTACGGCCTTTATGCGCCTGAGGAGAGCCCCATGTGGCCGGCGCCAGTCCGATGATGTGCTTCACGCGTTTCAGACGCGCATTCTTCGACGCGGGAAGGCTCGCGTTCGTCAGCCACGAGCGAAGCACCAGCATGCCAGTCGAATGGACGATGCAATCGAAATCCTGATTCTCGTTGGCGAACACCGGCAGGGTGCGAAACGCGCGGGCGAGCCCCTCGGCGATATCCTTCACCGTGATCTCGTTGTTCAGAGAGACGTAGTTGCAAATATTGACGTCGGTTGAAGGCACCCCCTTGGCCAGGAGCGCGGCTTGCAGTGGCGCGAAGGCCTTCGCATCGGCGGAGTAGCCATGGATCAGTAGAAGCGGACGCGGCATAGTGTTTCCCTTTCAGAACAAGCTAAAGCAGAGCAGCCAAACTGCCCACCTGGATAAGCGTAAAACTATCAAACACCGGGACACGTCTGAGCGAGGCAAGCAATCGTCACTCCCCTTTAAGCTGAACTTCAGGGTATTCTCCAGCGAGGCTTGCGAGGGTTGAGGCGGACGCTCCTTTCAGGTACACGTCGAAGAAAGCGTGCACATAGCTTGTTGAAATGGCGAGCCCGCGGCGTCCGTCCAGACCGCCGAATCCGGCCAGACGCAAGAGGTGCATGACTGCCTGGCTGTTCAATAGGATCTGATCGCTGAAGCTGAAGTGATTGGCTGTTCGAATGACCAGGAACGACCGGCCGGCGGGCAGGCGGTCGTAAATCGATTGAATCTCGGCGAGGACCGCGCGGCTTTCCGGATCTGCCATCTCTTTGCTATGGTCGCTGAGAAGAAACATGCCGGGTTTGCCGAGACCTTCCATGACCACGCTTCCGAAAGGGATTCCGTCAATATCGAGCGCGGCCCTGCACCGGGAATCCACATGACAGAATTCAAGCGCGGTGGCGCCCCCGAAAGAATGCCCAAACATTCCGAGATGCTGTAAATCCAACCGGCCTGCGAATTGCTGGGACGGATCGGCATTCAGCCCCTGCAGTTGGTCCACGACGAAAGCGGTGTCGGACGTCCACATGGCCAGAAGCCTGGTGATAACAGGATCCGCCAGGTTACCGCTCGCGTTTTCGACATTGTTGGCGGGTGACCGGGCGATGACCCTTCCATCCGGGAGCACGACGACAAAGGTCCGGTAGGGAGCATCGAAGCCTACGACGAAGAAGCCGTGGCTGGCGAGATCTTCCGCCAGCGTGGTGAAGTCCGTCGTCAACGCACTGCCTCCGGCTCGGAGCAGCACGACCGGATAGGTGCTTTGCGCGGACGAGACCGGTGCTCCGGACACACTGTGGACGCGCACCAGGGCAGGGTCGTGCTTCAAGAACGATCGCATAAGCAGGCTTTCATGTTGCGCCAGCGCCGCTCGCCAGGGGGCGGGTAGATACTCCGTTGGTAGGGCGGTTTCGGAGCGGGCGGCCGGATACCAGACCCATACCAGCAGCGCCGGTTCGCCGGTGGCCGCCTTGTTCGTCCAGGCATACGTCGTGCGCCCGACGGCGAAGGGACCTGTGGGCGCCGGCAACGTGATGTCGGTTCCGCGCTCCCATCGCATGAGGAGAAACAAAATAGAAACGAGCGTGATGATGACGGTCGCGAGAGCGGCGGCAGCTTTAGCGATCCAGGCAAGTAGGTTCACGAGAGCATTCTAGTTCAAATTACTTTGAAATGTAAAGTAATTTGAGAACACGCACCCGGCCAAAGTCGCGTTGCCAAATCGCAGACTGGTGACGTTCCGCGTTCATAACCAGTGGGTTTGGTTGTGACATTATTGGGCGTATAGAAGCTTTTTTTGGGGGGCCACGTTTAGTCACGATAAAATGGAAATCACAGTATTCGATTGGAATTGGAGAATCACCGTTATGCCCAAGAAAGCTACAAGCACTGCTGCAACTGCATCCAAAGAGACGACCCCTGTCGTAACCCCTGTAGTCAAGAAGACCGCTGCACCTCGCGTTCGTAAACATGTGAAAGCGCAAGCTGTGGCCGCCGTCGCGGCAGTGGAAGAATTTGTTTCAGCCCTGGTACATCCCGCGCCGAAAGCCAAGCCAGAGCCGACGCACGAGGAAGTTTCGCGTCTCGCGTATCGCTTTTATCTCGAGCGCGGGGGACAAAACGGATCTCCAGCTGAAGATTGGGCTCGCGCCGAGCAGACCCTGCGCGGCTAGTAGCTACTCTGTGTTACCGCGGCGGGGCGGAGACCCCGATTCAGCCGTCTACTCCTCAGGGAGAAATCGCTCGATGAAGTGAATCAGATTTCCATCGGGGTCGCTAACGATAAAATCGCAGCTTCCCCATGGTTGTCTCTTCAGAGCTTGATGGATGGGGACTTCTGCGGCTTTGTACTCCAAGTACAGCGCCTTGAGGTTTTCCACCGGGATGCTGGCGGCCAACAAATCGGGTTCGTCTGCTCTATTCAGTACGGGGTGGTGCACGAAACGCAGGTTGAGCCGCGCCTCATCCTTTTCAACCAGGGCGTAAAATGGCGGATCTCCGTACTTGAAACCCAACGTAAACCCGAGCTGCTCTTCGAAGAAGCGGCAGGAGGCGTCGACATCGGCAACGAATAATTGAGGGAACGCTCCAAGCAGACGCGGTACGTTTCCATGGCCTTCTTCGACCGGGTCTTGCTTCAGCTCTCCGTGTCCGCTGCGGAGTGCCTCCCAAGTCTCGAATCCGTGTTCGCGCGCGATCAATTCGTGCGCATCGGCCAGGGCGAACGGCATGGACAGAATCGCTCTGTCGTCCAGTTCGCGGTACCTGGGCAAAACGACTCTGATACGCTGAGCCACCGGATAGTATCTTTCGCGGTGCCAGCGAACAATTTGTTTGGCTTGCTTTTTGAGATTGTCGAAGTTCAAAACGGGCATCCTCCACGAGCTACGTCGGAAGGCATCGCCCTTTCGGCGCCGCTTATTGCGCCGTCGCACCCCATATGCGTTCCCATATCATACCGTGGCCGACATTTCGCCGAAGTGTCCCAGCGACTCTCGCACTTTCGCGATCAACTCTTCGGGGGAAAATGGCTTCTGCAGGAACGCGAGGTCCGGCGCATCAATCCCCCTCGCGTACATAATCTCTCTGTCGTACCCGGAAATGAACAGGACTTTGATTTGCGGTTTCAGAAGCCGGAGCTGATCGGCGAGTTCGCGGCCATTCATCTGCGGCATCACTATATCGGTGAGCAACAAATGGATCGGCCCGCCGAAATGCGTGGCCAACTCAAGCGCCTCGGCGCCGCCGCGGCCTTCGATAACGCGATAGCCGGAATCTTCCAGGACCACGCGTAAATACTTCCTGACGGAATCCTCGTCTTCCACCAGCAGCACGGTCTCGCGGCCTGTCCCATTCCGCACAGGTTTTTTCTTTGACGAGTTTTGCCGGAGCAAGTCCGTTCCAGCAGCAGGGAAAAAAATGTGGAATGTGGTTCCCTCGCCAAGTTTGCTGGTGACTTCGATCATGCCGGAACTCCGCTCGACAATCGCGTAAACGGTGGCCAGCCCAAGGCCAGTGCCTTTGCCGTAGTCCTTGGTGGTAAAGAATGGTTCGAAAAGGTGCCGCTTGACCTCATCGGTCATCCCCAAACCGGTATCGGTGACGCCGAGATACACTCTGTCGTCAGCCTCGACGTTTTTCGTCTCAATGACGATCCGGCCTCCCCGGGGCATCGCATCGCGCGCGTTCAAGACCAGATTCATCAGGATCTGTTGGATCTGGCCAGGGTCGGCAAACACCGGTTTCAGATCCGGGCCCAGCCGGGTAATCACTTCAACGTCTTCGCCGATCACTCCGGCGGACATCATCGCCGCTTCCGTGGCCGCGGCATTCAGATCAAGAATGGCCGGTTTCACCTGCTCCTTCCGGCTGAAAGAAAGCAGCTTTCGGGTGAGCTCGGCGGCGCGCTCACCGGCTAAGCGAATGGCTTCCATGCTCCGCCGGCCAGGCGCCCCGGCCGGTTGGCCTCTCAAGAGTAAATCGGTATAACCGTTAATAACCTGGAGCAGGTTGTTGAAGTCATGAGCCACCCCGCCTGCCAGCCTGCCCACGCTCTCCATCTTTTGCGCCTGCAAGTACTGCGCCTCCATTTGTTTGCGCGCGGTGATATCGCGAAGCGCCCACTGCGTGCCAACGATGCGGCCGTCCTCCTCGATGTCCGTCATCAAAGCGTCAATCCAGATCCTCGAT
>Ga0326727_10012088_pt1 | contig 19785 bp, 27 predicted proteins | sample MB2enrmetagenome_FD_207643 | JGI IMG/M metagenome (GOLD analysis project Ga0326727, IMG submission 207643) | Lab enriched peat soil microbial communities from McLean, Ithaca, NY, United States - MB29MY | ecosystem: Environmental > Terrestrial > Soil > Wetlands > Peat | place: USA: New York...
GTTGATCAGTACAGTCTGTCGGCTTCTGGGCGGTAGAATGGATCGTCATAAAGCTCAGTGTTTTCAAGCTCTCTGACGCCTCTGCCGCCCATTTGTTCAACCGGTTTATGAGGGATTCGGGCTAGCGCCTCGCTCTCGCTGGACGCATGCACGAAGCCGTAGGGCTCATCACCTCCAAACAAGGTTCCACTTCTGCTGTTTAAGTTCGGGATGGCTGGGAGGCTTGAGCCTCAGTTCCCTGTCGGTGTTGGTTTTCATGGTCTTTTTTTTACTTCTCCGCTGGCCCGGTTTGGACCGTCGCCCCTCAACCGAAAAGCGCGGGGGCTGGCTGCCCACGACAAGCAGTTGGAGAAGGTCCGGGCAGAAATGCGGAAGGTCTATCAGCTTTGTCAGACCGACCAAATCTCCCCGGAAGGGTTCGCCAAGCTTTACCGCCCGCTTGAAGACCAGGAACGGTCACTCGCGGCCGAATTGCCGAAACTACAGGGACAAGTCGACGCACTCGAAATACACCAATCGGCCGACGACGACGTGGTCGCCGAAGCCAGCACCCTTCACACCCGCTGGCCCACCTTCAGCCAGGAGGAAAAGCGCCGAATCATCGAAAGCATCACCGAGAAGATCGTGGTCAAGGGCGACGAAATCGACATAACCCTCGCGTATATGCCATCTTCTGAAGAACTCACAAAAAGGCAACGAAACCTGTCGGATTCATCGCCGCCACGAGCATAAACTGAGAAGGAAAGGTCATGGTGCCGGCGGCGCGGGAAATAGTGACGTGCCCCTCCTCGAGCGGCTGGCGCATGGTTTCCAAGACGCCGCGTTTGAACTCGGGCAACTCGTCCAGAAACAACACGCCGTTGTGTTAATATTGACACAATTTGCTTTTTGGTCCATATTCACTCGCCAATCAAATGAAAATGGCTAAATGAACTCGAGAACACAAGCATATTCCTAGGTCCGTTTTTCGACCGGCATTCAATCCAAAGGCAGAAGCAGAGCCCGGCAACAGGACTCGCCGGAGGTTCGACAATTCATCCATAATCACAACTTGGAGGTTGTGGAAAAACTGGTGGACTCCGGCATTTCTGGCTTCTCCGGCAAGAACTTTTCCGAAACCAAAGCACTAGGTCGCTTCATCGAATTGGTGAAAGCGGGTTGCATCGAAAAAGGTTCTGTGTTGCTGGTAGAAAATCTGGACAGGTTCTCACGTTCGGAAATCACGGACTGCATTGAAAAGTTCATCCAAATAATCCGTAATGGTGTTTCAATCGCCGTGGTGCAAATGAACCTCATCATTGACCAACACCAAGCCAACAATCAAATGGTGTGCCAATACGTCAATAATGAGTTTTTCCGAGCTAGGCGTGAGTCAGAGCGTAAAGCAGGTTTTGCCATTGATAATCTCCGGGAAAAAGTCGAAAAAGCAAAGGCAGGCGAACTAGTATATTTTGGTGCCCAAAGCCCCCTCTGGATTAAAGGCCTTAAGGACGGACACTGGATCCTGGATGAAGAAAAGGTAAAAACTTTTAAACGAGTCTTTGCATTATACTTACAGGGGCATTCCTGCCATCACATTGCCAAACTGCTAAATACTGATGGTGTGCCGATCATGAGGGGGAAGAAAACGCTTTGCTGCTGGACACAAAGCACAATTCACTTTCTTCTGCAAAGCCGGAATGTCATTGGCTATTGCAAGGTGCTGGACTTTGAAAATGAGAACTACTACCCGGCGATCATTAAGCCTACAGACTGGAAGAAGGCACAAGCAAAACTAGCCTTCAATACTCACAATCGCGGCAACAGTCCGACCGGTGATATACCAAACCTGTTCAAAGGCTTGTTGCATTGCTTGTGCGGTTCAACCATCATAGTAAATCGCAATTCTTACGTCCGGAAAAACGGCACGCAAAATTACTACGGCTATTGCCGTTCCAAATACATCGGGGGCTGCAACAATTCATTCACATTCAACATGCGATTTCTTGAAATTGCAATACTCTCTACTCTCCCACATTACACGGTGCTGTTTCAAAAGCCTGTTACCACACCAGAAACAGACAAGTTGCAAGATAAACTGGCTATGGTGGATCATGCCATAAGCCGCCTTACGGACGCGTTGATAGACCCGTCATTACAAAATGTGAGCGAGCTGAAAACCAAGCTGAAGGAGCAGGTAGCCGTTAGAGAAGCATTGACGAAGGAACTAAAGGCTTTGCAACTTAAAACCATTCAAATAGACCAGTTGCCAAAAGCTAGCACAAGCCTGTTCAATCTACTGACAGGGAACAAGGCATTAGATATGGACAACGCTCAAAAATGGGTGGACGAATTGACGGCATTCCTTAAAGTGAAGGAAAATAGATTTAAAGTCCGTGCCCTGCTGCCTGAACTATTCCACACTATTACCTTAAAATATGAGAATCAAACGGAAGTCAAATCAGTCATAGCCGTTTTTGTGCTGCTGACTGGGTCTACTTTCCAAGTTCAACTAGACATCACAGGGGCAAGGCAATTCAATGTGTCATTGCTATGAGAATACAACAAGGCATAGAGGCAACGCAGAGACATGCGGAACGATCAGCCACAGCAGGCCACCCAGAGCAATAATCAACCCAAGGCCGCCCCAGCCTCAAAGCCAGCAGCCAAAGGTAATGCCCCAAAGTAAAGCCCCTCTAAAGCTGGTCTATGATCGAAGGCCAAGACCTTAAAGTAACGATGAGCTTGCAGATGGCCAGGCTGTAACTGTGATTTAACCTGGCCATACCCTCAAGCTCAGCTTTAAGTTCCTCTGCTCGCTTAAAGTCTCTCGCCATAGGTATATTTTCTGATTGTATGTTGAGCGTAGTTTATGTTTGCAGTGTTGGAGGGGAATTAGTTTTTGCCTTTATGATGGAACAGGACTTCCGCTTGCATAGCTGAGCGCGAAATTATATCGGAATCCTGGCCTATCTTTGCAGCCAACTTCACCAGCAGCTTTACTTGCTCATCAAGATACTGAACAATGCAAGTGCGAAACTCCAGCAATGAGTATTTATTGGGTTGCTCACGGTTAGAGCTTTCAGCCAGTTTTGCTAAGCGTGATATCTCATCATCTTGAAGGCCAAACGCCGAAGCCATAATAATTGCTCTCCCTAGAAGAACGCCAAAGTGCTGTTCAGTAAGCTCCCGTAACTCTTTCTCATAGTCTTTGCGTTCTTTTTCGTTCATATCTATATCCTATTTCCTGCTTATCGTTATTAATAGATCTGCGGAATATACAATAAGGGCATTCGCTGTCAATATTCTGTAGAAGATAGAAACCAAGCCGATACTACGTTGCAACCTGATACATAGTAACCTCCTAGAGCACTGACCCACCCCAAGCAGCGGCATCAGCACAGCTACAGGCGGTCCCACCTGTTGCCGCCAAGTAAAGCCCGTCTAAAGCTGGTTCACGATCGAAGGGGCGGACCATTAGGCTCTCCAGTTTTCTCTGCTGCTCGCTTCCTTCTCTGCTTTTCCTCCCGTTCCTCTGCAAACATCTTCTCCAGTCCGGCATCGGTTTTACCCTCATACTTCGCTGAGCTAAAGATAGCATTCGTCAACAAATCACCGTATTCCTTTCGCTTCTCGGGCGATACTTTCTTCATATCGGCCCATTTAACCAGCCACTTGTTGCGGCGTCAATTTAATAATCTTCTTCACCTTCTCCATGCGTCTATTGATCGGTAGATGTGGAGGTCATGGGGTGGCTCCGGTTAACGCGAGAAGCTGTAAACGGGCGGCCACCACACACCATCTGATACGGCCAGACTCCTTATCAGTCGTCTGGCCTATCATCATATGGTTTGGTCCAGGATTAGTTAAAGGCTTTAGACCAGCGGGAGGCCGAAGGCCGTCACTTAAACAATAGAAAAGCTAAACCTGGTGCGGCGGTGCTCTTGTTGTAAGAAGCTGCCAGGATTCTTTTCCGTAGCCACGCCCAGGTGCCGCTCCTATGCCTGCCACTTATGCCCTGTTCATGAAATGCAGGTAATCCGGACTGGCGACCATGAGCGTTACCGTATCTATTATCAAAATGCTTCGATTGCTTAAACCAGGCAGGTGGCGTATGTTGTCGAAATGCATACCAAGTGGCAATTACTCAGGCGTTCGTGTTTATGGGTAGGGCTAATTGAGTGTTTGTTGGCTGTGGTGCCTGTGGCGGCTGCTTACAATTCAGATGTGGCCTACAACCTGTGGCCAGTAATTCTCTTGGCTGGGCTCGTAAACTTCCCTGGCCTCGTTCTTTCGTTTGGATTAAACTTTATGAGCTGGGCTGGCCCTGATCCTGGTCCCCATCCGCTTGCCGCCTGGATCCTCATTTTTGCTGTTGGCTCGGTCTTCTGGGTCATCGTTGTGTGGTTCATCCTAAGAAAGAGAAATCGAGGCCCTGTAGATGGAAGCTGACCTCAAGAGGACGAGCTACCTCACTGGTGGATCATAGCTCTCTATAAATCCAATAATGAAAAAACATACGGTAACTAGAGGAGGCTTCTTAAAGTAACGCTAACTATACAACTCTCATTTATCCACGCATTTATAAGAATCCACTACAGCCGCCAATCCATAGAAACAACGAAACCCTACTGGCATCCATATCCAGTAGGGTCTTCTAGTTGTAAATCTGCTTACTTCAATGTCCAGCCCTCATCGGTCTTCTTCAACATCTTCTTCGCTGGTTTGGTGTAAAGGAATTGAGTAGCGGTCCCCTTGTTGCATCCCTCCGCCACCAAAGCCGCCACCAGATCACCCGTTGCCAGCACCTTCCCACCCGCCAATGCAGCCTTAACCTTATCTGCCGTAGTCCCAGATCGAGGAACAGAAATAGCCTTAGCCATTCGGGGTTTACGTGCAGCAGGTGTAGGTTTAACGGCCTCCACTCCAATAGCACTAGCAGCATCTTGAATCAGCTCCACGATAGCAGCCCGTTCCTTAGTAATACTTTCCAGCCTGGCCTTCAGCTCTCTAATGCTCATATCTGCCAGGTTCTTTCCTTCCAGTTGTTTATCGTCCATAATGCTCTTTGCCTTTCTGTTTATTGTTGTTCGTTATGCTTACCATCTTCAATAAGCTCCCGTATCTTATAGTTTCTGGCCTGCACGTCAATACCATATAGCAGATTCCAGATTAGCTTATTGTGCTTGTCAGGTGCATAAATAGAAAGCTGTGCCAGATCGTGTTGTGGTGAAGAAATGGCAGCTTCATTGGCAAGCCTCCCTCTTGGCCCTGCTTTGCTCCCTGGATGACTTTACAGGCTGCTTTGGACTAATCATGGCTTCCATCTATGGCCGAATGCTGTGACGCCCTATAAACGATCCTGATGCGTTCTCTATGGTAATGTCTGTATTCTTGCTGCTTTTAATAACTGTATAAAGCAAATGAACGAACGAACACAACTAACTGTATTATGTGAACAGACGCAAGTAGATGGTGATTGCATCCCTCTCTATAGACGGTGTAGTATAAAAAATGACGATATATATAAAACGGTAACTGTAAGAAGCAAATGAAAGGCACATACAACAATGGACTAGAACAACTAGATAAACTGGATCAGGCAAGAACGCTTTGGTCTGAGAGTGAGTGGAGATTGCAGTTTCTCAGGACTCAAACTGGAACAACCCCACCTGAACCTACCGAGGAGCAGTTATTAATATGAATGCAACAATGCCAGAACCAGCAATGGATCCGAATCAGGTCATCGGCTCCAGGTTACAGTTAAAGCCCTATAAGCCTGACCCGTTGCTATTTGGTGAACCTGCTTACAATACAAAGCCAACAACTCCTAGTGAATGGTTTAGCTGTAAGTTTTCCAAACAAGCAAAGGTATTCGGTTGTCCATTTCTTGAGCATCTTGAAACATTAGCGGACGGCACCACGAGGATCAACCCCATTTCGCCGAACATAGACTTCCTTGCTGCAACACTTTCAGGAGACTCTAAGCTCGGGCATAAAGTCGTGTATGTAGAGAACGAGCTTGCCTTCTACTATTATGATTGTAAGAAGAGAATATATAAAGCAACCTCTGAGGATAAACTCGCTAACCTTATGCGTGCCTATTTGATTCGTTGTGCAGAAGAGCTTGGCGGTAATGTCCATAAGCTTAATCTGTTTCATACATTTAGGTCAGACAAGACCATACGCTCCATCATCCATCGTGCTAAATCTATCCTGGCTGCTGATGATAGTTACTTTAGCGTAAGTTCCAAGCACCAGCGGCAGCAAGGACCAGAACTATATGAACGTGTTGCTTTAGCCTTTGTTCAACAAATACTAGAGCGTGTTCCTGGTGAAACACTTACACTAACGGACGCATACCTGCATTTCTGTGATTATCTGCGGCGAAGGAACATGCCACCTGTTAACCGCAAGATCTTTAAGAACCTGGTCCCGCCCGCCATCCAGCAGCAGTTTGACCTGGGGCTAAGGCATGACGTTAGGGATGAGGAAGAAAATGGCTCGCACTATGGATGGAAAGGCATCCGTGCCGTCGAGCTGGAACCTGCCACCCAGGAAAACTAAAGTTCGGAGAGATCCGGTGCTCCATCTGCTCCATAGTCTCGGCACAGCACACGGCTCAGTGTGTCTAAATAACGCGGAGGTTCGACCCACAGTTCGAAGAAAGTCCAATCAGATTTTTTGAGGCTGGATAATCCCACGCTTCGGCGTGCCTCTCTCTAGAGGTGCCCGGCGACACCTGCAGTCCTTCCTTCGACAAGATCGTCAGAGACTAAAACAACAAAAAACATAATCAACAACATCTAATAGCTCATATGGCTGACAAAACATTAGATAAAGCAACGCTAGCGGAGCTTGAAGCTGCGATAGCACAAAAGAAACTAGGTGGATTGCAACCTACTATTCAGGAATATGAAAGGGTTGCGATTGAGCAGGATGGACGGTTACGCAACATCCTGGACGTTAAACCTGATTACAAGCGGCCTACCAAGGGGCAGCGTATTCAGGCTTGGCTTAAAACTCATCCTGATTCAACAATGGAAGAGATTGCCAAGGAGTTCGGCAGCAAGGGGCTTGCTGTTGCGATTGGCAATGCTACTGAGTTGATCAAGGGAAAGGATGGCAAGTATAACGCTGTCTAGTTCATACCTGATACACAAACAAGCCCTGCAAGCCTTAGTCACAACTTGCAGGGCTTTGTATTTATATACGCTGCTTTATCAACTGTTGGCATTGTATAGACCTAACTAAGAGATCGAATACAGATACTCATATTACCAGTCCATACCCGTAGCCCGATGTATATATTCCTCAGCAATACCTCGACTCCATCCGACATCGTTATTGTAAGAGGGGACTGGGCTTTATGGGGAGCGAATACGATAAAAGCGTGCTGGATAGTTAGACCAGGTTGAATCGCTGAAATAGATTGTGCCGTTGGTGACTGTGCAGGTTTGCAGAGCGGTCCAGCTTGCACCTTGTAGATTCGTGCTCGCTTCCACTACGATAGGGATGTTGGTTGTGCCCGTGATGTTGAAGCCGAATTGGTTGTTCTGCACGCCAGCAGCTTGCATTTCTGGGTCCCAGAGCACCTGTGAAACTCCTAGTGACGCTATAGGCCAGCCAGTGGTACGCGGCAAATAATAGGCGGTCGTATTGTTGTCAACGCTGAACACATCCGCACCAAAGCTGGGGGCGTTACCCTTGAAGAACACGTTGGTTAAGCTGAAGCAGTAAATAAAAGCCTGGGTGTCGATATTGGTAACAGTGTCGGGAATCACAACGTTCGTCAGGCCGCTATTAGAAAACGCATATTCCCCAATGCTGGTGAGTCCGCTAGGTAATGTAATGCTCATTAGGCTGTTGCAGTCACCGAATGAACTGACCCCGATACTAGTCAGGTTGGTTCCGATCCTGGCACTGGCCAAGTTATTGCACCCATAGAAAGCCGAATCCCCAATTGCTGTGACTCCTGCACCGACAACGGTTACATTTGTCAGGCTATCGCAATCATAGAAAGTGCTTGGCCCGATGATATTGACCCCTTGAGTGATAGTAACACTGGTTAAGAACCCACAATAAGAGAACGCATAGGGCAAGATGTTCGTAATGCTATTGGGGACTATGCAGGCTCCAGCTTTGCCACACGGAAATTGGATAAGCGTAGTCTGGTTCTTGTCGAACAACACTCCGTCCAAGCTGCTGAAGAAGAAGTTCTGCGTGTCAACCGTTATGGCAGTCAGCTTGAAGCAAAAACCGAATGCTTGATCCCCGATGCTGGTAACCTTGTTGCCGATTTTAACACTACTCAAGTTCCAGCATTCGTAAAATGCCACATAACCAATAGTGATAACGCTGTCTGGGATAGTAAGGCTGCTTATGCTAGTGTTAAAATAGAATGCAAAGTCTCCAATGCTAGTGACCGGCAGGCCATTGGTCGTGCCTGGAATCCTGTCTGGAATGGTCACATCACCGCCAGGACCGCTGTATTCGGTGATAGTAATGGTGTCGTTTGTGGTCGTGTAAGTCCAGATGCCGTAGCTGTTCGTGTAAGATTGGGCTTGCACCATAACAGGCAGTATCCAAAACAGCAAGAAGGCCAGCAGGATCGCAGAATGAAGTATATATTTTCTCATTGGGACCATATGTTCCTTTTGACAGACGTTTTCATGCCGCATTTCAATTGCCAGGAGAAAGTCCTGCAGCTCTTTCTCCATCTTCCCGGTTATACTCCTTTGGCAAATCCATACAAGAACTATTTTCAATCAAATTGTGCCAGGAATATGTTGATTTCGATGCCCTCCTGCCGTTGATGAGCACCGTAAAGCCCATCCAGATCGCACAGGCTTGACCTCAGCGCCACTTTTCTTGCGGTCAGGGCTCAAGGTCGCGGTCATTGCGGATGATTCTTCCTGGTGTCGGTGCAGCCAGGCGTAGGCATTTCTGGTGTTGACGGAGTGGTATGAAGAGGCGTAAATTGCCTGCATGAAAGGTTCGGCAGGCACAATCTGCGTCGTTCAATATTTGGACGACTGGTTGTTTGCTTGTAGTTAGCAATCAGCAGAAAACAGCTCATTCACAAGAGGATCATCTGAAATGAAAGTAAAGATATTCAGCGTCTTCGATCCACGTGGTCGCAAGGGCAAGAATCAACTTGCTTTTGAGTCGCAGATTAACGAGTGGCTTACCCAGAATTCTAAAATAGAAATCCTTCGAGTTGAACAAAGTGCATCTGGTGGCTCCTTTTATCCCAGCCTATGGTTAATTACTATTTGGTTTAAGGAACTGTAGAATTGCTAACCAAAGCCTGGAGTGCACGAGAGCGTCATCAACATCACACTTGAGTAATGGTTAGGCTCTATTCACCTAGAAAACAACACGTCGTAACAACTGAAAGGTAATGCAATGAAAGAAGAAGAAATTAAGAAACTACAAGAGACCGTTCGTAAACTGGAAGAGCGGGTGGCTAAACTTGAAAAGGCGTTCGGGTCTCAAGAGATGGCAAGGGAAGCCACTGCGGTCAATAAGGCGGTGAAGGCAACTGAGGCAGGCATTCATAAATTTGACAAAGAATAGAAGAATGTCAACGGTTGGGTGAGAAACATGCGATAGACCTGAGTTACTTGACATTCCTATCAGCAGAGCCAGGCATAGGTATTTCAGGTGTTGACGCAGGGGTGCCAAAATGCATAATCTCCTGCCATGAACGGGTCTGCGGGCTTGATCTGCGTCCTTCGATCTACGGAGGGCTGCTTGAATAATCGTAGTTGAGCGGTAGGTTGCATCGAGCGAATATGCTAAAGAAAATCATCTTTGTGATCCTTTGGACAGCAATACTGCCCGTCTGCACGACCGTGGGAACGGCTTTTCTAGCTGGCCTTTACTCATGGGGGATCATTTTCATTACAGGTTCTCGCCCCAGTGACGTGGCTCGCCATATGATGGCTAATATCTGGACCTATTCGGGAATGATCATGACGCCGGTTGCATTGCTTCTCGGAGTTCTAGGCATGTTACCAGGCACCCGCTTAAGCCAGAAAGGAGGGGCCGCAAATGACACCTAATCCGCTAGGCCGCAGGCCCGCTGCTGGGCTCGGCCGCCCAACGCTCGGCAACGGTATGACTCGAGAGCAGAAGCGAGGTCGCCTTACGTTGCTCATTTCCTTTGGCCTCATCCTCCTCATTAATCTGGGCATCGCTGCTCTCATCATCGCCTTCCACGTTGAATCACCACTCCGGGCTGGGATTCGCATCGTCTTCTCCTTCGCCCTAATGGTGGGCACGTATTCCGGCCAAGCCTGGGCGAAATGGTTGCTAATTGTATTGTCGCTCCTGGCTGGTCTCAGTATCGGTTCCGACTTCTTTTCGCAGCCGAGTTGGACTCGAGGGCTCTTGCTCTTCATTTGAATTCTGGCACCCGTGGTGTTGCTCTTCTCTAAGAATGTCAATGCATTCCTGGATTATCAAAGCAGGGACACATGATTTCGGAGGCACCCATGCCGCCCAACAAATCACTGGAGGCGATCTTCAGCTCCAGCCGATTCACGTCATGCATGGGGATGTCCTAAGGGTAGCCAATTCCCCTGATACCTGGTCCTACAACTTACAATTACTGAGAGCTAAAAGTCCCTTTACCTTAATCTCCTCCTTTTGGACATTACTGTAAGTTGCTCTATCTATCATTTTGACGTTTGTTCTTACAGATACCAGTGCTCACAATAAACGGTCCCTCACTCAACAGCTACCCAGGTTCTATCAGTTGCACAATTGCCGTAGAATACAATCAGATGACCTAGCACGAATCAGGGTGGTCGAGCGGTTGTTGTATGTTTGAGAAAAACGCCAAGGCATAGTAGCAGTTATAGAATCCCTGACCGCTAGATGAACTCCCTACACTTTTGCAACTGATAGATACCTGCCATTACTCAGAATCTAAATCTCATAATAACGATAGAGGCTTACTGCTCCACTACCATCATCTTCGCCAGGTTGATAGAGTGCTCCTTTCCAGCCATAATGATTCGCCACTTCTCAACATCATATAGACGGTCTTCAAGTAGTGTCCTCTTGTTCTATATATCAATCATAGAGAACAGCGGTGTGGTAGTGCGTGCCTGTATAAAATGGAATTTCTGGAACATAAAGATAGCAACTGTAATAAGCATACGATAGCTAAAGTGCTGTAGATGATTGAAGGCTTGCTGCTGGTGTATTAAGGAGTTCACGGTGCTCTAGTTCATAGCCGATGGAGCGTACCAGACCCTGTAGAGCGTCTTTAGCTGTGGATTTCATCATCTTAGGCGGTTTAGTTGCTTTGACCTCCTTACGGGCCTCTACGTGCGAATAAAGGAGTGCTGTATGCTGCCTGTGGAAGTGGAATCCATACAATAACGCACATCTGAATCTGACAACTACTTTATGGGCATCTTCATAAGGATAGTAGTTGTATTGTTGTGATATTTGCGAAGTCATACCTCTCCTGCTGATTTATAGATTTCTGTGGGATAATACATAGAAGCAGGTTTAGCCATCTACGCTAACCAGGCTGCCCCATCTCCTTTGTGGATGATGGGGTTCTTCATGTAGATAACTTCCCATCCACAGAAAGGCTATATGAGTCCACAAGTCGGATATGTATTAGAACATCAAGTAGTGCCTCGTCTCAAAGCTGTAATACCCAAGTCGGTGCTTTGTATAGGCAGCGAGGATCACCAGGAGCTTATCCAGGATGCTACGTCTATGGCAGCTCGTATCATGCACAACGCCGAGGCCAGAGGTAAACGGATCACAGCAAGCAACGCCGCCTATTATGCCCTGCAGCACTGTAAATCCGGCCGTAGAGCTGTAGGCCATAGTGAGGTAGATGTTCATGGTTCAGCTACTCAACTTCAAGGTCACAGCAGGCTCGAATCACTGGAGCAGGTCGTGGCCAGCAATGAGGAGAATGGCGGCGAGATCTTTGAGCTACACGACGTTCTGGCCAGTAACCAAGAAGATCCAGCTACCATAGACACTTCGACTTCTGGCGACAAAGGGAAGCAAGACAAAACGGTTTCGTTGGTTGAACAGATGATGACGGCACAAAAGCAACTGGCAGCGGCTCATAGTGATGCAGACAAGGAGTTTTATGGCAACAAGTGCGAGTCCATTGACAAACAGATTGATGCACTCGTTTATGAGCTATACGGGCTGACGCCAGAGGAAGTTAAGATTGTTGAGGGTGCGGCTTAGTGCGGACGCCTAAGTAATGAGCTTTACCAACGATACTAGAATATAGGTAGATCACCAGCATCTTGGCTATCTATCCATTTCTCTCTACAATGCCCTACAACGTATTGCTATCTTTAGCTAGATGCAGGGCCAGGGTAAAGGGAAGCGGTGTTTAGAGCGAACATTAAGAGCAAGCTTAAGTGGATGGCTGCTTCTGTTCCCTCATGTATTAAGCCACTCATCTGTAAAGCGAGCCCGAAACTCCTCAATAACGTCCTCAAAACGTGTGAAACCCTCATGGTGTATCTTCACAGCAAAAGCCGGACTATGATCGGTGCCACTAACCGATGACCAATAATACTTCAACATCCCTGTGGCTTTTAGCTGCTTCATCCGGATGATCGTTCGCCTGACGCCTTTCTTCAGGCTCTCGGACGCTTCTGGTGAATGCAAGATGGGGTCGAATACCCGGTCGCTCAAAAACTGCATCACTTCGTCCTCTTTGGTCACTTGCTTTAGTCTATATATTGCACTCTATGATTGCCTGCAACGTATTTTCTTTTAGTTAAATGCAGCTCCAGAGCAAAGGCAAAAGGTCGACGGTTAGGGCAGGTTAATTTTAACCTCAACAATACCAAGTCTACCTATTTCTGCTATTGATTCACCTTCGAACTTCGGAATGATAACATTGTAAGGCTTATCAGATTTATAAGAAACTGCACCAGGAACGTCCAATGCTATATCGCCTTTCACGGGGGTTGAATATACTCCCTTTACTTTTCCATCAATTCCAATAATTCTTATCTTGAAGTCTTGGTAAAACTCATCCGAACGAGATCTGAATGTATGTGAAAACGGTTCATCAAGTTCTCGGACGCTTACTGACCATTGTCCTATTCTTCCCTCCCAGTCTGCATTAAATGTTAATCGACAGGCCCCAACTACTTTCTCGTTTTGTATCATTTCGCCCTTCATCTCTCTTCGGTGATATTTTAGGGCCTCACAGCCGCTTAATGAGAGAGCCGCAGCTAAGCCAATAATGCTAAATAGTGGTTTGGTCCTCGTAATGGGAGCCCAGAAATCGCCTGCAATCGGAGTTATGCCCGTCAAAGCCACCTGATGCGAAGCCGAGTTCATATTGTCAGCAGGGCTGCCCCGAGCTTCTTTCATGGCTAGATACAGCGGCAGGGTAAAGAAAGGGGTGGTTGTAGCGAAACGTTGGGTTGACGGTCCCAGAGCTAACTGGCCCATGTGGTAGTGCGAAGTCACATCATCTTACTACCCCATAAAATCCATTGCTTTCTGTCATAGAAGAGGGGTCTATAAAATAGCTGATTACATACTTGTTTCTCTCGGTAGAAAACTCTGACACTTTAATAGTTGCCCAGTTGTTGAGATCCGATGACTTTTGAAGACTAAATGGAGCTGATGCACTATTAGTTGCACCGGTGGCAAATGCTTCGACCCAAATGCTTTCATGGTCTTGACCATAAAATGTGATGTTATCTGGAATAATCAAAGCTCGGGTAGTGAGTGCGTAAATAGGAGAATCGTTAGTATAAATAACTAAGGTCATGTTCGCCCCAGTTGCAGCCATCCTATTGCCGTTTATATCAAACACTTCAATATTCTTAATATTAAAGGTTCCTTGACCAGCATTATTATAAGGCCATGCATTAAAATTATACATTCCAAATGGATGCATGCCCTTATTATATTGATTGGGTAAGTTAAGTGGACTTGTCCCACTAACGATTGCTCTGTCTGTAGTAAGGTCCACTATATTCGTTGTGGACATATTGGCTCCATAAAACAAATCATTTGTTGAAGATAATCCGTAGCCTGAACCTATATATGGATTTGGAGTAGCTCCTCCAAAGAATGCAACATTGTTAGTTGGATACGCTACATCGCACTTAATTCTTCCAATGAAAGTATTATTAGTAAGAAGTGAAGTATCCGCATAAAGTATTAAGCCTATACTCTCTCCCGCAGATCCCTCATTGTTATCAAACAACCTTGTTACTCCACCATTTACATTTCTACTTTCAGCCCATATAATTACAGGAGGGGCATTTGACTCATAAGTTTGGGCTTGAACCTCTGATGTGTAGTGGGCTACAAAGAAGGCCAGAGCTGCAAGAGGCAGCAAAAGTGATAAGAATGTGCTCTTTCCGCCCTGCCGATGTATTAACCCTGCCCAGGTGAAGGAGAATTGGTTCCAAGTCTCGCTCATAATGCTCAGCCTTTCGCTGGATTCTGCTTAATCATGAAGCTGACGTCAATCTCAAACTTGTGGATAATCGCCGACGAAACTCCCAGCCTCCCCTGCACCATCCCCATCACCTCCCGATCCACAAGCCGTGCCCTTCATGCACCGTTGGCTTTACAGGAGCTTTTCCTGCTGATGCTCGTGGTGCTGCCGTGTGAGCTTGAGCGGCACGAGGCAGGAGGCCCAGGTGGATGATGTGGTTGAAGGGTTGCGGCGGTGATCTTGAGCATGGAAGGCAGGGCCGGGTCCTTCGTTTAATGGCTCGTTACTGGAGCGTGGCAGGGCTCAGGAGCGATTCGGAGGTCAGGAAGGCATGGAAGGGCACGGAGGAAGGCGAGGGCAGGAAGGGGCGGTGGTGATCGTGAGGGTGAAGCGAGGGCTGGGATGAAGATGCAGCCGATCAACCGAAATGGCTGGTTTTATTGAGGTTTACGCTGGTCAGTCATTCGTTAACTGTAATCCTGGCTTCTCGCAGTGAAGCTCAAAAACGTCAAAAACACTAACTGTGGAATAATCAAAAGAATGGCACTCCATTGTGAGCCAGAGAGATTTCTCCCGGCGTCGGATTGATGTTGCCGCCGAGCAAGCCGGCATCGCTGGCCGTGTGGTGAGGGGCGCGAAACGGCCGGCGCGTCACCAGCGCCTGACCCGGCTGGAGCAGGCCAACGATGCTGTGAATCTTGGTGGTTTCCAATGCCTCTTCCAGCGTCAGGGGTGGTAGGATCGTCGCCAGCCTCTTGGCCAGCATGGATTTGCCGGTGCCGGGCGGACCGATCAGAATCACATTGTGGCCACCGGCGGCGGCGATCTCAAGCGCGCGTTTGACCGATTCCTGGCCCTTGACTTCGGCAAAGTCCATCTCGTCTTCATGGTCCTGGTCGAAGATGCGGGCGACATCCACCTTGGTCGGCGAGACCTTCACCTCGCCTTCGAGGAAGCCGACCGCCTCGCGCAGGTTTCGGACCGGGATGACCTGCAAGCCGGCCACGACTGCGGCTTCCGGCGCGTTTTCCGGTGGGACCAAGATGCCCACTTTGCTTTGTTCCCGGGCGCGGAGGGCAATCGGCAGGACCCCTTTGACCATTCGCACCGCGCCATCGAGGGCCAGCTCGCCAACCATGACGAAATTGTCCAGTTGATCGCTTTCCATCTGCTCGCTGGCGGCTGCCATGGCGACCGCAATGGGCAGGTCAAAACTCGGCCCCTCCTTCTTCACGTCTGCGGGCGCCAGATTGATGGTCGTTCGCCCGAACGTGAAGGCGAAGCCGGAGTTGATCAACGCGGTCATCACCCGGTCCCGCGACTCTTTTACAGCGGTATCGGGCAACCCAACAATGACCAGGATCGTGTCGCCGTAGCCGGCATTTACTTCCACCTCGACCGGATACGCTTCGATCCCGTTGACGGCAGCAGAACAAACCTTGGCTAACACGGGTCAAGTCATACCCAAGGCTGGCAGGAAGCGCAACCTGGATTTTTGCCTGTCTGAGCGCCGCCGGTGGTGGTTGGTCTCTTTAGCACTTGAATACCACAGTTCTGGGATGGTAGATACCTGTCCCGTGAGATGCGCACGGTCCCTTCATCCGGTGTCGCTCGCTGGACCGCCACTAGTGGCCGTGAAGCGCCCTGCCCGAACTGACTTATGCCTGATCAACTATCAGATTTCCTAGCGGCACTGAGGAAACGCTACCCCTCGGAAACAGAATTCCATCAGGCTGTGACCGAGGTGTCGAAGTCGGTCTGGCCGTTCGTCGAGCGGAACCCCAAATACCAGAAGGCCAAGATCCTCGAGCGCATGGCCGAGCCGGAACGCATTATCATGTTTCGCGTCACCTGGACCGACCGTCACGGCGAGGTGCAGGTGAACCGCGGCTACCGCGTCCAGATGAACAGCGCTATTGGACCCTACAAGGGCGGCCTGCGCTTCCATCCCTCGGTCACCCTGGGCACGCTCAAGTTCCTGGCTCTCGAGCAGGTGCTCAAGAACGCGCTCACCACTCTCCCAATGGGAGGCGGCAAGGGCGGCTCGGATTTCGATCCCCATGGCAAGACCGACGAGGAGGTCATGCGCTTCTGCCAGGCCTTCATGAGCGAGCTCTACCGCCACATCGGGCCGGATACCGACGTGCCCGCGGGGGACATCGGCGTGGGCGGGAGGGAGATCGGCTTCCTATTCGGCCAATACAAGAAGCTCCGGAACGAGTTCACGGGCGTGCTCACGGGCAAAGGCATTAACTGGAGCGGCAGCCGCATTCGTGAGGAAGCGACCGGCTACGGGCTGGTGTATTTCGTGGAGGAAATGCTCCGCACCCGGGGCAATTCCATGAGCGGCAAGATCGTGACCATCTCCGGCTCGGGCAATGTGGCCCAGTTCGCTGCCGAGAGGGCCATAATGAGGGGAGCCAGGGTAGTCACCTTTTCGGACTCCAATGGCTTCGTCTATGACCCGCAAGGCGTGGATGCCGAGCGACTGGCCTTCGTGAAGGAACTCAAGAATGTAAAGCGCGGGCGCATCCACGAATACGCCAAACAGTTCAAGTGCGAGTATTTCGAGGGCAAACGTCCCTGGGGCGTGCCCTGCCAGGTGGCGCTGCCGTCGGCGACGCAAAACGAGCTGAGCGGCGGGGACGCCCAGACGCTGGTGGCCAACGGCTGCATCTGCGTGGGCGAAGGCGCGAACATGCCGTCCACGCCCGAAGCCGTGGACGTGTTTCTCGGAAAGCAGATCCTCTTCGGCCCCGGCAAGGCCGCCAATGCCGGCGGGGTGTCCGTCAGCGGGCTGGAAATGACCCAAAACAGCATGCGCCTGCAATGGACCAATGACGAGGTGGACAAGGGTCTGAGCGACATCATGAAGGCCATCCACAACCAGTGCGTCCGTTTCGGCGAACGGGATGGCTTTATTAACTACGTGGACGGCGCCAACACCGCTGGCTTTCGCAAGGTGGCGGAGGCGATGCTCGATCAAGGCTTGGTGTAAGCCGCGATCTCCTGCCGGCCACGGTCTCGCCTGCCTGTGCCGCAACGTGTCGTGGCGTGGCAGGGGGGCCCTTCCGCGCTTGCTCCTGGAGACCATGCCCATTATCCTGCAAATATGAGTACGGTGATGGAAATCAAACAGGCGGTGAGCAAGCTGCCTCGGAGAAAGAAGCTGGCGCTCGTCCAGTGGTTGCACACCCAGGTGGACGACCGATTGAGCGATGAGGAGATGATGACCGTGGCGGCCGAGGGCGCACGGGCGTTGGACAAGCGGGAACGCCAGTGCAGTTGAAGGAGGTCGAGGAGCGAGTCAAGCTCTGGCTTGGTCTGACCTAAACAACCGCGCCGACCGCTTGCGATTTCTTGCGCCTCTTGGCGCCCCTAGCGCCGCCCCTGCTCTTCAGCCGGAAACCTCACCGCCTCCCACCACTGCGACGCCTCATCGGTGCTAACGTCGGCTTGGCGAGTCCGTTACTCGCCGCGAGCGAGCTTCCGTTCGACTTCCTCCAGCAACGGCAGTTGGGCCGGGTTAATCCTGGTCTCCGCCTGGTCCAGGTTGAAGAAGGCGGCCCGGTCCACTTCGGGGAAATTGCCCACGTGCCCCGAATGCGGCGGCCACTCCATCGAGAACGTGTTGCTCCGGATAGTCACTGGATCACAGTCGCCCGCAAACGCCCAGGCATGGACGATCTTGCCGCTCTTCTGCTTGATTGGGCTCAATTGGCTGAACGCGCCCTCCGCCTTGAAGCCAAGCTCCTCCTCGAATTCCCGCTTCGCCGCCTCGAGCAGGTCTTCGCCGGGGTGGATTTCCCCCTTCGGGATGGACCATATACCGGCGTCCTTGCCTGCCCACAACGGCCCGCCCGGATGGACAAGCAGGAATTCCAGCTCGCCCTCCCGGACCCGATACATGACCAGCCCTGCGCTTTCCTTCGGCACGCTGAGAATCTACACGGTTCCGGCGCCTTTGGCAGTTCGCTATGGTGTGACTCTTACTCCGTAGAAGCGCTGGCTGCGGTTCGCCGCCTCCGGGTCCGTGAATTGGAACTGGCCGGGCGAGAGTTCCGTGGCGCCCCCAAGCTCATTCCAGTTAGTCAGGGGCAGGGCCGGGTTGGTGGCCGCCAAGGCAGTGCAGGTTGCGCCGGGGGTGAAGGGGAAGCTGAATTGGAATGCGCCGGCGGGCAGCCTTGCGGCGGAGGCAATCGCCAGCGTGTCTTTCGCCAGCTTGACCTTGACCACTTAGTTCGCGAGAGCAAGTCCTGGGCCGGAAAGGTCTGTTAGTAGCTCCTTGCGGTCCTCCGGATGCGTGGGTATTTTGGATTGTGCTGATTCTCGCTTCCGTTGCGTGGCGTGACTTCCTTGTCCTTGATGCGCCCGAGACAAAGGCGAACTCGACATCAAGGACATGAACGGAGCATTTAGGCGGCGTAGCAGGGACGAAACGAAATGTTAGAACCGGGTGGAATATGCCTGAGAGGATTGGATTCGTTGGGGTGGGCCGGATGGGCGCCAACATGGCGCGCCGGCTCAAGGAATGCGGTTACGAGATCGCCGCGGTGTATGACGTGAACACGGCGGCGGCGCAGGCTCTTGCCAGGGAGCTGGGTTGTCCGGCCGCAGAGCAATTGAAAGAGGTCACGAGGCTTTCCGAGGTCATCATTACCGTTGTGACCGACGACAAGGCGATGAAGGAGATTTACAATGGCGGACTACTCAGCCGCGCGCGGGGCAAACTGTTCATCAACTGCGCGACCGTCACCCCGGATGTGCATATCTGGGTGGAAGGCAAGGCCGGCAAGGCGGGGGCGCAGTCGCTCGAAGCCTGCATGGCCTCCAGCATCACGCAGGCCCGCCAGGGGACCCTTTATTTGATGTGCGGCGGCCAGCCGGAGGCGTTCGAGCGCGCCAAGCCGCTGCTGGAGAAGCTTGGTTCGTCCATGCGCTGCATCGGCCCCGCGGGCAAAGCTGCCCAGGTCAAGGCCCTCGTCAACATGGTCATGAACATCAACACCGCCGGCCTCGCCGAGGGCCTGGCCCTGGGCGAGGCCATTGGGCTGGACCTGACCCTGTTGCGCGAGGTGTTCTCCCAGACGGGCGCCAACTCGCAGGTGCTCAAGACCGACGGCGAGGACATGCAAAACCACGAGCACGCCTGCTTCTTTTCCGCGGCCCATGCGGCCAAAGATTCCGGCATCGCCCTCAAGCTCGGCAAGACCCTAGCCTGATCTTTTCATAAACCAGCCATGGACTTCTCGACGTGATGGATTGAAGGCGTTAGCCGTCGGCTCAAAGCGTCTGCTTTTCAGAATTGCGATAGTGCCCAAGCCGTTAGGTGGTTTTGT
>Ga0326727_10012090_pt1 | contig 19781 bp, 15 predicted proteins | sample MB2enrmetagenome_FD_207643 | JGI IMG/M metagenome (GOLD analysis project Ga0326727, IMG submission 207643) | Lab enriched peat soil microbial communities from McLean, Ithaca, NY, United States - MB29MY | ecosystem: Environmental > Terrestrial > Soil > Wetlands > Peat | place: USA: New York...
TCACACACCTTCGGTGTGGATGAAGGGTCCTGTTCTAAGCCTGGGTCATTTCAAGCGAGCGCTACGGGACAACTTCTGGCAAGCGCCGAAGCCCGGGCCTGAAGATCATCATGCTGTCGATGTACGACGATGAGGAATCCGTGGTCAGTTCCATCCGGGCTGGAGCGCGTGGCTACGTTGTCAAGCGCGCTTCCGCCGGGGATTTGCTGGATGCGCTGCGCGTGGTGGCCCGCGGGGGTTCGTATCTGAGCCCGCACGTATCGGAACAACTGTTGGCCAGGATCCGGCGCGGCGACGCCGATACGGCGACCCGGCACCCGTTGCTCTCCCAACTCACGCCGCGTGAATTTCAGGTGCCGGGCCTGATTGTGGAGGGCAAGGCCAGCAAGGAAATCGCCGTGATGCTCGATCTCGGCGTGGAAACCGTGCGCAGTTACCGCAAGACGATGATGAAGAAGCTGAACGTGAACAACGTCGCAGGTCTCATCCGGGTGGCGCTGGCCACCGGGCTCGCCGACAAGATCCACCAGGCGGCGCCGGGGTCGTAGACCGGCTGTTACACGAGTAACCCCACAGTTGCGATACTATGCAGGGATATGAATCGCCGCCATTTTCTGATGAGTTCTGTCGCGGCTGGGACAGCCGCGCTTCGTTCGAGCAGCCTCGCGAGTCCGAACGATACTGTGCGCGTGGCGTGCGTGGGCGTACGCGGCCAAGGCCGGGCGCACATCTCGCACTACAGCAAGATGGCCAATGTGGAGATTGCGGCCATCTGCGACATTGACGAATCGGTCTTGAATGCGCGCTTAGACGATGTGGAAAAGATGGGCAAGAAGCGTCCGGCGGCTTACACGGACTTGCGCAAGCTGCTGGAAGACAAGTCCATCGACGCCATTTCGATCGCCACACCGAATCACAATCACACGTTGCAGGTGGTGTGGGCGTGCCAGGCGGGCAAGGATGTTTACGTCGAGAAGCCGTGTTCGCACGATATGTTTGAGGCGCGGCAGATTGTGGCGGCAGCCCAAAAATACAACCGGCTGGTGCAACACGGCACCAATTGCCGGTCCGGAATCGCCCGCGAGGCCGTGCAGAAACTGAACGACGGTGTGATTGGCGACGTGTACATGGCGCGCGGGCTCTGCTTCAAGTGGCGTGACACCATTGGCCGCAAGCCGGCCGAGCCGGTGCCAGCAGGCGTGCATTACGATCTGTGGCTGGGTCCTGCTCCGCTGCACGAATTCACGCGCAACCGTTTCCATTACAACTGGCACTGGTTCTGGGAATACGGCAACGGAGATCTGGGCAACCAGGGCATCCATCAGGTGGATGTGGCGCGCTGGGGACTAGGCGTGAAATATCCCACCAAGATCAGCGCCATAGGTGGGCATTTCATGTTCGATGACGACCAGGAGACGCCGAACACCATCGCTGCCACCTACGAGTTTGACGACGCCGGCAAGAAGAAGTTCATGGAGTTCGAGGTGCGCCACTGGATCAGTAATCACGAAGCGGGCATCAACGAAACCGGAGCCGGCAAGGAAGTGAACACGGTTGGCGCGATCTTTTACGGTTCGAAAGGCTACATGGCCGTCACCGACGAAGATCACGCGACCTACTACACGTTCCTGGGGCGCGAGCAGCAACCGGGACCGTCGGGCCACGATCAAGGCAACAACTGGGCCAACTTCATCGACGCCGTGCGCACCCGCAAGCACTCAGACCTGAACGCGCCGATTGAGGAAGGCGCTATCTCGACCACGCTGGTGCATCTGGCGAACATTTCGTATCGCCTGGGCCGCACTCTGCACTTCGATGCGGATTCTTATTCCTGCGTGGGTGACTCAGAAGCTAACGCGATGTTCCGCCGGAAATACCGCGAGCCGTTCGTGGTGCCGGAAAAGGTCTAGCAAACGTATTTTCTCGCTCAGGACATTAGCCTGGGTCAGGCTAGTCACATAGTTCGGTGGGCACGGCCGGCGTTTTCCAAATAGTCAATCAGCCCCAGCAGAGCGCCCCAGTGATAGAACCGGTCACTGTCGCTCACATCGTCACCTTGTCCCGTAATGGCGTTGTAGTTCTCATGCACGTGACCGTTCTGCCTCCATTCTTTTTCGAACAGTGCAAGAGACCGTTGCGCTAGCTGCCCGCGCGCGGCGGGCTGATCGTAATTGAGCAATCCCAGGTACACCAGGTAATTCATCGGACCCCACACGCGCCCGCGCCAGTAGTCCTGGTCCCGGAAGGCCGAATCGGATCGAGAAATCGATGGAATCACCCATTCACCCCAAAACTCGCCCCGGTTCAGCAGATGTTCTCTTACCATGCGATCGGCCTGTTCCGGTGCCGCGGCTTTGGCCAGCATGGGGTAGAAATTCGTTGGCGAGATACGTGCATTGAGCTTGCCGGTATCGAGGTTCTTGTTCAGAAAGATTCCGGTTTGCTCATCCCAAAGCGTGCGTAGGGCGGCGCGGTATCGTTCGGCGCGTGCTCTCAGTTCCTGTTCTTCCACGCTCTTGCCCAGCGTCTTCGCAATCTCCGCCAGCGCGTCGCAGTCCGCCACATAAAGACTCATCAGGCCGACATCAGCCAGGTGCATCTGGTGCGACTGAGAATCGAACGGAGCATCGTCGTATATGGGACTGTTATCCAGACCCGATTCATACTTTGCGCCCTGCAGCGTGCCGGCGGAGTCGTCGTCGGGGTTCGACGGCCGATTACCGGCATCAGTGCCCCATACCAGATAGCCGCCGCGGTCGCGATGCTGAGCCCACCAGCGGTTCCAGCCCAGAAGCGGAAGGAACGCATCGCGCAGGAGCCAGGCATCGTGAAACTGCCGGTAAAGCCTCAGGACAGTAATCGCCCCGACGGGCGGTTCAGAACGGTCGAAGCTTTTCCAGCCTCCCGCGCGTGCATAGTTCGGCACGAACCCCTCCGGCGTACACTCGCGCAGAGTCTCGATTGCATCGGCGTACGCCAGGTCGCGGTCCCCCACCGCCGCCAGAGAGGCCGCGAAGAATGTATCCCAGTCGAACAAGACATAGCCGCCCCAGATCACCGACCAGACGCGGCTCACTGGTGACACGACACGCGATTGGGACGGCTCGTAGATGCTATCCCAGCCGAGAACGGTTTCGATCGCCTGCGAGATGCCAGTTTCGGATGGCCGCTTACGGTTGACGACCATACGGATCTGTTCGACTGACCGCGGGTGGCCGGTGCTGAGACCGACTGGGTTCTCGAACGAGGCTGCGAGAAACGGCGTGGCAATGGGTATAGCTGCAGAAGCCGTCTCTTTCGCGGTTGAGTACACAGGAATTTCGCGCCGTGCGTTGCGGAACTCGATGTGGCCGCCGGCCTTTGCAACGGTGCCCGGACAATTCCAAAGGATGCCAGCGGAAAAGACCAGCGTGGGAGGAACAGCGCTTTTTGAAGCGAGTGGAGTCACGAGCATCACCAGGTCTTCTCCGTCGTGTGCGGTTTGCAGAAGGAGCTTGTGCTCTCGCCACAATAATTGCAGTTCCGTATAGGAGCCGTTCCATGTGTGCGGCCCCGGGAAGACCTGCTCCACGCTCTCGCCCTGCCGTCCGATCAGAGCGTTAGCCAGGAACGCGTCCGCGTTTAGGCTGGTGTTGTGCTTCAGTCCAACGCGGATGGTTAACGCTTCGGGAAGCAAAACCTGGGCCGTGACGCTGTGCACGTCCCATGTATTCCAGCCCCGCGCGAGCCGCTTCTGCAGCGCGTCATATTCCGGCGAGCGAGGTGTCTGTGCGGCGAGTGAACAAGCGATTGCAAGTGCGGAAAACCAGCGCATCTCTGTTATCAGTCTTTAGAGCGCTCGTTCCGTTCAGACCCGGAAATAGTCCGGACGCCAGTTGCCAATCGCCTGCTTGATGTCGCGTGGGAGCATGGTCCCGGCGAGCACCTTTTCGACCAGTGCTGGAACTTCCGCATCGGAAGCGAAGCGGAGTGCGATCAACTGCGGCTCGGTTAGATCCCCGATCCTGCTGCGCAACGGTTCGGTGAGCAATTGCGACAGCCGGAGGCGCTCCTCCAGGCGGATCACGCGGTCCTGCACCTTGAGGGCGTAGGTGCGGATCATGACGATGGCTGTTGCTCCTGCCACGGCCAGGATCAGGAACCACCCTGCCCACAGGCCGGGGTGCCGGAACAAGTGCCAGCCTGCCGCCAGAATATTGAGTAACGCCACCGGCAGCAGGAACATGTGAAACAGAGGGTCACGACGGGTGTGATTCGCGTAGTTTTGCGCAGTCTGTGCCATGAAAGTCTCCTCTTTCAACTGCGCACTTATTTTACGACGACCGGCGGAGGGGAGGGCGTAGACTCAGAAACGCGCGGCAAAAGGCCGGCTAAACTCGAGCCCGATCCGGTAGACCAGCCCGCGGCGGCGGCAATACCGCACCTGGGCGCTGCCCGCCAGCAGGCTGATGCGGGAGCGGATCTGTACGTTGGAACCAACCGCTACGGGGAACAGGGAAGAGACTGTGGCGCCCGAACCGCTCAGATCGATGGCGCGGGCCGGAATCCTGCGATGGTTTACAGAGAGAGTTAACCAGCAGCGGATGCGGTACCGATCGGCGGATCTCGGGGTGAGAGGCAGGGGCATTTTTAACAAAGCAAGCTTCAGTTTATGGATTCCGCGCCTCAACCGGCAATCGAGCAAACTCCCTACGCCCTGCGCCGAAGGAAGTCAGCGCGATCCCCGGGCGCTGAGCATGTTGGCGAAGATGCGGTACGCGCCCGGCACTGCCGCGGGCAGCTCCCGGAACCAGGAATAGGCGCTGAAGATGTAGACGCCTTTGCCGTAACGAGCATAGAGCATGCCGCCCTCCAGCGGCTTCTCGCCGGGATCGTGGGTTTCCAGCACGGCGCGGTAGTGCGAATCCCACTCGGAGGCAAAGTACAGGCCGCGCTCCTGTATCCAACCGTCAAAATCGCGATCCGATATGTGATTGGGTGCCACGAGCAGCGGATTGCCGGGATCGAGAAAGCGCACCGGCGATTCCTCCACGCTCACGCGTCCGCGGCCAACCGTCAGGGGATAGGGGCCCAGATGATCCAACTCTCCCGTGCGCCGTCCACCGAACGGTCCGCCCTCGGCCACGTTGTATTGCACGATCATGGTGCCCCCGCTGTTCACGTAGTCGAGCAGCCGCTGCTGGTTGGCGCGCAGATCCGGTCGCACGTTGTACGCTCGCACGCCGGTGACAATGGCATCGAAAGCGGAGAGATCGGATTCGGCGAGATCACGCGCCGTGAGCACGGTTACGTCGCATCCGAGCTGCCGGAGCGCTTCGGGCACCTGGTCGCCCGCTCCCATCACGTAGCCGATCTTGTGCGCCGTGAGCTTGATCTCCGCGCGCTCGAGCTTTGCCGCCGCGTCCGGAAACAGCGTCTGCGGCGGAATGTGCGGAAAGGCGATCACGGTCTCGCCCGAAGAGATCTCTCTGCCATCCACCTTCGCCACGGCGCGGAGCTGGCCTTGCGCATCTTCCCGCGGCGGCGTGATGGCGAACGTCAATGTCTGTTCGTCTCCCGTTTGGGCCAGCCGGAAGCCTTGCGACGCCGGTGCCGTCTTCCAGTCTTCTGGGAGTTCCAGCCGCAGATCGCCCGCCATATCCGCCGTATTGGCCTTCACGTGCACCTCGATTTTCTTCGGCGCTTCACTGGGAAATAGCGCGACGTTTTCCGGCAGGTCTACCGCAACGGCCGGCACGACGGCCACGGCGCGCGTCAACTCACCTTCGGTGGGATCGACATAGCGATAATGAACCGGCCGCGTAAGCGTCACGCTCGTTCCGGAAAAGTCGAGTGTAAAGCTTGCCACGAATTCCGGCGGCGAATCGGCGAGTCCGATCAGTTCCTGGCCGGCAATGTCGTAGGTGTTGCCCACTGAAGGCTTGCGTAGCCAGAAGGGCTGCGAGTACTGCGTGCCGGGAGGAATCGTCCAAGTCATCTCCTGCTGAACGAGCTCGTTGTACGCTAACGTGTGCACGTCGGATATTCCCGCGCTCTGGCCGCCGCCCGGCCCGGACAGCGCCAGACCCGTTCGTTTGACTGGGTAGTGCGAGCGGTTGATCGTCTCCAGCTCTATCTTCAACGTCGAACCGGGCACCGCCGCGTAGCGCTCGGCGGCCGCATCCAGCCAAAGCCCGCTGCACAGTGCCAGTGTTTCGTCCAATTCCTCCAGCTTCCGCTTTGCCCATGGATCGTCGATGGACGCAATCAACGGCCGCGCCTTCAGCAGCAGCGGAATCGTTTTCTCCGGTTGTGCCGGAATGAACGATCGCTCAGCCTCGGCGAGAATGCGTCCGATGGGCTCGCCCCCCGGCACGCGGCTCCACGTGGTGTCCACATCATCCAATACATCTTTGTCCGCGGGCGCGCCCGCGATGGTGGCCAGGAAGTTCTTCGATGGGCCGCGCCGCTCCGCTGCGCCGAATCCCTGGCTGCGGTGCTGGCTGCGGCTGATGCCCGCGATCTCGGCATACGACTTTCCCAGCACCGGGTCAAACTCACCCGTATCCACCTCGACCTTATGCGGCAGCGCCTGGGCTTCCTTCTCCTGCTCGGGAGTGAAACTGAACACGTTCCAGACGAGGCGCTTGGCCTGCCACGGCTGGACGTAACGCCGTTGCTCCGGGAAGCGATTCTTGTCCGCCGCAGCAGAGAACGCCTCCTTGCCCAGAATCGCCGAAGCCTGGTGATGCCCATGTCCATCGCGTGGTGTACCGGAAAATCTCAAAATGACGACATCCGGCCGGAACCTTCGGATCACCCACACGATATCGGAGAGCACGTTGTCGCGGCCCCACTTGGCCAGCGCTTCGTCGGCGGTCTTCGAATAACCAAAATCAATGGCGCGTGTGAAGAACTGTTCCGCGCCGTCGATGCGCCGGGCAGCCAGCAGTTCCTGTGTCCGAATAACACCCAGCAGGTCGCCTTGCTGGGGCCCGATGAGGTTCTGCCCGCCTTCGCCGCGCGTTAACGAAAGATAACCTGTTCGCAGCGACCTGCCCCGTGCACAATAAGCCAATAGGGCGGTGTTTTCGTCGTCCGGATGGGCGGCGATCATCAGAACGCTCCCTAGAACGTTCAGCTTACGGAGGGCTAGTTCGATCTCCGGAGTACCGGAGAGGTTACGCTGCGCGCGCAATGAGACGATAAGAGGGTTGTGGGCGGCAGGCAGAATGAACAGCAGGATACAACGGCGGAGAAACCTGGCCTGAAAAATGCTCATGGAAATTAATGGTAGACCATCCAGGGCGGGGGACCGGAGGAGGTGACGCTCATGAGTTCTCGGCTGACGCTGTCGCTCCGCGCCTTCTGGCGGCGATGGGTAACTTCGAAACCGGCAGTTTCTGTCGCGCCTGAGCCGTTCGCGCCACCCAAAATCGGCCTCGCGCTCGGCGGCGGATTCGCCCGCGGCATCGCCCACGTCGGCATTCTCAGAGTGCTCGAACGGGAGCAGATCCCTATTCACTGCATTACCGGCGTCAGCGCCGGCTCTATTGTGGCCGCGGCTTACGCCAGTGGCACCGAGGTGGAAGAAATCGCCAAGATCGGCTGTAGCATGCGATTCAACGACGTTGCACGCTGGACGCTCTGCCGGCTGGGTCTGGTGGGGAGCGAGCGCATGGCCGCGTTCCTCAAACGGGTGCTCAAGAAGTTCAGCTTCGAAGAGATGAAGATTCCGCTCGGAATTCTGGCCACCGACCTGGGAACTGGAGAGCCTGTTTCGTTCCACGGCACCGGCGACGTCATCCTGCCCATCCGCGCCAGTTGTTCCTTCCCTGGCTTATTTCAGCCAATCCGGCACCAGGACCGCTTGCTGGTGGATGGCGCCATGTGCATGGAGGTACCCGCGGAGCTTGCCCGCAAGATGGGTGCGACGCACGTGATTTCAGCCTGCTTGCCCATGCAAGCTCCAGCCGTTGTGCCCAGTAACATGCTGCAAGTCGTGAACCGTTGTTTTCAGATCCTGCAAAGCCGGACGGAGGAGAGCTGGCGCCGCCATTCCGATGTGATCGTCTCGCCCGATGTGACGAGCGTCGCATGGGACGGCTTCAAAACTGGGGCGGAGATGATTGAAGCCGGCGAGCGCGCGGCCGAGGCCATTCTTCCACAAGTCAGAAAATGGCTGGAACCGGCATATATCGAAGCGGTCCCTCACTCCCTACCGGCAGAAGTAACCACTTAAGCTTAAGGCGGGGATGCTTGGCATCCACATTCAAGCCGGATTCTGGCCCGGGTTACCAGAAGCTTCCCCGGGAGTGCTTTCACGAGACCAGTCGGCCTGATAGAACCAAGGGCCCCACAGCCAAGTCCTCGTCAATTAAGGGCCAGTGGATTCCGTAACCGGACGGCGAAAGTACGGCTCGATCCCGTTCTGCCTGGGATGCGCGAGCAAGCCGTTCGGAACACCTTTCCCATGGAATCGACACGGACCCGCTTTCCATCGTCACAATGAGGGCCTCGGGCGTGGTTACGATTGCCTTTGCCAATACCGGCTCTGTCTTACTTGGCACGATATCCTCCAAAATGCTCCCGCCACGCATTAACGATCTGGTCGAAATGCTCGAAGATTATTTGGCGCACCTCGCGCCTCAAACGCGGCGTGCAGTTGTATTCAAAGTCCTCGGTGATGTCGAAACGGTCCGCATGTATCCAATACTTGCACTCGGCATCTCCCTTCACGGCATGCACGTGCATCGGCTCATTGCCCTCGTTCGAATAGAAATAGAATGGCCATCCCTGTACATAGAGAATCGTGGGCATCGATCCGCAATTCTTAATAGAAAGAGTCGTGGCGGCTGATGTTGCGGCGAGGCGCCGCCTCGCCCTCTCACCCCAGATTCAAAACCTGCATCATAGTTCCACTTTGCCCCTGAATCTTGTCCTGTAACATCATCAGCGCGTGGATGAGCTGTTCGGGACGCGGCGGGCAGCCGGGAACGTACACATCCACCGGGATCGCCTGGTTCACCGGAACCAGCGCGTAGTTGTTGAAAACGCCCGTTGATGTGGCGCACGCACCCATCGAGATCACCCACTTCGGCTCGGGCATCTGCTGGTACAGGCGGCGGATCACCGGCGCCATTTTGTTCGAAACCCGGCCGGCGATAATCATCAGGTCGGATTGCCGCGGCGAGCCGCGAAACACCTCCGCCCCGAAGCGCGCAATATCGAAGCGGGACGCGCTCATCGACATCATTTCGATGGCGCAGCAGGCGAGCCCGAATGACATGGGCCAGATTGAGTTCTTGCGCGCCCAGTTGAGAGCGTTGTCGAGCGTAGTGAGAATCACACCTTCCGACGCCGCTGATCGCTCCATGAATTCGTTGTCGATGCGCGCGAATAGTTCCACCGGACCGCTGGCTAATGGACTATCTGGCATGACTTTATTTTCGCACGGCGAAAGAGCGGTTTCGCGGGCACACGGCTGCTAGAATCGAAATAGCCGCGTGCCGATGCCCTCCCCCACATACAATGAAGCTCTAGACAAAGCCGCCGAAACCTGGGGAATCCAACCGGATTACTGGGATATTTGGGGCAAACACCATATCACTCCGCCGGAAACCAAGCGAGCCATCCTTCAGTCGCTAGGCATTGAGGCTGGTTCCAAAGAACAGCTTGACGTTGCGGCCGAAGAGCATTCGCGCCGGGAGTGGTCGCGCCTGGTCCCGCCCAGCCTGGTGATCAGCGAGAGCCAGCGCCCCAGGGTGTTCGCCGCCAATCTGCCGGCGGAATTCGCCGCGCTCGAAGCCCGCGTGACCCTAAAGGTGGAGAGCGGCGCAACGGAGATCCATCAGGTGGCGCTTGGCGAGATCCCGGTAGCCGGCATCGCGGAGTTCAATGGCGCGCGGTATGTGCGCAAGCGAATTCCTCTGCCGGATTATCTCCCACTCGGATATCACGACGTCGAAATCCTGGTGGGTGGCAGCGGCGCCTCGATGCGCCTCATCATCGCTCCCGATCGTGCCTATCTGCCCGAAGGTCTGCGGTCCGCCGGCATCGCCATCGCCCTCTACGGCGTCCGCTCCCAGCGCAACTGGGGCTGCGGCGATTTTCGCGATCTGCAAGGCGTGCTCGATTGGGTGGCGGACGAAGTGGACGCAAGCTTCGTGGCCCTGAATCCGCTGCACGCCATCCACAACCGCCGCCCCTATAACATCAGCCCGTATCTGCCCACCTCGATTTTTTATCAGAACTGGCTTTATCTTGATGTGGAAAGCATTCCGGAATTTGCCGCCTGCGCGCACGCGCAGCGTCTTTGGGCGCAGCCGGAAATCCAGCAGGAAATCGCAGCGCTGCGTGCCTCGGACTTTGTGGAGTACGAACGCGTCCACGCGCTCAAGATGCGGTTCTTGAAGCCGCTGTTCGCCACGTTCCTTAGGGAATACCGCTCCGGGTCGGCGCGCGCGAAGCAATTCCAGGAGTACATCGAGCGCGAAGGAGATCTGCTACGGCGTTTTGCCACCTACTGCGCGCTCGACCAGTGGATACATCGCCGCCATCCCGAGATCTGGCTGTGGACCGACTGGCCGGAGCCCTTTCGCAGCCCGGATTCACCCGAAACCGAAGCGTTTGCAAAAAAACACTGGCGATTAGTCCTGTTCTACCAATACCTGGAGTGGCAGATCGATCAGCAACTCGAGGCCGCCCAGCAGCATGCTCGCGACAAGGGCCTCTCCATCGGTCTCTATCATGATCTCGCCTTGGCCACCGACCGTTTCGGGTCCGACCTGTGGGCGCACCGGTCCTTCTTTGCCGCTGGATGCCGCGTCGGCTCGCCGCCGGACGATTTCTCTCCGCAGGGCCAGGACTGGGCCTTTCCTCCGCCCAATGCCGTACAGCACCGCGAGTCCGGCTACCGCCTTTTCATCGAATCGATTCGCAAGAACTGCCGCCACGGTGGAGCGCTCCGCATCGATCACGTGATGCGGTTTTTCCGTCTGTACTGGATTCCCGACGGTGTGGACGCCGCCCACGGCGCCTACGTCCGCGACCATTGGGACGACCTCATTCGCATCGTCGCGCTCGAGAGCGTGCGCCATCGCGTCGTCGTGATCGGCGAAGATCTGGGTACCGTCGAGCCCGAGGTTCGCGAAACGCTGGCGCGCTTTGGCATCCTCAGTTACCGGCTTCTGTATTTTGAAAAAGATGGGAACGGCCGTTTTCGCCGGAATGTGGATTACCCGCGGCAGACGCTCGTGTCCTCCACTACACACGATTTGCCGACGCTAGCCGGATTCTGGGTGCATGAGGATATCGAGCAGCGCCGCCGCGCCGGTGTTCTGGATGAAGCCGGTTATCGTGCCCAGCTAGCCGCTCGCGCGGCCGAGAAGCAGAAGATGCTCGATGCGCTGCTGGCCGCAGGACTTCTGCCGCCCGGGTTTCCGCGCTCAGCGAGCGACGTCCCCGAGCTTACCGGAGAATTGCATAACGCGGTGATTGGTTTTCTTGCTTCCACGCCCGCCATGCTGCTCCTGGTCAACCAGGAAGATCTGACAAAAGAGATTGCCCAGCAGAACCTCCCCGGCACCACGTGGCAGTATCCCAACTGGAGCCGCAAGATGCATTTCCGCATCGATGAACTGTATTCCGCCAAACAGGCCACCGACTTTGTCCAGATGTTTCGCCACTGGATCGAGCGCACCGGTCGCGCTAACCGTTAATCGCCGCTACTTTTGCAATTCTTTGATGACCTCGGGATCATCCATGCGCGGCGAGGGCTTGGGGTCGAGCGGCTCCCGCGCGCTGGCCGGATCGAATACTCGCTTATCCACTGGCAGTGCGTGGTACGGAGCGAAATCCGGCAATGCGAAGTAGCAGTCCGCCAGATCCGACGCGGTGGCATCGTAGAGGTTTAACGGTGGAATTCCCAAGGTTCGGAAAATGGTCTTCAGCAGGCCGGGAAAGCTGGCATGGACGTGCGAAACATAGTTCCGCTTGATGTACGGCCCCGCAGCCATCAATACCGTGCGGTGCGAGTCGATATGATCCCGGCCGCCCTGCGCGTCATCCTCGGTGATGAAAACCGCCATTTCCTTCCACCACGGCGAGTTTGACAAAAACTCGATAATCCTTCCCAGCGCATAATCGTTGTCCGCCACGTAGGAAGCATGGTATGGGTAGCCGTCCTCCGGCCGGGGTTTGGCCATGTGGTCGTTGGGCAGATGAATGTAAATGAAGCGGGGGAACGGCTCGCCTCGGTTGATGTACTTCTCCTGAATTTCGTGGATGAATTGATCGGCGCGAAACTGGTCGGGGATGTTCGTATTGAAGCCCGGGTACTCGCGCGAAGTGTTGCGGTAGAGCGGCTCAGGCATCGGCACGTTAGTCAGGAAGCGCGCACCTGTCGGCTTCTCACCCGGTTCTTCCTCGTTGCCGGCAAGCTCGAATCCTTCGCCAAAGTTGCGAAACGTAACGCCGTTCCGCTCCAGCTGGTGCCACAGCGTTCCGCCCTCCGGCTGCTCTTCCGGATGCACCGACGAATTACTCTCCGCGAACAACAATCGCCCCGGCGCGGTGGTCGGGAACCGGTAGTCCTTCCCGCCCGTGTAAGCTGCCATGAGCGAGCTTTCGGTCCAGATGTCGGGATACGCATCGACCAGCCAGTGGTGCCCGTCGACGCTGACCTCCGAGTCCGCGTAGAAGTTGTCGCTGAATGCCCAGCGCTTGGCGATTTCGTGATGATTCGGCGTCACAGCAACGTCCTTCACACTGAAGCGTTCTTTGCCTCCGTAGGCGAAACCGTGCATCCCAAACCGCGCCAGCGCCGGGACACCGGCCACCGGGCCTTCCCCCGCGAGCGCCATGTCCCCAAAGACTTCATCGAACGTGCGATTCTCTTTGACGATCAGCACGACGTGGCGGATCTCCGGCGGCACCGGCAGAGCGGGCGCCAGCCGAGGCCGAAAACCATTCGCGTCCATCACCGTCGCCGTGCTCTTGGCCAGTTCCGCCGCATCGGGCAAAGGAAATGCTGAGATCGAGCCGCGGCGCATCACATTGACAAAGTTATCCGCCTCACTCAAGTTGAGGTAAACATTGGGCCCCGTGCCGTGTCCCTTGGCGTTGGTTACGTAGACGGTGTCTTCATCGATCAAGACTCGCGTCGGGAACCATGCCACCGGAATGTGGCCCAAAACGCACAAGTCATGCGTATCAATAACCCCTACCGCGTTGATGCCCGCCTCCGCCACCAACAGCCATCCATGCTCGGTATCCAACGCCATCCCCACCGGCATGACTCCCCGAAAAGTCTCCAGGCCGGGAATTCGAATGGCTGCCTCACCCACGATGCTCTGCGTTTTCGGATCGACAACGGTCACCGCGTCGTCGTGGACGTTGGAAACAAACACCCGGTCGCTGGTGGCCAGCACGGAGCATGGGCTGCTGCCGCCCTCGACGCTTCCACCAAATGGTTTTCCCGTACGGATGACATTCTCCACCCGAGGCGCGACTGGATCCTCCAAGTTCACAATGTAAAGCGAGTTCGATTCGCGCACATTCGGATCGCCCAGCCCTGGCACGTCCACCGGACCGTGTGCCGTATCACGCCGTGGGCCATTCACGGCGTCGGGCGATGGGAAGGCGAACGCCGGAAACGGCAGCCCTGTCGCCTGCGGATTTTTCCGGTCCGCGCCCGGTATCGGACTGTACTGAAACACACCGATGTTGGTGATATACGCCGTTCGCTTGTCAGGTGAGAGCGCGATGGCAAATGGCAAACGGCCTACCGGCAGGGAGGCCACAATCTGCCCCTTCCGTGTCTCGATGGTCACCAGGCGAAAATTCGCCTGATCAAGCACATACAGCAATCCCCGGCCCGCATCGAATGCCAGATCGCCGGTGTAACTGTCCGAGAATCCCTTCTGGTTCAGATCGAAGAGCTTACGGCTGTTACCGTACGAAAGATCGATCAGCCGTACCCGCCCCGAATTCCCCTCCGAAACGTAGGCTGCGTGATTCCCCGAAAAAGCCACTCCCATGAACACGCTGCGCCATTGCTCCTTTTCTTCGCGGCCATCTTTTCCATTGGGCCGCGGAATCGCGGCCACGAAGTGCTGAGTGGTCGTTGCTCCTTTCTTATCGCGCTCGATGACGGTGATGGAAAAACGCTCCGGGCCGCTGTTCACCGAGACCAGAGTCTTGTGATCCGGGCTGATCGCTAGCCCGAACGGCCCGGGTCCCGTGACAAATTGTTTGCCGGTTGGTGCGATGATGCGGCCACCGGGAAGAATGCTCGGCAATCCGCGCCGGGAGATCGCCGGTCTCGTTCCGGCGGGCGCACCATATTCGGCGGCCAACGTGCAAAAGGCACACGCAAGGAGGAGCCAACACAGGGTTATCCACTTCATTTCGGGTCTTAGTCAGCTTACAGCACGTGTCGAATCGTCGTCGTCGCTATGTAAAAACGGACAGGCTTAGACTGGATTTGTGATCTCGCGAACAAAACTCAACGCAAGCGCCGATGTACCAGTAACTTGCTAATTCGCCCCGTATGTTGCACTTACTGTGTTTAAAACACAGTCATTGCATTTCAATGAGAGAAAGCGTAACATTTGGCACAATACATGCAATCGGGCAGAGGGTCAATTGCCCGGTTAGGCCCACGTTTCCATTGTCGGTTGCGTCTAACATATTCGGGCGCACAGCCAGAGGCCGTCCATTTTTGAAGGCGGCGCTAGAATGGAGAGAGCTATGGTAACCAGCCCTACCACATTAGCTGTACCGCAAAAGCCTTTGGAAGATCCGCTGGCGCACCTCCCTTGCTCCAGTATCTTGGAGTACCGGAAAGGCCAAGTCATCTATAGCCCGGACCAACCGTCCAGCAATCTCTATCTCGTTATCGACGGCAAAGTTAAGGTCTGCCGGATGGCGGAGGATGGACGCCAGGTCGTCGTGGATATCTACCAGACGGACGAGTTCTTCGGAGAAGCGGCGTTTTTGAGCTCGGCCGCGCGCGAGGAACAGGCCATCGCGTTGGACAACACCAAGGCCATGACCTGGAGCACCGCGGAAATTGAAGATCTGGTCATGCGCCGTCCGCGCCTGGCGATCGCCCTGCTGCAAATTCTGGTTCAGCGTTCGATTGAGTTTGGGCACCGCATCGAGAGCTTCTCGGTGGATAATATCGCCCGCCGTCTGGCCCGCACCCTGATCCGGTTCTCGCAGCGGCTCGGTCAGAACGCCGACGACGGGTCCGTGGAGATGATGCCGTTCACGCACGAACTGTTGTCGCAATACGTGGGCACCTCGCGTGAGATCGTCACGCATTACATGAACCAGTTCCGGCGCGAGGGTTATCTGCGTTATTCGCGCAAGGGCATTTTGCTCTATCGAGATGCGCTCAAGGAATGGCTCCGGCAGCCAGGCTCCTGACGCCGCGCGGCCCGTTCCAGTCCATCTATACTTTAAAGCGTGGATCAGGAACTCATTGGGAAAACTGCGCTCGTCACGGGCGCTTCACGCGGCATCGGCGCAGCGACTGCGATCGCTTTTGCCAACCACGGCGCCAGGCGCTTGGTTCTGCACTACAACTCCTATCAAGCCGGCATCGATGCTGTCGTCGCTTCCGTCAAAAGCGCGGGAGCCGAAGCCGCCGCCATCCAGGCGGACCTGGGAACCAGCGCAGGCATTGAGTCTTTTCTCCATAGCCTGCAATCGACCCGTGCCGGGATCGACATTCTGGTCAACAATGCGGGGTCGCTGGTCAAACGCGCGAAGCTCACCGAATTCACTCCCGAACTGTTTGATCGTGTCATGACGCTCAACGTCAAGAGCGCCTGGTTCATCGCTCAGGCCGTCGCTCCGCACATGATTGCGCAGAAGAGCGGCTTCATCGTGAACGTCAGCTCCATCGCGGCGCGCACCGGCGGTGGCCTCGGTGCCACGGTCTACGCTGCGGCCAAAGCAGCGGTTTCCGCCATGACCAAGGGCATGATGAAGGAACTGGCCCCGCACGGAATTCGCGTCAACGCGGTTTCGCCGGGAACCGTGGACAACAATTTCCACGCCCAGTTCTCCACGCGCCAGATTCTGGACTCCGTCCTTGCGGTGACGCCCGCAGGAACCCTGGGCACGAACGAGGAAATTGCCGACACCATCGTCTTCCTGTGTTCGCCGGCAGCGCGCTACATCCACGGCCAGACCATCGAGATCAACGGCGGAACGTTTACGGTGTAGTGAAATACAGCCGGGTGGTGGGCGTGGTTCCCGCGGCATTCACCATCTGGATCTCGACCGAATCCACCTGCGAGGGCATGCCCGCGGTCACCGGAAAGAATGCATCCAGAGCGAAAACACCGCCCTCATCGGAAGAAGCGAAGAACTGCTGGAAATCCGCCGCCGTGTCGAGTTTCGGTTGCGCGAAGGCTGACGCCCCGCACAGAAAGACGATGAGAATGGCTCGGTTCATTAGGATTAGGGCTTTCCGATCGTGATGGTGGGTGAGCCGATAGTGACCGCGGACGATAACCCCGCTGCCACTCCCGACGCAGTACTGGAAGCTCCCTGCGCGCCTCGCGCACCCAGGCTCGAGGCTGCGAATGCGGCGCCCGCGCCTCCCGCGACGGCAAGTCCGATCCAAATCCATTTCTTGTGCGACTTGCCCCCACCGCCGATTTCCGTGACCGAATTCGAACTTTTCTGCGTCACGATGATCGTCGGCACGGTTCCTGGCAGCGGCGCAGATGCTTTAACGTCGGTCGCCACTGGCTGCGTTTGGGCCGTTGCCGCGATGGGAGCTTTGCTGGTTGTTCCAGGCATGATGACCGTTGGCGATGCCGGCGCAACTTGCTTGGGCGCCGCCGGTGCCGGTGCAGTTTCCGCTTTCGCCGCAGGTGACGCCGCTTTCGGTCTGCACTCTCCACCTGCTCGCCCGCGCCTCCAATAGTCAATTTCGCGATTGTTCCCGCGCGCGCCTGTTCCTTAGCAGCCGTGATGCGAACGTTGAACGATCCCGCCACGCGATTGAGCTGCAACCCATGCACCGTGGCGCGCCCGTTGCCATCCGTCGTCGCCAGGTCGGTCCGTAATCCATTGGTGAACAGGCCGCTCGGGCCCTCCTCGGGCACCTGGAAACTCACCTTCGCTCCGGCCACCGGCTTGCCGGTCGCGTCCGTCACTTCCACGGTTAGCGGTTTCCCCACATGCGATCCCGGCTCGTGACTCCCGCCGTCTCCCGCCACGATTTTTATATGCAGCGCCGCATCCTGCGCCACCGCGAAACACGCAAGCAGCAGAACCGCCGTCCACACACACGCCCAGCGAATTGCTTTGAAAGGTTTGGTCACCTGCTATTCCTGTCTTTAAAGACACAGTGAACCGGCGCCGGAAAATTTCTCCCCCGATTCCAAGGAGCGTCGGATGAAGCCGATCGTCCTTACAATGTCGTCGCCTGGGCTTTCTTCCAGCACACGACCTCTTGGGATTCATCGTTCAACTCATAACGATACCGGGCGACGGCGCCGACACAGGCGAGGTGCCACTCCAACCGAAAAAATTGATCGCTGAACGTTGTGGTCTTCCGTCAGGCGCTCCCCTACTCCTGCCGCAACGCCTGCATCGGATCGATCCTCGCGGCGCGCCGGGCCGGAAGATAGCAGGCAACTAGAGAAACCGTACTCAGCAACGTGAAGACTCCCAGATATGTCGGCGCGTCCGTCGCCGTGATCCCGTACAACAAACTCCCGAGGGCTTTCGCGCCAGCCACGTTGAGACCGAATCCGGCAGCTAGGCCGATTGCGCTGAGCACCAGCCCTTCTTTCAAAACCGCTTTTATAATTTGCCCGGATGACGCGCCGAGGGCGATGCGAATGCCGAAATCCCTGGTTCTGCGCGACATATGGAACGCGATCACCGCGTATAGCCCAATTCCCGCCAGCACCAGGGCGCCGATAGCAAAGACGGAAAGCAGCGTGGCGATCATGAGCACCGGCCCGGTCTGATTGCGCACCTCTACTTCCATTCCTCGCAACTCGAACACAGGCACGCGAGCATCGGTCTCCCGAATGGCTGCTCGAATTGCCGGCGCAATCCGGTCGAGACTGCCCGCGTAGCGCACGTGCAACGGCGTCTCTCCGGGGTTGGCGGGACTTTGCCGTTCCGCTACGAAGACGACATTCCGGCGCTCGCCCTCTTGGAGATCTGTGTAAGCGCCGTTCGGCACCACGCCAACGACTTCTGCCAGGTCCTTTCCACCGTCGAACGTAAAAGTCTGGCCTATCGCCGATAGTCCCGGCCATAACGCGCGTGCCAGATTCTGATTCACCACAGCGACCCGCTTCGTCCCCACGCGATCCGTCTCCGAGATCCCGCGCCCCTCCAACGGCACGACGCCCAGCGCCTTCAGAAAGTCCGGCCCCACGGAATTCGCGTCCGCTGGAATTGGCTCCAACACTGCGCCACCCTTCACCGGACCCAACGGGATGCCGCCCCGCAGCGGCACTCTTCGCGCATAGGAAACGGCGAGAACGCCGGGAACAGCACGCAGCCGTTCGCGCAGCCGTTCGAGCAGCGCAACATGCTGCTCTGGATCCGTCGCGCTTCCCGCCGTTCCCACGATAACCAGCGCCAGGTGGTCCGTCTCGTAGTGGAATTCGAGATTGTTGATTAGATATTGCGAGCGGTACGCCAGCCCCGCTCCGGTGATCAGCACCACACATAAAGCAAGCTGCGCGACCACAAGAGCGCTGGAGAGCCGGGAGCGTCCCCGCAACACGCCTTGCTCCCCGGCCTTCAACCACGGCAGCGGATCCTGGCGCCACGCCCGGATCGCCGGCGTGATCGTGAACGCCAGCGTCGCAAACACTGCCAGCGTCAATGCATAGCCGGCTACCCGCCAGTCCGGCGTGAAGTCGAGATCGAGCGCCCGGCCGGCGTCTTGCGCCGCCAGGTGCAAGAGCCCTTGCGACGCCCAGCGCGTAAACACCCAGGCTGCCACCAGTGCAACCAGCGAAAGCGTCAGACCTTCGGCCATCAGCATGCGAAGAATTCGGCTGCGCGGCGCGCCCAGCGATTCGCGCACCGCGATCTCGCGCTGCCGGAACACGGCGCGTGAAAGCATCAGATTCGCCACATTGGCGCACACAACCAGCAAGGCCAGTAGCGCTACAACCGGCATGATGTTCATGAATAGCCGGATCCTTTGTATTCCCGGGCCCATCGCCGAATAGGGCTCGAGCAGCACCGACATGCCCTTGTTGGCTTCCGGATAGGCCGCCTCCAATCGTTTCGAAATCGTGTCGAATTCCGCTCGCGCCTGGGAAAGGGAAACTCCGGGTGCTAGACGTGCAATGAGCTCAACGCCGATAGAGTCCCGGAAGAGCGCGCGTCCATGGAGCGCCGGCTCCATGCGATGAATACGTGCATAGCTCAATAGCGGCACCCAAACATCGTTGCGCTCACCCACCTGCGGGCCGTGAAACCGCTCCGGAGCCACCCCAACAATCGTCGCCGGATGGCCGTTCAGAGTAATCTTGCGTCCCACAATGTCATCGGCTCCCTGGAACGCCTCCTGCCAAAAGCTATGGCTGATCACCGCCACTAAACCGGATGCGTCGAGCCGGCCCTCCGCCTCCGTGAACGGCCGGCCTTTCACGAGACGAATGCCGAGCGTCTCAAAGTAGTTGGTCGTCACCAGCGTGCCTAACACCCCATAGCTGGCCTTATCCAGTGTCACCGTGAACCGGTCCCATCCGCGCGCCAGCATAGGTCGCAGCGTTTTGGTTTGGGCCACGTAATCCACGTAG
>Ga0326727_10012091_pt1 | contig 19780 bp, 12 predicted proteins | sample MB2enrmetagenome_FD_207643 | JGI IMG/M metagenome (GOLD analysis project Ga0326727, IMG submission 207643) | Lab enriched peat soil microbial communities from McLean, Ithaca, NY, United States - MB29MY | ecosystem: Environmental > Terrestrial > Soil > Wetlands > Peat | place: USA: New York...
TTCAAAACAACCAACTCGTGGAAATGTCTCTATTTGACGATGGCAATACGCGGATAGCAGCCGAGGGGACCGGTGACAGCGTCGCCAGGTGCTAAGCGTCGACGAGAGCACATTGACCGTCAGTTTCATTTGGATGCCGATTTGGGAGCAACATCATCGCAAAGTATTGAAGTGAACACGTCAGGGGTTCCCACGTTCAACGAGAGTCTGAGCACGCCGGCTTACCGTTCCTTCCGGATGACGGACTTCTATAACGTTCCGCAGACTTAGAGCTTCTTTTCCCCAATGCCGATGATGGAGGTTGGAGGCCAAGGCAACTTGCGGTCCACCTTCCGCATCAGCCACACCAGGCGGTCGAAGATCTTCATCTGCCCAGCGCCGACGGCGCGCCGCTTGAAGACGCGGCCGCTCATATACCAGGCCGGACGAGAGACGCGGTTGAATTCCAGGATCTCCTTGACGCGGAACCCGCTTTGCTCCATCTTTTGCTGAAGTTCCTGATGAGAATAGCGGCGGTAATGTCCCAGTGCCGTATCGAGCGTCCCATACACTTTCATGTCATGCGGTACCAGGACGATCGCGTGCCCGCCCGGCTTGAGGGATGAGTGGATGTTTCTAAGGCCCAGCATGTCGTCCTCGATATGTTCCAGCACATTCAGGCACACCACGGAATCCATCTCTCCGTTCAGCGGCTCGAAAGTCTCGGGCGCCATCAAATCGCAATAGCGAATTTCCACGTTGGGCGTTTCGCCAAATTTCTCCTGTAGCTTGGCCAAATGCTCGGAAGCGATGTCGGCGGTAATCCACCGCTGATTGCCATTGAGCAACGCGGTAGTAAGATTCCCGATGCCCGCTCCGATCTCGAGGACTTGGCTCCCGACATACGGCCGGATGGTGTCCGCCATCCAGCCGTTAAATTTTGGGGCATTTGACAGCGCCTCCAAGGTCTCCGGTCCGGAATCGATATGTATGTCTTTCGTGAAAGCGAACCGAATAATGACCCATAGCGCCACAAACGCATCCTTTAAGCCGATCTTCTTACCGTCCTCATAGGTGCGCCCGTGATAACTGATGGCCGTTTCATAAACACGCGCCTTTCGCTTGGCGATCTTGATGGTCAACTCGGGTTCGATCCCGAAACGGTCGTTGCGCAGTGGGATGGTCTTTAAGAGGTCCGTGCGAAAGGCCTTGTAACAGGTCTCCATGTCCGTAAGGTTCAGGTTCGAAGCAATATTGCAAAGCAAAGTCAGCGCCTGATTCGCGACCGTATGCCAGAAGTACAGCACGCGCCTGACGCCGATGGACGCGAAGCGGGAGCCGAAAACCGCGTCGGCGTCCCCATCCAGCATCGGCTGTAACAGACTCGCTATCTCGCGAGGATTATATTCGAGGTCGGCGTCCTGAAATACACAGAATTCGCCTCGCGCCCCCGCTAGTGCCGTGCGGATCGCGGCGCCTTTACCCTGGTTGACCTCATGATGCAGTACGCGGATCAACCCCTCGTAATGCTGCTCATAAGAACGAGCGATCTCGAGCGACCGGTCCGTCGAGCAATCGTCAACCACCACGATTTCTCGCGAAATGCCTTCTTGTAGAGGTGCGTCAATTACCCGGTCAAGCAGCGTCCCGATAAACCGTTCCTCGTTATAAAGGGGAATGAGGATAGAGACGAGATTCTTAGTCAACATTCTTACTCAAGATCGAGCCACCGATATTTTCGCATAAGTGGCTCTCGAGACGCGGCTTGCCCGTCGGGTTCAATTGCAGACTCGCGTGTTAAACTCCATGGGAATACGAAAAACCCCACCTTTGATGTCTTTGCTATCCAATCTCAGAGAGATGGAGTATCACCGCGAGGCATACTGGCTTCGCTATCCAGCCACCTCTCCATCGAAGTTAAAGTGGCGCGCCGTTGCGGTTCGGCACTGCTTTCATGTCTTACCCGGCGAAACGCTATTGGAACTGGGCGCCGGTAGTGGTCTCTGGACCGAACAACTCTCCCAAGTGCTGCGCGGCGAAAACCGTATCACCGCCGCAGTTTTCAATGATGATCTGGCGGGTTCTCTGGAATCCAGGCATTTGCCCAACGTACGAGTCGTGAGGGTGGCGGGAGACCTGGTCCAGGCATTTGAGCCGGAGAGCTTTGATTATATCGTTGGAACGGCAATCCTCTGCCATAACGAATATGCGCAGAATCTTCGTGCGCTTTGGTCGCTTCTGAAACCAGGAGGGCAGATTTTATTCTTTGAGGCCAACCACTGGAATCCGCAGGTTTTCATCAAGAATGCGGTACCTCTTATCGGACGTTGGGCGGGACACGCCAGGTGTCAGGCTCCGATGCGGAAGTATAAGCTGATGAAAAGCGCGTCACACCAGGGCTACACGAATATCGAGGTCATCCCGTTCGACATCGTGCACCCTCGCATTCCACGCCGGCTTATTCAAGCACTGCAAGCATTCTCCTACATCGCAGAGCATGCTCCGCTGGTTAAGGAACTCTGCGGCACTTTGTACATTTGGGCAAGAAAGCCAGGCGGATCGGAATCCCGCCCGCAGGTCGATCTGGCGGAACACGCCGCACTGTTCAATTCGACGTCGGTGGTTGTTCCGTGTCACAACGAAGAGATGAACGTGCCCCGCCTCGTGAACGCATTGCTCAGTATGTACGGGGCTTACATTCACGAAATCGTGATCGTCAATGACAACAGCCGCGATCGCACGGCTGAGGTGACGTTGGAAATGGCTCGCGTCGACCCGCGCGTGAAGCTGGTAAACCGCGCAATGCCGAATGGCGTTGGTCTCGCGTTGCGAGACGGCTATGCTGCCGCCTCGGGTCGATATATCCTCTCGATGGATTCCGATTTCCTCCATATTCTGCCCGAGTTCCGCGACCTGTTCGATGCCATCGCCCGCGGGCGCGACGGCGCAATCGGAAGCCGCTTTTCCTACGACTCGATGCTGATCAACTATCCATTCCCCAAAATCCTCGCAAACCGGGCGTTCCACACCCTCGCCAACCTGATGCTGCCGATTCGCGCCCGCGATCTCTCCAACAACCTGAAGCTATTCCGCGCGGAAATTCTGAAGGAGCTTGTGATTGAGCAACCGCATTTCGCGGCCAACGCCGAGACCGGACTGAAGCCCGTCCTGGCCGGTTACGACATTGAAGAAGTTCCTATCTCATGGATTAACCGGACCATTGATATGGGAAGTTCGACGTTCAAAGTGGCGAAGGTCGCGCCAGGGTACTTTGCGGCTCTCGTTTCGATCCTCATTCAAAGCCGCCGGTCCAAAACCCGCACGGAGTTGCGTTCCAGCCCGGTGAGGCGCGGCTGAGATGAGTTCCGTTACCGGAATCCGGCACTCGTTCGTGGGCCGGTGGGTGAGGCAAGTCCTGCACGCGGTTTACAGTTTCCAGCACCGCGACGGCCAGCCGGTACACTACCACCTGGCGAACGGCGTTGACATTCAACTCTATCCGGAGGGGGAAATCGCCGAGTTCCTCGTCCTGCAGCGCTTCTTTGAGAAAGCCGAGATGGCGTTGGCGGCTGCTTACCTGAAACCGGGTATGAACGTCATCGATGTCGGCGCAAACATCGGCGTTTATTCCATTCTTGCGCAGAAGCAGGTGGGGGAGGCAGGAAGCATCTGGGCTTTCGAGCCTTCCCTTGAGAGTTATCGGCGGCTTATTAGGAACATCGCCCTGAACAAGTGCGGTTCTGTCAAAGCGGTGCAGCTTGCCCTTAGTAACCGGCTGGATGAAACCTTCGTGCTGCAAAGCGACCCGGGTTTCGGCGACGCCTACCGCTACTTGGCCCCGGCGCAGAGCACGACTGCCGCTAGCGGGGAAACAGTGCCCGTGCTCACGCTTGACCTATATGCATCGCAGAATGGAATCACGAATGTGGATTTCATGAAGGTCGATGTTGAGGGATGCGAGTCCATGGTATTCGCCGGCGCGCGGGAGCTATTGGCGTCAAGCTCAAGACTGGTAGTGATGTTCGAGAGCGATGCAGGATGGTGCGCGCGCGCGGGATGCCGGCAGCAGGACAGTTTCGACCTGTTCAGGGCGCTCGATTTTCAGCTGTTTGCATGGCACGGCGGGAAGTGGAAGACCGACGAGTCTTCTTTGTTGGCCGCTGCGACGATCTGGGCGGCCCGGAACATTCTAGCGCTACCTACGATTTGACGAGCCAGGCCCCCTTGGCTACCCGTGAAGCAGAATCAGCCAGCTTCGCAGCGCCCGCAACACGAACGGCCACCGTCCCGGCGCCGGGACAACAAAGTAGAACCACACTGTTACGCAGATGGCTACGCCGTACGCCGCAAGCAGCAACAACCGGAAGCGGCGGTTACCTGTACGCATAGATCGCCCCGGACCATCCCTCTGCGAGGAGCCGGAAGTGTTCGCGGTGAAGATGAATCCATTCACTCAGTGTGGAATTGCCGGTGCGTCCGACAACAACATCCGTGACCCCCAACGCCCCGGCTTGGCGCCGCCACGCCTCCCAACCGCCGGAGGTGGTGGCAACATAGTGAACTTGATTGTCCCAAGCGGGGCGCCACAGCGGCCAAAGCAATGCCGTTGAGTCATCATAGGCAACGATAGCGTTTCGCGGGATGGCGGTCCGAACGTTGGCGAAGCCAGCCAGCAAAGCACCCTCTACCCGGTCCTTCTCGTGGGGTGACACGAAAAGCTGTTTCCTGATGCTCGCCGGGTTCAATGGGGACATGGCAGCGGCAAGAAACGTGTAGGCTGTCAACGAGAGTCCGACCACTCTGATTCCGTTGGCATAGAGCGGGAGCGTCTCATCAATCGCGGTCATGGTCAGAGCAATCCCCAGGCCGACACCTGGCAGGATAAAGAGCGATAACCTCGGGGAAATATTCCCGGCAAACCCCACATAGGCGGCCGAGATCATAAACAGGACGGCCGCCGCGAGCAAATTGCGATCGAGAATGGAAAGAACGAATGCCAAGACGAGCGAAGGCACACCAAGCACGAAGCAGATCGGGCCGAACCCCGCGTAAGCGGAATCTGAGTTGTATAGCCAGAGACCGAAGTGCGACTTCTCTTCCCGCCAGAGCCGCCACAACCGTACGGGAAGCGGAAGAGCGGAGTACTCGGGATTCAACATGGACATCTCCGCGGACTTCGAGATGGGGCCAGGCAGGCGGAATCCCGCAAAGCGCGCTTCAAAAGGGTAGAAAGGGCTACCGTAGGCCCTAAAATTCCTCACGTACCAACAGCCCCCAAGAAGGATAGCAATCAGACCCATCACTGCCATCGATTTCGCAAGGCCGGCGAATCCTGGTCTGCGACCCCCACTCCTTTCCGCGAGCCAAAATGCCGCGAAGGCAATTCCGCACAACAGACCGGCTGACAGTTTCGAGCTTAGTAACAAGCCCGACGAAGTGCCAACGGCCAGACGTTGCAGCCATCCACGGGACCTGGAGACAGCAAATCGAAGAGCTGTCGCGAAGAGCGCGCACGTAGGGAGATCGTTGGAGGCCGTGAGCGTCTGAAAGAGGAGGATCGGGGCGAACGCCGACGACAAGGTACCAAACAGGGCGGTCCGCGCGCTGCACCCAAGCTCTCGGCACAGACCATAGACGGCGACAAGGTATTGCGCAAGCATGCCCAGCTGCCAAAAGCCGATCAGACGGTCGTTCCCCGTTACAAAATACTGCCAGACCGAAAACAGTTCGCCCAACTTCGCGGCGCAATTGATGCCATCCTGAACGGGTGCAACCTGGAAGGTTCGAATGGCATGGTGTTGGATGAAATACGCGGCTGCGGGAACGTGAAAAACGAAATCATCGTAGCTGCCGGTCGGGTAAAAGATGTTCAGAATAGCAAACCACAGGAAAGTAATGGCGCTTACCGCGATGAGAGCCAATAACAGCACGTCGTTCGGCTTTCGCCAGCGATGTTCAATCACCTGACCGGGACGGCGCGTCATCCAAAGTAATGCGCCCGTTATCCCCGCATTCATTCCGAGCGCAAGGGACCGATACAGAACGCCTCCCAAACCCAGCACCAGGACCACGACGAAAACCTGGGTCCACATAAGGGTCAGAGCCAGCAATACAGTGAAGTCTGAATTAACGCTAGTGAGAGCGCTCCGGCCTCGCAGGTATCTCCACCATCCGTAGCACACGGCTCCGTAAGCACACAGGGATACGGCGGATTCACAAAGATACGTCAGAGGAACCATGTTCTCTACATAGTGGTTCGCCGGGAAGGAATGCAGATCATGGCGGCCACCAGAGCCACTCCCAAAGCACTCAGTCCCAAACCCGCATAAAGGCCACCGGGCACGTACTTAAACTCTACCTCCGAAATACCCTGTGGAACAGCGACGGCCTGGAAAGCGTAATTGGCGCGCTGGATGACCACCGGGGCGCCCTGCACAGTAGCGTGCCAGCCAGGGGAATAGTTTTCATCGAGCACGAGAAGCGTGGCCCGGTCCGCTCTCACCCGCATCGTAATTCGGTCGAAATCATAGTGAATAGCTTCAACCGTTCCGGGGGCGGCGCCGGAAGAAACTGTCACGCTGGGCTGTTGCTCAAGCACTGCCTCGTTGGGTTGAATATTCGCCAGAGCCTCCAGGCATTTTTCAGGGGTGGATTCCACGTCTATTGAATTTGCAAGGTAAGCGCGGTCCCACGCTGTCTTGTTTTGAAGCACTTGAAACAATCCGTCCTGGAACTTCGGCTCCAGACCGGCGGAAGCGAACGTCTGCAGTTCCTCAGGGCTGGGAGAAAAAGCGAGAACATACTTCACGTTCAGCATGTCAAGTAGTGGGCGTGCGGTAGGCAGCAAAGCCGCAGCGATGGGATAGGGCAGGTTGGGCGCGGCGAAGTACTTGCGCAGCAGTTCGGAAAATCGCGACGAGTTGAAAGTTGCTCGGGATGAAAGAACCTGAATTCCAAAGGCTTGAGAAATATCCGCCGTAAGTGCAAGATCGTGCTTGCCCTGCACGCGGAAGACGCTGGGATCGCGCTGAAGGAACTTTACGTAATCGGGGGGCTCGGCCCATACGTCGCTTCTCAAGTAGCGGCCGCGCGCCGCTAATGGTGCAAGATCGAGGCAAATCAGCGCGAGCATCAGCAGGCCCGCGGTCGCGCCCGTCAGGCTGCGCCTGCGAAGCGCCAGAATTGCAATAAACGCGGCGGCCAATAGAGCCAGCCGCGCGACTTCCAAACAGAAATGCGCCACGGAGTTGAGCAGCGTCGGCCCTTGCAGCAAAGTGTTTAATGGCTCGGTTTGCGCAAAACGGAGGATCGCCATAAATACGCCGGCGCAAGCCATAATGCCGAGGCTGAGCGTGCGCGAACCGCGCTGGCGGACCAGTTTCTCAACCCCCAATCCTGCGAGACCCGCGATGGAGAAATTTAGAGCACCACAGAAATAAGGGATGAAGTGGAGGTGGCTGAATACCGGTAGATAAGCGATCCATTGCGCCGGCGGCATTCCCACCAATTTAGCCAGCAAGAATATCGTGGCGGCGAGAAAGAAATAGTAGAGTTTCCTGAGCTCCGGATGGTTCTTCGTGTAGCTCCTTGGATAACCGAGGAAACACAATAAGACGGGGATGAGCCCGACGTAAAAGAAAAATGCATCAGTGGGCGGTTGAAACAACTGTGTTTTCGATGGGAAAAAAGTCTGATTGACATCGAACGAAACAGAGGGCGACACCAAGGTCAGAAGTAGGTCGAACGAGTAGTGCTGTAACCCTAGACCCGCATACCACTTTGAGAAAGTCTGGTCGTGGTTCGACGCCAACTGGACCGGAAGCAAAAGGAAACCAATCAATAGAACCGATCCGGCAATGGCCACAACCGGTTGCATCCATCTGCTCCATTGGATCTTGCGGAGGCCCGTCTGGAACGTCTGCCACAGGAACTCCACGGCCAGGAAGATGGCCACAAGAAGGTAGCCGGAGACCACAATTGGGAGAAAAGAGGAAAGCGCGGCGGTAGCCAGGATCAGCGCACCCACGCCGGCAACGCGCCAGCTAGACTTGCGGAGTACCCAATCAACTGCCCACACCATGATCGGCAGCGCCGCGGTCGACTGACCCTCGTTGGAATTTACATTTTGGGTCAGCGAACCGCCCAGCATAAACATGGCCCCGGCGGCCACCGCGGCGATGGGATGACAGCCGTACCTTCGAAGCAAAAGGTAACAGAACAAACCAGCGGCGAAGATTTCGAGGAGATAGTAAGTGTCTTCAAGCGCCGGCTTGTCCCCGGCTAGCAACAGGAGGACATAGGGAGGATAATACTGCCCCTGGATAACGGAAACATGCGTGTCGACACCGCCTCCGACATCGGGATCCCACAGCGGAACTCTGCCGCGACGAAACTCCTTCGAGAATAATTTGCCGGCCGGTTCCCAAGCCCACCAGGCGTCCCCGAGATCGTGCCAGTTGACCCAGGAGAAAGTCGGTTGCGGGCTGCCGGGATGTAAGTGCGTGAACCGATAGTCAAATGGATGATAGTTGGCGCTCGCCACCAGAGACTGGCCCAGGAAGACAACGTTATAGTTCGCTGCAACGACAAGGAAAAGCAGCAGGATTGGCCCGGTGAAACGATTCCGGAAAGCGGTCTGGAACCTTGAAAGTTGCTGCTTCAAGTGGGCGAAACTTAGGGTATCACACGAATCGGATACTTAGTGGCCGGCGGCGGTAGCGGCAAGGTCTCGCACGAGCTTCATGTAGTAGTTCTCGGGCACTCCAGCTGCGCGTTTACGCTGCTGCTGGGTTAACGCTGAAGAGGCCCCGGATTTCTGGTAAGTCGCTTGCTAGATCGATGTGTGGCATGAGTTAGCTCTTGACAGGTAATCCTTCTTGAAGTTGAATGTGCGGCGTAAGTCTCACACCTCGGAAAGTTCCATGGCCGCGAGTGACTCCTGAACGCTTGGACTGCGTCCGGCTTGGACATCACCACGCCGGATCTGATGAAACCTCGAAAGGACCGCATTTGCGCCGGCCAGTGCTTGGATGCGTGCGGCGTACATTTCGAGTTTCGGCCCTGGGATCGCAAAGATGGCGACATCGTCCGCGAGCAGATCCAGGTAGGCGCGCGCTCCACAGCATCCCAGGCTCATGGCCGCCCGGCCCGTATTCATCACTTGAGGCACCACGGCGCATGCCGGCCTTCCCATTGCCGGCGGACTTTGGCTTTCCACCTGCTGCGTCGCCTCCGAAAGAAGCAAAGCTTGATTGGCCTTTACAAACAGGATGACGACGTCGGGCGGAAGCGGTGTTGCTGCAAGCGGGAAATAGGTGACAAATTGGGAGCGGGATTGAAGAATTGGTATGAGTGTCAGGTCTTGTTCCCTTACATAGCCAAGCTGCTCGAATACCCGCAGCGCGTCCGACAGATCCGCTTGCTGGGTCGCGGATGGCTCCAGATTATGAGTGTGGACCCCGATAGCACAGAGACTGTGATCGGCGGAGGATGTCGCGAACCCTTGCGTTGCGGCATCCTCCCAAAAGCGGCAACCCGCCGGAACACGGCCCTTGAAGCGTTCCACGCCATCGGGAACGGCATCCGTGAAGCACAGTGCAATGGGCGGCTGGCCGAGCGCCAGGCTATCTGCAAGCGTCTTCGCCAGGAGTGCGTAATTGTCGTTCATTCCCATGTGCAAAGCCTTCTAGAAAATCAGCTTGAGTGCTAACTGGAGCAAGCGCGGGGGCCCGGACTGCAAGATCTGGCCGAATGCGGGAGATTCCAGATCGTTCTCCGGCAACCCAAGGTTTGCATGATTGAGTAGGTTGAAGCACTCCGCCCGGAACTGAACGCGCTTGGTTTCGTCGATGTTGAAGTTCTTGAATAGTGACAGGTCCACGTCTTCAATGCCTGGTCCGCGCACAACGTTCCGTCCCTCATTCCCAAACTGACCTGCCTGCGTCGCGGGATTCAATTGTTGGAAAGGCTGCCGGCTCACCCATTGACTGGGAGTGTGTGGCCCGTCGTTCGGATCGGAGATGAGATTCGGCCGGCTCGAGTAGAACCCCGATATCTCCGGAGCGCTGCCTTCGAGGGCGACATTGGCGCTGTCATAGACAGTGAACGGCGTCCCAGTCGAGAGAGTGGCGATGGTGTTGAGCTGCCATCCATTCACGATGAAATCCACCGTGCGCGAGGGGTTGCGCCATCGCGGCAACACATAGGTGCCGCTGAACGCGAAGCGCTGCGTGGCATCGAACAAAGATGGGCCATGCTCGGCGGCGAGGTCGAATGGATTCTGCGCAAGGTCGTTCTCGCCTGCGACCAGGGTGGGAGCGGAGCCCGCCACATTCAAAGAGGAAATGTAATCGAGGCTCTTGGAGTACCAGTAAGAAGCCAGAAAGCTTAGATTGCGCGAGAACTGTCGCGAGAAGGCAACCTGTAAGGCGTGATAGGTTGAGCTGGAATCGTCCGCAATGAGCCCGACCGATCCAAAGTCGCACACGCCCGCGGCATTGCAATTTGCGTAAGGCCTTCGCTGCTCGGTATTCTCGGCCGTCGCTCCGGGTCCGTAAATCGAAGGGTTCGCTTCAATAAAACGTGGGAGGTGTGTGCCCTTGTTCCCGACATATCGCACATCCAGCACGTAGTCTTTCGCGATTACGTGCTCGATCGAAAAGTTCCATTGTTGCGAATAGGGTGGGACCATGCCGGCCTGTACGGTGAGCACGGTCGCGGGCTGCACGAATGTTCCATTTCCAAACGGAGTCGCTTGGCCGCCATATGGGTTGGCGAGGTTGAAGCCGGGTCCAGCAAGTTGGTATGCCTGAGTCCACGGAAGGGCGCTGACCGCTGCTTGCAATGGGCCTCCCACGCCATTTGTGAATCCGTCGTAGAAGATGCCGTACGAAGAACGGATGGTGGTTTTCCCGTCACCGAAGGGATCCCACGCCAACCCTACCCGGGGCATAAATTCCTTGTAATCGACCGCCGCGATTCCCGACGGCACACCGGGATCGCCTGGGAACAGTAGGCCGGGGGGTGCATTCGGCATTACCTTGGATTGCTGGCCCGGGGCAAACTCATTCAGCCGGTTGCGAATATCTGTGTAAGGTGTGTTGATCTCGTATCGCAAGCCGTAGTTCAGTGTCAAACGCGGAGTGATGCGCCATTCATCCTGGATGTAACTGCCCATCACCCACTTTCGCAATCCGCGATTGAAATCACCGCCGCCTTGAAAGAACTGAACCGATTGCCCCAGCAAATAGCTTGCAAACGCATCGCTCGCTGGAAACGGCGCGAACACAAAGAAGCCGTTAGTGGCGATTCCCAGCGTGGCGTTGATCTGCTGCCGGTCCAGGTCCGCGCCTAGTTTGAAGTTATGCCTGCCCCGCGTCATAGCGATGGAATATGAGCCTTGATAGTCGTTTTGATAGGTATCCTGAGGGCCCGTGATGGGGTTGCCGAAGCTGGCGTATCCGCTCACAATGAAGTAAGGGATTCCGGCGTTGGATGCCAGGGTAGGTTGGTATTGAAAGCCTAAACTGCTTCCGGGTGTGCTGTTCTGCGCGTCTTCATAGACGAACACATTCCGGAAGAACGCCGCGCGAACAGTCTGCACGGTTTGCGCGGAGAAGAGATGTACGTCGGAAACCGTGAATGAATTAGTAGTGATGCTGTCGGCCACGGGGAAACCAGGCACGCCCGCTCCGTTGATCGGCAGCGGGTCCAATGTGTTTTGGAAGGACACCGCATAACGCGCGAACAGCCGATCGCTGTTGGCGAAGTAATGGTCCAGACGAAAGCCGCCTTGGTTATAGTTATTGGCCTCCATCTGGGTGGATTCGAACACGGAGGAAGACAAGTTCGGCAGGGGGTAATATTTCTCCGCCGTTAGGGCGATCGGGCTGATCATCGACGCTGGAATCTGATTATTGGGAAATGGTGCGCCGGTGAAGTAATTGATCAACGGCGCCGGTTGGCCGGTACTAGGATCAACTTCACCTGAAAAATTGCCTGTCCGCTGCGCTGCGGTGGGTACAATCGCGGCTTGGGTCTCCCCTTGTGAATCACGCTGCCCTTCATAGTAGACAAAGAAGAAGTCCTTGTTCTTACGGATGGCCCCACCCAGAGTTGCACCGAACTGATTCTGACGCAGAGGTTCGGTGGTGGCGGCGAAGAAGTTCCGCGCGTCGAAATCGCTATTCCTCAGGAAGTCGTAGATGTCACCGTGCATCTGGTTACCACCGGACTTAGTCACTACCGTGGCGGTCGACCCGCTGGTTTCTCCGTACTCGGCGGGAGCATCCAGCGTCAAGATTCGAAACTCACTTACGGCGTCCACCGGTGTGCGCAGGGCGAAGCCGCCGTTCACACTGTCGACATTGGTCACGCCATCCAGCAGATAGTCATTGGATTCTGGCCGTTGTCCGTTGACGGCGAACGCCTGGCCGCTTCGCAGGATGCCGCCCGCCTCTGCCAGACCCGCCGTCATCGGCGCGACGCCGGGCTGCAACAGACCTAACTGCATCAAGTTGCGCCCATTCAACGGAAGGTCCTTCGCCTCTTGCTCCGAGACCACATTCCCGAGACTTGTGCTGGAGTCGATGGTCGCGACTTCCCCGGCCACGTTGACCTCGCTGTGACCGCTCGCAATCTCCAGATGCACAGGGTAATTCACAACCCGCCCTACGTCAAGGCGGATGGATGACGAGTAGGTCGCGAAACCCTTGGATGTGACGCTGAGGGAATATTCCCCAACGGGTAGGTTCGAAAAGTGAAAACTCCCAAGGTTAGAAGTCGTAACTGATTCTCTGAAGCCGTTTTGACTATTCTGCACCGTGACTTCAGCACCGGAAACAGAAGCTGTCGAAGGATCCAGAACCTGCCCTTCCAGTACCGCCACCGGGTCTTGAGCCTTCAATTGACAGCCTAGACACACTATTACTAACGCCGCTAACGAGGCAGGTTTTTGCATAAGTTGTGAATGAACTCCCTTAGAGTTGTTTGTTAGCTTATGTTGCAATCGCGGCCGCGTGCAATAGTCAAAAGCTAGTAGATTTTCCAGGTACTGGAAATATATTAAGTTGGTCGGGAGTACCGTGGCATAAAGATCATGGCGATAGCCGCCACCAAAGTTCCGCCCGCGAGAATCACAAGCAATCGTGCATAAGATCCCGTCATATCGAAGGCTCTACCCAGTATGATTGGACCTGTCGCCCCGGCAAGCGCGTAGAAAGTCCATGTGAAGCCATACAGAGTGGAAAACGATCGCAATCCGAAGTAGCGCGTCAACAAGTAGGGGGTGATGGCCGCTTCTCCACCCAGCCCCAGGCCAATCAGGATGGCCGCCAACGCGCCTGCCCAGAATGTCGAGGCCGATGCCAGAATATAGATTCCCGCAGCCGCGAGAGAGAGCAGGGCAAAGGCGACGCGGGGTCCGAAGAAGCGATCGAGCAGCCAACCAGCCATTAAGCGCGATCCAAAACTGGATGCGCCCAGAATGGAAGCAACCAAAGCCGCACTTTCCGCTGCCACCTTACGATCGGTGAGCAGCGCGGAAAGTTGGGTAATGGCTCCGTTGATGCTTACGGAGCTAAGGATCAGCATGGCGATCAGAATCCAGAAAGCGCGAGATCGCAAACCTTCCGCAACTGTGCAACCCGAGTAAGTCATCGGGGCGGCTCGAACGACATCCGCTTCCCTAACGAATCGAGCAGTAAGTGGAATGCCAAGGATTAATATCAAGCCCCCCAGACATGCATAAGCGGCACGCCATCCCGACAGCGTAATGATGGATTGCGCCAGGAAGGGAAGCACAACGGAGCCGACGCCCACACCAGCGATGATGCAAGAAAGCGCTATTCCGCGCCGCAGGTCAAACCAACTTGAGACAGCTCGGGAATAGCCCATCTGTGTGGTTCCATTACCTACCGCTCCTAATAACACAAAGATGGCATACAGGTGCCAGAGGTGGCTAGTCAACAACGCCAATGACGCGAAGCCTATACCAAAGACGGTCATGCAAGGCAGAATGATCCGCCGCGGTCCGGAGCGATCCAGCCACTTACCGAGAAGAGGCGAGCAGCAAGCAACCGTAATCGCGGCAAACCCAAAAGCACGGGATATGCCCTCGCGGCTCCAGCCGAATTCAGCGCTCAGGGGCTTGAGAAAAATACTGAAAGTAAAAACCAGCAATGAGCCGAAGCTCACCATGACCCCGAAGTGTGCCGCCAAAACGACGCGCCATCCGTAATATCCCAACCGGGATTCGGACTCCTGGCGCTCCGTCACGCTACTTACGGACATAGCCGTTTGCGGCCGTACGTTTTCCGCCTACCCGGTGGGCCTCATCGGAAAGCGCATGGACGCCAGACGCGTCGATCCAACGGTTGTAGAAGTTAAACAGCGCACAAACCGTAATCACGTAATAGATGGCATCATCGCCCCACCCGGCTGCATACATCGGCTTCATATCTTCCGCGGTGATGTTAGGCGAGTCAAGGTTCACTTTGCCGACAAACCGCAGCAAGGCTTTCTCGTGCTCCGGCAGAGCCGAGCTCTCCAGGTCCTTCAAAACGCTCCAAACCAATTCCTCGTTCCCCAACAGTTCCGCCGCAACTGCGGCGTGGGACTTCAGTCAAAACGGACAATGGTTCTGATTCGACGTGTAGGCGGCGACCAGCTCGCGCAACCCCGGACTGATGGGGGCCGGCCCATGCATGATTTCCTGGGTGAATCTCGCCAGATGTTGCGTGGCGCTAGGTCGATAGGCAAAAAGATGCCAGATCTGCGGGTATTCCTTACCGGCATCCCGTAACAGTTTGATGCTATCGGCGAAAGGCCCTGGCTGAGGATTGGCCTCCACGTCCGGAAGAAACATTGGTTTCATCGGTAGCGACATTAGTGAAGCGTATCGCGTGAAGCCCAGCCGGGCAATAGTCAATACACACTAACACTAAACAGGCACGATACCTTTGCCTTCCAACACCTTCACGTAGGTGTTGATGGGCAGTTGAGTCAGCTTATCAACCTGCTTACTAGGTCCTGGCCAGTGAATCTCGACCGAGTCGACCTTCGCCGCTGTACCAATGCCCAAAACCTCCCGCGGATCGTGTGAGGAAAGGTAACTCCCGCCGTTGTTCTTCAAACGGTGAAAGGTCTTGCCACCCGCTGTCCAGACAATCCTCGCGCCGATCGCGTCACGATTCGCCGTCACGCCTTCCAGTTTCAACCCCAGCCAGTTATTCCCCGCCGCGGCGCTGTTCTTTAGCAGCAATGGCCGGTCGCCGTTGATACAAACCAGCACGTCAATCGCACCATCATTATCGAAATCCCCGACTGCCAGTCCACGGGCGTTGTACAAACCTTGAAACACCGGCCCGCCCCGCTCGCTCGCATTGTGCAGTTTCCCGTCCGCTTCCTGGTGGAATAACAGGAGCGGCTCCTTCCAGCTCACCTTCAGGGAGTACTCCGCGATCATGTCGTCCGGATGTCCATTCGCCAGTATCAAGTCCACTGCACCATCGTTGTCATAGTCGAAATACTTCAGACCCCAACCGCTCAGCAGACGAGTAGCTTGCGCCACACCTTCGATGTTCGCCACATCCTGAAACGTTTCGTCCTTGTTGTTCTGGTAGACGTTGGACATTTCCTGGTCGACATTCGCCAGGAAAAGATCCTGCCATCCCCGGTTGCCCAGGTCGGCCGCATCCACTCCCATCCCCGATCGAACCTTACCGCCCTCACTGAAGGCGATATTAGCCTCCAGTCCTGCTTCTTGCCATTTCCACGTCCCGTTCGGACCCGGTCCGCGATTGATGAACAGAAACTCCTGGACCGTATCATTGGCGACGAAAAGATCCATGCGGCCATCGTTGTTTATATCCGTCGCCACCACTCCAAGCGCCTTGCCCTTGGTCTTCCCGATGACGCTGTTCTTCCCAACTTCTGTGAACGTGCCGTTGCCGTTGTTGTGATAGAGGAAGCTCGTTGTGGGAAGAAAAGGCCGCGGAATACAGTAATAGTATTTCCCCAGAGCATTGTTGCCGCACGCCAAACGGTGTTCCGGGGAATAATCCACAAAGCTGCAAATAAACAAATCCAACTTGCCGTCGTTGTCGTAGTCGAACCAAACCGCGCTGGTGGTCCAACCCGGAGTGGCGACGCCGGCCGCCTCGGTCACATCCGAGAACGTTCCGTTCCGGTTGTTCCTGTATAAGATGCACCTGCCGTAAGAGGTGACGAACAGGTCCGGCCATCCGTCATTGTCGAAATCACCCACCGCGACACCCATGCCGAACGTACCGCCGGCCACACCAGCTTTCTCGGTAACGTCCGTGAAAGTGCCGTTCCGGTTGTTTTTATACAGGGCGTTGCGGAGTGGTTTTTCCGGCTTGAAGAAATCGCTTGGGCCGGAATTGACCAGGTAGATATCCATCCACCCATCGTTGTCATAGTCCAGAAACGCGGCGCCTGGCCCCATGGTCTCCGGCAGGTGCCGCCGGCTGGACATGGCGCTGTCGTGCACAAACTGAATTCCGCTCTGAGCCGGTGGAACTTCGATAAACAAGGGGTCGGCTTTTCCGGCGGACTCCGCAGCCGGAAGCCCCCGCGTGCAGGCCGCCCCGGCCGCCAGCCAGAGCAGCTCTCTTCGGGTAAAAGTCACGTGTTCCTAATCCAGCGAGAAGGTGACCGATTCGCGCGCCGTTTCCGCGCCTTGCGTCACAAAGAACTGCACTTGATAATTCCCTGGCTCCAGTTTATCCGCCGGCGCCGTGGCCACGTATTGGATGCGCCCGTTCTCGTCCGGTGCGCCCAGTTCCGGAGAACCCCCGAAGAGCGGTACTCCATCGCGGCTGAATTGCATCGTCAGCTTCGGCTTGGTAGCGCTGCTCTTATCCGGATACACCACAAAATAAAAAGACAACGCCGCCGTCGAAGCTTTTTTCATTTGCGGACTAATGGTCGGCGTCACCAGCTTGGTCTGCATCAGAAACGGATCCTGCGCGGACGTGTTGTCGTTCTTATCCCGCACATTCCGCACAATTGACACGCTACTCATCTCGAGGCTCGGCGCGGGCGGCGGCACCAGGAAGGAAGTCTTTCGCACGCTGATTTTGTTTCCGTTCTTGTCCGAAACCGCCGTCTCAAGGGTGTAGCGTCCAGGCGGCACGTCGAAGTGTTCGTGGTACAGGAAATGGCTCTCTTTCAATGCAGCTACTTGATCCGGCGTTGCGGACAAAGGGGCTTCTCCACGGAATTTCTGCAACACTTCGCCCTTGGCGTTGCGGACCAGCGCGACGTAAGCCAGACCCCCTTCGTACGGCATATCCGGCTTGGGTTGCGTCAAAGTTAAATTGCCCAGCGGCACATCCAACACCACGCTGCATTCCGGTTCGTTATCCTTGCCGCGGAAATGCAATCCCGCGGATTCAAACGCGAAATCCTTCGGGAACGGCCTCGCAGCCATCGCATTCATCAGCGGAAGCTCAAACGGAGAAACGATTACTCCAGCCGCGCCAGGCGAGGAAGGCAGCGCGAAGTATCCCGCCCGCGACTGAATCCTCAGATTCGCCCGGGCGCTCTTTACCTCCACCTTGCGGAAAGAGCCATCGTATTTCTCAATCTCCGGGTTATAGGTCACCTGATAATACGTCTCGATATCTTCGGCCACCTTACGAAGATCATTCCGGAAATCGTTCGTGTTCGCGATCAGAAAGCCGCCCGTCGATTGAGCCAGGTCGGCCAGCGTGTTCTGCGTATTCGCCTTCCCGCTCTCGATCGCCATATCCTGCGCCTTCGCCATGGCCGGCGTCACCAAACCAGTGCCTTTGCGCAAGTTCGCGCGCGATGCGCTGGTCGCATCTTTTAACTGCGAAACTGAGTCGTCATTTAAGTTCGTCGTGCTCAGCCCGCGCGAATCGATCGCGTAGAAAGTTACGTTGAAACGGTTCGCCGTGCTGATCAGAACCTTCCACGGTTCCTCCATCCCTTGCGGAACTCCGAACCCCGGCGAAAAGAACAAAATCGATTTACGGCCTGGCAGCGTGTACTGCTGGCTCACGATATTGATCAAACCCCAGATGGCCGTTCGCCCGGTCTGCGCCAGTTCCGAACTCCGCGCGGTCAGCAGCATGTTCAGCATCATTTGCGCCATCGCCGCTCCCGCAGGGTCTCCCGTCGGGCCCTTACCGCCAGATCCGCCGGTCGCATCGGACATGGCCTGCACCTGCTCGCCGATACTCTCGTTCCCCTGCGCCGGTCCCAGCTGCGCCTTCATGTCCTCTTCAATGCGCTTGGAATCGGAGATGAACTCGGTATAAGCCCCGCTGGTGGCGTGTTCCACGGCCTTCTTCAGCAGATCGCGGTCGTTGGTGAAGGCCTGCAGCGCATGCACTCCGTCGTCCAAAGCCAGCACCGACATAAACACGTTCTCGGGAAATTCATTTTTCAGAAGATCGAGCGCCGCCGTACGCGCCAGCGTTCTCGAATTCAGATCCAGCCGGTTAAAAATCAAGGTCACCAGGCGAACCTGCGCCAGTGGGTTCACATGTTTCTTCTCTTCCGGCACTGCCGTCGTCACCGTTGTCGAGCCGGATTTTTCCTCGGGAGTGATAGCCGTCGTCCCGCCAGTCACCAACTTGAAGGATGAAATCTGCCGGCGCACGCCGTTGTCATAAACTTCCAGATCCGCGGGGTCCAGATTCGTGACGCGCTGGCCTTTCTTATCCCTCACCACCACATCCAACACCACTTCCTGCGCGCCCGCGCGAAATGTCGCGTCCGAAGCGGCCGGCGCAGGCGGCGTTTGCCCGTCACAAATCGAGAAGCTCAACAGCATGGCGGTCAAAACCGCACGACGTAGGTTCATTAGGGCTCCAACAGAACAGAGAAATTTTCTTCGGCCATCTCGGTCCCCTGCTTGACGACGAAGCGCACGGCGTAGTTGCCAGGATCGAACTGCGAGATCGGCGCATTCGCGATGTACTGCACCCGGCCTTCTGCATCCGGAGCGGCCAGCGCCGAAGCCGCCACTCGCTTCACATTGCCATCCCGGTTGAACTCGATGGTCATTTCGGGCTTCTCCGCGTTCTTCGCGTTCGGATACACCACAACATAAAAGGGTAATGAACTCGAGACTGATTTATTGATCTTGGGAACCAGCGTCGGCGTAACGGTCTTGTCCCCAATCACAAAAGGATCTTCCGGCGCTGCATCCGCCTCCTTAGGACGCCACTTGCGGATCAGCGACACGCTGCTCATGGCTAACCCATCTCCCTGCTTCGGCACATACAAGGCGTTCCGGCGGGCATTCGTCTGGCCGGTTTCTTTATCCAGAATGGCCACTTCGACAGTGTAATATCCCGGCGGAACGTCGAAATACTCCATATCGGTAAACCGCCCCTGCTTGAACGAGATCACCTGATCGCGAGTTAATTCCAGGGGCATGTCTCCCTGCAACTTCTTCACCACCGCCCCTTTGGCATCTTTAATGAGGGCAACATAAGCCAGCCCTCCCAGCAGCTTTGTCTTGTCCTTGTTCTCGCGGAGCGTGATTTCGCCCAGGGACATGTCTATGAGGAAGCCGCACGCTTCCAGCCGGCCATCGCTGCGGAAATGCATCCCACCGGATTCAAAGGGCAGGGCTTTGTTCGGAACCACGTTCGTAAGGGCCCGCAACAACGGAACCTCGTAAATGTTCAGACCCGTGGCTTTCAACATATCGGGAGGCAGCGCAAAATATCCGGCCCGGGAGTAAACCTTTAGTCCGGGGCGGTCCAGCTTGACGTTGATAGCCCGGAACTTGCCGTCATACTTC
>Ga0326727_10012092_pt1 | contig 19779 bp, 15 predicted proteins | sample MB2enrmetagenome_FD_207643 | JGI IMG/M metagenome (GOLD analysis project Ga0326727, IMG submission 207643) | Lab enriched peat soil microbial communities from McLean, Ithaca, NY, United States - MB29MY | ecosystem: Environmental > Terrestrial > Soil > Wetlands > Peat | place: USA: New York...
ACAAAAGGGGTTTCCCCCAAAATCCATTCCACAAAGGACTCCAAATGAAATTGTCTCACTACTACGCGCCCACCCTCAAGGAGGATCCGGCCGAGGCGGATGTCATCAGCCATAAGTTGCTCACCCGGGCCGGGATGATCCGCAAATTGACCTCGGGCATTTACACGTTTTTGCCGCTGGGGTTGCGTGCGCTCAACAAGGTGGCGAAGGTTGTCCGCGAGGAGATGGACCGGGCCGGGGCCTTGGAGATTTTGATGCCGGCCGTGCAGCCGGCGGATTTGTGGCGCGAGACCGGTCGATGGGATGTGTACGGCAAGGAGCTCTTGCGTTTCAAGGACCGTCACGACCGGGATTATTGCCTTGGGCCGACGCACGAGGAGGTGGTGACCGACCTGCTTCGCGGCGAGGTCAAGAGCTACCGGCAGCTGCCGCTGAACGTCTATCAGATCCAGACCAAGTTCCGCGACGAGATCAGGCCCCGCTTCGGGCTGATGCGCGGCCGCGAGTTCGTGATGAAGGACGGCTATTCCTTTGACAAGGACGATGCGGGCGCGAATGCGGCGTATCAGGCGATGCACGCGGCCTATGAGCGTATCTTCACCCGTTTGGGTCTGGAATTTCGCGCCGTGGAGGCCGATTCCGGGGCCATCGGCGGCAGTTTTTCGCATGAGTTCATGGTTTTGGCCGAGACCGGCGAGGACACCATCGCCGCCTGTCCGATGTGCAGCTACGGAGCCAACCTGGAAAAGGCCCAGGTGGTGTGCGGTCTGCATCCTGCGCGCGGAGACGCGGGCAATGTGGAAGAGGTGGCGACTCCAGGAGTGAAAACAGTCGCCGAGGTGGCGATTTTTTTGAACGTCGTCCCGGAAGCAATTCTCAAAACCATGATTTTCATCGCTGACGGGACGAGGGTCGCGGCCTTGGTGCGCGGCGACCGCGACATCAATGAAATCAAGCTCAAGAATTTTCTCGGCGCCTCCGAGTTGGCCCTGGCCACGCCCGAGGAGGTCGAGGCCGCAACCGGCGCCCCGGTCGGGTTTGCCGGGCCGGTCGGAATTCGCGTGGACAAGATTTTCGGCGACCAGGAGTTGTGCGCCGGGCTGGAATGGATTTGCGGAGCCAATAAGGCGGATACGCACCTGCGGCGCGTCAACCTCATGCGCGACGTGAAGCTGACCGGGTTCGCCGATCTGCGCAGCGTGACCGAGGGCGACCAGTGTCCCGAGTGCGGGGGGAAGCTCATCTTGCGCAAGGGCATCGAGGTCGGCCACGTGTTCAAGCTCGGGACCAAGTATTCCGAGTCCATGAAGGCGGTGTTTCTGGACGAGACCGGCGTCGAACGGCCGATGATCATGGGCTGCTATGGCATCGGGGTGTCCCGGATCGTGGCCTCGGCCATCGAGCAGAACCACGACGAGGCCGGCATTGTCTGGCCGCCGGCCATCGCGCCGTTCGAGGCCGTGGTCGTCGATCTCTCGGGCAAGGACGAGGCCGCCAAAGCCAAGGCCGCCGAGATCTACGCACAACTCAACGCCATGGGTGTCGAGACGGCGCTCGACGACCGCGACGAGCGTCCGGGCAGCAAGTTCAAGGACGCGGACCTGATGGGTTTCCCCTTGCAGCTGGTGGTCGGCGGCAAGGGCCTGGCCAGAGGCATCGTCGAGGCCAAGGACCGGCGCACGGGCGTCAAGAGCGAACTGCCGGTCGAGGGGTTTGTGGCGGCGTTCGGCGCCTGGAGGGACGAGGTTCGCAAGGGCTGGGAGCAAGGGCGAGAAGCGATCGATTAAGATGGGTGAAAAATATTGAAGGGCGACTCGTGAGTCGCCCTTCAATAACATCCTGAATTTATGTAATCTACTTGGATAGCCTTGAGCGGCGTTTTGCATATTACCCATAACATATAAAATTTTTTTGGGATGGGGGGCCGGGGGAAACCCCTTTTGTTCACAAAAGAGATTTCCCCGGTCTCCTCTTCTCCTCCGGCAGGCCATGCCCCATATTTTCGAAGTCCGCGATCTTGCCAGGGCGCTCAAAAACGTTCTTGAGGGGCAATTTCCCTTCGTGTTCGTGCGCGGCCAGGTGTCGAACCTGTCCAAGCCCGGGAGCGGGCACATCTATTTCACCCTCAAGGACGACGAAGCGGCCCTGGCCGTGGTTTGGTTCAAGGGGTCCCAGGCGGCTGCCGGCGGGGGATTCGATCCGCTCACCGGCGAGGTGTTCGAGGACGGCGGGGACGGCGGAGCCGACGGGAATGGGCGCTCGGTGAATCTGGCCGATGGCCAGGAAGCCCTGTGCGGCGGCCGGATCACCTATTATCCGCCGCGCGGGACCTGCCAGATGGTGGCCGAGGTGGTCCAGGACCTGGGCCAGGGTCAACTTTATCTGCGTTTCGAGGCTTTGCGGCGCGAGCTGGCGGCCAAGGGGTATTTTGACGCCTCGCGCAAGCGGGCGTTGCCATCTCATCCCGTGCGCGCGGCCGTGGTCACCTCGCCCACGGGCGCGGCCGTGCGCGATTTCATCCGCGTGGCGCGGGCGCGGGGTTTCGGCTGCGAGATCCGGGTTTATCCCACCCAGGTGCAGGGCGAGGCCGCCCCCGTGGCGATCGCGGCGGCGATCGCGGCGGCCAACGCCGACGGTTGGGGTGATATTTTGGTCCTCATCCGGGGCGGCGGGTCGATCGAAGATTTGTGGGCCTTCAATACCCCGGAAGTGGCCGAGGCGATCTACCGCTCGCGGTTGCCCGTGGTCAGCGGCGTGGGTCACGAAGTGGATACGACCATCGCCGATCTGGTCGCGGACGTGCGCGCGGCCACGCCTTCGCATGCCGCGCAGCTCATTTGGCCCGAGCGCGAGACCCTCATGCAGACCGTGGACGAGGCCGAGACCGCGCTCACGCGCGCGGCGTTTGTCTGGCTGTCCTTCCAATCCCAAACCCTATCATCTTTGGAGACCAGGCTGGCCTGGCTCTCGCCCGAGGCGCTGCTCTCGCGTCTGGCCGAGACCGTGACCTCGCTGTCCGGCAGGCTTTTTGCCGCCTTCCAGCGGCAATTGTCCGCCAATGAGCGTTTGTTGGCCAATCTGGAAGCGCGGTTGACCGCGCGCTTTTCGCCCGCGGCCATGGCCGGGCGCGAGCAGGCGCTTGACTCGCTGACGCGCGAGCTGGGCAAGACCATGACCCATTTCCTGCGGGCCAAGCAGGCCGGCTTGGATATTTTGGAAGCGCGTTTGACCGCCCTTGATCCCCATGGGCCGCTGTCGCGAGGCTACAGTTTGGTGACCGTATCCCGGACCGGCGCGCTCTTGCGCGGTCCGGCCGAGGTCGTCCCGGGCGACGCCCTGGACATCGCCGCCAAGCACGGCCGGGTGGCGGCCGTGGTCGCACCGCGCAAACCGCCCGAAGAAAGCGGCGCATAAAGCCCACCCGTCCCCGCCAACCGGCCCGGACGCCGCCTCTGACGTCACCCTGACGCGGCCGTCCCGGTCACGTGACAGCAACACAAACGCGACCCAAGCCCGTCACCGTCCAATTCCGGCCGGCCTCATCCCCGCCATCCTTTTGACGCTTGGCCCGGCGCGCCGGCCACTACGCGGTCCGCCTGAATCCGGCCGACTGCGCGGCGATTTGGGATAGTCTTCCATCGCCTGTAAAATAATAAATTATTTTGGTGTATTAAGATGACATCGGAATGCGCTCGCCAAAATATTTATAAGAAATTCGAGGCGGAACGGATTTTGCTGCATCAGGGAAAAAACCTTGGATCAGGTTATGTCCTTTGACGTAGCGGGTATGTTGCAATATTTCCGGGAACGCCATGTGAGCGTGGTCTCCGGGCAAGCCCCAAGCGCGCCCGGCGCCGCGCCCGCAAGGGATTTTTCCGGCGCGCTCGACGCCGCCCGCGAGAGGGCCGTGCTGGCGGCCCTGATGCCAGACACAAATTCACCACCCACGAACGAACTGCGGATCGAATTCAACCCAAGCGAGATTCGCCTGCCGGTGGATAAGAGCCTGCGCTCTCCCGAGGCCGGGCCGGCTGCAGCGCCTCGCCTCTCGACCAACGCCGCCGCCGCAAACCTGCCTCAAACGGTGACCGGACAGCAGGCCCAAGGCACAACCGCTGCCCTTGGACCGCAAGACGCCATGACCGCCGAAGAAGAGTCGCGCTTGACCGCCCAAGCCCAAAACGACTTGCTCGCCATCGCCCGCCGCAACGCGAAACGCCTTCTCGCCGAAAGAAGCCAGGCCGGCGAAACCAAACCCGAACGCATCAAAGACTTGGATCCGGTCCAAAACCTGCCCCCGGCCGAACAGCTTTTGAGCGCGGCCAGATCGCTTCTGGGCAGGCCTTACCGCTCCGGCGGCGAATCGCCCCGCGCGGGCTTCGACTGTTCCGGCTTCACCAGCTACGTCTACGGTAAATGCGGCGTGGAACTGCCGCGCAACTCGCGCCAACAATTTACCGAAGGACGCGAAATAGCGCCCTCGGAACTCAAAAAAGGCGACCTGGTCTTCTTCGGCCACAAAAAGCACATCTCACACGTCGGCATCTACGTCGGCGACGGTAAGTTCATCCACAGCGGCAGCGAATCCGGACACGTCAAAATCAGCGACCTCTCCGACCCCTATTGGCAGGGCCGCCTGGCCGGTTGTAGAAGATTGTTGTGAGATGGGGAGAAGACCAGGGAAACTTTTAAAAAAAGTTTTACCCTAAAGGGCACCTTGCCCCTGGACCCCTTCAAAAATTTCAGCCCGGTCTTTGCGCTGCGCGCAAAGACCGGGTCGAATTTTGAAATGGGCCAGGGGAAATTTAAGGGCCTATTCTAAAGCGGGGGCCGGGGGCGGCAGCCCCCTGGAAAGAAAACAGTGGTTCTGGATTCATTATTGAAGTTTTTTTGGGGAAAGGGGGGGCCGGGGGGGAAAACCCATTTTTTTGAAAAAAATGGGTTTTTCCCCCCGGTTCATTCCTCCTTCTCTATATCACCACCAGCTCATACGCCCGCGAGCCCAGGCCGACGCTCTCGCCGTATGACAGTTGGATTTCGCCGCAGGTATAGCTCCATAGTCCCTTGAACTTGTCTTGTCCCGGCTCGAAGTTGGCGGCCAGTTTGGCGCCGGCGAGGCCGCGCTGGTTGTTGACCAGGTCGTAGCAGGCCTGATCGAGGGCGACCGGGTCGAGCGAGGCCAGGATGCCCACGTCCGGCACGATCGGCGCATCCGACCAGGGGCAGCAGTCGCAGTCCGGGGTGATGTTCAGGGCGAAGTTGATGTAGGCGGCTTTGCCGTGGACAGCCTTGACCGCGCCCAGGGCGTATTCCACCATGCGCTCGGTGAAGGGCGCAAGCTCGGTGGCCCAATCGATGGCGATCGCCTTGGATTTGCACACGGTCATGCACTCGCCGCAGCCGATGCAGATCTTTTTGTCGATCTTGGCTTTTTTCTCTTTCACGGTGATGGCCCTCGCCGGGCAGACCTTGAAGCATTCGGCGCAGCCGATGCAGGCTTTGGAGTTGACGGCGAAGCGCGGCGAATGCTGTTCGCGTTTGCCCGCTGCCGGGGCGCAGCCCATGGCCAGATTCTTGATCGCACCGCCAAAACCGGCCATTTCGTGGCCCTTGAAGTGGCTCATGACGATCATGGCGCCCGAGTCGGCCACGCTGGCGGCGATTTTCACCTTTTTGAAATGCTTGCCCTTCACGGCGACGTCGCGCATGTCGCCGCCGCGGAGGCCGTCGGCGATGATCAGGGGCGCGCCGGTCACGGCGAAGCCGAAACCGTGTTCGATGGCCGTGATCAGGTGGTCCACGGCGTTGAAACGGCTGCCGGAGTAGAGCGTGTTTGCATCGGTGAGGAAGGGTTTTCCTCCGGCGGCCTTGATTTGGTCCGCCACTTGGCGGGCGAAGACCGGGCTGATGTGGGAGTCATTGCCGCGCTCGCCGAAGTGCAGCTTGATGGCGGTCAGGGCGTCCTTCTCGATGAGCTTGGCGAAGCCGGCGGCTTTGAAGAGTTTGCCTATCTTGGCGATCTTGCTTTCCTTGGCCGCGCGCGAGCGCGTGTCGGCGAAATAGACCTTGGACGGTTTGGACGGCTTGGCGGGCATGTGGGCCTCCTGGTCAAGGTGGGATGACTTACGCCGGAAAATAGCAAACCTTGGCGGGAAAGGAAATCAGGGAATCAGAGCACGGTCTTGAGCAGCCCGGTGGGAACGCCCGCGGGCAGAGGCAATTTTTTATCTTTGATTATGAATTCCAAAGCCTTGGTCATCCAGGGCCGTGAGGCGGTGATGGAGTCAAACGCCAGCGCCTGGCCGCCGTTTTCGGCGACCAGGGCGTAGCCGAGTATTTCGACGACGATGGTGTCGATCTCGCCCTCGGGCAGGGTTTCCAGGCGAAGCCGTTTCTCCCGGGAATCGATGTCCACCCGGAGCACGGAGGCGAACTCCCCGAATTTGCGGCGCAAGGCGGCGGAAACACCGGCCGAGAGCAGTCTGTCCTTTATGGTCACGGCCTACCAGGACAAGGCCACGGAGTCTTCCATGCACATCTTCTGACCCTCGGAGCAGGGCGGAATGGGGTAGTCGCCGTTGAAGCAGGCCAGGCAATGTTTGGGCGCATCGGGTTTGGCGTTGACCGATTCGAGCAGACCCTCGATGGAGAGGTAATGCAACGAATCCAGGCCGATAAACCGGGCGATGTCGCTTACGGAATTGTTGGCGGCGATGAGTTCGCCCTTGGAGGAGAAATCGATGCCGTAGAAGCAAGGGTGGCGGATGGGCGGGCAGGAAACCCGCATGTGGATCTCGCGCGCGCCGAGTTCGCGCAGTTTTTTGACCCGGGTGCGGATGGTCGTGCCGCGCACGATCGAATCCTCGACGATGACGATGCGCTTGTCTTTGATCATATTGCGCACCGGGTTGAGCTTCACGCGCACGGAAAAGTCGCGCATGTCCTGCGAGGGCTGGATGAAGGTCCGGCCGACGTAGTGGTTGCGGATCATGGCCATTTCGAAGGGGAGTCCGGACTGCTGGGCATAGCCGACCGTGGCGTACACCCCGGAATCCGGAAAGGGCATGACGTAATCGGCCTCGACCGGAGCCTCTTTGGCCAGGTGCACGCCCATCTGCTTGCGCAGGTTGTAGACCGCTTCGCCGAAGACGATGGAATCGGGCCTTGCGAAATAGACCTGCTCGAAGATGCACTGCGTGGTTGGCTTGGGCTCGCACAGCCGGTAGGACTGCATGCATTTGTCTTCGATCACGATCATCTCGCCGGGCTCAAGCGCGCGCATGTACTCGGCTTCGAGCAGGTCAAAGGCGCAGGTCTCGGAGGCGAAGACGTAATGGTCCGCCAGCCGCCCCATGACCAGGGGCCTGAAACCGTGCGGGTCGCGTAGGGCGATGAGCTTGTTGTTGGCCAGGATGATCAGCGAATATGAGCCCTTGACCTTGGCGCAGGCCTTGATGACCGCCTGCTCCAGGGTGCCGCCGTTTAAATTCTTGGCGATCAGGTGGACGAACACCTCGGAATCGATGGTGGTCTGGAAGATCGAACCCTGATGCTCCAACTCCTGGCGCAATTCCATGATGTTCACCAGGTTGCCGTTGTGGGCGATGGCCAGGCGCAGGTCGCCGAAACGCACCAGAAACGGCTGGGCGTTGCGCAGAAGCGACGCCCCGGCGGTGGAATAGCGGACATGCCCGACGGCGATGCTGCCTTTGAGCTCCTTGCCCAGATGACGTTCGTTGAACACGTCGGCCACCAGGCCCATGCCGCGCTGCTCGCGGATGTTGGCGCCGTCCCATGTGACGATGCCGGCGCTCTCCTGGCCGCGATGCTGCTGGGCGTACAAGCCGAAATAGGCCATCCTGGCCGCTTCCGGATGTCCGTAAATGCCGAAAAGTCCGCAGTATTCTTTTTTCATGTGCGATGGCGGGGGGAAACCCCCTTTTGTGAACAAAAGGGGGTTTTCCCCCCGCACCCCCCTTTCCTCAAAAAACTTTTAAGGTGGTGCGGAAAAAGTTCAAATAAGTCGCAATGTGTGAAAGTCCATCAGCCCGGAAATCTGGTTCAAAGGCGACCAGCGGAGAGAAAAACCAGAACCACTGTTCTGTTCCCAAGGGGGCCGCCGCCCCCGGCCCCCGCGTTAGTAAAGAACAAACAAACCAACCCGCTTCTTATAATGAATAAAGTTTTTGGGAGGAGGGGGTCCGGGGGAGGAACCTTTTGTCCACAAAAGGTTCCTCCCCCGGGTCTCTGCCGCCCCCTCTTTCCAATAAATCTTTACGCGTAATATTCCTGTAAGCTCTTCACTTCCAGGCCCGAGCCGATCATTTCCTTGACCGCTTGGGCCATGGCTTTGGCCCCGGCCACGGTGGTGGTGTAGGGGATGTTGTAGAGCAGCGTGGTTTGGCGGATGGTCATGGAGTCGCGCACGGTTTCTTTGCCGAGCGCGGTATTGATGACCAGGTCGATTTCCCGGTTTTTGATCATGTCCACGACGTGCGGCCGGCCTTCGAAGACCTTGAGCACGGTTTTGGCGGGCACTCCCCGGGACTGGAGAAACGCGGCCGTGCCCTTGGTGGCGGTGATGGTGAAACCGCAGTCGCGGAAGATTTCCACGGCCGGGAGCACGGCCTCTTTGTCCTGGTCGTTGACCGAGACGAAGAGCGTTCCGGAGAGCGGCAGCCTTTGTCCGGCGGCCAGTTGTCCTTTCATGAAGGCCAGGCCGAAACTTACGTCCAGGCCCATGACCTCGCCGGTGGAGCGCATTTCCGGTCCGAGCAGGACGTCCACGCCGGCAAAGCGGTTGAAGGGGAAGACGGATTCCTTGACCGCGAGGTAGCCGGAGCGGCGCTTGGACCAGGGGTCGAGGTCTTTTATTTTCTCACCCAGCATGACCCGGGTGGCCAGCTTGGCCAGGGGCACTCCTGTTGCTTTGGACACGAAGGGCGCGGTGCGCGAGGCTCTGGGATTGACTTCCAGGATAAAGACCCGACCGTCCTTGACCGCGAACTGGATGTTCATCAGGCCCACGACATTGAGTTCCGCGGCCAGGGCCACGGTCTGGCGTTCGATTTCGCGGACGAGGTCCTGGCTCAAGGTGTGCGGCGGCAGGACGCAGGCCGAATCGCCGGAGTGGATGCCGGCCTCTTCGATGTGTTCCATGATGCCGGCCACGTAGGTGTCGGTCCCGTCGGACAGGGCGTCCACGTCGACCTCGATGGCGTTTTCCAGGAACTTGTCGACCAGGATGGGGTGTTCGGGCGAGGCGACGACCGCGACCTTGAAGTAGGAGGCAAGCGACTCCTCGTCGTAGACGATTTCCATGGCCCGGCCGCCGAGCACGTAGGAGGGCCGCACGACCACCGGGTAGCCGATTTCGGCGGCGATGTTCCTGGCGGCCTCGAAGCTCATGGCCGTGCCGTTGGCCGGCTGGAGCAGGTCGAGTTTGCGCAGCAGGGCCTGGAAGCGTTCGCGGTCCTCGGCGCGGTCGATGGAGTCGGGCGAGGTGCCCAGGATCGGCACGCCCGCGCGCAGAAGCGGCACGGCCAGGTTGAGCGGGGTTTGGCCGCCGAACTGGACGATGACGCCGAAGGGTTTTTCGAATTCGATGATGGAAAGCGTATCTTCGAGGGTCAGGGGCTCGAAGTAGAGTCGGTCCGAGGTGTCGTAGTCCGTGGACACGGTTTCCGGATTGGAGTTGACCATGATCGATTCCACGCCAAGCTCTCTGAGCGCATAGGAAGCGTGGCAGCAGCAGTAGTCGAACTCGATGCCCTGGCCGATGCGGTTGGGGCCGCCGCCCAGGATGATGACTTTTTTTCTGTCCGAAGGTTCTATTTCCCGACCGGATTCGTAAGTGGAGTAGTAATACGGGGTGTAGGCCTCGAATTCGGCGGCGCAGGTGTCGACCAGATAGTAGGTCGGCAGGATGCCCGATTCCTTGCGCAGGTTGCGGATGTCGAATTCGCTGCGTTTCCACAGGGTCGCCAGTTGCCGGTCGGAGAAGCCCAGTGCCTTGGCCTGGCGCAGCATGTCGGCGCAATGGGGATTGTTCGGGGCCAGGCCGTCGGCCAGGGCGAAGGAGCGCAGCTTGTCCTCCATCCCGACGATCTCCGCCAGTTGGCGGATGAACCAGGGATCGATGTGGGAGGCGGCGTAAATATCTTCCACGCCGATGCCGGCGATGATCGCTTCGCGCACGGCGTAGAGGCGCTTTGAGCTGGGGTTGCGCAGGTCGGCCAGGATTGCCTCCCGGGACCGGACCTTCATGCTGAAATCCTTTCCCAGGCCGGGCATGCCGGTCTCCAGAGAGCGCAGGCCTTTTTGCAGGGCCTCCTTGAAGGTGCGGCCGATGCTCATGGCCTCGCCCACGCTTTTCATGGCCGTGGACAGGGTGTCTTCGGCGCCGGGAAATTTTTCGAAGGTGAAGCGCGGGATCTTGACCACGCAGTAGTCGATGGTCGGCTCGAAGGAGGCCATGGTCTCGCGGGTGATGTCGTTGGGGATCTCGTCTAGGGTGTACCCCACGGCCAGTTTGGCCGCGATCTTGGCGATGGGGAATCCTGTCGCCTTGGAGGCCAGGGCCGAGGAGCGCGAGACCCTCGGGTTCATTTCGATGACCACCATCTCGCCGTCTGCCGGGTTGATGGCGAACTGGACGTTGGAGCCGCCGGTTTCCACGCCGATTTCGCGCATGATCGCCACCGAGGCGTCGCGCATGTTCTGGTATTCCAGGTCGGTCAGGGTCTGGGCCGGGGCCACGGTGATCGAGTCGCCGGTGTGCACGCCCATGGCGTCGATGTTTTCGATGGAGCAGATGATCACGCAGTTGTCATTCTTATCCCGCATGACCTCGAGCTCGAATTCCTTCCAGCCCAGGACCGACTGTTCGAGCATGATTTCGGTCTTGAGGCTGGCGGCCAACCCGACCCGGGCGATGGCTTCCAGGTCTTCCATGTTGTAGGCCACGCCGCCGCCCTGGCCACCGAGCGTGAAGGCCGGGCGCACGATGATCGGGAAGGCGATCTTGCGGCCCCATTCGCGCACGTCGTCCAGGTTGCGGCAGATGCCGCTTACGGGGACTTTCAGCCCGATGTTGTCCATGGCCGCGCGGAAGAGCTCGCGCGATTCGGCCTTTTTGATCACCGGCAGCGACGCGCCGATGAGCTCCACGCCGTAGGCGTCCAGCACGCCGTCTTCGGCCAGGGACACGGCGGTGTTGAGCCCGGTCTGGCCGCCGAGCGTGGGCAAAAGCGCGTCCGGGCGCTCCTTGGCGATGATCTTGGCCACGATGTCCGGGACGATGGGCTCGATGTAAGTGCGGTCGGCCAACTCCGGATCGGTCATGATGGTCGCCGGATTGGAATTGACCAGGATCACCTCGTAGCCCTCTTCCTTGAGGGATTTGGCGGCCTGGGAGCCGGAGTAGTCGAATTCGCAGGCCTGGCCGATGACGATGGGGCCGGACCCGATGATCATGATTTTTTTGATATCGGTGCGTTTGGGCATGGCGGAACGATCTACTTGGTTGGAGGGGATACTCCCGCGCGCGCCGCGTCCACGGGAATGCCGGCTTGCAAGCGGCGGCTGGGCATGCAGCCAAATAAGCCGCCGGTCGCGGAAAAAACAACAGTCGTGAGCCGAAAACAACAAAAGAAGGCGGACCGGCCGCCCGGCTGTGGTGTAAGCGATAAACGGGTGCGGGGCAAGTTTTTTGACACGCCGGTGGTAGCCAAATATTTCACGTAATTTTAATAGGCTACGATATTCCCAGGATGTTCTTGAGGTTTGGCTCGGCAGTCAGGCGGTCGATGAGCTTGCGATGGCCGGCGGGAAAGGCCAAGCCGTCCAGATCGTTGAGCCCTGCCCAGACGGACTGCGTGGCGGCGTGCAGCACCGGCTTGGGCGGTGAGAGCGGATCGGCCGAGACCAGGGCGAAGCAATGCAGGGTCACCCGGTAGGTGGTGTAGCCGTGCTTGATCACGGCCAGACGGTCCTTGACCGCGACGGCCATTTCGGTCTCCTCGGCGAATTCGCGGACAATGGCCGCTTCGGGCGTCTCATCCGGTTCGATGGTGCCGCCGGGAAATTCCCACAACCCGGCCCAGACGCCATAGGGCATGCGTTTTTGGATGAACACCCGGCCGCTGTGGATCAGTAGGCCGCTGGCGACACTTAAGGGAACGACGGCCTTGGCCGGGCCGGTCACCGGCCGGTCGTCGACGATGCCCAGATAACGCGCCTGGCATGGGGAGGACACGGGGCAGGCGGCGCAGCGTGGATTTTTCGGGGTGCAGACCAGCGCGCCCAGTTCCATGACCGCCTGGTTGAACTGGCGGGCGCGTCCCGGCGGGATGAGGTCCCGGGCAAGGGCGGTCAGGCGCTGTTTGGTCGCGGCCAGCGAGACCGGCGTGTCCACGTCGTAGAGCCTGGCCAGCAGGCGCACGGCGTTGGCGTCCACGGCCGGGACGTCGCGCTGAAAGGCCAGGCTGGCGATGGCTCCGGCGGCGTAGGGGCCGATGCCGGGAAGAGCGCGCAGGGCGGCCGGATCGTCCGGCAGCAGCCCGCCGTGGCGTTCGACCAGGATTTTCGCCGTCTTGTGGATGTTCCTCGCCCGGGAGTAATAACCCAGGCCTTCCCATTGCTTGTGGATATCTTCAATGCCCGCGGCGGCGACGGCGAAAACGTCCGGGAAGCGGGCCGTCCAGCGGTTGAAATAGGTAACGGCTCTCTCCATCTGGGTCTGCTGGAGCATGATCTCGGATATCCAGACCTGGTAGGGCTCGTAGGTTTCGCGCCAGGGCAGGGAGCGGGCGCTGCTCTCGAACCAGGCGAGCAGGGCGCCGGCGATATCGTTGCTTGAGGGCATGGGGGGTGTGCGAGGACCAAGCCGGGAGGTTTACATATCCACGTACTTGCGCACGAAGGAGATGATAAAGGCCGAGGTGGTGACGATGCCGACCAGGCCCTCGCCGACCGTGATCAGGCGCGTCGCGCCCATGGGCACGATGTCGCCGAAGCCGAGCGTGGTGAAGGTCACCCCGGAAAAGTAGACGGCCTCGTGAAAGGAGAGACCGGTCGCGGGCGTGGTTTCGGGGGCGACGATGAACGAAGCCAGAGGCGAGGCGTAGAACGCGGAAAAACCCAGAATGATGATCAGGCCGAGCAGGGCGATGCGTTTGGGGTAGATGAAACCGCCGACCGCGATCATGAACAGCCGCATGACCGCGTTTTCCTGCAGATGCACCGTGGCGGCGTATTTGTAGTGGCTGGCGCAGGTTTTGCTTGAGCCGATGCCGGAATAGCGCTGGAGGAAATCGAAGGTTTTGAGCAACAGGTTGCCGTCGCAGCCGGTCCGCGCGAAATGGGGGGGGCGGTTTTCAATGAAGTGAAAGAGCGGGTTGCCGTTGATGATCTTCCTGCGCTGCCTGTCGCTGGCCAGCAGGTTGCGGGAATCGATCTGGGTGAAGTCGAAGACCACGTCGCTGGTCTGATTTTCATTGTGGGTGTAAAAGGAAAAGCGGTTGAGAGTGCAGATGAACTCTTTGATTTCGTTGAACTCCAGGGTGACATGGGCGATGTTCGAGCTGGTGACGGTGAGCCTGGCGATCTCGCTTTTGGACACGGTCAGGGTGCGGGCGTTGACGTTGGAAAAATGGATGTCCACGCCGGCGAGGGAATGCAGGAGGATCTGGCCGGTGACCACGACGTGATCCAGTTCGATTTTGGTGATTTGCCGGCCGCGCGCGGCCACCACCAGGTTGCCGTGGATGACGCAGTTGCGCAGCCGCAAGGTTTCGGCGTTGTCCACCTTGAATTCGTGGACGTTGATGATCGCGTCTTCGAGGTCGGTGCGCCCGGCCAGGCTCTCGGCGTCCAGGACCGGAAGCTGGCCTTTCAGGCGCGCCGGATCGGCCAGGGCTCGCGCCAGGTCCGAGCCGCTTCGGATGCGGGCCTGCTTGAGAATCAGTCCCAGGTTTGATTTTTTTTCACTCATACCGGTGCGCCCCTGGGCGGGCATAGCCTACTTTTTCTTGAGCTGGTCGGCCACGGCCTGGATCTGCCTGGCGATCTCTTCCGGGTCGCCCAGGTAGTAGTGCTTGATGGGATTGAGATCCTTATCGAGCTCATAGACCAGCGGCACGCCGGTGGGGATGTTGAGTTCGGTGATCTCGGCCTCGGAAACGTCGTCCAGATACTTGACGATGGCCCGGATGGAGTTGCCGTGGGCGGCGACCAGCAGGCGCTTGCCGGCCTGGACCTGGGGGGAGATGGTGTCGAACCAATAGGGCAGGGCCCGGGCCACGGTGTCTTTCAGACATTCGCTGGCCGGCATTTCGTCCCTGGAAAGCGACGCGTAGCGCGGATCGAAGCGGGGATGGCGGGTGTCGCCTTCTTCCAGGGCGGGCGGCGGCACGTCGTAGCTGCGCCGCCAGATCTTGACCTGGGCTTCGCCGAATTTCTCGACCATTTCGATCTTGTTCAGGCCTTGCAGCGCGCCGTAGTGGCGTTCGTTGAGCCGCCAGGTTTTAAAGACCGGCAGCCACATGAGGTCCATCTCGTCGAGCACGATGTCGAGGGTCTTGATCGCCCGGCGAAGGAAGGAAGTATGGCAGAGATCGAAGATGAAGCCTGCTTCCTTGAGCATCTTGGCGCCGGCTTTCGCCTCGCCGACGCCCTGGTCGCTCAGGTCCACGTCGGTCCAGCCGGTGAAGCGATTCTCCAGGTTCCAGACGCTTTGGCCGTGGCGGATAAAGACGATCTTATGCATCGCGATTCTCCTTGGCGATTATATCTAAATGTAAAAATTAAATATTGCAAAAAATGAATAACTTATGTGTGCCATTTGCTAAATATTATTTAGATTTTTGTACTAAACAAAAATATAATTTTCTTGCTGCAATAAATGTAATGATTGATCCAATACTTAAACTTGATATAAAAAGTACAAATTGTGTATAATATAAATAACATAAATACCAAGAAGTGCTAAAATACCATTTGAACCAGACAAATACACCATTTTGATACACTGACATATTTGGATAATGACTGATATCATCTGGACAAGATGTATAATGATACGCAATTATAGTAACAAATACATTAATAAAAAAATACAAAAATGGTAAAAAATGTATTAAATTTTTTATTATAATATTAATTATTTTTTCTTCTTTGGTGTTCGATGTTTCAAAATAATTATCCAGCGTTTCTTTGTATGCTGTTTTAATGTCAATATTACTCGTATATTTATCAATAATTGTTTTTATTGTTAGATAAATACGTTGTTTTGTTAAGATTTTAACTGTGTAAAATATATAAAGCAACGAAAAAATTCCTGGTAACAGACATAAAATAAATCTAAAATCAATAGCTTCACTCAATGATATGAATTTTGATAAAATTTGAAAGTATTTTTCGCCAGTCCCACGTATTAATTCAAAAATAAGTGCAGTTGAGCTGATATAGATTAATAATTTATTTGCAGATTGTTGACATTGTTTTTCTAACTTCATCAACAATGAAAATGTTATATTAAAATCAAAATTTGAGATTGAATTCTGTGCATCAAGAACATCATTCATGACTCCCTCCTCAAATAATTAGAGATTGTCAGTAGTGTCCTCGGAATGTTATGGCGTGAACAAATAATCGTAATTTACTTAACTTCTATTACAGCTCTTTCATTTTAATAGCGCACAGTTTGCCGCACATGGCGCATTCTTTTTCATGTTTGTGGGATTGGCGGCGGCGTCTGACGATCTGGGGGTCGATGGCGGCCACGGCCATGGCTTCCCAGTCGAGGGCGGCGCGCGCTTCGGAGACGTTTCGTTCGCGGGCGACCGCCCAAGGGCGGCCGAGCGCGGCCTCGGCGCACTGGGCGGCGATGCGCGAGGCGATCACGCCTTCGCGGGTGTCGTCCATGTCCGGTAGGGTCAGGTGTTCGGCCGGGGTGAGATAGCACAAAAAATCCGCGCCATGGTAGGCTCCGAGCGCGCCGCCGATGGCCCCGGAAATGTGGTCGCGGCCGGGTGCGGCGTCGGTGGCCAAGGGACCCAGCACGTAGAGCGGGGCGAAGTGGGTCAGGCGCTTGGCCGCCTGGATCTGGCTGGCGATCAGGTGCAGGGGCACGTGTCCGGGGCCTTCGATCATGATTTGGACTCCGGCCTCCCAGGCGGCCAGGGTGAGTTCGCCCAGGTTGACGACCTCTTCCCATTGGGCGGCGTCGCCGGCATCGGCTCCGGCCCCGGGCCGCAGCCCGTCGCCGAGGCTGATGACCACGTTGTGGCGCCGGCAGATGTCGAGGATTTTGGGATAGTTTTCGAGCAGCGGGTTTTCTTGGCCACGCTTGCGCATCCAGCGCGAGAGGATGGAGCCGCCGCGCGAGACGATGCCGAGCACGCGCCGGCCTTCCCCGGCCATGGCCGCGGCCCTGGCGGTGACGCCGACGTGCAGGGTCATGAAGTCCACGCCCTGTTCGGCCTGCTTGGCGATTTCCTCAATAAGTTCGGCCGCGCTGAAATCGGCGGGGTCGCCGCCGGCGCCTGCGTGCTTCTGGGCCACGGCGTAAATGGGCACGGTCCCGAGCGGCAGGCGCGAAGCCGCAAGCATGGCCTGGCGGATGGCGTCCAGGTCGCCGGCGGTGGACAGGTCCATGACCGTGTCGGTCCCGGCGGCCTCGGCGACTTTGAGTTTTTCGATTTCCAGGCCCGGATCGCAGATGAACGGCGAGGTGCCGATGTTGGCGTTGATCTTGATGCGCCCGGGCTGGCCGATGAGCGTGGGAAGGACGTCCTTGTGCGCCGGGTTGGCGAGCAGGGCCATGCGTCCGGCGTCGATCAAGGTTTCCAGTTCCTCCGGCGCGAGGTGTTCGTAGGAGGCGAGGTCTTCGCTGTTTGCGGCCAGGATTTTGGCCAGGATGTCGTTTTTCGCGAGTATGGGCATATAATCCTCTGTGGCCTGATGCGGCTTTGTTCATGTGAAGCTAACACGAAAATCGATGGAGGACAAATTATGTCCGCGAGCCGTGCCGGTGCGTCTTATCTCAACATAACGCCGGAAATTCCGTTCTGAATTTTGGCGCATTGTCCGCCGGAAAACGTGGATTCCGGCGGACTCCCGGCCCAAGGGGCAACGGCGGCATCCATGCCGCCGGAACGACGACTTATGTCGTCGTGCACAAATGCAAATTTTTCAACCCGGCTCTCTTGCCAAACGCCCTTTCATGGTATATCTGCTCTCGTTTCCAGTGTCGTTTATCAAGGATCGATCAAGGAGACGTCATGAAAGAGGGTATCCATCCCAAGGTCTTCAAGGCCAAAATTCGTTGCAACTGCGGTTACGAATCCGAGGCCCTGACCACGAAAGGCCAGGAAGTGGCCGTGGAAATTTGTTCCAATTGCCACCCCTTCTACACCGGCAAGCAGCGCTTCGTGGACACCGCCGGCCGCATTGACCGCTTCCGCAAGAAGTACGCGAAGTTCGAGGAAACCAAGACCAAATAGCGTCCCCCGGAAGCGGCTCCGGGGAACCGTCCCCTTGGGGGCGAACTTCGGAGGTATGGTCTTGGCTCCCAGGCGAACACCCGGCAATAGTTTGAAAAATATAAAGTTTTTTGGAAAAGGGGTGCAGGGGGAAAACCTTTTGTTCACAAAAGGTTTTTCCCCTGCTCTTGCTTCTTCCCCCCGGACTCACCATGTCTTCTGAACCTCGCATTGATCCCGTTGGCGGCCAGGCGGTCATGGAAGGCGTCATGATGCGCTCGCGCAACCGCTTGGCCATCGCCGTGCGCAAACCGGGCGGCGAAGTGCTGGTCGAAGTGCGTCCCTGGTTTTCGCTGACCGACGCCTCCATCCTCAAGAAGCCCCTGATCCGGGGCTTTCCGGTCTTGCTCGAAACCCTGGTCAATGGCCTGTCAGCGCTCAATTTTTCGGCCAAACAGTGCATTGACGAAGAGACCGACGGCGAACTCAAACCCTGGCACATGGCGCTGACCCTTACCGCCGCCATCGCCATGGCCCTTGGCTTGTTCGTGGTCGCGCCGCATCTGCTCTCGCTGGGGCTGAACGCCCTGAAAATCAGCGGCGACGTGGGTTCGCTCTCTTTCCATCTCTGGGACGGCCTGATCAAGCTGCTCATCTTCGTGGGCTACATCCTGGCCATTTCCATGGTCCCGGACGTGCGCCGGGTGTTTCAATACCACGGTGCGGAACACAAGGTGATCCGGGCGCACGAAAAGGGCGTGGAGCTTTCGCCCGAAACCGTACGGGTCTTCTCGCGCCTGCATCCACGTTGCGGCACGGCCTTCGTGCTCTTCGTCCTGGCTATCAGCATCGTGCTTTACGCCGTGCTCGTGCCGTATTTATTGACCTGGTACGCGCCGCAAAACGCCGTGCTCAAACAGGCCTACGTCATCGCCATGAAATTTTTCCTGATGATCCCGATCAGCTCCCTGGCCTTCGAGACCATCAAGTTTTCCGGCAAGTTCCAGGATAACTTCTTTTGCAAGTTCCTCATTTTTCCGGGACTGGCCCTGCAAAAACTGACCACCAAAGAACCCGACGACGGCCAGATCGAAGTGGCCATCGCCGCGCTCATCGGAGCCTTGGGCGAGAGCTGCGAGACCCTTGAGGCCCTTGAGGATTGACGCCATGTTCGCCAAATTGGAAGAAATCGAACGCCGCTACGTGCAACTGGAAAAAGACCTCTCCGATTCCTCCGTGCTCGCCGACCAGGACCGCTACAAAAAGCTCACCAAGGCCCACGCCGACCTGGGCCAGGTCGTGACCGTCTTTCGGCGCTACAAACAAATGGCCCAGGACATCGAGGACAATAAGGAACTCGCGAACGATCCCGACCCGGAGATCCGCGAAATGGCGAAGCAGGAAGTTGATTCCCTCAAAGAAGCCCTGCCCGCCGTCGAAGAGGAAATCAAACTCCTGCTTCTCCCCAAGGATCCCATGGATGAAAAGAACATCATCCTGGAAATCCGGGCCGGCACCGGCGGCGATGAAGCGGGCCTGTTCGCCGGCGACCTCTTTCGCATGTACATGCGCTACGCCGAACGCAAACGCTGGAAAATGGAAATGATCTCGGCCAGCGAGACCGGCAACGGTGGTTTCAAGGAAGTCATCGCCGCGATCTCGGGCGAAAAAGTGTACTCGAAGCTCAAATACGAATCCGGTACGCACCGCGTCCAACGCGTGCCCTTGACCGAATCCCAGGGACGCATCCACACCTCGGCCGCCACCGTGGCAATCATGCCCGAAGCCGAGGAAGTGGACTTGCACATCGAACCCAACGAACTGCGCTTCGACGTCTACCGCTCTTCCGGTCCGGGCGGCCAATCGGTCAATACCACCGACTCGGCCGTGCGCGTCACCCACATCCCGACCGGCCTGGTCGTCATCTGCCAGGACGAAAAATCACAACATAAAAACCGGGCCAAGGCGCTCAAAGTGCTGCGCGCGCGCCTTTTGCAACAAAAAGAAGAAGAACAACGCAAGGAAATGGAAGCCACCCGGCGCTCCCAAGTCGGTTCCGGCGACCGCTCCGAACGCATCCGCACCTACAACTTCCCCCAAGGCCGCATCAGCGACCACCGCATCGGCATGACCCTGTACCGACTGGAAACCTTCCTCGACGGCGATATCGACGAAATGATCGAAGGGCTCAACAGCCACTACCAAGCCGAAGCCCTCAAACAACAAGCCCAGGACGCGTAATACCCCTCCGGGGGCCAAAGGGGCTGCGCCCCTTTGGAATCCCGCCCGGGGGGCA
>Ga0326727_10012093_pt1 | contig 19777 bp, 9 predicted proteins | sample MB2enrmetagenome_FD_207643 | JGI IMG/M metagenome (GOLD analysis project Ga0326727, IMG submission 207643) | Lab enriched peat soil microbial communities from McLean, Ithaca, NY, United States - MB29MY | ecosystem: Environmental > Terrestrial > Soil > Wetlands > Peat | place: USA: New York...
CAGCCCAGGTTGAAAAGCGCATCTCCCAATGCGAGGTAACCGGGCACCCTCAGAGAATTCCGGTCTTCGCGGTGCAGCGTAATCATCTGCGAAAGGTCGCTGGTGAGAAGTTCTACCCGGCCATCATCCGCGTCGCCAACCTGCGGCACACAGCCATTGCCGTCGGCCAGTTCCGCCAGGTAGCTGAACATCCCGCGTACCCGGGCGGTGAACTCGGGCATAGGCTCACATTGATCCGCGCGCATGAGGAGGAGGGCGCAGGTGAACATCTGCAGAACCAGAAAGTGATAGCTGAATGAAGCTTCATAATCGCCGCCATCCTCGTAGACATGACGGAATATTTCGTTTTGGACCCGCCGTTGATAAATTCTCCGGCGCCGTTCGATCCCGGGACCGTCCAGAAACGTGGCCATGCAATACAGACCTGCGATGTTGCCTAGATAGTGGTTGCTTCGCAGCAGATGCGAAAACTCAAGGCACGACTCGGTGAACAGCATGTGCTGCCAGATTGACCGTGTAACCTCTTTCCCCCAACTCTCCTCGTCCGGGCGCAGCGGCTGCATGAGGCTGAGCAGGAAACAGAGACTCATTCCGCGCAGAGCCGTCTCCATCGCCATCGTCCAATTTACACCGATACCTACGGGGTTTCTGGCGTGCCAATCGCTAAACAGCTCCTTTGCTGCTTCGCGATATTGGGGTTTACGGGTCAGCAGATAAGCCTTTGCCAGCACCGGAAGAAACTGCAGGCGCGATAGCTCCCACGGAACCTTCACGTCCGAGCCATTGTGGCGCACCACCGGTTGCACCTGCGCCACGGGCAGATGCTCCCACTCAAATCCGGTGACGAAATCAACATTCCACCTCGGGGGAAAGCCAAGTTCCGCTGTCTCGTAGCCGAGAAAGGGGAAACGACCGGTACATATCTGATCGGCAAAGCCGACTATGGCATTGGCTCCATCTCCAACGTCGCTCAGATTCGGTTGATAGTAAGGAACGGGGCGAAAGCGGAGAGTAGGCTCTCCGCGACGAATCGCCGCAAGATAGGAAGCCGAACGGTATGGCTTCCAGAGACGCCAGACTACCTCACTCGCAAGAGCAGCGAGCGGTTGCCGGCGGAGCGTCGGAAGCAGGGCGCGAAGCGGTCTCATAAGTATGCACCTGGGAAGTTAGCCCGAATAGGCCATCGGGAGTTGCCCTGAAGTTACAGGGATAGCGACAGGGGGCATCACGGCTGCCCCTGTGAATCATGCCTCTGCCAGACGAAAAACGGACGAAACAGGCAGGCTACCTGTTCGCAATACACACTAAACAAGCCGAAGAAAGCGAACGGCGTGCTTCTCTCGGTGAGGAATGCAACGACTCAAAGTACCGGTCCGCTCTCTCGGGGTCAATACAAATAGACACACGAAAATGATTCTCAATAAAACCTAACTGTTAGTGAACGGATCTTGCAAGCGCAAAATAATAAGTGCCGCGGCAATCCGGTTACTGCAGTGTGGGTTGAGGACTACGGTTGGCTGGGCGGGCGAGCCAGGAACCAATCCCCGAAGTTTGTCCCGGACGACGCGATCCAATGCAATCCGCGATCACTCTGTCAGGCACGCCCTGGGCGCATCGGTGAAGGTCTGTTGCCAGAGCTCCAGGGTGAGCAGGGACCATAACTGCAAGGTGTAATCGCGGTTGCCGGAACGGTTGTCTTCGACCATTTTTGTGACAATTTCGGGACGGAACAATCCCCGCTCCCGAACGCGCTTTTCCGCGAGCAAATCTCCCACCATCTCCCGCAGTTCGTTGCGGAGCCAGCTGCGCACCGGGAGTCCGAAAGCTGCCTTGCGACGGGTAATAATCTCCATCGGCAGGATATCCTCCATCGCTTTTTTGAGGATGTACTTCTGGTTATAGCCGTGGAGCTTGAGGGAGGATGGAATCCCGCGCATGAAGTCAACCACCGCGTTATCCAGGAACGGAACGCGCGCCTCAATGGAAGCCGCCATGCTGAGCTTGTCGGAATAGGCAAGGTTGAGATCGGGAAGGAAGGTTTGCTGGTCCACATACAGCATCTGGTCGACGAAATCCAGAGACGCGGCTTCGCGGAAGTGCTTCAGAAGCACCTCATCCTGCGGCCGGGATGCCGCGAATACCTCAGGGGTCAAAAGACCCTCGAGCGCAGCCGTATCCATGTACGATCTCATGCCGGCAAACTGCTCAGGCGGCGTCAGGCCGGCAATGCGGAGGGCCCTCGCGGTGTACCTGCAATAAGCCATAACCAGCCCTGGCGAAATTCCGGGAATGCGTCCCGCATTCCTGCCCAGGGCCTCGATGGGGGAGATCAGCAACTTCTGCCGCAGGGCGGGCGAAAGCAGGCCTGGCCACTTGGGATACTTGCCTACAAGATGAACGCGGTACCCGGCAAACAGCTCATCCCCACCCTGACCGCTCAAGAGGACTGTTGAACTGGACTTTGCCTCGCGGCAGATCAGCCATGTGGCGATGGCGGCGTGATCGGCCACCGCGTCGTCCAGGTGCCAGATCACTTTGGGCAGCCAACCGGTTACATCGGGATCGACAAGGATCTCCTGACATTCCGCGCCAAATTTCCGGGCTACGCGCTTGGCATAATACGCGTCGTCACCGGACTGCTCCAGTTGCGCATGTTCCTCGCGGAACGAGATGGTATAGCAACGCAGGGGACCGGTGTGCACCTCGGAGGCGCAGGCCAGAAGCGTGCTCGAATCCAGGCCTCCGGAGAGGAAGAAGCCGACCGGAACATCGCTCACCAGTTGTCTGCGAACCGTATCCCTGAGAACTTCGCGGCACTGATGGATAAGATCGCGCTCATTGCACGGCAAGCGAGGGGCGGGTTGCGAACCATCCCAATAGCGATCGATGCGCATCTCGCCGTTCTTCCATAGCAGAGTGCATCCAGGCTGCAGCTTCTTGATATTCCGGAACATCGTGTCCGGATTGGGCACGTAAAGCAGCGAGAGAAACTCGCGGATCACCGACAGGTCGATTTCCGCATGGATCTCCGGGGCCAGCAGAATCGACTTGATCTCAGAACCAAAGTAGAGCTTGCCTGCGCTCATCGCGTAATACAGCGGCTTCACGCCCATGCGGTCACGCGCGATGAAGAGCCGGTCCTCTCGCTTGTCCCAGATCGCGAAGGCAAACATTCCGTTCAGGCGATCAACCATCCGCTCGCCATACTTCAGCCAGAGAAGAGGCAATACCTCCGTGTCGGAGTGGGACCGGAATACGCAACCATCCGCAATCAGCTCGTCGCGCAGCTCCGGATAATTGAAGAGTTCACCGTTGTAAACGACCCAGACGTTTCCATCCGGACTGGCCATGGGCTGATGTCCGGCGGAACTCAGATCCAAAATTTTCAGACGATTGTTCCCGATCGCCGCTGAATTCCACGGGGAGCTCCCGCCGGTCAGATAGGTTCCAGAATCATCCGGCCCACGGTGCGCCGTGATTCTCAGCATTTCATTCAGCAGTTGCGCGTCCTTGACTCCGGCCATCCCGGCAATGCCGCACATAATATCCTCGATTCCACCGGGGGGATTCTCGGCCGGCACATTCAAAGAGTGTCAATTCAGGAAACAGCGACCACATTCTCGGCGCAGCCAACCCGCTTTTGCCAGTAATCACTCAGAATCTGTACGATGCGCGGCGCAGTCTTCCCGTCCCAGAGCGGCGGACGAACCGGCGCCTGCCGGCTTGTAACCAGATTGCCGCCATCGAGTATTTCCAGGGCCGCTTGCAGCAGGCGCTCGGGATCCGATCCGATCAGCTTATTGGTGCCCAACGTCACGGTCACCGGGCGCTCCGTGTTATTGCGATAGGTCAGGCACGGAACTCCAAGGTAAGTGGTCTCTTCCTGAATCCCGCCGGAGTCCGTCAGAACCATGGCCGCTTGATCCACCATGCCAATGAAATCCAGGTAAGACGCGGGAGGCATCATCCACAGCCCGTTGCCCGGGATCGCCCCCTGCTTCCACGTATTCACGTTCCGAATCCCGGCCTCGGCGATCCTGGCCGCGGTTCTGGGATGCGCAGGAAACAGGATAGGAATACGCTTCGCAATCTCCAGAATCGCGTTGAGCGTACAGGTCAGTTGCGCTTTGTCATCCACATTCGACGGCCGGTGCAGGGTAAGCACCGCATAGCCACGCGGCGCCAGCCCAAGTTCCGATCGGAGAGCCGACGCGCGCGCCAGATCCAGAGCGCCGACCAGTGAATCGATCATCAAGTTGCCAACAAAATGAACCTTCACGGCGGAGACTCCTTCACGCGCGAGATTAACATTCCCGCTCTCCTCGGTAGTAAAGAGCAGATCGGAAACCGAATCGGTGAGGATGCGATTCACCTCTTCCGGCATGGAGCGATCAAAGCTGCGCAGGCCGGCCTCCACGTGGATAACGGGAATGTTCTCTTTAGCCGCGACCAGTGCACAAGCGATGGTCGAATTCACGTCCCCGGCGACAAGCACCATATCCGGCCGGTCTTTCGCGACCAGCTCTCCGAAACGCTTGATGATCTCGGCGGTCTGCGCGTGGTGCGTGCCCGATCCCACTTCCAGGTTATAGTTCGGCTCGGGCATGCGCAGCTGATCGAAAAAAACCTGCGACATCGCATAGTCGTAGTGTTGCCCTGTATGCACGAGGATTGGCTCGATGCCGCTGTGGCGCGCCATCTCCGCGACCAGAGGCGCAACCTTCATCATGTTCGGACGCGCGCCCACGATGTTCATAATGCGAAGAGAATTGGCTGTCATCCGAAACTCCTGGAGGGGAAATGGAGAGTCTAAACTATTGCAGAAAGTTCTTTGCTACAGTTATAACAGGCTGCGCGATCTGAGGCAATTCAATTCGCCGTCCCGCTCACTCGAGCCATTCAAATGCTTGTTCCGACTTGCAGGCCGGGCCGCGCAGGAGTGGAATCACGACCCAGGCTGCGCCACTACTTTGGCCAAGATTGGACTTCACGAATGACGGGGAGCATGGTCTCAACCGGACGAGCTGTCTCCGTCGCCTTGATAGAGGCTGTTTGGTCCGTTGGCAGACGTGGAAGGCGGCATATTGTTACGTGTAGTGGCGCTTGCGATCTGTTCATGTCTGCACACAGAACTTCACCGGCAGACTTGGCCATTGCGTATTCGGTCATCCCTTTCGACCGCTCTGAAACAAAAACTGTGGATGGGTAGAAGACGGACAAATTGGGCCGGCGAGCACGGAGCGTCTGCGTTAACTCCCAGAATCCATCGACGTAGAAAGAAAGTAACTCCTTAAATCTTTCTGCAACAAAAATCTCCGCCTGGGGCCGGAAGATGGTAGGTGTCGCGAAATAGTAAGCATGGGTAGGCTCGCAAGTGAGACTGGCCAACTGCTCAGCCGCAGGCTTGCCGGCATCGTAGGAGAAGACTTCACATTTACCGCCAGCCGATTGGATTTCGTGTGCGACCCTTTCCGCATCCGTTTTACCGGTATTCCAAGTAACAATGACTTGTCCGCCGCCAGTAGCAATCATTTTGGCAGCCAGTTCACCCAGGCCGCGCGATCCACCAACAATCAAGGCCACGCTTCCGGCGAAATCAGTTGGACCTACCAAGCCGGCCAAAGACGCCATGGTGGCTTGTTGCACAGGACGAGAGCGCACGAAGCTTTTCACCTTTCCGGCGAATCCGCCACCGAGAATCTCCTGCTCTACCAAGCTGTAACGCGGATCAGTCTCGATAACCCGAAATGCAAGAGAACCACGAGGGGATGATTCGACACAGGAATGGACGGACAGCTCGTTGTAGATGGAGTACAGTCCAGGACAGACCATGCCGACCAGGTAAGTGCTGGCTGCCAGCGCCGCAATACGCCGGGTGCCCAGCCATTTTGCCGCAGCGGGAAATAGCGTCGTCGCGTCTTCCGGCGTCATGGCAAACGGTAACCTGCCGGAGTAGCCTTGCATCGATTCCATATCCAGATTCAACGGCGTCAGCGAGAAAGGCACGGTTTCCAAAGGAGTAGCCGACAAGCCGTCGCAATCATCGACGGCATCGCCAAAATCAAGAGTGATTTTCGTCCGCCGTGCGCCGTCAACGGAGATGAACAAGCGTGCCCGAGTTGCGCTCTGCTCTGCCACATCGACGCACACACTTTCGTCCAGATAAACGAATCTGCTGAACTGTGCGCGTAAACTGCGCAACGGAGCCAAATACGGTTGCGCTTCAGCCAACGAATCAAGAGCATAAAGCAGCAGGTGTATCCCATGCACGACCGGCGCCCCCGCTTGAGTGCGCCGTGATTCAAGAGGATCCACATGAATCGGGTTGCGGTCGCCGGAGACGGCTGCAAAACGCTCCTGGTCTTTGTTGCTGAATTCTCGCTGTGCCAACCTAATCAACTTGTCACTCCTTCGATTATCAGCAGGCGCTGGAACAATCGCTCATCGACCCGGCAGAACCTGAAGGCTTTGCGGAATCCTCACGCAGAGCAGAGCCGTGAACAACTATTGGAAGAGATTCTTCAGATATGCGTCTGCGTTGTTCGTAAACCCTAGGTCTTTCAGAAAGCTCTCATGCGAGCGCGGATTCAGCTATAATCCAGGAAGGCGCAAGCGCCTTACCAACTTCTTAAGGATATCTCAGATGTGCGGTATCAACGGCGTTCTTGCATTCGGCGACAGCAGCTTCAGCATAACTGAGGATTATCTGGTCCGCATGCGGGACACCATGGTGCATCGAGGTCCAGATGGCTGCGGGTTGTGGATCTCCCCGGATCGTCGCGTGGGCCTTGGGCATCGCCGCCTCTCGATCATCGATCTCTCCACGTCCGCCAATCAGCCCATGAGCAATGCGGATGGATCGCTCCAGATCGTTTTCAATGGTGAGATTTACAACCATGCTGAAATTCGACGCGAGTTGCAGCAGATCGGGCGATGCCAATGGAAGACGGACCACTCCGATACCGAGGTCATTCTTCACGCCTTTGAAGAATGGGGAATCGCCTGCATCGAGAAGTTCCGTGGCATGTTCGCCATCGGGTTGTGGGATGCGAAGGCGCGGCGGCTGTGGCTGATCCGGGACCGTATCGGGATCAAGCCGCTGTACTACAGCATTCACCACGGACGGATTACGTTTGCCTCGGAGATCAAGGCGCTGCTGCAGGATCCAGAACAGGTCCGGGCTGTGAACGAAGAGGCATTCTTCCATTACCTATCGTTCGTAACCACCCCCGCTCCGCAGACGCTCTTTGAGGGCATTCGCAAGCTGCCGCAGGGTTGCTGGCTGTGCATCGAAGCCGACGGGCAGATGCGCGAGCAGCGATACTGGGACGTGCTGGAGCGCACCCAGCCGCTGATCGGGGTGTCTGAGGCGGAGATATCCGAGCGGCTGATTGCCGAGCTGCGCACAAGTGTCGCACTGCGCACGGTGAGCGACGTGCCCGTGGGCGTCTTTCTTTCCGGCGGCGTCGATTCGAGCACCAATGCGGCGCTCTTCTCCGAGTGCGCTTCCGGGCGCATCAAAACATTTTCTGTCGGCTACGACCGGGATTACCGCGGCTGCAAGAGCGAGTTGCCTTACGCCCGCAGCTTCGCGGAGCATATTGGTTCCGATCATTACGAGCGTGTCCTGACACAGGACGATTTCCTCGAATTCCTGCCCCGCATGATCCAGCTGCAGGATGAGCCGATCGCCGACCCCGTTTGCATGCCGATTTACTATCTTTCCAAGCTCGCCAGGGATCACGGTGTAATCGTCGCTCAAGTGGGCGAAGGCTCGGACGAGCTGTTCTGGGGATACGGATATTGGAAGCAAGTCTACGATCTTATCCGGTGGAACTCCTATCCGATTCCACGCGCCGCAAAGAAGATCGGACTTCTCGGACTGAGTCTTCTCGGAAAATCGGGCGGAACTCCTTACGAGATGCTCAGGCGTGCGGCCTCCGGGCTGCCGATCTTCTGGAGTGGCTTTGAAGGCTTTAGTCATCGCGCCAAACTCGAAGTGCTTTCGCCCAGACTTCGGCAGCGTTTCCGCGGTGACAGCTCGTGGGAGGCAATCCGTCCCACTTATGAACGATTCCAGCAAAAATCCTGGGAAACGACTCCCGTCAAGTGGATGACCTATGCCGATCTCAACCTGCGCTTGCCGGAGTTGCTGTTGATGCGCGTGGACAAGATGGGAATGGGGGTCAGTCTGGAAGCCCGCGTTCCTTTTCTCGACCACAAGTTCGTGGAGCTGGCGATGAGTATTCCGGAAGCCGCGATCACCGGCAATCGCGAATCGAAACATATCCTGAAGAAAGCGGTGCGCGGACTTATTCCGGACGAGATCATCGAGAGGCCAAAACAGGGCTTCGGGGTTCCGGTGTACGAGTGGTTTTTCGATCGCTTTGGCGAGTTCGCCACGCGCGAGCTGTCGGAATTCTGCGATAAAACCGACTTTCTGGATCGCGCCGCGGTTATGAAGATCTTGCAGGAAGGCCGTGGATGGCACGCCTGGTTCTTGCTGAATTTTGCGATGTGGTGGAATGAGTTTATTGAAGATCGAGATAAAACGGCGGCCGATGGGCGCGGTATGTTAAGCGCCCCGCAACTGCCCAGATAACTATCTGCCCGGTTGCGAATCATCGGTCTTCGGTAAAGGAGTGCATTACCGCTTCGATGACCTATTGCTTCACCTTTGCTGCGACAAGCGCTTCCAATTCCCCTACGTTCTTCAATCTGGACACTTCGGCGGTCGTGAATCGGATGCGGAATTCCTTCTCGATTGCCACGATCAGGTTGATGTGGGTGAGGGAATCCCAGTTCTCGACATCCTCCGCTGTGAGGTCATCGCGAAGAACCAGCGATTCATCGTCGAAAACATCGCGGAAGATTGTGGAAAGGCGCGTATGCACGTCACTCATTTGTGTCATCTCAGGTTCAAAGAATTGCGGGTGCTGTCTCTTTCTCCAGCGGTTTGATGAAAACTCGCGAAGGCCGATAAGAATCCGTTCTTAGCGCCCATTGTGTTTCACCGTCTTTTTCCGCGATCTGAGCGAAACCGAACTGTGCAAAGAAATCGCGCACCATCCCATTTTTCGCGGTCGGGATGTACCGTCCCGTCACCGTCGTCAGGCCCTGCTGCTGTGCGATGGCAAACACTTCATTCATAATATACTGCTCCACGCCTCTGGTGAGTACGCGGCAGCTCATAAGCCAATCCGTGATGCGAAGCTCCTCAAGGTTCGGTTGAAGAATCACCACCGAGATGAGACCGTGATCGCCCAGCCGGTCTGATAGCTTCACGTAAAGCGGCACGACGGTGGCATCGTTCATCAGCCGCTCGCATTCCACCTCGCTCAGGCGCTGCGTCGTGAGATTGAACTGATTGCTCCTCTGAAGCAATTGTGCGATGCGGGGCAGGTGATAAGAGTCAAACCGGGAAACGACAATCCGCATGTCGAGAGATTGAAGGAATTCCTCGACGGACGCAAAGCTGGCGGCAGCAGCGCGACGGTCGGCTTCCTGCTTGTACATATCGGCGCGCCGAACGTCCTCGCCGGAGAATGCGGCAGTTTCAAAAAGATTCAGCTCTGACAGAAAGCGGACGTAATCCGAAGGGTCTTCCGGCAGTTCCGGCACGATAACACCTGGGACGAGGTCTCGCACCAGGCTCCGCTCAAATGGATTATCGTCCAGAAACACCATCGAATCGAAACCAATGTTGAGAATCTCTCGGATGGTGCGGATGTTCTCAGCCTTATCGTTCCAGTTCGCCACAAAAACGGTAATGTCTTCTCGCCGCAGCACCATCTCCGGGTGCGACTCAAACGGCAGGAGGGCATTACGCTCCTCGTTTTTGCTGCACACAGCCAGCAGAATGCCCCGGCGGCGGAGTTCACGCAGGAAAAGCTGAAGGCGATACCACGCCTCTCCGTCCCCATGGGCATTCAGGCGGATACCGTCCAGCCCATCATCGCCGATCACTCCGCCCCAAAGCGTATTGTCGAGGTCCAGAACCACGCACTTCACGCCACGCCCCCGCGTCGCCATCAGCACGTCGACAATATTCTGAGCAACGGCGGGAAGAACATCCAGAGAGCAAAACGTCTTCCACATATCCCAGAATCGATCGTCGAAGAAACGGCTTCGGCCAACGAGAGAGGCCACTCCCTCCACGTCGTTGATCAGAACTCCATTCTGCTGCCGTGCCGCTGCCGCGATTCCGGAGTTCAACGCGCATGTAACTGAAGATAGGCATTCGGCTACCTTAAGATCGTAGTTCCCAAAGTAACGTTCCAGGGGAAGAGCAAAGGTGCTTTGAATGACCACAGTGCGGCTGCGGGATTGAATAGCGTTCCAAATCGCGGTGATCCTTGCCAGTGACTCGCTCACGAAGTCCGTGGCACTGTTCTGCCGCTTCGAAAACGAAGCGCGCAGCGCCTGAGCGGCATTCAGGAGGATGACCGCGTCCGGATCGAACGAATATAGCTTTGACGAGGAGTCGTAGACTTCCAACTCGATTGCGTCAAAGCCGCCTTCATATACATCGGTTGAAAACCCATTTGCGTCCAGCAGCGTCCGCAGCACCGGAACAAACTGCTGGGTAGCCGCATCGCTCAGCAGCGCTAGTTTCAAGACAGGCCTCTCGAGCGCAGGCTCAATTTTCTTACTTGCCGCCACTAGCCGCGAATAGTCGAGATTCGGCAGACGATCACCGAGCATGATTACGCCTCCGTGGAGACATTCATTTCTGTTGCTACCGCCTTCAACAGCGGCGATGCTATCGAGCCCTCAGGGGCAGGAACTTATCGCGACGTTCAGAAGATCGAAATCGCTAACCGCCGGTCCGTGGTCGTTTGCGTCCGTGATGACTACCTGCAAGTGAGAGTCATCCGAAGTCTTGATGCGAATGGTTGGTTCATACGGGTCGTTTCCCGTCACAGCAAAGAGATAATCGTTCCTCAGGGTCTTGTTGTTGTCCAGATCCCTGACCGCCACGTTAATTCCACCCCTGTGGAGGTTCACTATGGGCATAACTACATAGCAACTGTTCGCCGAGAGATTGAGGATCGGCGAAGTCAGCTGAGGGCTATATGTGCCGGGCGCGCTGGTTACGTGCATTCCATTCCGGACCCTTTCCGCGCGGGCGCTTGGCGCAACCTTCCAGGTGGTGGGCGAGGGCAGCGAAAGCGGGGAAGGAACATCGGGCGGCGCAGCGGCGACAACCGGATTGCCATCGCCGATCAGATAGATCGGACTGCCGCTCAGCACCGGATTCTTGGTAGCCGGAAGAGGGTTGCCGTACATATCCTGGATTTTCAGGTGATCGAGGCCCGAGAAGTGAACTGGCACGGGCTTCACAGAGTCTGTCCAAAGAGCTGCTACCGTTCCCGCCGGTGTCGCAGCCGTGATTCCGTAGATGTGCGGGGGGAGCGATATAGGTTTGGCGCCCTGAGCTTTCGACAGAACGGCGGTCATGGCCGAGTAGGAAGCCAGGGTATCGACGAACACCTCTCTGTGGACAGGCGTGAAAAATACCGAATGGCTGAAATAGGGAACGTGCAAGCCGAGGGACAGGAGATTGACTCGCACCAGGTATTGCGACTGTTCATGCTCCGTCACGTCGGGTGCGTACACTCCCGGTGTTCCCGCCGGACCGATCAGCCAGTTCGCCTCGGTACTCCACACTGGCTTGCTGGCGCCGTACGAAGCCGCCAGCTTTTTCAGGCGGTCGACCATCTCAGGGTACGTTAGCCCGTTATCGCTCTCTTCAGGCGGACCGGCCTGGTAAGGGTGCATGGAGACGATATCCGCCAACTCGATTAGCCCAGCATCGAAAAGGCGCTTTTGATAGGGGAGAAAGTCGGAGCCCCCGGGGCCGCAGCAGACCTTGATCAGCCCCGGATCGAACCGATGGATCTCCGCCATTTCCTCGCGCAGAACGTCGATATCGCCGTTTGGCTGCCTTTCGGGATCGAATCCACGATGACCATAGAATTTTGAGTCGATTTCGTTATAAGCATCCCAGACATGGATTTTGTCACGAAAGTGCTCCAGGGCCGCCTTTACGAACTGCGCATACGCGGGGGCCATCTGCGTATCGGGATCTGTGATCCACTTTGGCGGGAGGTCGCCCATGACGCCCAAGAGAGAGAGATGCTGTGCGGAGTAGGTTTCGACGAGCTTGTCGATGAACTGCCAGTTATATTGCCCCGGCTTCGACTCGATCTGATCCCAGCACAAGAAAAAGCGCACCCATTTGGCGCCCAAAAGGCCGGTAAAGCCATCCTGGAGAACGGCGCTTCCGTTGGTGCTGGAATGGATCCCGAAGTTGCTCTGGGTCACGGAAGCCAGATCGATGGCCTTGGCGAGCGCCACATTCTGGGTCCGGGCATAGATCTGCCGGCCCTCCACGGAAACCGCCAGGAACAGAGTTGCCGGCCCAAAAAAAGCAGGAACCTGCCACTGGCCGAGTCCCACTGAGCCGCCCGGATCCGGTTGCAGCGCGATGGGCAAGGAAAGAGTGCGGCTGTCCGTGCTTGCCAATGCAGAGATGCGGAGTTGAACATCCGCGCGCGTCGCCTTGCCTGCAAACTCCACCTGAATGGGAACCGTCTCGCCCGGATGGAAATCGTGAAATGCGGCTTGCCGCGGTCCAGCGCCGAGATTGGCGTAGCCGCTCCCGGAATCGAGCAAATGGCGCACCGTCTCCGATTGCACGGTTTGCGAGGAGAAGCCGGAATCGCCCAGAAAGAGACCCTCGGCTCCGGACTCCTCGTCCATCTGAATACTCAGGGTCCGGGCATGTTTGGTTGGAATCACCCACTCCTCGGGAGGGGTCGAAACACTGAATACTGTATCGGCCGCGACGCTGCCGTCCAGGCACACGCGCACCCGGATGAGATCGCTCCTCGCTGGACCTGCCTGGGGTGCTGACAAAGCGGCGGCGGCGGCGGTTCTCCAGAGGGTCACGTGAAACGAAGCGGTTCCCTGGGGTATCTCCCAACTGACCGTTCCGCCGCAGATAAACTCAATCGCGGGAACATTCGCGCCGTTCGGGAACTGAACCCGCGTATTTTTCACCGCGAAACAGGGATTCGTGGCCGATTGACCGGAAGGGGCGAGCGTGGAAAGCAGCACATCGCCGGCATCCAGACACATCGCCGAGCTGGCGCAGCAGATCGCTGCTCCCAGAACCGCAGACGCGCGAGTTCGCCGAAGTTTTTTCCTCACAGCCGACAACCGCTCGTCGCCGACGATTTTTCCGGTAATAGACATCCGGCTGATCGCTCTAACATTTGCCCAACAACGAATATTCATCTCGACCTCCTTTCTGCATAATCACATGCAACAGGTCAGGCAAACCTGATCTTCAGGCAATTCTCTGGCAGGGAGCCGCACCTGCGCCTGTGCGCCTGCGTGAGCCTGCTCTGCATTTGAAGCATCATGCCGATCCCCCGCAGGTTACTTGCTGCCGAGCGTGCGGCACAGGGTTGGATGTCCGGACCATAAATCGGTAACGAGCCGATTGGCTGCCTGGTGTTGCAGATGAAAAGGATCGGAGAAATTATTCTTATCGCGCGTAAAACTGCTATCGATATCGCAGTCGTAAACCGGCGCCATTCCTGCTAAATCGTTCTTGAATCGCTGGTATTGATCCTCCACGCCAAGCTCGGGCACTCTCCGCTGAGCATCCATGTGCTGCGGCGGAATGAAAAAAACAAACGCTATTTCGTGCGCGCGCGAGTATTCAACGATCTCCCGCAGTTGGCTTCGAAGTGCGCCCGGGTCCGAATCCCGTTTGTAGCGTTCATTCAGATATTGCAGCTGGCTTTGCCAGAATGCCTCCCGGTTCACCTGCGGCCCGAGATTGGTTCGATGGTGGAAAATCGTGTCGGCAATATCGTAGGCTCCGGCCTCGAGAACATCCGAGTTGAGAATATAGAGCACCGGGACCTTTACGATTCCCTCCGCCTGCGGAATACGATCGCCGGGGTAAGCGTTGTATCCCATGAAATTGACCCCGAAATAGACGTGTTTCAAAGATAATTTCCGCGATGCAAACCAGAACATATCCATCGTCTCGCGCAGGGTGGCGCCCCCTGCCCCGAGATTCGCATACGGCTCACCTGCAACCGAGGAGATCGTTCCTTCCGGCAGCTGAGCCACCTGCGAATCTCCGAGAATGACATTTGGCTTGGGATCTCGATTGAACGCCAATACCTTCCACAGCGCCTGGTTAATCGGCTTAGCATAACGAAGCCTCAGGTCGGGTGGCAGGGGAGAGTTCTTGTGAAACAGGTCGAATGGGTCAATCCAGTAGATCGTCGGCGCAACAATGAGAACAATAGGAGAAAAAAACATCAGCAGTCGCAACCAGAGACGCCTGAGACGACGGCCTCCCAAGCCTGCCAGAAGTGGCTGGGAATTCGCCTCGAGAGGCGTAACGGTCTGCGCTTCGACTGAACTCATCAGAATTGAACGTAGATGAAATGAACATTTTGCTGATGCAGCGTCACTGCAACGGCTATGCCTGCATAGTATATGAGCCAGCGCAGTGGAACCGGCAACGTCGAAAAACTTGGAATCGACAGGGCCGCTCGTTCGCCTCTCTGCCGCAAGTAGTCCAATAGATCGAGTCCGAGTGCGCCAGCCGTGGCGAGACCGGTGAGACCGAAAAGAAGCCTGCTGTATTCGTAATACAGCTTGTGAGCCGATGCAATGGGCGCACCGAGGCCATCCCAAAGATGCCGCATCTGGTACGTGATATTCGGCATCGTTACGGCTCTGAAGAACACAAGCGAGAACGCCACCATGACGAATACGAAGACGGGGCCGATCAGATTCGCGATCCGATCCGCGCCCGGATGCCGGCGATAGTATTTCCGTCTCCAGGAGGCGGTAAGACTGTCCACGATGAGATAGGAGCTATGCACGAGTCCAAAAATCAGAAACCCCATACCGATGCCGTGCCACAGACCGATGAGCGTCATGTTCACGGTAATACTCAGCACCAGGCCCCAGGTTCCGATGTTGCGCGTGCTCATGCGGAGCGGAGTGAAAACGTAATCGGTGAGCCAGAAGGTCAGCGTCATGTGCCAGCGGCGCCAGAATTGGCTGATGCTGGGGGCCAAAAAGGGGTGGTCGAAGTTCTCGGGAGACTTGATTCCAAGCAATCCGGCCGTGCCCACGGCGATGTCGGTCAGCGCGGCAAAATCGAAATACAACTCGAGAGCGTATAAACACGCCGCGATCCAGAGCATATTCGAGAACTGGGGCTGGGCTCCGTCGATGTAGGCAATGATCGACGCGAGTGGGTCTGCCACTACGGTCTTCTTCACCACCCCCCAGAAGATCCGTTTCAGGCCCTGCGCCATCAGTTCCGCGGTTTCCGGACCGTTTTCCGGCAAGCGGAAGTCGTTGGCCCGCTGGATTGGACCGGCTGCCAGTTGCGGAAAGAAGGTGGCGTATGCCAGAAAGCCGATAGCATCGGTCGCGGCAGGGTATTTGCGCCAGTACACGTCGATCAAGTAACCGATCAGCTTGAAAGTGTAATAGGAAACTCCCAGCGCGATCAGGATGCGCCCTGTTCCCAGCGCTCGTCCCCGCGCGTGAAGCAGCGGGAGGAGTTTGATAAGCAACAGATAGCCAAGCAGCGCGACGAGTGTACCGGCGAAAAACAGCAGCCTTCGCGCGCCAGACTGCTCCCGGGACTCCAATGCGCGGGCAGTTCCAAAAACCGCCATCGCGCTAAAGACGAGGATTGCCGCCGATACGGGACTGTAGTAGCCGTAAAGCAGCAAAGACACAGCCGCGAGAAAAGCAGGCCTGAATCTGCCCGGAATGCTATGGAATAGCAGAACCGTTACGACCACAAACAACGCGTAGGGAAGGGAAAGTAGATCCATCGGCTAATCCAATCGAGAGTTCCCCGAACTCTGCTTGGGAGCAGCAAAAGTTTGACCTTCCCGGAAGTATTCACCACCGGACACTAGGTTTCCGCCGCTGTCTTTTCTTTTGCTTTCAACGATTGCGGTCATGCCCCCTTGAGGGGCCAGCAATCGTAAATCCTCAAGCTCCGCAGGAGGATACTTACTGCCGGGACCCGCCCTCGGCGCATATGCCGCCATTCGGGTCGCGAATAAACAGTCCGGCCGGGCGCGCCATTGTCAAAACATGACTCTCTTGAATTGGAATATCTGCGCCCCAGCCGGAATGGAAGAAAGGATCGTCCATCCAGTGTTCAGATAATCGTCAGACGACCAACCCTGTAAATCCTCGGGGGAAATGACGATCGTGGCCGAGTTGCTCTGATTCGATGTTGCCGCCTGCACGGCCAGTGTGTCCGTCGGATTTACAAACTGAAATAAGTATTCTCCCGCGATACCAACCGATTGCGAGAGATCGACCGTGGTCAGGAAAGGCAGAGGAGAATTGGGAAGATAATTGAGTTGCTCTTGGGTATCCAGCATTCCAAATGGATCCACTTCGTTGTAGAGCGTGATTGGATCCATAATATAGGCGGTCATATATTGGCTTTTATAGCTGGTGACGAATAGCGCGTTGATGGATGAGTAATTGCCCGCCAGCAACAGTGCGTTGATGTCTTCAGCGCCCTGTCCCAGCTGTGTGTTTGGATCGAAGTAGACCAAGCCGAATGTTGGATCGGCAATCTGCCACTTTAGGTTGAAAGGATCCCAGTACTCCGTGATCACGTGGGTGACTGTACCGTTCAGGGAGATGTTCCGCTGCCGCGCAAGGATATCGTTCATGTCAAATTCATCGAGAAGGGCGGCAGCAAACCATCCGCAGCTTGTGCCCTGAGTGGGATCCTTGCCATGATCGATCATCATCTGGTAAAGGTAGGTTCCAGGGGCAGAAACGCCAGAGAACCCAATGGTCATGAGCCGGACTTGCGCAGTCAGGTTTTGAACGGTCTGGTAGAATGCGTTCCGGTCGGACGGAATAGAGAGCGCAGAACCGGTGGTAAACTGAGTGTCGGTGCAACTTCCTCCGCCCGGTCCAGGGTTGTGGGTGCACAACTGCGCGTAATAAGTGGTGTTGGGTTGTAGCGCCCATACATATTCGCTGGTATTCGGGGGGACGACGCGCGCTATACCAGCGAAGAAGTCTGCGACCCCGTAGCCGGTTGGGCTGACGGTCAATTTATAGCCGGTTGCGCCCTGTGCCTGGGTCCAGGTGAAGGGCTGGAACTGGCTGACGCCCGTGGCCCCATCGAGTGGATAGGTCAGGTGCGCTAGCGGATAGCCCGTTGCAAACACAGAATCCGTATAGGTCAGGGTTCCTGAGACGTTGGTCCACAGCCGGGCATAATAGGTCGTATTGGCGTTCAGGTTGACGGATGTCGATGTTGCGGCGATGGCGCCGCTGTCGTAGTAATTGTTGGCCCCCACACTGCCTCCGAGGCACAACTCATACGAAGTGGCGTTGTAGACCGGCGTCCAACTCACAGAGATCGAAACAGCTGGATCCAGATTCGAGGCGCCATTCGCAGGCGAGTTGACGGCAGCGGTTCCGGAGGTCTGAAACGTGGAGGTCGTGGTGGTATACCCGGCGGAGGTCAGAGTAAAGAGAGTTACGTAGTAGGTGGTACTGGGCTGAAGCGTCGCGGTGGTGCTGGTGATTCCGGCCGGGTTGGACGTCGAGTCCGTCGAGTAATAGAGAGCGTCCTTGGCGCCGGGAGTAGTGCCAATCCAGAGCGTATAGTTGATCACGCCGGGCACAGCCGTCCAGTTGAACGGAATGCTCTGAGGCGCAACGGTGGCGCCGCTGGCCGGAGCGGTGAGGACCGCTGTTGTCGCGGTTGGGAATGAGAGCCAGAGAGGTGTGTAGATCTGCATGCCGTCGGGAATCGGCGACACGATAGTCCATCCCGCATACAAGCCGACAGTCTCAGCCCACCCGGAGCTACTGGAAGGCGTGATTGTGAGACTGGTACCAGCGTTATTGATCGTGACCTGATCGGTTTGGTTGGCAAATCGGAAGATATAGGCGCTGAATGGGTTCTGCGCGCTCAAGCTGAACGGGGTGAGGAATGGCAGGGGCGAATTCGGCACGTTGTTGAAAACCAGCTGTTCATCTTCCGTGTCACCGTATGGATATGGGTTGTTGTAGTAAATGATGGGATCCATGTAATAGGTCGTCATGTAATACGACCCGTGATTTGTCACCCAAAGAGGCGTGATGGCCGACAGGTTTCCCGAGAGCAAGAGAGCATTCAGGTCTTCGACGCCCTGGCCGATTCCTGTATTCGGATCGAAATACATCACGCCGAATGTAGGATCGGCGATTTGCCACTTGTTATTGAAGACATCCCAGTATTCCGGGATGGTATGGCTATCAGCGCCGTCCAGAGTTGATTGACGTACTCGAGTCAGCACTCCATTCTTTGTCAGAAGATCGGCCAGAGCGGCGGCAAAATCCCCGCAGTTTGCACCATTCACCGGGTTTAGCATGTGGTTAAGCATGCTCTGGTACAGGTATGTCCCTGCCACCGGGATGCTATTACCGAACTGAGTCATCAACCGCACTTGCGCTGTAAGGTTCTTAATCCCAGCGTAGAAGGCGTTGGGGGCAGGCGGGGCCGTAACTGCCGTTGAAGTGGTGAAAGTACTGTTTGAGCATGCCGAGCCGGAGGCTGTTTGTGTGCAGAGAGTTGCGTAATAGAGTGTACCCGGCTGTAGATTCCAGACGTACGCGCTAGATACTGAACCAGCAAGGTCAGCGGCGAAATGATCCCAAGTTTGATAATTCGTGGGGCTTACAAGCAAGACATAATACTCTGCGCCCGGGAATGGAGTCCATGTAAACGGCTTAAACGGATTCACGCCGGTGGCGCCGGCGGCTGGGTAGGTCAGGTACGACATTGCCGCGGTCTGGAACGTGGTAGCGGTGGTAGTGTAGCCGGCCGGATTCAGTGTAAAGAGGGTCGCATAGTAGGTGACGCCGGGCTGAAGAGTAGCGGTGGTGCTGGTGATTCCGGCCGGGTTGGACGTTTTGCCCGTCGTGTAATAGAGGGCGTCCTTGGCGCCGGGCGTAGTGCCGATCCAGAGCGTGTAATTGATCACGCCGGGCACGGCAGTCCAGTTGAACTGAATGTTCAGGGGTGCAACGGTAGCGCCGCCGGCTGGAGCAGTCAGATACGATGTTGCAGCGGTCTGGAACGTTGTGGCGGTAGTGGAGTAGCCGGTCGGGTTCAGTGTAAAGAGGGTCGCATAATAGGTGACACCGGGCAGAAGCGTAGCGGTGGTGCTGGTGATTCCGGTTGGGTTGGACGTCTGGCCCGTCGTGTAATAGAGAGCATCTTTGGCGCCGGGCGTGGTGCCGATCCAGAGAGTGTAGTTGATCACGCCCGGGACTGCGGTCCAGGTGAATGGAATATTCAGAGGTGAAACGGTGGCGCCGCCGGCTGGGGCGGTCAGATACGATGTCGCCGCAGTCTGGAACGTGGAGGTTGTGGTGGTGTATCCGGCGGAGGTCAGAGTAAAGAGAGTTACGTAGTAGGTGGTACTGGGCAGAAGCGTAGCAGTGGTGCTGGTGGTTCCAGCCGGGTTGGACGTTTTGCCCGTCGTGTAATAGAGGGCGTCCTTGGCGCCGGTCGTGGTGCCGATCCAGAGGGTATAGTTGATCACGCCGGGCACGGCAGTCCAGTTGAACTGAATATTTAGGGGTGAAACGGTGGCGTCGCCGGCCGGAGCAGTCAGATACGATGTCGCCTTAGTATGGAACGTAGAGGCCGTGGTGGTGTATCCGGCAGAGGTCAGAGTAAAAAGAG
>Ga0326727_10012094_pt1 | contig 19773 bp, 26 predicted proteins | sample MB2enrmetagenome_FD_207643 | JGI IMG/M metagenome (GOLD analysis project Ga0326727, IMG submission 207643) | Lab enriched peat soil microbial communities from McLean, Ithaca, NY, United States - MB29MY | ecosystem: Environmental > Terrestrial > Soil > Wetlands > Peat | place: USA: New York...
ACTATTCGTCATGGGGCTTGGAGGTGGGATGTTTGCTTCCCCAAACATAGCCTCGATCATGAACTCCGTCCCTCCTGAACACAGAGGCGCGGCATCAGGCATGCGCGCGACGCTTCAGAACACCGGCCAGACGGTGAGCCTGGCCATATTCTTCACAGTAATAATCACGGGCCTTTCTAGCAGCCTGCCGAGCGCCCTCTCAAACGCGCTGACGACGGCCGGAGTTCCACAGCTTGCACAGGCGGCGCTCAACAAGATTCCGCCTACGAGTGCGCTCTTCGCTGCCTTTCTCGGCTATAACCCGATGGGGTCCATTCTATCGACCCTGTCCACCCAGTTGCCGTCCGTCTACAGTCTGATCCCGCAGTCAACGCTAGGATATCTCACAAATCAGACCTTCTTTCCGAACGCGATAGCTCCGGCATTCATGTCGGCCCTCCGGCTTTCCTTCTTCATAGGGGCGGCTCTTTCGCTTGCGGCAGCGGTTGCTTCACTACTGCGCGGCAAGAGGTACATCCATGAGGTAGAGCAGGCCAAGGAGATGGCCAGAAAGGTGGAAGAGGTTCCGGTACCCCTCATTCGTCAGACAGGACGAGAACATGGAACCTCCAGACCGGATCTCGAGCCGCGACACTCCGATCTTGGAACAGACCCTCCACAAGAAACTGTGGCGACCAGTGACAACAGCCGTAACGCAACTCCCTCTCTTGCAAAGCCCGAAGAATAGTGCAGTGAGAAGAAGCGTCCAAAAGTGTTCACTTCGCCCTGATATCGGTCACCTGACAGGGAACAAGGGAAGAAATCATTCACTAAGGGAAGAGAACTCGAAATTGTCTACCTACTCTTAAAAAGGGGGAAACGTCGAGCGGGTTCCTCTTGTCAGGGCGGCTCGCTCAGCAGACCACGGTCACCCAAGCGATTACCGGTGTCTGGGCGAGTGCCCACAGCGAAGAGCTAAAGAGAGGAATTACAATCAAGGTCGGATACGCAGACGCGGCGTTCTACAGATGCCCCCAGACACCTGCGCCTGCGGCCTTCTCTACGAGCCCGAAGTGCCCAGTCTGTGGCAGAGAGACGCGCCTCCTGAGGTCGGTGAGCTTTGTCGACTGCCCGGGTCACGAGAGCCTGATGACCAATATGCTCGCCGGCGCCTTCCTCATGGACGGGGCCCTCTTGGTCATAGCAGCGAACGAGCCAGTTCCTAAGCCCCAGACCAGGGAGCACTTACAGGCGCTGCAGATGCTGGGTATGAAGAAGATTGTGATAGCACAGAACAAGATAGACCTAGTCAGCGACCAGGAGGCGAAGAAGAACTACGAGGGAATTGAGAAGTTCGTGGAGAAGACGGTTGCCGTGGACGCCCCGATAATCCCCATCTCGGCACAGCAGAGGACGAACATCGACGCCCTAGTCGAGGCGCTTGAGGAGGTCATCCCTACGCCTGCACGAGATGAGAAGGCGGACCCACTGATGTACGTCGTCCGTAGCTTTGACGTCAACAGACCGGGGGCTGAGATAGGGGACCTCTCCGGCGGAGTTCTGGGGGGCAGCCTCACTAGGGGAGAGTTGAAGGTCGGAGAAGAGATAGAGCTCAGGCCTGGGATGGCAGAGGAGAGGAGTGGCAGGTATGCCCCTATCGTGACCAAGATCTCAGGGCTGCAGACGAGTGCGGGACAGACCGACAAGGTCGGGCCTGGGGGTCTGGTCGCGGTCGGGACCTACCTTGACCCAACATACATCAAGGGAGACCAGATGGTCGGCAGCGTAATCGGAAAGCCGGGGACTCTTCCTCCGAACCTGGAACACATAACGCTTGACGTGGACCTGCTCGAGACCGCCGTTGGATCGGCTGAGTTGGTCAGCGTGGAAAAGGTGCGGCCTGGCGAGAACCTGAGGCTCAACCTGGGGACGGCGTCGATGCAGGCCGCCGTCACTTCCGCGCGGGGAGACGTCATTGAGGTCAACCTCAAGAAACCGGTGGCTGTCGAGACCGGCATGCGGGCAGCGCTGAGCCGGAGGATAGCCGAGAGATGGCGCCTCATAGGCTCGGGCGTTCTGAAGTAGGCCTTGACCAAGGTCATCTTCGACAGCAGCTTCCTCATGGCGGTGGTCGATCGCCCGACGACCTGGTTCGAAGACATCACAGAGAAGATCGGGAGGTTCGAACCAGTCGCCCTCGAATGTGTCCTGGCCGAGCTTAGACATCTGGCCTTGGGCGACGGAAGGAAAAGTCGAGCGGCCCGGGTCGCGCTTGAGCTAGCCAAGGAGTTTTCGCGCATTCCCAGCGGTAGAGCCAGAACTGACGAAGAGATAATGTCGGCAGCCCTCACGATGAACGCAATAGTGGCGACGGCCGACCGAGACTTGGCGCGGTCCCTCGTGGCCCGCAAAGTCCGGGTCGTCGGACTGCACTCGAACAGAGTGGTTCTCCTCTAAGCGGCTGCAAAAGGAGTTAAGGCTCCCGCCATCCTCGGCCAGGGAGATGGCGCAGCCTCTTCCAGTAATCGACCTGAAGAGGGAGGAAAAGAGGATTACGGCCTTCATCAGGCGGATCGTCGCCAGGTCAGGTGCGAGCGGTGTGGTCGTTGGGCTCAGCGGAGGAGTGGATAGCGCCGTGGTCTTCGCGCTCTGTGTCAGGGCCCTCGGGAAAGAGAGTGTCCTTGCCGCGCTGCTCCCTTCGAAGCACACCCCACCAGGCGACACAGAGGACGCGGTGCGGTTGGCCGACGAGTGGGGGGTCAAGAGCGTCAGCGTAGCCATTTCTCCGCTCGTCGACTCTCTAATCTCTGCAGCCAATTCCGACACTGTGAAGCTCGCGCGTGCGAACGTGCAAGCAAGGGTCAGGATGACAATTCTGTACTACCTGGCGAATTCGCGAGGCCTGCTCGTCGTTGGGACGGGGGACAGGTCGGAGGAACTTCTCGGGTTCTTTACGAAGTTCGGTGATGGCGGGGCTGACTTCCTGCCAATAGCCCACCTCTACAAGACTCAGGTCCGACTGATGGGCAAGCATCTTGGCATCCCTCCCGGCATAGTCAGCAAGCCGGCCTCCCCTCAACTCTGGCCGGGACACACTGCCGAGGAGGAGCTCCCCGCCGGCTACGAGAAACTTGACCTCGTCTTGCACTGTCTCTTCGATGCAGGAGGTTCGATAAGTCGCGCTGCCACTGAAGGGGGCGTGAGCCGAAATGTCGCCCATCGGGTCCTGGAGATGAACAAGAGATCGGCCCACAAGAGGGCCCTCCTACCCTCGCTTCGGCCCTCGGGCGGATAGATTCCCTTCACAAGAACCAAAGATTAATATCGGCTACCCAAAGCGAGAGGGCCGTTCCTGAGGATTCATGTTTGAGCTAGTCAATCTTGAGGATGTTGTCCGCGTTCCCCCCGACAAGTTCGGTTCACCTCTGGAGAAGGTCGCCCTAGAACTTCTGAAGATAAAGTACGAGAGTACCATCAATCCTGAGCACGGTTACCTAATCCTGGTCACCCGTGTGGAGGTTGACAAGGTGGGCAAGATTATTCCCGGAGACGGCGCCACCTATCACAGGGTCACTTTCGAGGTCCTCTCCTTCTTCCCGCTTAAGCAGGAGCTAGTCGAAGGCGAGATTGTCGAAGTGACAGACTTCGGGGCGTTCGTGAGGATCGGGCCCGCAGACGCACTGTTGCACCTCAGCCAGATAACGGACGACTACCTGACCAGCGATGTGAAGTCAGGGATTATCACGGCCTCTCAAAGCAAGAGGTCACTCAAAGTCGGGAGCAAGGTAAGGGTCAGGATAACGGCAGTAAGCCTCGGGCACGGGATATCGATGGGGAAGATAGGAGTGACCTGCCGGCAGCCCTTTCTGGGGGCGCTCGAATGGATAGATGAAGAAGTCGGCAAGGCCCAGAAACAGCGAAAGGTGGAAGAGAGGACAGAGAAGTAGGAAGGATGGGCTTGAAGGAACTAGCGTGCAGGAAGTGCAAGACCCTGACGACCGAGAAAGCGTGCCCCAACGACGGCTCCACCGAACTCAGCAACGAGTGGTCTGGGCTCATCATCGTAATCAACGCGGAGAAGTCCCAGGTAGCGAAAACCCTCGGTATCGATAAACCAGGGAGATACGCCCTGAAGGTAAGCTAGGCGGTTGTCAAGAGCCTACCGGCTTTCGGAAGGCCTCAGAACCAAGCTGACGAGGCCCATTGGCAGGCTCTTCTCGGTCGAAGAAGTGGAGAGTGAATCTTTTGCGGAGGTGGTTAGAGAGGCGCCGATGGTCATTACTGTGGGAGACAGGGTGACCGAGACGCTCGCAGCCCAGGGACGGGTGCCCGACGTTCAGGTCGCCGACTCCCGAGAGAACAGGAAGGAAAGGGCCCCTCCTGACGTGGCGTACGCGCGGAAGATAGAGGTCGAAAACCCCGCAGGGACCATAACCGAAGGCGCCATAGAAGGAATCAGGGAAGCCCTCCTAGGACAGAAGCCTGCCCGCGTGGCGGTCAGCGGCGAAGAAGACCTTCTAGTGATACCGGTCCTCGCCCTCGCTCCCGAGTCCGCGGTCATCTTCTACGGGCAGCCGGGCGAAGGGGTCGTCGTGGTGAAGGCCGACGCCAAATCGAAATCGAGGAACAGGGCCATTCTCGCTGAAATTGGGATCCCCAACGCATGCTGAGGCGGAGTGATTTATATCCCCCATGAAGCGGGGTTGTTCAAGTTGCAGGTAGTGAAGCGGTCCGACTCGAAGGTCCTTGAGAGATCATACGTCGAGTTGCGACTCGACGGCAGGGCAGGCAAGATCACTAGAAAGGAGGCCATAGCAGCCGTGGCTCAGGAACTGGGAGTCTCCCCTGAGAACGTTGGAGTAGTAAGGCTGGAGGGTCAGGCGGGCACCACCGATGTGGTTGGCAGATTCCATGTCTACAGCTCGGCGGAGATAAAGAAGAGGGTTCACCCTAGATACCTAGAGGAGAGGGTTCTGACCAAGAATGAGAGAGAGAAGCTGAAGCAGGAACGGAAGAAGGCGGCGACCCCCGCTCCCGCACCGGAGGCCAAGAAGTAGGCTTGTCGAAGCAACAATCAGCGGCCCCGACCCCGGCGCCAGCTCCTAGTCCGGCCGAAGGAGTCCCGGTAGAGGAAAAGAAACCTGAAAAGAAGGAGAAGCCGAAGGCTCCGAAACGCAGAATACAGGTCCACAAGTTGTACAAGGTCGAGGAAGCATCCCTGACACGGCTGCGGAAGGAGTGCCCGAGGTGCGGCAAGGGTTACTTCATGGCGCAGCACAAGGGACGTCTTACGTGCGGCAACTGCGGGTACACTACATTCACAAGCAAAGGCTAACAGAACTCCCCCATCAACTCCTTCAGCATGTGGGCCATGCCAGGGGTGATGAACGGCTGGAAGGGGCGGTAGTACTTCGGACTTCTAGCCTTGGCCACCGTTTCCCTGTTGCCGGCAGAGGTATAGGAACTGAGGAAGGCCCTCGCCACGCTGCTCATGGCCTCCTCTCGCGTTGAGAGCTTCGCGGCATAGTAGAGGAATTCGGCCAGGTCCCACGCCATATCGCCTCCGGGCACTGATTGCTCCAGGTCCGTAAGGTAGAGCCCGCGCGGCGATACGACGACGTTGCTGGCCTTCGCGTCTCCCAGAGCCAAGCCCGCTCCGTGCACCTTGGCCATGAGACCTGCGTACGCTGAAACATATCCCATGCCTTCTGACCTGCCCTTCAGGAGCCCGTCTATGACGGACGAAAGGACCGGTCCGCTGATGAACTCCTTTACCACCATTCTCTCTCCCGGAGCCACTGCCAGGATTGCGGGGACCAGGACCCCGTTCTTCCTGAGGTTTCTGGTCATTGCGTACTCCCTGTCAAGCCTTGCCATCGGAGTCATGCTGAACTTGTTGGCTGCAGCGGCCCAGATGCCCAGAAGAGCCCACTTGAGTGAGCGAACGTCAGAGTAGCTCTTCACCACTACCGAACTCTCGCGGGCTCCGTCGATGAAGGTGAGGACACGCGTCGTCGAATAGGGATCTCCGATTTCGCGTTCCCTTGTTGAATGGGTGGTGAACCCTAGGAGGCCTGCCAACTCCTTTTCCAAGAGTGACGCATCAGGAATCATCACACCTTCCTCCAGTCTCAACAGAGACCTAGGCCTCTCCAGTTCAGGGAAAGGCCTCGGAGTTTCCCTCATTCGCTTGAGCTTCGATTGTGCTTCCCTCCTGTACACGGAGAGACCGACCCGCCCTGCGTAACCGTGGACTGCGTACTGCGTCAGCCCACGGGTCGTGAGCGAGAAGATTGACTGGACCCTGGTAAACGCGTCTCCTCTCATCTTTTCTGGGACCATCATTACCCCTGCGGGTGATGTGGACAGGAGGCCTCGGGAGGCGAGGGACTCGGCTGCGAAGGCGAAGCCCCCCATAGAGATTCCTCGGTTCTCGTCTCTTAGGGGGCAGGTGTAGGTCTGGACGTAGCTGTAGAGCGCAGGTGGGTACATCGCGGCCCTCTTTGCAAGCTTTTGAAAGAGGAAGTAGTCATAGGGGACGACCAGATGCCTGCAGAAGTCGCCATAGTCTTCAGACAGTTCGAGCAGGGCCTCAATCAAGACCCTCTTTTTGTAGTCGAGCTCGACGCTCATGAAGAGCTTCGGGTTCACGATTGCCTCGTAGAAGTTGAGAAGTCGCCCGACCACGAACTCGCCGAGATAGGAGGACTGTGCGTCCTGTGCGAGAAGTTGCTCGTCGACGATCAACGCCGAGGCGGCCACGGGCTCCTCGACGTACCTGTACCTGATCCCTTCGCGGAACCGCTTCGAGACAACAATCAAATCGTAGTCTGAGTTTGGTCGAGCATAACCAGCGACCTTCGAGCCATATGCGGCCACCCCCGCAATCGAAGACTTCCCTACCATCAGGGAAGCGATTCCCCCGAGGGTGGAGCGCTCCTCAGCTGTGAGCCTCAAGCCTTCATCTTCTCTTCGATCTCTGAAGTCTTCAGGACGACCGCGGGATCGAATTTGGTCCGAGCGATGACACTCATCTCAAGATTGACGCGGTTTGCCTCTGGGCCTACCCAGCGCGTCGGAAGGTCCCGCGCAATCCAAGACTCGCTTACCTTTCTGTTCAGGGCGGGGTCTAATAGCTCTGGCTTGAACTTCCGGGCTAATAGGCCGACGAGGGCCTTGTCAGAGAAGAGAAACTTGGCGGGTACGGTCCTCTCACTGTCCGCGAAGGACGCTTCGTAGAGGGATGTGGCGACCTCATCACTAATGATACTCGACTTCGCTAGCTTTCTGACAAGCTCGACGTAATGAGTGAACTCGTGCGCAGCGACGGCGTCCAGCGTTCCCTTCGTCCCGTAGGCAACGAGGGCCGCCGTGAACTGGACGAGAATCGTCAAGCTCCCTGTGGCGGTCGTGGGGATTACCCTGGCGAAGAAGACACCCATCTGGCCGTATTCGGCTCCTCCCTTCGAAACTGGCAGGATTGGCTCGACGTAGTACTGAGGATAACAGAGGCCGCTCGCCTTCTCTACACGCTCGACGGATCGCTTGACGATGCCCATCCGCAGCCTGACCTTCTTGGCGAGCGCCCGTGGGATCTTCTCCTGCGCCACGGCCTGATCTAGGAGAATGAGCGGGTCCACGAATTCGCGGGCGTCCCTTCGTCCTTAAGAATCTTAGTCGGTCAGTCCACGAGTCTGAAGCGGATGACAGGATTTCGGCGCGAGACCTCCATGAATATCTCCGCGTGCAAGACGCCGGGAATCTTCCCGATTACGTCGCTGACCGCCCGGTGCAACTCGTCGAGGGACTGGCCCTTCAGATTGGCGATGATGTCGAAGCGGCCCGTCACCTCACGAATGAGCCGGACGCCGTCGACCTTCTCGATCTCTGTCAGGACTGCCTCCCTCTGCTTCGGATCGATGTTCAAACCCGCAAGCGCTCCGGCTCTCATCCCGAGACTCTCTTCGTTGACCTGGATGGTGAACCTCTCAATGATGCCTCTCTTTTGGAGCCGCTTTATCCTACTATAGGCGACCGAGAGGTTGACATTGAGCCGTTGGCTGAGCTCGGGCACAGAAACCGAAGCATCTGAATACAGGGCAGACAGGATCTTCATGTCGGTTTCGTCTAGCTTGGCCATCGCTGGTCACTTCCTTGATTTTGAAGTAAAGGAGATATTTCAACTTTCTACGGATTTTCCTTAATCTGTACGAATTTTATGGATGAATACGAAAAAGGCGATGCGCAATCCAGAGATTCTAAGAATCCTCGATGGCGTCCTCGGCCATCTTCGCGTTGACTTGGTAGATCTCTTCGCTTATCGTATTTCCTCTCACGAGCTTCCTCTTCTTGCCGCCTTCAACTTCAGTATTCAGGCCCACGCCCCGGGTCAATAGGACGTACTTCTTGCCGCCGCCCTGGACGTCTCCCCGCATTGGGAAGCCGGCCTTGTCGCTCCCACCTGTGATGACCATCTTGCCTCTGAGACCCATCGGAGTCCCGTCAATGTCCTCGCCAATCTTCCTACCGACAAGAAGCTGCGCGTTGCTGTCCTTCAACTCATGGACCTCAGACTTTCCAGTCTTCGGGTCGGAGAGAACCAGCTTGAACTGCGCCATTCGGGGGCTCTGATAGCGGCGTGAATATAAACAATCAGAAGCCGAAGAGGGGGTCGGAGGGGGTCTTGATCTTGATGATCTCCTCCAGTGCCTTCACCTCGTCCTCTGTTAGGGAGCCGAGGAACTTGGTCCGCAGCATCCGAGCTTCGTGGCTCCTCGGCAGCGTATAGAGTGTGTCCTCCTCCTTGACCTGCCTGCCCAAAGTGGGGCCGGCGACCGAAATCGCGACAGTGTCTCCCTGCTTCACTTCAGCTACAGCCTTGCCATTGTCCTGGATCTGTTCGACTGTCCCGAGCTCGCGACCGTCGCCTGACATTAGTCTCACCTTGGGCTTCAACTGGCCTGCAAGCACTTCGACCCCGAAGACCGCCGGGTCGTTCCTTCGGAAGAAGGCGCCAGGGAGGACTTTCAACTTGCACGGGCGTGTAATGCTGGAGAGGGCGCTCTTCTGGTCTGACTCCCTCTTGGCCGCTGCCCAGTTTGCGTAGTTATCAATCACTTCGTAGATGATCTCCGAAACGAAGATCTGCGTGGACCCCACGAACTCTTTCGCTTCAGGTAGGACCCGCGAGTCGAAGCCTAGGATTGCAGCGAGGTAAGGGTCGTGTTCCCCGACAACCTCGGCGTCCACGATGTCGTTCTTTGTGATGTCCCCGATGTCCGCCCGCCTCACGGGGATCCCTCTCTCCTCCAGCATCCTGAGGAGGGCTTCCAGCCCGCCCACACTCGCGGCCTTAACAATCACACCCATGTTCTCTGTCTTCACGAGGATGTTCGTGAGTTCCTTCTCCATCTCGGCCTTTAGGGCGAGGAATTGTGCGTCAGTCTCGAACGAGGCCACGGAGGTCCCAGCCACCACCCCTGCCAAGTCAGCGGAGACGAGCTTGACTCCAGCTGCGGCATAGACGGAGTCGACAGTGGTGAACTTGTCACGCGGGTCCCGCATCTCGTCGAGGGGCTTGGGCATGAACAAGGCCTTCACCTTTGACTTGAAGGCTCCCTCTCGTCTTACGAGGCTGATGGAGTCGCCGACGCGCAGCATTCCCTCTGTCAGTACAACGTTCGCCGTCTCTCCGATGCCCATTTCCTCCTGCATCTCGAGGATTATCCCCTTGCCCCCTTGGCCTTCGTCAGTCACCCTGAGCCTCCCCTTCAGGAAGTGCTGCGAAAGACCTATGAGAACAGCAAGGAGTTCTGGGATGCCGATCTTTGCGCGGGCTGAGACCGGAACGATGGTCACCTGCTGGCGAAACTCCTTGACCCTGTAGTAGGCGTCCGACTGGAACCCGAGCCTGGAGAGGCCACCAACGACGTTGTAAAGCCTCTCCTCAAGCTCATCGTTCCACTCGGGGGGCTGGTCATTCAGGACCGATTGTAGCGGGCCCTTAGTTCCTTTCCTCCACCCTTTGATCATGTCCACCTTATTCAGTGCTACCAGGAATGGGACCTTCCGCTGCTTCAGGATGTCGATGCTCTCTAGGGTTTGGTTCTCAAGGCCCTTCAACACATCTACGACTACTATGGCAATGTCTGCCGCAGAGCCTCCCCTGAGCCTGAGGTTGGAGAAGACCGCGTGGCCGGGGGTGTCGATCATTAATAGGCCTGGGATTCGAAGCTCGCCTCCCGCCCGGTCAAGCAGCGGGCCGCAGATCTGTTCGAGTGTTTCGAGAGGGAAGAAGCTTGCCCCTATCTCCTGGGTGATTCCGCCGACTTCCCGGGCCTGGACCGCTGTCCCCCTAAGAGCGTCGAGAAGCGACGTCTTCCCGCTGTCAACGTGCCCGAGGACCACTACTACCGGTTGGCGCAGCCGCGCTTTCGCTCCCGGCATTTTCACCCAGCGCCTCTTTTATTTCCCCTTCACCCGGCCGACTTGCCGAAGAACACTGCATGCTCCTTCTTGAAGCTCTCTGGGGAGTCAGAAGCATGAATCGTGTTGTCGGTCAGCCCTAGACCGAGATCTCCCCTGATCGTTCCGGCCGCGGCCTCCCAGCTCTTGGTCGCCCCGACCATTCGCCTCACGGTAGCCACGGCATCTCTACCCGAGAGTACCACGCCAACGACCGGACCCGAAGTGATGAACGTAACGAGCTCACCGAAGAAGGGCTTATCTTTGTGGACAGAGTAGAAGTCCTCGGCCTGGGCTCTAGACATAGTGAGCATGTGAAGCGTCCTTATCGCGAAACCCTTTGCTTCGAATCTCTTCAGAATCTCGCCCACCAGGCAGCGCCTGACCGCGTCTGGTTTGACCACAATCAGGGTCTCTTCAAGAGCGCTCATTGCTCTTTGCTCCTTCTGGCCCACTTCAACTTTCTCGGATCGCGCCCGAGTTTCAAGTCGTTGACCCTGCACTTCATAGAGCAGTAAGATCTTGTAGAGCCGTCGTTTCTTGCAAAGAGAACCCCTGAACCAAGACGGACATCTTTGCCGCAGAAGACGCATCTCTTTGGAACGTACATCTCAAGCCAACACCCTATTCCTATTCGGTTCTGAAACCCCGCGGAACTATCCTATAAAAGCAATGAGCAGACTCTAACTCAATTCGGCTATTCTCAAACCTCGAGATAGACGCTATTTGAGTTTCCTCGCTTCGCGCTCAGTCTCACGCAGGACCAGCACGTCGGCGAGCTTTATCGGACCCTTCACGTTTCTTGTCAGGATCCGGCCCTTCTCCTTTCCTTCGAGTATCTTGACTCTTACTTGGGTGATCTCTCCTGCCACTCCTGTCCTCCCGACAATCTGGACGACTTCCGCTGGAGTAAGCGTTTCGACTTCTCGCTTGCTCATGCAGCCTTCTTCAGCCTCGCCAGCTCCTGGGTGACCTGCTCCAATACCTGACCTCCTTCTCCGGCGTCGAGCACAGCCGCAGAAGCCGTCGGCACGTCAATCCCAATCGCAGGTCCGATCTGGTCCTTCGAAGGAACGAAGACGTAAGGAATCTTCCTCTCCTCACAGAGGATTGGAAGGTGGGCAACGACTTCGGGCGGAGTCACGTCTTCGGCAATGACTACAAGCTTCGCAATGCCTCTCTCTATCGCCTTCGTCGACTCATTTGTGCCTTTTCTGACCTTGCCGGTTCTTGAGGCCTGTCTGAGGACTTCGTATGCGGCCTCTGAGACCTCCTTGGGGGTCTCTACCTTTACGTAGTAAGGCTTTGGGGTCATCTACACATGTCTCCCAGAAGTGCCTTCCATGGCTCCGTTATAAATGGTTAGATGATGATTCAAGCCGAACTGCCCACGGATCGGTCGAAGGTTCTGACCGGCCTTGCTGCTCTTCCCTGGTCCCCGCACAGGAGGACGCCACAAATGCGCTGCCGCTATGCCAGGATGCAGGTCCGGGCTGAGTCCACTCTGCAGAAACCGAAACGTGGGAACTGGACAATCTCCCCGGGCTTCAGCGATGCGAACGCCACCTCAGCGACTCCCTTCACTTCGCCCAGGCTGTCCTTGTTGAAGGCGCCCTCATCGTTGAACAGTGGGCCTGGTTCTAACACCTTCACCTCGACGCCCTCAGAGGTGACCCACTGGAGTTTCTTCATCTCTCTGACCAGTTCCTCACCCGCGTACTTGGCCTTGGGTTCTGCGCCCGCCGTCGTGAGTTCCACATCGTAGAGTTCCATGAGTCTGAATGTCGTTCCTTTCTTCATGGTCATAAGATCAGATTTCGGCACAAGGAACCTGCCTAACGTCGCAATCTCTCTTTCGCCGAGCTCCATTTCCGGGTGGAATGGGATGACCACCTTCCTCTTGGGTGCCCCCTCGATGCTAAGTTCGACCGGGTCTGGGACGAAGAAGATGCGCTTCGAGCGGGGGTCGAGGAGCTTCCGGTTGACAGAGAGAAGCATGCTCCAGTCGTACTCGTGCTCCGACTTGGTGTACCCGACTTGAAGCGTGAATTCCCGTATCGCTTCAGGAATCAATCCCCTCCTCTTGAGCCCCTCAACGGTTGGCATTCTCGGGTCGTCCCATCCTGAGACAAGCTTCTCTTCAACCAAGGGCCGGAGAAGTCGCTTGTGAACTGGCGTCCCCTTGAAGTTGTACCTTGAGAACTGGATTACGTCGAGGGCCCGGAAGCCAAGAGCTTCACGAATCTGCCTCTGAAGCTCAGTCCGGAACTCCGAACTCCGAAGGACGTGGGTGATGCCGCAGACCTCGTCCTCGATGGTGTTGGCGAGGTCGTAGGTCGGCCACAGAGCATACCGCTCACCGGTGATAGGGTGGGCCTTCTTTATCACCCTGAAGAGGTTCGAGTCGCGTAGGGAGTAGTTGAGGTTCTGCATGTCTCCCTTGAACCTGATAACGGACTCGCCTTCACCGACCTTCTTCGCCAGCATCCTCTCCCACTCGGCCAGACTCTTTTCGATGGGAGCGCCTCTGTGGATGCAGGCCTTCCCTTCGAACCTGAGTCGTTTGACCTTTTCCTGGTCGCAGGAGCAGTAGTATGCTTTGCCCTCCTGGATGAGCTTCCTTCCATACCCGTAGATCAACTCCATGTCGTCGGAGACGTTCTTCTCATGATCCCACCTTATCCCCAGCCACTTAATCCCTTGCCTGAAGCTTTCGTAGTATCTCAGAGCGACCTTCTTCGGGTTCGTGTCCTCGAACCGGAGCCAGAGCTCACCGTCGTAGGTCTCTGCGTAGATGCTGTTTATCGTGAAGGCCATGGCGTGTCCTATGTGCATGAAGCCCGACGGCTCGGGAGGAATCCTGAAGGCGGTCTTGCCGTTCACGGCATTGGGAAGAGGGGGAAGGCCAACCCGGCCCTCCTTCTCAACCGGCTTCTCGACGTCTGGATACTTCACCCTCAGGAGAGTCTCCTGCTCCGAAAGGCTCAGCAGGTTGACTCGCACTACCGCGGAGCGGACTGCCTTAGCGACATTCTCAGCGGAGTGCCTGAGTTCCGGAAATTCGGCCAAGACCCTTCCTACGACGGCCCCGACTTCCGCCTTGCCCCCGTGCCTGGTAGCGTTGAGCAGGGCCCCGACTTCGATCGAGGCGAGTGCCTCGTCAGAAATTGCCGACTTCTCCGCTACCATTCCCGCTCGACTGCGAATCTTGCAAAAAGCCCGAGGAGATCCGCGGCCTCTGCGTCGCCCTTCCACGAGATGCCCCCTAGGACCTCGACCGCCTCTTTCATCAGTTCGACCGCCCTCTTCCTTGCGTACCCGACCACGTCGTGCCTTTCAACCAGGGAGAGCACATAAGACACATCTGCGGAAGTCTTTGCAGTCCTGCCCTTGTTCATGATGGAGACCAGCCTGTCCCTCTCATCAGGCCGGAGAATCCCCAGAAGGTGGAGGAGAATCAGGGTTCTCTTCCCCTCCAAGATGTCGTCAGACTTCTCCTTTCCATACTTCTTCTGGTCGCCTACGAGATTCAGAGCGTCGTCCTGTATCTGAAACGCGACCCCTAGCTTCAGGCCGAACTCTTTCAACTTCTCGAGGACCTCCTCCTCCGCGCCGGCCACGATTGCGCCGAGCCTGCACGGACCAGCCACAGTGTACCAGGACGTCTTCTTCGTGCACATCTTATAGTAGTCTGACTCGTTGAGATCCCACCTCCCGTGCGCGACCCATCCCAGCTCCATGTGCTGGCCTTCGGTCGTCTCGTTGACCATCCTGGAGAACTCTTCCATTATCCTGACCGTCTTCTTTGGCCCGAGAGTCTCTTCGTTTAGTGAAAGGGCGCCCCACATTCGAGCGTGGAGCGCGTCCCCTGCGTTCAAGGCGAGGGGCTCGCCGTACTTGAGGTGGAGAGCGGGTTCACCTCTGCGCAGCTCAGAACCATCTTCTATGTCATCGTGTATCAGGATCCAATTCTGGAAGAGTTCTATGCAAGCCGCCGTAAGTACTGCGTCCTTGCCATCTCCTCCCGCAGCTCTGCATGCGATCACGCAGAGGAAGGGCCTCATGCCCTTAGCAGGTCGGGAAGGGTAGTCCCGCATCATCTTGTAGAGCAGGTCCACCTCAGTGACGGGACTAGACTTCGGCAGCAGTTCCCCGAGGATCAGGCTGTCGACTGTCGTCTTCACGCGCTTCATTTCGACCCCAAGTTCTGCCAAGGCTCTTCACCAGGGTCGGTTTCCCTCAGGACCTCACGACCGTCCCGTAGAATTCGAGGCCTTTCAGGGCCTTCGAGAACTCGTTGCGTCTGTAACCAGACACAAAGCAGACCTTTGGGCCGAGGGCAGCGACCCTAGCCGCAACCTCGAGTTTGAGTCTCATCCCCCCTGTCACGTCCTCGCCCCTAGAGACCCGCATCCTCCTGATCCCCGACGGCGTCAACTCCGGAATGATAACCCGAGTCCCTTCCTCGTAGACCCCATCAGCGTCCAAGGCGAAGACGCATCTCTCGGGTTCAAGGATCTTGGCCAGGTCGAGGACCATCAGATCTCCAGAGAGGACCTTGAAACCAGTTGGGGTAAACACCACATCCCCGAAGGTGACGGGAGTGAGGCCAGACTTCAAGAGGCCACGCAGCCACTGCGAGACCGGCCCTTTTCCCGCCTTCAAAATGACGTCGAAGGGCGAGAAGGAATAGGGAAAGAGTTTGTTTTCTGCCATAGTCCTGCAGAGTATTCTGTTCAAGTCGTACATCGTCCCCCTGGTCTCGGAGACAGCGGCTGCACTCGCCGCGGCCTTGTCAGAGGATATCCCTTGCTGCTTGGCAACGGTGTGGCCGAAGGAACCGCCCCCGTGAACCACCAGAACTCTCTCATCGGACGAGGCAATTTCTTCTGCTAGTGCCGAGACGACATCAGACCTGTAGGAGAACGGCTTCGACTTGTCGGTTATGACCGACCCTCCCAGCTTTACTATCACCGCTCTAGCCAACTTTTCACTCCATCGACAGGGATTTCGGCCCGGAACGCCTCGAAGCCCCGCTCCTTGAGCCCCGAGATGATGCTTTTCTCCTTTCCCTCCGGAGCGACTACAACGACGCTCCCACCGCCTCCTGCACCCGTGAGCTTGGCACCATAGGCCCCCAAAGAAAGGACGAGATCGACGAGCCTGTCCAAGGGTCGGTTGGAGACGCCGAGCATAGAGAGAACAGCGTGGTTGAAGTTCAGCAGTCTTCCGAGGCCCCTCATATCGCCGTCAGCGAGCCTTTTCGCTGCCATCAAGCTGAGCTCGCTTGCTGCTTCCGTTAGACCTCCAAAGAGGCTCGGGAAGGTCTCCTTCACGCTGGCCACCCTACGGATCTGGTGCTTCGTGCTCCTCTTCTTCCCCGAGAAGGCCACGATCAGGGACCTCTCCCCCCGGAGGGACACTTTCTTTGGGTGGGTTCCGGGTCTGAAGAGCAGTACCCCTCCGATGGTACAAGCAGCGGCGTCAATGCCCGAAGGACGGCCGTGGACTTCCCTCTCGCCTACCATCGAGAAGCGTACGATGTCCGACGGTTGAAGGTCGAGCGAGCGGAACCGTGCAACGGCTGATGCTATGGCGACCATCGTAGATGCCGAAGAACCCAGACCAGCTCCCTCAGGAACCTCCGAACTTATGGAGAGTGTCAGGTGTGGATCAAACGAGAACTCCCTCGCCATCGTCCCTACCACCCCTGCGATTGGGTGAAGACCGGATGCGCCCACACGTGAGAACTTGTCCGAGACCACTCTGAAATCCGCAGATTCGCTGACTTCGACCCGGACCTTACGCGGAAGCGCAGCTGCCAGCGCCCATGCACCATGGACGACGAAATGCTCGCCAGTGATGATGGCCTTGGACGGTGCCTCTGCAATCGCTTTCATCGGTTACACGAATCTTAGAGATGCGTAGCCCACGACTTGGTTATTATCCCCTGTGGTGTCGCCGCTGGTCGCATACTTGAGAAGCTCTCCATTCTCGAGGCCGAGAGCTCGGGCAATCATCATTACGGTCGCGATCGCCCCGAAACCGCACGCGGTGACCTGCAGCCTGTCGAGCGTCGAGTAGAACGAGTCCACATCCATCCTTCTCACTCGATCGATGAGGGCCGCGTCCTTCTCCTTCGCTTTCGCTGCCGGTTCATAGTGCGTGAGGTCAGATGAAGCAACAAGCACAACCCTCCTGCCTTGGACGACCTTGACGAGAGACTCAGCCACGGTCTTGGTTGTCTCGAGGTCCTGAAAAAGGAGAGAGACGGGAAGGAATGGAATCGAATCTCCATAGATCTGCTGCAGGAACGGGAGTTGGACCTCCAATGAGTGTTCCATCCTATGAGCTTCAGGGTCGAACGAAACGAACCCAGAATCCCGCACCAGTTGGGAAGCGGCCTCTTCATCGACTCGCATCCTCCCAAGAGGAGTCTCCCACTCTCCGTCCTTGAAGGTCGCAACCCCACTTCCGACTCCGTAGTGGTTTGGAGCAACGATGACTATCAGATCCGGGAGTCGGAGGGATGAGACGTGCAGGTAGCTGTAGGCGGCCACCGGCCCAGAGTACTCGTACCCTGCATGAGGCGATACAACCGCGACTACGTCCGCAGTGCTCGGCGGGGCGGGGGGGGAGTGGCCCGGTCCGAGGGGATGAAGGTAACAGCTGTTCACCATGGACGAGAGCTCAGACTTGGTGGAAGGATAGAACGAACCTGCAACGGCCGCTCTCCTGAGCTGCATGAATCCGAACGCACACACGGGTCAGATATACGCTATTCTAGTGACTCGGGTTTCGGCTCTTCTTCAATCTTGGTCTCGAAGTCCTCTATCGAGTACTTCATGGGTTGGTCCGCTTCGAGCACTCCTGCGTGGGTCAACGTCGCCCTAGCGAGTAGCCAGAAAATGGCTGCGATGGCCTTGCGGCCCCTGTTGTTCCCGGGGATTACCAAGTCGATGTCATCAGTGACGTTGTCTGTGTCGCAAACCGCTATGACTGGTACGCCGAGGCTTCCCGCCTCCACTAGGGCCTGAGTGTCGGACATCGGGTCAGCGACAACTACCAGCTCAGCGTCAAGATGGCCAGGGTACAGGGGATTGGTGAACGTACCAGGCATGAACCTCCCGATCCGGGGCATGGCTCCGGTCAACTCGCAGAACTTCTCGACCGCCATGGTGCCGTGCTCTCTGCTGGTGTAGACGACAGTGCTCTGAGTGCCGGTCGAGGCGATGAACTTTCCAGCCACGTCAATCCTCTGAAGGGCCTTGGAGTAGTCAATCATGTGAAGACCATCGGGCCTCGGCCTCGTCGTGAATGGTTCCATCGTCTTCGTCCTGACCGGTGTCCCGATGCGGATACCTGTGGCAAGAAGGGCCTTCTCGCTAAGCTGATGCACGACCATCTTGTCGGCCGAGCCCACTTCATCGTCTTCTGTTAAGGACATTGCCAGGTCTACCCTCGCAACTACTGCAAGTCTGCCTTCCGGTTGTAGAAGGGGAGGACCTGGTCGATGACATCGACTGATGAAATCAGCATACTTCTGCAGCAGTATCTCTTCAGTCCGAGGTCATCCAGCACCTTCGCCGGCTCCTCTCCTTCTTTAACCCTCGACTGAAAGGAAGCAAACTTGTCCCCGATTAGGTTCCCACATGTAAAGCAACGGATTGGTATCATCATGTCTGATTACCTATATGACTTCTGCCTCTTCCGCCTCGCTCCAGGGCCTCCAAATTTCTTCGGCTCCGCTTGCCTCGGGTCACCCGAAAGCAGATATTTATTGTATGCATTCATCCTTTCTCTCATCTCATTCCCTCTCACTTGGTCGACGAAAGCCCGTGTAATGGCCATCGCAGCGGCATCCGCCTGCCCCATGAACCCACCTCCGGAGACGATGACGTCTATGTCATATTTGTCTCTCAGCTCCCTGGCAATCGAGACTGGGCCGAGCAGATGGAGCCTCGCCGGCTCTGGTTCCCAGAGCTCCACAGGGATGCCGTTGATTCTGATCCTTCCGGTCCCCGGCTGGATTGCGGCGGTCGCCCTAGCCGTCTTCCGCGCGCCTGAGTACAACTTTGGAGCCTTCTTCACCGGTGCCTTGACCGTCGGGTTGACCAAGTCTACTCGTTCCACCCGAGCGTCTTCGAGAGCTCTTTCATTGTGACATAGACAGGAACTGGCCTAGGGGCCGTGGTGTCCTTGAACTGAGTAAGCTTGGCCACGTCGACGCCTTCCGGAAGACCTACGTAAACTCTCAGCCTCTTCATAGCCAGAACTCCCTTCATTTTCTTCCTGGGGACCATCCCCCTGATCATCCTCCTCAGGATGTTGTCAGGCCTTCGGGGGTGGATTGGACCGTAGATGGGGTTGACATGGCTCGCAATCTCGAGCCTCTCCTGCCATTGCCTCACCACGGAGGTTCTGGAGCCCGATATTAGTGATTTCTCTGCGTTAACCACGACGACTCTCCTCCCTGAAATCAGGAGTTTTGCAACCTTTGACGAGAGCCTCCCGGCAATCTGGTTGGTCGCGTCCACGTAGACCGTATCTTCACTGGACAAGCCTGACGCCGCTCCCTTTCGGGTACTTCTTGAGAAATTGGTCTATGGAGAGGGCGGAACCACCAGCTGCCTCCAACTTGGACCGAGCGCTTGTTGAGAAAGAGAACGCACCGACCACGAGCTTCTTGTCGATAAGACCCGAACCGAGAACTTTGCCCGGAACGAAGAATGCCTGCCCTTCCTCGGCCATCCTTGACATCTTGCCAAGATTGACCTCAACTTTTGTGCCTTCGGGCATTGAGAGTAGCTTTGCGGCGACCGTCCAGATTTGTGCCTTATGCTCCTTCCCCGCTCTCTCCAGCATTACTGACATCTGTCTCAGGAGAGGGTTTGAAGAGGTCATGTTGCAGCACTTCCCACGGAGACCTGTATCTCCTTGAGCTTTTTCTCGAGCAGCTCTACCGCCTTCGTGACGATCCGCCTTGCCGGCAGGCCGCCCGTCGACTCGACCATCAGGTTGTAGACTCCCTCACCCTTCCCCTCCGTGAGCGCTGCGACCGTACAGGGCTGCCACTTCGCGTGCTCCTTGCCCTTCCCGAGTCGGGCGTACGCTTCAAGCTTCACTGACTGGCCTTGGGCCAGTTTCACAAGAGGGATGGACTCGCTGACCGGCCTGACCTCCCTGTCTTCCGAGACCAGGTCGCCCGAATAGACGGTTGACACCTTGTCCTTGCCCTTCGCATCGAGAACGAAAAGAACCCTACACTTGTGGCAACCCAGAGGGTTACCGCAGTCGCAGTCCTCAGGCAGGTTATACCTATCCAGGTCT
>Ga0326727_10012098_pt1 | contig 19771 bp, 13 predicted proteins | sample MB2enrmetagenome_FD_207643 | JGI IMG/M metagenome (GOLD analysis project Ga0326727, IMG submission 207643) | Lab enriched peat soil microbial communities from McLean, Ithaca, NY, United States - MB29MY | ecosystem: Environmental > Terrestrial > Soil > Wetlands > Peat | place: USA: New York...
GCCGGCAATGCCCGGAACCCCTTGATTAATGTGGGAGCCAGCATGGCGCTGCCAGAACATCCCACCGCCGTCCCGTATACGCAGTCGTGGAGCTTGGGAGTTCAGCGAGAGTTGCCGGGACACATCGCTATCGACGTGCACTATTGGGGGGACAAGGTCACACACCTCTCGGCTGCCAACGTGTCGGTTTCCGGCACCAGCTCAATTGCTATAAATCAACTTCCCGATCAATACCTCTCGTTGGGCAGCACCCTGACCCAGCAGGTAACCAACCCCTTCGCCGGCTTGGGCTTGGGCGGCGTGCTTGCCCCTGCAACGATATCACGCCAGCAGTCGCTTCTACCCTTTCCCCAGTACACCGGCATAACCCAGGTGGGGGGTGTGTGGGGAGATTCGATGTACGAGGCCGGCAGTATCCAGTTCGAAAAAAAGCTGTCTCAGACCCTTACGTTCATGGGTGTCTATACGCGTTCCAAAAGCATCGATGATGAGAGAACGCCGCTGGACGCTTACAATCTTCATGCGGAGAGGGCTCTTAACGCGTTTGACGTACCCAACAATTTCCGGCTGAGTTGGGTGTACACCCTCCCGTACGGACACGGTATGGCGCACGGCGCGAACCTCAACAGATACTCCAACGCCATCCTGGGGGGCTGGAGCTTTAACTCTTTCGTGAGCCTGATGAGCGGTTTTCCCGTCGCCATCAGCCGCCCCTCGCTCAACAATGGCCAGAGCGCGAAACTCAACAATCGCACCATTGCTGAATGGTTCAACACGAGCGACTTTTCCGTAGCCCCGGCTTACACTTTCGGCAACGTCGGGCCAGCCGAGCCGGATGTTCGATCGGATTGGACGCGGAACATCGATACCGAACTGAGTAAGAACTTCGGCTTTGCCATACGTTCGCGGGAAGTTACTGCACAGCTCCGGTTCGAGGCCTTCAATCTCTTTAATACTGCGCAATTCGGCGCTCCGAACGGCAGCGTCACATCGACGTCGTTCGGGACAATTTCCTCGCAAGCCAACGACCCTCGTGACCTTCAGGTCGCACTGAAGATTACGTTTTGAGAGGGTAGGGAAGACACGGTCCGGTGAGGAGGGCAGCCCTTCTGGGTTGCCCTCCCTCGCCACACTCGGCGTTGTGCGGGCACAAGACTTGGTGTCCCTAATCATGGAACGCGACACGGAAGGAGGTCAGGCCACGTGGCCATGTGCCCCTGCTTCTCCCTCTCGTGGTCGCCGGCAAAGGAGCGGGAAATGCCAAGAATCAGCAGAAGGACCATGTTGGGCGCGGTGGGCGCCTCGGCGGTGGCGGCGGCAACTCTTCCTGGTAATGCCCGTCCGCAAATGAAAAGCTCCGCAACCTACAAACTGGTGCGGGAGATTCCGGTTGAAGAAGGCTACGACCTGGTGGTGGCCGGGGGTGGCCCGGCGGGGGCTGCTGCCGCCATCAGCGCCGCGCGGTTGGGGGCCAAAGTGTTGCTGGCGGAAGCCACCGGCTGCATGGGGGGTATGGGAACCTCGGGTTTGGTCACCCAATTTCCCTCCTTCGGGGATGGCGAAAGGACGCTGGTGGGTGGCGTGTTACGGGAAATAACGGAAGCCATGTACCAGGGTGGCTTCATAGATCCACACATCGGCCCGGAAACCTGGCACAAGAACGGCGTTCCCCATAACGTGGAGGGTTACAAGCTGACTCTGGACGAGTTCGCCTCCAAGGCCGGGGTGGAGGTCTGTTTCTTCACCCACGTCATTGATGTGGATGCCGATGCCCAGGCCGGTCAAATCCACGGGATTATTCTCAGCAACATCGAAGGCTACCGTTACGTGCGGGCCAAGACCTTTGTGGATGCCACGGGGGATGCGGTGTTGTCCGCACTTTGCGGCGCGGTTTGCCGGGAGGCGGGGCGCGATACCCCCGGAATCATGCCGCCCAGTTTGTGCTCCATGGTTGCCAGCGTTGACTGGAGTCGCTTCCAAGACCAGCAAAAGATGGTGGAAAAGGCCATTGACGACGGGTTTTTCAGCGTCCCGGACAGACACGTACCCGGGCTGTTCCGCGTCGGAGAAAAAATCGGCTTACTGAACGCACCTCATGTCTTCAATCTGAACGCCCTGCGCTGCAAGAGTCTGACGGATGGCGTCATGGCGGGCCGCCGTCTGGCGCAGGAGTACATAGCGTTCTATCGCAAGTACGTGCCGGGGTGTGAAAACCTTGAGCACGTGACCACCGCAGACCTCATGGGAGTGCGGGAATCGCGACGCATTCTGGGCGAGTACGAGATGACCGCCAACGACTTTCTGTCCCTGCGGGTTTTTCCTGATCAGATCGGAGTCTACGCCTATCCCATGGATCCTCATCCGTACGACAATTCCAAGGCAGAGTATGAGCGATATTACCGGGAGTTCACCCAGACGGGAAAGCTGAAAACCGGCGAGTTCTACGGCCTTCCCTACGGGATCCTGGTGCCTAAAGGGTGGAAGAACCTGTGGGCGGCGGGCCGGTGCGTTTCCACCGATCTGCGGGTGAACAGCGCCATCCGCGTACAGCCTGCTGCCTTCCTGATGGGCCAGGCGGCGGGAACGGCGGCGGTGCAATCCATCCGCACGAAGCGGCCCGCCGCGGAGATCGACACCGAGGTTCTTGTGAATACGCTGCGCAAGGCGGGGGCGTACCTGCCGCAGACCACGACAAGTAAGACCCTGACTCTCGCCGCCTGAGCGACCAGGAGTAACTCACGGAGGACAAAATGTCAAAAATCAGCAGAAGATCGATGATGGGCACCTTAGGCACCATGGCTCTTTCCTCATCATTTGCCCCTTATTCACAATCCGCGCCAACCGAGACTGCCAAGACCTACAAGCTGACGCGCGATATCCCCGTCGAGGAAGGTTACGACCTGGTCGTCGCCGGGGGTGGTCCGGCGGGGGCTGCTGCCGCCATCAGCGCCGCGCGCCTGGGGGGCAAAGTGCTGCTGGTGGAAACCACAGGCTGCATGGGAGGCATGGGCACCTCCGGGTTCATGATGGGATTCATCATGGTGGGTGACGGTGAGCGTTGCCTCACCGGCGGCCTCATGCGCGAATACATCGACGCCTTATACCACCGCGGTTTCCTCAAGCCCGGTCTGGACCCCAGCGATTTTAGCAAGCAGCACATGCTCACCTTTAACGCCGAAGGGCTGAAGCTGCTGCTGGACGAGATGGCCGTGGCGGCGAAGGTGGACGTTCGCTTCTATACGACGTTGATCGATGTTGACGCGGAGCCCCGCGCCGGGCACGTGCGCGGTGTGGTGATTCAGAACATCGAAGGCTATCGCTACATTCGCGCCTCTGCCTTCATCGACGGAACCGGCAATGGCGTACTGGCCAAACTGTGCGGGGCCAAGTGCAAGGACGCGGGAAGGGACACGCCGGGAATCATGCCGCCCACGCTGGTCTCCCTGTGCTCAGGAATCGACTGGAAGCGCATGGGGGATCAGCATGCGGCATTGAACCAGGCAAACAAAGACCACTTCTTCGAGCCGCCCGACCTGCACATGCCCGGCTTGTTCCAGACCGATCGCACCGTGGGACTGCTCAACGCCGGTCACATTTATAATCTCGACGCGCTGCGCTGCCAGAGCATGACGGAAGGCATGATGAGGGGCCGTCGGCTCGCCCAGCAGTACGTGGCTTTCTACCGCAAGTACGTGCCGGGCTGCGAGAACCTGGAGCATGTGGCCACGGCGCCGCTGATGGGATTGCGAGAGTCGCGGCACGTGCTGGGAGAATACGAGTTGAACATTGAGGATTACAGCGCGCGGCGGCAATTCCCCGATCAAATTGCCGTCTACAACTACGCCATCGATATGCACGCCTACAATCCGTCACCCGAGGCGAATGCGGTTATGTGGAAGACGTATTCAGGGAAAATGAAACCGGGCGAATCCGTCGGACTCCCCTACGGCATGATTGTGGTGAAGGGTTGGAAGAACCTCTGGGTGGCGGGCCGCTGCGCCTCCATGGACTTGCAGGTACACGGAGCGTTCCGGGTGCAGCCGGCGGCCGTCATGATGGGGCAGGCGGCGGGGACGGCGGCAGTGCAGTCCGTCCGCACCAGCAGGCCGGCGGCGGAGATCGATACCGAAGTTCTGGTGAACACCCTGCGCAAGGCAGGAGCGTATCTGCCGCAGGCGAAGACGAGCAAGACCATGACGCGCAATACCTGATCCACCCCAGCCGTTCGCCAGGGGGGCAGAATTTCCCCAAACCGCAGGCCCCAACGGACGGTGTCCCTTGAGCAGGAGAAATCCATGCCCACGATGGAACTGGAGGGACCTCCAAGCGCCAACATCACACGCCGGCAGTTTATGGAAGCGGCGTCAACGGCGGTGTTGGGGACCGCCCTCGATTCCATGGGAGCAACTGAGGACCCGCCTTCCGGCCCCCCCAATATCCTCTTGATTATCTCGGACGAGCACAACGCTTCGGTAACGGGCTGTTACGGCAACGATATCATCCTGACGCCGAACCTGGACCAACTGGCTTCCCGCGGAACCGTTTTCGAGAATTGTTATACAAACTCTCCCCTCTGCGCGCCCTCGCGCCTCGCCATGACGTCGGGGAAATACTCCAGCCGCGTGGGCGCTTGGAACAACGATTCTTGGCTCCCCAGGGTCGACTACCCTTCGATTGCGCGTCTGGTCAAGAATCGAGGATACGACCCGATTTTGATTGGAAAGATGCATTACGACAAAACGCAGCGTTACGGGTTTACCGAAATCGGCAAATCGGAATGGAACCAGTTTACCCAGAGGGGAAAGGGCAGTCGTCGCGCCTTCGACGACACCAGCATTGACTGGCAAAACTGGTGGAGCCGCGTCTCCGACTTTCGCTCGGGTGAATCATCCTCCGTACTCGACCATGACCGCGAAGTGTGCACCCATGCTGTCGACTTCCTCGCCAAGCGGAAGAGGACTGCCCCCCCCTTTTTCCTGCTGGTCGGTTTCATCGCGCCGCACTGGCCGTTGACAGTTCCGGAGGAGTTCCACGCCCCCTACCGCGGGCGCATTAAACCGCCTCTCCTGCCCCTGGGGCACTTGGAAATGCAGTCGCTGAATTACCAGCACCTGCGACATGGTTTCGGAATCGTCAGGACTGATCCTGGAGCTGTCATCAAGGGAAGGGAGTATTACTACGGGCTGACCCAGTGGTGCGATCAGAATGTTGGGAAAGTGCTCGGCGCGCTCGCCCAAAGCGAGGTCGCCAACCATACAGTCGTCATTTACACCACCGACCACGGTGAAAGCATGGGAGAACATGGCCTGTGGTGGAAGTGCTGCATGTATGAGAGCGCCAGCCGCGTTCCCTTGATCATAAGCTGGCCACAGCGATGGACGCAGGGAGATCGAAGGCGGGGAGCGTGCAGCCTGCTGGACGTGACCCAAACTGTGGCTGCCATCGCTGGCGCCGAACCCCCCGAGGATTGGAATGGCGACTCATTGGTCCCATGGCTCAACGATCGCGATTACGCCTGGAAGGACTTGGCCGTCAGTGAGTATTATGCGATCCACATTTCCTCCGGCTTTGCCATGCTGCGCCATGAGAATTACAAGTACGTTTATCATACTCAGCCTACGGCGGAGTTTCCCGCCCAGAGGGAACTCTACGATCTCGCGACAGACCCCGGGGAGTTCATCAACCTGGCATCTGTCCCCGAGCAGCAAAAACGAATTAGGGATTGCCACTCCCTGCTCATCAAAGAAATCGGAGAGGACCCGGAGAAGACGGAAAAACGCTGCCGCGCTGACAACGAGGAGGGCTACCACCGCCAGGCTTAAAGCTGGGGTGGACCCGCAGCTTGTGAGCCCATCCTCCCTCCTGCCCGGTTACTACAATCTGTGATTGGATAGCGCTTTCAGAAGACTACATCTCTGACAAGGATGGTGTTTATGGACCGTCGAGGATTTGCAAAGAACTTGGGTATAGGGGCTTCCGCGATATTTTCCAGCCGGGCCTTGAATTTATCTGCAAGGGTGGCCACCCCGCCCTCAGCGCCCAGCCCTGCTCCCCGCGAATGTAAGGCTGATGTTGTGATCGTGGGAGGCGGCACCGGCGGTTGTGCAGCCGCGCTGGCCGCGGCTCGCCATGGCCGCCGCGTCATCATGCTGGAGGAGACGGATTGGATTGGCGGGCAGCTTACCTCCCAGGCTGTTCCTCCTGACGAACACTCACACATTGAGCAATATGGCTGCACGCGCTCCTATCGCGAATTTCGCCAACGCGTGCGTGAGTACTACCGGCGCAACTACCCGCTGACGGCCGAAGCGCGAGCCCGCTGGAACCTGAATCCCGGCAACGGTTTTGTGTCGCCTCTTTGCCACGAACCACGGGTGGGGTGGGCGGTGCTCAACGAGATGCTGGCTCCGTTCGCGAGCGGCGGCAAGCTAACAATTCTTCTTAATCACCGGGCCGTATCCGCCGACGTGCAGGGGGACCAGGCCCGCGCCGTCACCGTGAAGTGCCTCAATGGCGGGAGTTTGCTGACGCTCTCGGCCCCTTTGTTCATCGACGCCACCGAACTCGGAGACTTGCTGCCACTTACCAAAACCGAATACGTGACGGGCGCCGAGTCTCAGAAGCAGACGGGTGAAATCCGCGCGGCGGCCGAACCCCAGCCCCAAAATATGCAGTCGATTACCTGCTGCTTTGCCATGGACTATCTTGCCTGCGAGGACCACACCATTGAGAAGCCCGCGGAGTACGCTTTCTGGCGGGACTATGTTCCCAAGCTGAACCCGCCCTGGTCGGGCCGCCTGCTCAGCCTGGAAAATACCGACCCCTTTACCCTGAAGCCGCGCGTCCAACCCCTCAATCCCAATGCCCAAGACGAGGGATTGCCGGACCCCACCCAACCAGAGTTTAGGCGAAATCTGTGGAATTACCGACAGATTGCTGACAAGCATAACTTTGTGCCCGGCGCCTACGAAAGCAGCATCACCCTGGTGAACTGGGAGGAAAACGACTATTGGCTCGGCAATGTCTGCGAAGTTTCCGAGGAAGAGGCGGCAAGAAACGTTCAGCGCGCCAAGCAGTTGAGCCTGTCGTGGCTCTACTGGCTCCAAACCGCTGCCCCCCGGCCCGACGGCGGCGCCGGCTGGCCCGGCCTGCGCCTCCGCAAGGACGTCGTGGGCACCGAGGACGGCTTGGCGAAGTATCCCTACATCCGCGAATCCCGCCGCATCAAAGCTGAGTTCACGGTTCTGGAGCAGCACGTGGGCACGGAAGCGCGCATGAAGCTTACCGGGAAGACCCGCGATGAGGTCACCGCCGAACCCTTTCCTGATTCGGTGGGAGTGGGCACCTATGGCATCGATCTACATCCCTCAACCGGGGGAGATAACTACATCTGCACTACGTCGCTACCCTTCCGCATTCCATTGGGAGCCCTGCTCCCGCAGCGGGTGGAGAACCTGTTGCCGGCATGCAAAAATCTTGGGACGACGCACATCACCAATGGCTGTTACCGTTTGCATCCGACCGAATGGAACATTGGGGAATCTGCCGGCATGCTCGCCACTTTCTGCGTCGAGAAAAATGTTCGCCCCAGGGAAGTCCGAGCCAACCCCGATTTGCTCGAAGCCTTTCAGAAACTGATCCAAAAGGAGGGAATCGAAATCCGCTGGCCCGGAATGTGACCGATGCTTTACTGCGAATGGCTTGGCATTCCAAGGAAAGAAGGAGGGGCAAAATGTTAAAGATCAGCAGAAGGAGGATGTTGGGTGCGGTGGGCGCCTCCGTAGTGGCAGCGGCAGCTCCCTCTGGTAGGGGTGCGAAAGGCCCAGGGGGGAGTCGTTCACACCTCAAGTGTGAGGTGTTGGTATTCGGCGCGGCGCCTGGCGGAATTGCAGCGGCCGTCACGGCAGCGCGCCTGGGCCATAGCGTCATTTTGGCGGAGTATGAAGACCACATCGGCGGAATTCTGACGAATGGACTGACGAACACTGATTTGCGAGTCGAGCATCGAGGAACGGTGGGGGGCTTTTTCGATGAGCTTAGCGCGCGAGTCCTGACGCACTATCGCCGCGTGGACGCCGGTAATCCCGACCTGCCGAACGTGCGGGCTTGCCGCAAAGGGCTTGCCTATGAGCCACATGTGGTGCAGGAAATTTTCAACCAGTTTGTGGCCGAGCAAGCCCCGCGACTGCACCTTCTGCTGCGGCACGAGCTGAAACAAGCCATCCGGGAGAAGAACCGCGTGACGGGAGCGGTCTTCGAACCGCGCGATAAGCCGGGCCAGCTCGTGCAGGTGGACGCGGCGGTGCTGATTGACGCTACCTATGAAGGTGATCTGGCCGGGATGGCCAAGGCGAAGTACCGGCTGGGGCGGGAGAGCAAGGAGGAGTTTGGCGAGCCCCATGCCGGCAGGCTCTATATGAAGATGAGCACCACGGAGCCCCTGCCCGGTTCGACCGGCGAGGGCGATAAAGCGATCCAGGCATACTGCTTTCGCTTTTCGGCGACAACCAATCCCGCCAACCGGGTGCCGATGAGCAAGCTCCCCGGATACCGCCGGGAAGACTATCTGAATCTGCTGGAAGACGCTCAAAGCGGCAAGATCAAGCGATTAAGTGAGGCGGTTATTGTTTTTCCCATGCCCAAAGAAAAATATGAATTCCTCAGCCTTCACTGCGTGGGCACCACAGGTGTGCCGAGAGACTCAATGGACCTGGCAGAGGAATGCTGGCCATGGCCGGAAGCGACGCCGCAGGAGAGGCGGAAAATCTATGAGCGCTATCTGAGTCATAACGTCGGGCTGATCTGGTTTCTACAGAACGATCCGGAGGTGCCGGAAGAGCTGCGCAAAGACGCGCAGCGGTATGGATGGTGCAAAGACGAGTTTGTAAATAACGGCCATCTGCCGTGGCAGGTGTACGTGCGGGAAGGAAGGAGGATCGAGGGGGAATACCTGCTGACCGAGCACGATGGAGATCTTGCCGAAGGGTGGGAACGGGCCCGGATACAGCCCGCCTCCATTGCGGTGTTGGAATGGGGTTTTGACAGTCACGGCTGCCATCGATATGATCCCGCCCATCCGGGAGTCCGTGAAGGCTACATGATGGTACCCTGTGCGGTCTTCCAGGTGCCGTATGGGGTGGTGGTTCCGAAAGAGGTGGACGGCCTGCTGGTTCCCGTTGCCTGTTCGGCGACCCATGTGGCATATGGTGGGTTGCGGCTTGAGCCGGCCTTCATGGCCTTGGGCGAAGCCTGCGGGCAGGCCGCGCACCTTGCGCTCAAAGACCATGTGCCGTTAAGGGCAGTGTCCGTGAACCACCTGCAACAGAATATGCTGGAGGATGGCGCAGTCATCACCTACTTAGAGGACCTGCCCCAATACCATGAGGCGTACGTCGCTTGCCAATGGCTGGGAGCGCGGGGGCTCAACAAGGGATACCTAGCCGAGCCGGGGAAGGTTTTGAGTCGCGCGGAGGGGGCGGAGCGCCTGCGACGGGTACTGGAGAGCGTGAAGCACCCATGGGCGGGGCCGGGCGAGGGTGAGGATGCCGGTCCCTTGAGGGGAGAGGATGTGCTGAGTTGGCTACGTTCGGCGGGATTTCAGATCCCTGAAACTGGCCTCTTGCAGCGACTTGCACGGTCGAAAGAACTCACCGTGGGGAGGTTTGCGCATGTTGTTTACGGTGTTCTGGGGCCAGCACCTTCGTAGGCGCAGGATATCCGCTGACATGATAATGAGCAAGCCTTGCAAGAGGTGGACCCGGCGTTACATCCGGGAAGCACTTTATTCGTGCCCCCCACTGCTTCCGCATGGGATGCGGTGGGGAAGGCGTGAAAGAGCCCTTGCCGCATGGGTCGCTAAGGAGGATGGAATGTGGAACGACAGGTCTCACCTTAAACACCGAACCATCATCTTGGTGTCCGTTCTATTCATGGCGTTTTCATCCGGGGGGAAGGACTTTTTCCGGACCACGGGTCATCGTATCGGTGCGGCTTGGGGGGGCGAAACTGCGTGGGCGGCCACCTTGGCTGAAACCAGGGCCGCTGAGGAAGGACAGACGCCTTCCACGCGGCGGATCAGCCTCAATGGTGCCTGGCAGTTGACTTACGGCCAGCAACCCCCAACGGTGAAGGAAACCGTCACTCCTTCCATACCGCCCGGTTGGACAACCATTCCCGCGACAGTCCCGGGAAATGTCGAACTGGATATGGTGGCGGCAGGCAAACTCCAAGACCCCTCCGTGGGGAACCGTATTTTCAAGTTGCGCGATCTGGAGACCTATCAATGGTGGTTTCGACGCCGGTTTTCTTCCCCCGCATGGGAAGCGGGCGAGCGCATCAATCTGGTTTTCGATGGATTAGATTGCTTTGGCACGATCTGGGTGAATGGCAAAGTTGTGGGTAAGACTGACGACATGCTTATTCCCCACCAGTTTGACGTTACCGATTTCATCCGTCCGAGGGGCGATAATGAAGTGATTGTTCGCATCGACTCTTCACTTCTGGAGGGAAGGAAGTATCCCCACCCTCCCCTGGATCTGGCGGGCGCCGGCCATTACGAGTGCCTGTTCGTCCGCAAAGCCTCCCATATGTATAACTATGACATAATGCCTCGAATGTTGAGCGCTGGTTTGTGGCGCGGCGTGGCCCTGGAAATCGTGAAACCCACGCACTGGCGCTCCGTCTATTGGACGACTCTCAAGGCCGATCCCCGCCACCATTCCGCCACCGTGCTGGTGGATTGGGACTTGGTCACGGAGCGTTATAACCTCGATGACCTCCACCTCCAGTTCACGCTCAAGCGCCAGGGCCGGGTTGTTCATCAGAGTGAGAATGCGGTTCTGGCCACGCACGGGCGGGCGCAGCTTGCTTTGACCGGCATCGATCTGTGGTGGCCGCGCGGCTACGGCGAACCGGCGCTTTATGATGCGGCCCTCCAACTTATCGACAGCCGGGGAAAGGTCCTCGACGAAAACCGGTGCCGCCTCGGGGTGCGAACCATTGAGTTGCATAGGACGGACATCACGACACCGGAGAACCCCGGGGACTTTGCTTTCGTGGTGAACGGGGAGCGCATCTTCGTCAGGGGCACGGATTGGGTTTCCCTCGACGGCCTGCACAGCCGGGATGGAAAATTCCTGCGGCCCACCGTCGACATGCTGGTGGATCTCAACTGCAACCTGATCCGCTGCTATGGCGGCAATGTTTATTCCGACCATGACCTGCTTGACCTGTGCGATGAGAATGGCGTCATGGTATGGCAGGAGTTTGCCTTGGGTAACGCCCGGTATCCGCAAACGCCGGAATTTCAAGCCCAGATGCGGCACGAGGCGGAGGTGGTGGTGAGCCGTATCCGCAATCATCCCAGCATCGCGCTGTGGACAGGCGGAAACGAAATTGATGACTCTGTCTCCTGGTCCGGGTTCGGCGCCGATCCCAACACCGACCTCATCAGCCGCCAGGTATTCCCCCAAGTGGTGCAGCAATATGATCCGCTACGCGCCTATCTGCCCAGTTCGCCCTATCGCAGCCCGGAGCTGATTCGGCTCGGGAACCGGATGGATATGATGCCGGAAGTCCATCTTTGGGGACCGAGAGGATATTACAAGGGAGAATATTATACCAAAGTGAATGCCCACTTTGTGAGTGAAATTGGCTACCACGGATGCCCGAGCCGGCGTACCCTGGAGCAGATGCTTGACCCTGAGTACGTCTATCCCTGGGTCAAGGACTGGCAGTGGAACGACGAGTGGCTGACCAAGTCCGTCCGCTGGCATCCCCGCTCCAAAGAAACCGATGGGCGGAATGACCTGATGGTCAATCAGTTGAAGTACTTGTTCGGAACCGCCCCGCGGGACTTGGACGATTTCATTGCCGCGTCGCAGATCACCCAGGCGGAAGCACTGAAATTCTTCATCGAGTTCTGGCGGCAGGGCAAGGGGCAACGCACCGGCATCATTTGGTGGAACCTGCGCGATGGTTGGCCCATCCTATCCGACGCCGTGGTGGATTACTACAATCGCAAGAAACTCGCCTACGCCTATATTAAACAGGTGCAGGTCAACGTGGTGGCGATCTGCGGAGAAGCGGTGGACGGTAAACATCCCGTCTATGTGGTTAACGATACTCTGCAACCGGTGGCGGGACATGTGACCATTCGCGATGCGGACACGGACCGGCAGATCCTGGACTCTGACTTCCAGGTTGGCGCCAACGGCAAAGCGTTAATCAGCCAAATTCCCCAGGCAAGCACACCGGAAATGTGGCTCATCGACTGGCAACTGTCAGATGGCAGCAAGTTCAAGAACCATTACCTGGAGGCAATCCCTCCTATTCGCCTGGAGGATTACCGCCGCTGGATGGTCAAGCTCGGGCTGCCGGCCGAGGCGGAGTGGATCAGATTTGGGGTGGATGGGAAAAACTAACTGGAAAGAAACCATTCATGCGGTCCCTTTCCAAGGGAAATCCCCGATCTGGGATTCAACGTATCACTGGGTGGAACTGCCAACACTGATCGTGAGCCGCACAATGGATGGAACTTTGAGTGCAGGGGTGAGGATCTCCTCCTCATCGGGAATCGGATATCAGGTCTACTTAAACGAATGGTTGTGGCGACGGCTTCAGAATTCACTGGGAGGCATGGATCATATATGAATCGAAGGTTTTTCACCTTGGGACTGGGCGGGTTGGCTTCCGCTTCGCAAGTCCCCCAGACAGCGATGGGGCAGCCTGCGGGGCAGCCTGTAATGCTTGATGCATCGGCACTCATCCTTGCCAATCCCGAACTCTCCCGCTTCCGGCCGCTGCGCCGAATCCTCTTTTATGACGATTTTGACGACGGCATCAATGGGTGGGTGGAGCTACAAGCGAACCACAATGGCAACCTCGACGATCTTCGACCGGGGTTCAACGATATGCGCCCGCCGCAATTGAGCAGTTGCACGTTCTTTGATGTGGGCACCCACGGATCCTTGAATGGTACTTACTCGCTCAAGTTGGCAACCCGGCCGAAACCGTTCCACTCGGCGGCCGCGCTCAAGCGCTTCACTTATGCGCAGCCATGTCGGGTCCAGTTGGAAATGTGGTTCACCTACAAACCGGAACAGACCTTCGACGGTGACACGCATTGGAATGGAAATGCCAGTCCGGCAGAGCAGAATTTTGGCGACTTCACCATGAACACCGATATCTGTGGTGGGGTAGGTGGCCCGCGTTACATGCTTGCCCTGCGTTACGCCAACACGGACCTGGAAGGGAAGATGGTGCAGAAGTGGATGTACAGCACATCGCTCGAAACCACGACCAAGGAGCACCGCGAGGGCCACGGGGCAACTCAAACCCTGGACCATCACGTTCACAACGTGAACGACTGGGCCGACGTGCCGGGGGGCCATCAGCCGTTGTGCTTCAATGAAATGCCGACCAAAATAAACTGGCATTATCTGCGCTGGGTATTTGATCTCCGCGCGCGCAAGCATGAAGAATTGCAGGTCAATGAGCTGACGATGGATTTGCGTGACATTCCCGTTCTGACTTTTGACCAGAAATACTATGCGCTGAACCATCTCTTGAATGTGGCGATTGACGTTCGGACACACAAGGCCGTCCGCAATTTCCTTTTCATCGATTCGGTTTTGATTTCGGAGGATGCTTAGGACCTCATAACATGCTCAACAATTCTTTTACCGCCGTCATTGAGAAGAACTCCACATTCACCGGCCCCTTCGACACTGAGCCTTACGAGGCTGCCTGGGCGCACGAAGCGCGCTGGTTTATTCGGGTGATGGATCTCCAAGGAACGCTCTCCCTTACGCCACAGATTTCTCCCGATGGTCTGTTTTGGTGTGATGAAGGACGGGATCCCCTGGTAATCCGCGAGCCGGGGACTTATTCGTTCGCGCTGCGTGAATTCGGCGGATGGCTGCGACTGCATGGTGACGTGAGGGGGGAACAGGCAAAGACGAAAGTGCTCATCTATCTTGTGCTGAAAGAGTGACAGATCAGGACACCGCCATAACAGCTTCGAATTCACCCACTACTGGACTCAGGTAAAGTTTTCCCATGCAAATACACAAGAAGATCGGTTGGGTCCTGATATCCGCGGTCGGGAGTGTGAGCCTCGGGGTTATCGCCGTGTCCCGCGGTGAACCCATTAACGCGGTATGGTTGTTGGCTGCCGCGGCGTGTGTTTACACGCTGGGTTATCGCTTCTACAGTCGCTGGGTGGCCTATGGCGTTCTGGGGTTGGATGGGAACCGTGCCACCCCCGCCGAGCGCCTGGATGATGGACGCGATTTTGTTCCCACCAACAAGTGGATTGTCTTTGGTCACCACTTTTCAGCGATTGCCGGCCCTGGCCCCTTGATAGGCCCCATTCTGGCCGCGCAATTTGGCTATCTGCCGGGCACGCTCTGGATTCTCATTGGGGGCGTACTGGGCGGAGCCGTGCACGATTTCGTCGCCTTGTTTTGCTCGGTGCGCCGCGATGGAAAATCCCTGGGCCAGATCGCCAAGGAAGAAATCAGTGATGTGGGAGGCTTCGCAGCGTTCGTGGGCGTGCTGTTCATCACCATCATCCTGATTGCGGTCATCGGACTGGTGGTGATTAACGCCTTGAAGAGTAGCCCTTGGGGTGTATTCACCATAGCGATGACCATCCCTATCGCCATCCTGATGGGGCTGTACGTCCGCTACCTACGGCCAAGCGGCGTCTTGGAATCGTCCTTGTTCGGTTTTGTGCTGGTGGCGGCAGCCGTCATCGGCGGCAAATATGTGGCGGAGTCTCCCTCCCTTGCTCCCCACTTCAACTTCAGCGCTCCCACCCTGGCGTGGCTGATTATCATCTATGGATTTATCGCTTCCGTCCTCCCCATCTGGGTCTTGCTCGTGCCGCGCGGGTACCTGAGCACGTTCGTCAAGATCGGAACCATTGTGGCCCTGGCCGTGGGCATACTGGTAGCGCGCCCCAGCATGTTGTTGCCTCCCCTGACGCGATTCACGGACGGTACGGGCCCCATCTTTGCAGGCAAGGTTTTCCCCTTCTGTTTCATCACCATTGCTTGCGGCGCCATCTCGGGGTTTCATTCCCTCATCTGCTGCGGGACAACCCCTAAAATGCTGGGCAAGGAAACCCAGGCCCGTATGATCGGCTATGGCAGCATGTTAATGGAGTCCTTTGTGGCGATCATGGCCATGGTGACGGCGTCCGTGCTTCGTCCCGGCGTCTACTTCGCGATTAACAGCCCTGCCGGGGTTGTGGGCGCCCTGCCGGAAAAGGCGGTGGCCACCATTTCGTCATGGGGCTTTCCCGTGGCCACGCAGCAGGTGGCGGTGTTGGCCCAACGGATGGGCGAGCATGCACTCTTTAATCGCACTGGCGGCGTGCCGTCCTTTGCCGTGGGCATGGCGGACATCTTCTCTTCGGCGCTGGGGAACTCGACGCTAACGGGTCTGTGGTACCACTTTGCCATCATGTTCGAAGCCCTGTTCATCCTGACCCTCCTCGACACCGGCATACGCGTGAGCCGTTTTATGACACAGGATCTGCTGGGACATTTGTGGAAACCGATGGGCAGGACCAGTTGGTACCCCAGTGTTTTCTTTTCCAGCGCCCTCATCTCCGTGGCTTGGGGTTATTTCCTTTATCAAGGAGTCGTGGATCCCTTGGGAGGTATCAACAGCCTGTGGCCCCTGTTCGGAATCGCCAATCAAACCCTGGCCGCGATTTCTTTGTGCGTCGCCACCACGATTCTCATCAAAATGGGCAAGGCACGCTGGTGCGGGGTGACTCTCATCACGCTCACATGGCTGCTCGCCGTCACCCTGACTGCGAGTGTCGAAAAGATTTGGCACCCTGACCCACGACTGGGTTTCCTGGCCCACGCTCGATACCTGTCCGGCCAGCTCGCGGCCGGCGGAATCGAAGTGGCGAAGGTTACGGAAACCTACCGGCTGATTTTCAACGACCGCCTCGACGCCGCCGTCTCCGCTGGGCTGAGCCTGTTAATGATTGTCATCCTGGTCGAATCAGGACGCCACTGGTGGCTTTTCGTCTCCGGAAAGGTTAAGCCCGTGCTTAAGGAAGCCCCCGTGGAACTTTCTCGAATTTCGGACTGAAAGGCTCGTATGAAGGCCATGACCAGCCGTGAACGTGTTCTCGCCGCCTTACGCCGGGCGCCGGTGGACCGAACGCCGGTATGCAATCCGACCTCGGTGGCAACCGTAAAGCTTATGGAACTGGCGCACGCGCCATTCCCCGTTGCCAACCGCGACCCGGAACTGATGGCTCGCCTCGCGGCGACTGGACACACCCATCTCGGGTTCGATTCCATCATGCCGGTTTTCTCGGTTGTCCAGGAATCGTCTGCCCTGGGCTGCAAGATCGAATGGGGCGAGATAAGCGACTGGCCGACCGTCAGGATGCGCGAGCCGATTTGGCAGAGTCCTGAGGACATCAAAATTCCCTCGAATTTCCTGACCCATAGTGATACCAAATGCGTACTCGAGGCCATCAAAATCCTGAAGAAACAGTACGGCGGTGAGGTCGCAATCATTGGAAAGACGATGGGGCCATGGACCCTGTCGTATCATGGCTTCGGGCTGGAGAACTTCCTGGTGATGTCGGTAGATGACCCTGCCAAGACGAAAAAATGTCTGGACGCGCTTAAGGAAGTGACTATTCAATTTGGCCTGGCCCAGATCGAGGCGGGAGTTGATGCCCTGACTTTACCCGACCACGCCACCGGGGACTTGGTGAGCGCCGATTATTACAACACCTACCTCCGCGACCTTCACACCGAGTTTGTCCAGCGGCTCGGAGTGCCGGTGATCCTTCATATCTGTGGGAGGACGTTGGACCGGATGGGGTACATCGCCCAGACGGGAGTTGCCGCCTTCCACTTCGATTCGAAAAATAATCCCGCCCAATCCATGCAGATTGTCGGCGACCGGATCGCCTTGGTCGGCAACATCAATAACCCTGTAACCTTGTTTTCGAAAGGGCCGGAAGAAGTGCAGCAGGAAGTAAACAAGGCCTTGGAAGCTGGCGTACAGCTTGTTGGGCCGGAGTGTGCCATCCCCTTGACCACCCCGGTTGAATCCCTCAGAGAGATCCCCCATGGTGTAAGCGCCTGGCACCGGAATCGCGCCGCTAACCCGGCGATACCATAGCGGTGGGCGCAGTGGCAGACGGAGCCGGCAAATGTACGAAAGAATCCCTGCAAAAGCCAAAACAACTTGCACAGAAGCGCGGAGGCTCAGAAGGCAAAAGATAAAGGGCAATCCCTCTGCATCTCGTCCTCCCTGGGCGAGATGCTTTTCCTACATGTTCGTTGCTGCGGGGCAGCGGCTAACGATGGCGGCCACCAAACGTCAGAATAAGATAAGAGGAGATGTGCATGAGAGCTTGCCTGACTTGCCTGTTCATTTTTGCCGTCACGCTGCCGAATTTATGCCAACCAGCCCCTACCTGCACAGGTACCGTGGTGGATGATCAGGGGATCGCGTGGCTGACCTGGATGTTGCCCCGTTTTGGCTTGCCGGATCTCGCACTCCCAGCGGATTTCGGGCCCTTGGCGGTACCTGGAGTGATGCCAAAGGCGGGCTTCAAATAAGGCTGGACCATTTTCCCGCGACGCTCTTCGCCATGGATCAAGATGGCCGACGGGGAGCCATTTGGGTGGTCGCAGAAACTGCCGGGGACATTCTATTTTCAGCTGCAACCGCTTCGGTGAGTTAGCTACAGTTTCGAAGGAACTGGCCTGACCGACCTATCGCTGTCCCGGATTACGCTAAAGCCGGTCGGGGGACCGATGTTCTCCCAGATTACCGGGGCTACCGAATGCACACTTCTGCTGCCTCCCGGCGCATACACGCTCACCGTACCCTCCCCCGGTGGGAAGCAAAAGGATGTCAGTTTTGAGGTCACGAATCACGACCTGACGCTTGATCCCATCCCTTTGGCAACGGGAATAGCTCAATACTACGGTCGTACCCCGCCGGCATTGAAGGAAGTGGAGCCAGTCAATGCGGGCTCATTCTCTGCTGATGGGTGCGCGGGAAATGGATTCTCATCTATCTTTGGGCGTATTGGTGTGCTCCCTGCGTAAATGAAGGCCTTCCCAAGCTTGCCCACTTTTATGAACTCAACCGGGAGAACCGCAACCGGTTCGAAATTGTGGCTGTCCACGAGAATGGCGTGCCGCGACGGATTACCGTCGAAGAGTTGAAAGAAATACTGGGAAGCTTGGAGAAACAGGTATGGGGGAAGCCATTGCCTTTCCCGGTGCTGCTGGATCGCACCGGCGATATCATAGAAACCTGGGGCATATCCGCATACCCGACAACTGAGCTCATCAATCCCGACGGAGTGTTGATGCGGGGCGATCTGCAAACCTTGGCCAGCAAACTTGATCTCAAGTAGACATATTGCATTTACTCGCCCGCTGACGGCACTGTGCTTCGGAATCTGGGATCAGTGGGTCATGCTCCTAGCGGTGGCCGACATGAAGAGCGGAATCGGCGCCATTCTCCTCCGCCCCCCCCTTGAGTCATCCAGATTGCGACCAATGGCAGGGTTCTTGAATGGCAGCGCCTTGCCTTCGGCCTGATTATGCGGTTCTTGATAACAAATAAATCGGCGGTCGTTCAGCAATGATGTAACCCGCAGCCGTCCGGGTTTATTCATGACACCGCCCCCGCAAGACATCTCTGATTCTGCCGCATGGGATCCGGTCGTGTTTCTGATTACCGCTTCTCGGCTGCTACGATGAACCAAGGCAAAGAGGCAATTCTCTGTTTGTAAACGGCGAAACTCCGTGTCACGACCCAAACAGGATTGTGCCTGGGGAACGCCCTTCAACACCAGAATCCCGCGGGCCGCAACTTACAGTGAGAGGAGCGAAATATTACCTCTGCGACCAATCATCAAATTGACAGTCGTGGCTATTTGAATCAGGACCATGCGTCGTATCCTGTGTTGGCTAAATGAGGTGTATCCTAACTCTGGCAATCTGTCTAATTTACTGTCTATTTTTCGTGCCTACCGAATGGAACCATAGACCATATAGATTTAATAGAAAGCTTTGTCTATAGAAAAGCCATTACAATTTAATAGATTAAAGGTAATGACGAGATTCGGAAGCAATTCAGGCGTAGAATGTTTGGCAGGACGTCGAAAGATTTAGAATTTGCAATCAAGTCTAATTTTTTGTTATAAGTAGGTGGCATTGCGAGCGGGAGTAATTCAGCTGGTAGAATGCCAGCTTATCACTTCTCTCCTTAGTTTTCAGTAGATTACAGACCATACTGTCGCCTATACTGTCTGCATGGGGAGAACCTCGTGCCGCACGTCAACGTTCTCAAGCAGATAAGAGTTGGAAAGGGCTGGAAACTTGTTTCCATCCCTCGCAACCGCCACGGTCGCTACGACTGGAGAGCCTTGCCTGAGGGACGATACTTCATCGAATGGTGGGAGCGCGGTAAGCGCAAGCGCAAAGCAGCCGGAGCTACCACTGCCGAAGCTCTTGAAGCAGCCCGCCGCCGGAAACACATCATGGAAGGGAAGTCGCTCGGGATGGAGAGTGAGGTTGCACTCGAGGAAGAAACCAAACGAGCACCCCTTCACCTTGCGGTCAAACGCTATTTGGAGGTTGTCGAGGGTCTCAAGAAACCGAACACGCTGCGCAAGTACAAAGCAGTTCTTAACCGGTTCCTGGAGTATTTCTCTGACAGATCCACGGCCAAGAATGTCTCCGCGGACGACCTCAATGACTTC
>Ga0326727_10012099_pt1 | contig 19771 bp, 21 predicted proteins | sample MB2enrmetagenome_FD_207643 | JGI IMG/M metagenome (GOLD analysis project Ga0326727, IMG submission 207643) | Lab enriched peat soil microbial communities from McLean, Ithaca, NY, United States - MB29MY | ecosystem: Environmental > Terrestrial > Soil > Wetlands > Peat | place: USA: New York...
CCGACGAATCTCCTCTTGCAGGGCAGGAATTGCCATGACCGCATCGGGAATGGTCAGCGCTTTCATGCATAGATTATATGATCTCCCGATAAATATGTCCAATTATTAATGACGCTGCGTATAAAAGCGAAAAACTCCGCCTTCCAAAATTGGCAAAAGAGGTCTAAGGGGGCCCAAACCGACCCAAATTCAAACGATTTTCCCGAGGCAATGGTTTAGGTCAGGTACCAAGGGAGAAAGCGCCGGAATCGGCGAACCGATAAGGGTTAACAAGGTTACTCCATTGACAGATAGACAGCCCCTGGATTATATTCTTTCCATGTTCGGCAAAATCCGAACCAAAGAGAAGTTCCCTCAATGCGGCGGCAAGTTCGAGGGGGAACCACGGCGCTGTCCCGCCTGCAAGACCGCGCTTACACGTTACTGGAAATAAAAAAGAAGTAACGGGGAGAGCTTTGGTTCGAATCCCACCCCCTCCGCCATAAAGGCAGGGGTCAGGGGTCAGTAGGTATAGGGGGCGAAATGCGCCCCCAAGGGCACAGCCCGAGAAGCCGGCCCTGCCAAGTTCACCCCTGCGGAGAGATGCCCGAGAGGCTGAAGGGGCACGATTGGAAATCGTGTGAGCGTCTAAAACGCGCTCCGAGGGTTCGAATCCCTCTCTCTCCGCCATTGTCAGTAGCCAGTAGTCAGTTGCCAGTGCTTTGGTAATAAGGTTTTTTTCTTAATGGCCTGGAGCTAGTCTATAATACATCTAAAACGCTTTACGATAACCGTCTGATTACTGACTACTGACCACTAACCACTATTCTTATGGCATACCAGGTCCTGGCCCGGAAGTGGCGTCCCCAGACATTTGAGGAGGTGGTGGCCCAGGAGCCCATCACCCGCACCCTGCAAAACGCCCTGGCCTCCGGCCGGGTGGCCCACGCCTTCCTGTTCAGCGGCCCCCGGGGGGTGGGCAAGACCTCGGTGGCCCGTATCCTGGCCAAGGCCCTCAACTGCGTGGCCGGCCCCACCCCGCATCCGGACAACAACTGCGAGATCTGCCACCAGATCACCAACGGCTCCAGTCTGGACGTCCTAGAAATCGACGGCGCCTCCAATCGGGGGATCGACGAAGTCCGCGATCTGCGGGAACAAATCAAGTATCTGCCGGCCCAGGGGAAGTTCAGGGTCTATATCATCGACGAAGTCCACATGCTCACCCAGCCGGCCTTCAATGCCCTGTTGAAGACCCTGGAGGAGCCGCCGGCCCATGCGGTCTTTATCCTGGCCACCACCGAGCCGCACAAGGTGCCGGTGACCATCCTGTCCCGCTGCCAGCGCTATGACTTCCGCCGCATTCCCACCGGGGTGATCCAGGAACATCTGGGGAAGCTGGCCACCCGGGAAGGCTGGCAAGTCGATCCGGAGGGCATCGCCCTGGTGGCCCGGGCTGCGGAGGGCAGTCTCCGGGACGCCCAGGGCTTCCTGGACCAGGTGGTGACCTTCGGGGGCGAAGCGGTCACGGCCGCCGAAATCGCCCGCATCCTGGGGGTAACGGACCGGGGGGCGCTGTTGTCCGCCTTGACCGCCATCATCGGGCGCCACGGCCCGCAATTGCTGGCCCTGATTGAGGAACTTTATAATCAGGGCCATGACCTGCGGCGTTTCTATCAGGATTTGGTGCTCTATGCCCGGCACCTGCTGCTGGCCGGTTTGCACCGCGAGTCCCGGAATCTGGCGGAGGTGGCCGATAGCGAGTGGGAGGAACTTACCGCCCTGGCCCGGCAGGTCCCGGAGGTCCATTTGCACAACCTGCTCACCGTGCTGCTCCAGGGCGAAGAAGAGCTCAGAAGGGCCCCGCAGCCCCGGCTGGCCCTGGAAGTGCTGCTTCTGAAGCTGATTCACCTGGAGCCGGTGCTGCCGCTCAACGCCTGGCTGGCCAAACTGGAGTCCCTGGAGCAACGCCTGGAAGGGCGGGTGGCGGCGGCCCCAGAAGCCGCAACCTCTACCGCCGCCGCGGCTGCCGGGGCCGCGACCGCGGCCGCGTCGCCCCCGCCGGCGGAGGCGCCGCTGCCGGAAAAGTGGCAGGCCTTCTTGCAATACGTCCATGACCAGGAGGGCGGGCCCCTGTACGGCAAACTCTCCGACTGCCGGCTCCTGGGTGAGACGGATCACTGCCTGCTGGTGGAGGCGGGCCGCACCTGGAACGCCGTGTCCCGGGAACATGAGGACCGTTTGCGGGAGTTGGTCCGGGCCTTTTTCGGAGAACCATACGACCTGAAAATCCAGGTCCCCCAGGCCAAGCCCCCGGCCAAAAAAGCAGCCGCCCAGAAACCCTTTAAGATGACCGAACTCAAACAACAGGCCCTGGAGGTCTTCGGGGGCGCCTTTGTCTCCCCGGGGAAGGAGGAACCTGAGTGAAGAATATGGTGAGCATGATGAAGCAGGCCCAGAAGCTGCAGGCCAAGATGATGGAGATGCAGACGGAGCTGGGCCACCGCACCGTCAGCGCCCAGGCCGGCGGCGGCATGGTGGAGGCCGTGGTCAACGGCCGCCAGGAGTTGGTGAGCCTGCGCATTGACCAGGAAGTGGTGAGCCCTGATGACGTGGAGATGCTCCAGGACCTGATCTTGGCCGCAGTGAATGAGGCCCTGAACCGCTCCCGGGAAATGATGGCTCAGGAGATGAGCAAGCTCACCGGAGGCTTGCAGATACCGGGGTTGTTTTAGGGGCAGCGAGCAGTGAGCAGTGAGCAGTTTAGAAGCAGTTCCTTATGGGCCTTTGGCCCACCCGTAAATTATGAGAAGTTCCCGATGGCCATACTCCCAACTTTGAACCTTGAACTTTTCAGACCAGTTTGCAGTTAGATTTTTCTGCTCAATGCTCACAGCTCACTGCTCACAGGAGTAAAAATGTCTGGAAACGCCTACCCTGCCGCCTTGCGGCGGGTGATCAAGGATATCAGCAAATGGCCCGGAGTGGGGGAGAAGAGCGCCAGCCGCCTGGCCCTGCACCTGCTGCGCCTCCCCCGGCAGGAGGTCCTGGAACTGGCCCAGGCTTTGTTGGAACTTCAGGAAAAGATTCAGCTCTGCCGACGGTGCTATGCCTTCGCGGACCAGGAACTCTGCCCTATCTGCGGCGACCCGGGCCGCCAGCCGGGCACCCTCCTGGTGGTGGCCGAACCCGAGGACCTCCTGGCCATCGAAAAGGTGGGCTGGTACCAGGGGCGCTATCATGTGCTGGGCGGCCTCATCGCTCCCCTGGAGGGAGTAGGCCCCGCCGACCTGCGGGTGCGGGAGCTGGTGGTGCGCCTTAGGGCCGAAGGGGTGCAGGAGGTCATCCTGGCCCTTAACCCCAGCCTGGAAGGGGAGACCACCACGGCCTTCCTGGCCATGCAACTGAAACCCCTGGGCCTCAAGGTGACCCGCATCGCTTACGGCCTGCCCATGGGCGGCGACCTCAAGTACGCCGACCAGCAGACTCTGAAGGAATCGTTAAGTCATAGAGTGGAGACGTGATCTTTATAGGGGAATTATCTATCTGATGTCATATAAAATGTTTAGTGTGAACTTACAAGGTTGCAATGACAGGGATACCTAGAATATAGGGAATGGTATGAAAGGCAATGAATGGGAACGGGTATGGTGTTACTACCGAAACCTGGTTCACACTGTGTATCGCGAAGTAAGACACATTGGAGAATCTGGCGACCACGAAGCTAAATGCCAAATTGAAGGCCAATATTTAGCTGCAGCAAAAAGGATTCGCAAAAACAGATCTAAGCTTAAATCCACGGTGCCATTCCTTAAAATAGCAGAGTTGCAAACTGATAACGTGATTGGCTGTTATCAAGGGCTCACAGGACTAATGCCTGATGATTTAGTGAAAATATTCCGTAATATGGACTGGAGGCCAGCATATGGTGGAGAGAAATGGGCAAAAATTGCTGAGCTTATGATACGCTTAAAAGGTGAAATTGATTGTAATAACTTAGAAAATGCTTTACAAATTTGTGAAGAAGTCCAATAAGTCCATCATAATAGCGGTCCACTTGTACCAAGTCCTCAAGAATGGAAAAAAAATTCATGGTTACAAGAGAAGTGGCCGATTCTGTGTGATCGCAATAACTAAATGAGCTAAGAACCGAAAACCCAATACCGAAAACTGAAAATCATCTTTAAATGTTCGATCGCCGCTTAGTCCAAAACTTCGACTACCTGTTCCTGGGGCTGGTGCTGCTCATCGCCGCCATGGGCATCGTCAACCTTTATAGCGCCGGGTTCAACCGGGGCGAGGGCACGCCCATCTATATCAAGCAGATGTATTGGCTGGCGGTGGGCCTGGGCCTGATGGTCCTGACCCTGTTTTACGACTACCGGCGTCTGGAAAAGTTCGGTTATCCCATTTATCTCCTCAGTATTGTGCTGCTGCTGGCAGTGCTGGTGGCCGGGAAGACGGTCTATGGCTCCCGGCGCTGGCTGGTTCTGGGGCCCCTTTCCTTCCAACCGTCGGAGCTGGCCAAGATTGGGGTAATCCTGGCCCTGGCTACCTACTTCAACCGCCGCCACCGGCTGGAGTCCATGGGTCTCAAAGACCTCATGTTCCCCGGGTTGCTGGTGCTGGTGCCGGTGGGTCTGATCATCAAGCAGCCCGACCTGGGCTCCGGCATCCTGGTGGCCCTGGTGGCGGCCAGCATGATCCTGTTTGCCGGCGTCCGCTGGCGCACCATAATGACCCTGGCCCTGACCCTGGTGATCTCATCCCCGGTGATCTGGGGCTTTCTCAAAGACTACCAGCGTCAGCGGCTGCTCACCTTCCTCAATCCGGAGAAAGACCCTCTGGGCGCGGGCTATCACATCCTCCAGTCCATGATTACCGTGGGCTCCGGTCAGTTCTGGGGCAAGGGTTTTTTGCAGGGGACCCAGAGCCAGCTCTATTTCCTGCCTGAGCAGCACACCGACTTCGTCTTTTCAGTCTTTGCCGAAGAATGGGGCTTCGTGGGCTCGGCGGTGCTGCTGCTGTTATTCACCGGCCTGGCCCTCTGGGGCCTGCAAATAGCCCGGGACTGCAAGGAGCGCTTCGGACAGTTTCTGGCCCTGGGGGTTACGGCCCTGATCTGCTGGCAAATATTCATTAACCTCTGCATGGTCACCGGTATCCTGCCGGTGGTGGGCATCACCCTGCCGCTGTTCAGTTACGGCGGCTCCTCCCTGGTCACCACCCTCCTGGGAGTCGGATTCCTCCTTAACATCCGCATGCGGCGTTATCTTTTCGGGGGATGATTTTTTTATTGATTAATAATCTGTTTAAGATATTAATAATTCAGGATTATTCGCCGGAAACCTCGCAGGAAGGTGATGAAAACGCATCGCTTCACCGGGTTGATTGAACGGGACGAAGACGGGTTCTTGGTGGCCACCGTGCCCTCTCTCAAGAGTTGCTACTCTCAAGCCAGGACCATGGAAGAATTAATCCCCCGGATTAAAGAGGTAATAGAGCTCTGTCTGCTGGAAGAAGAACCGGTGCCTCTGAGCTTTGAGGCAGTGCAGCAGATTGAGATTACCGCATGACCCGACTGCCCACCGTCAACCCCGCCTTTAATGATTAAATTCTTAAACGACCTGGGGTTCCGGAAAATCAGACAACGCGGCAGCCATATATTTTTTCGTCACCCCGGCGGCCTTACGGCTACCATACCTTTTCATAAAGGGGAAGATTTGGGCCGGGGGCTTACTAACAAGATACTTCATGATGCAGATGTCTCCCGGGATTATTTTCTGACCTGGCTGGAAAGGCAGCAAACCTGAGCGGAGGAATCGGGCCTCCCCCTGCCGCTGTTCAGTTACGGCGGCTCCTCTCTGGTCACTACCCTCCTGCGAGTCGGATTCCTCCTTAACATCCGCATGGGGCGCTATCTTTTCGGGGGCTAAAAATTTTTTTGAAAAAGTTTTTGACAGACCGGGGAAAATAGGCTAAAAATCTTTCGTGAAAAGATACACATGGCCTTATCCTAAGGAAATACCTCTTTAAGCAGCTAAGTCATTGATCTGAGAAAATAAACTAAGAGGTGGCAGTTAGGGATGATTGAACTTAATTGGACCTTAGGCGCTTTAATTATCAATTTTTTGCTCCTGGTTTTTCTCCTCAATCTGGTGCTTTTCCGGCCCATCCGGAGGATACTCAAGGAGCGCCAGGCCAAGCTCGACGCCCAAGCAGCCGATATCGGCCTGATGGAGACCCAGGGTCAGGGCCTGGCAAGGGAAATCAAGGAAAAGCTGGCCGCGGCCCGGCGGGAAGGAGCCGGGGCTCGGGAGGCCTTGAAGCAGGAGGGGGCCGCCGCCGAAGCTGCCTTATTGGCGGAAGTGAAGCGGGAATCGGACCTGGAATGGTCGCGGGTGGAGCAGCAGATCAAGGACGACCTGACCCGGGCCCGGAAAGCCCTTACGGCCCAGATCCAGTCCTTTGCCCAGTTGCTGGCCTCCAAGATCTTGGGGAGGGAGCTCTCATGAAGGCGGAGAACAGAACTGGTAAGCGCTGGGGCCTGGGAACCCTGGCCAGCCTGGGCTTGACCCTGTTGCTGGCGGGGGTGGCCCTGGCCGCGGAAGCGGCCCATGGCGGCGGCCACGAGGGCATCAGTCCGGCGAAGATTACCGATTTTATCTGGCGGATCGTTAATTTCTTGGTATTCGCCGGCCTGTTGGTCTATCTTCTGGCCAAGAAGGTCAAAGTGAAGGACATCTTTGCCACGCGGGCCCAGGAAATCGCCCAGACCCTGGAAGACCTGGAGGCGAAGAAGGCGGCGGCCGCCGCGGCTCTGAAAGAAGCGGAAGCCCGTCTCGCCGCGGTGGTTACGGAACGGGAAGCCATCATCAAGCAGTACATGGCCGAAGGGGAAGCGGAAAAGGGCAAGATCCTGGATAAGGCCAACCAGGCGGCGGCCCGCCTTAAAGAGATGGCGGCCCTCACCATTCAGCAGGAAACCCGGAAGGCCGCTCAAGTTCTGCGAGAGGAAGTGGCTGACCTTTCCACCCAGATGGCGGCGGACCTGATTAAAGAAAAAGCGACCCTCGCCGACCAGCAGGTCTTGGTGGAGGAATATCTTAAGAAGGTGGTGGAAACCCATTGATTGATCTGACCGTTGCCCGACGTTATGCCAAGGCCTTGCTGACTCTGGGCAAGGAAGACGGCAAGTACAAGGAGTATGGGGAGGGGGTAAGTGGGTTTGCCGCCCTTTTACAGCGGGAGCCCGAGTTGCGGGACGCCCTGCTCAACCCCGTCCACAGCCGGGAGGACCGGCACAAGCTGCTCCTCCGCATGATTGAACTTTTACAAATGCCCCCCTTAGTAGCCAACCTGCTGCAGCTCATGTTCGACAAGAACCGCCTCAATGCCCTGGAGGGGATGGCCCAGGCATATCAAAAGCTGGTGGATGAGGTGGAGAACGTCAGCCGGGCCAAGGTGAAGACCGCCATTGTCCTGGATGACGCCATCCAGGAGCGTTTGCGGCAGGCCATGGAGAAGTTAACGGGGTCCACGGTGGTCATGGAGGTCGAAGAAGATCCGGCCATCCTCGGGGGCATCGTGGCCCGGGTGGGTGACCTGGTGCTGGACGGCAGCGTGCGGACCCAGATTAATTCCTTTAGAGAATCCTTAATAAAAGGTGAGGTCTTATAAATGGAAATCAGAGCCGAAGAAATCAGCCAAATTATTCGCTCGCAGATTCGGGATTACGAAAAGAAGGTGGAAGTCGCCGAAACCGGCACCGTCCTGTCGGTGGGCGACGGCATCGCCCGGGTTCACGGGGTGGAGAAATGCATGGCCATGGAGCTCCTGGAATTTCCTGGGGGCCTTTTTGGTCTTTCCCTCAACCTGGAAGAAGACAACGTCGGGGTCGCCATCCTCGGGGAAGACACCCACATCAAAGAGGGCGACATCGTCAAACGCACCGGCCGCATCGCCCAGGTGCCCGTGGGCGAGGCGGTCATCGGCCGGGTCATTGACCCGGTGGGCAATCCCCTGGACGGCAAAGGCCCCATAGAGGCTAAGGAATTCCGGCGCATCGAAGTCAAGGCTCCCGGCGTCATCGAGCGCCAGCCGGTGAATGAGCCCATGTACACCGGCTACAAGGCCATTGACGCCATGACCCCCATTGGCCGGGGCCAGCGGGAATTGATCATCGGCGACCGCCAGATCGGCAAAACCGCCCTGTGCGTCGATGCCATCATCAACCAGATGGAGTCCGGGGTCATCTGCATTTACGTGGCCGTGGGCCAGAAGAAATCCACCGTGGCCCAGGTGGTGGACGCCCTGGAGCGCTACGGCGCCATGAAGCACACCATCGTGGTCAATGCCTCGGCTTCGGAGCCGGCGCCCTTGCAGTACATCGCCGCCTACTCCGGCTGCGCCATGGGGGAATACTATCGGGACAGCGGCCGCCACGCCCTAATCATTTACGATGACCTGACCAAGCAGGCCCAGGCCTACCGGCAGATCTCCCTGCTGCTCCGCCGGCCGCCGGGACGTGAAGCCTATCCGGGTGACATCTTTTATAACCACTCCCGGTTGCTGGAGCGGGCCGCCAAGCTGAACGATGAGAAAGGCGGGGGCTCTCTTACCGCCCTGCCCATCATCGAGACCCAGCAGGGTGACGTGGCGGCCTACATTCCCACCAACGTGATCTCCATTACCGATGGCCAGGTGTATCTGGAGCCGGGTCTGTTCTTCTCCGGCGTCCGGCCGGCCATCAACGTCGGGCTGTCGGTCTCCCGGGTCGGCGGCGCCGCCCAGGTGAAGGCCATGAAGCAGGTGGCCGGCATGCTGCGTTTGGACATGGCCCAGTATCGGGAGCTGGCCGCCTTCGCCCAGTTCGGCTCCGAGCTGGACAAGGCCACCCAGCAGCAGCTCAGCCGGGGTAGCCGGCTGGTGGAAGTCTTGAAGCAGCCCCAGTATCAGCCGCTGCCCATGGAGAAGCAGGTGAGCATCATCTTTGCCGGCACCCGGGGCTACCTGGACAAGTATCCGCTGGACGTGCTGACGTCTTACGAACAGCAGCTCTACAGCTTCATGGAGTCGAAATATCCCGATGTTCTGGCGGATATCAAGGAGAGTAAAGAGTTCACTCCGGAAATCGACGCCCGCATGAAGGCCCTGCTGGGAGAGTTTGACGCCGTCTTCCAACCTGTCGTCAGCGCGTCTTAAGACCGGGGGTACAGGATGGCGACGCTAAGAGACATTAGAAACAAAATCGCCGCGGTCAAAAAGACCCAGCAGATCACCAAGGCCATGAACATGGTCGCGGCCTCGAAATTGCGAGGCGCCCAACAGCGCATGGAGGGGTTCAGGCCTTACGCCCAGGCTTTTTCCATGATGCTGGGCAATATGGCGGGCTGGGTGGAGCCGGAAAGCCATCCCTTTTTCCAGCAGGCTCCCGAGGTTACCAGGGTGGGGTTGGTGCTGATGACTGCCGACCGGGGGCTCTGCGGCAGCTTCAACGTCAACCTGATCAACCAGGCGGTGAAGTTCATCCGGGAAAAAGAGGCGGCGGGCATTGACGTCTCCCTCATCTGCGTGGGCCGCAAGGGCCGGGACTTCTTCCGACGGCGCAAACGCGAAATGCAGGCCCAATACGTGGACGTCTGGAATAAGTTCGACTTCACCAACGCCGTGACGGTGGCCCGGGAGATCATGAGTTCCTTCCTCACCGGGCAGGTGCAGGAAGTTTATGTGGTCTACGCCACCTTTATCAATATGGCGGTCCAGAAGCCGGGAATGATTCAGCTGCTGCCCATTAAACCGGGCGAAGCGGCCGCCGAGGCCCCCAGCACCGAGTATCTCTTCGAGCCGCCCATCGCGCAGTTCCTGGAATACCTGCTGCCCAAGTATATCAACGTGCAAATATATCACGGCTTCCTGGAGAATTCCACCAGTGAGCACGCGGCCCGCATGACCGCCATGGACAATGCCCAGAGCAACTGTGGGGAAATGATCACCCAACTCACCATGGTGATGAACAAGGCCCGGCAGGCGGCCATTACCAAAGAATTGATGGATATCGTGGGCGGGGCCGAAGCCCTGAAAGGCTAAGGCCGCCCGGACTAGGAGGAATCAAGGAATATGAATATTGGGAAGATTGCCCGCGTTATCGGCCCGGTAGTGGACGTGGAATTCGAGGAAGGGAAGCTGCCGGCCATTAGAAACGCTTTGGCCATCAGCAACCCGGCCATTGACGACATGGAAGACAACCTGGTGGTGGAAGTGGCCCAGCACCTGGGGAACAACATGGTACGCACCATCGCCATGGACATCACCGACGGTCTGGTGCGGGGCATGCCCGTAAAGGACACCGGCGACGCCATCAGGGTGCCGGTGGGCCATGAAGCCCTGGGCCGGGTGCTCAACGTGGTGGGCCGCCCGGTGGATGGTTTGGGTCCGGTGAATGCCAAGACCTATTATCCCATTCACCGCTCGGCGCCCGCTTTCGTGGACCAGGACACCACCGTCAAAGTATTGGAAACCGGCGTTAAGGTTATCGACCTGCTGGTGCCCTTCCCCCGGGGCGGCAAGATGGGGATGTTTGGCGGCGCCGGCGTGGGCAAGACCGTGGTCATGATGGAAATGATCCACAACATCGCCATGCACCACGGGGGCATCTCGGTCTTCGCCGGGGTCGGCGAGCGCACCCGGGAAGGCAACGACCTTTACCTGGAGATGAAACACTCCGGGGTCTTGCCCAAGGCGGCCTTGATTTACGGGCAGATGACCGAGCCCCCCGGGGCCCGGGCCCGGGTGGCCTTGACGGCCCTCACCGCGGCGGAATACTTCCGGGATGTGGAAGGCCAGGATGTGCTCCTGTTCATCGATAACATCTTCCGTTTCACCCAGGCGGGTTCGGAAGTATCGGCCCTTTTAGGCCGCATGCCCTCCGCGGTAGGTTACCAGCCAACCCTCGGCACCGACCTCGGGGAATTGGAGGAACGCATCACCTCCACCAAAAAGGGGTCGGTAACTTCCGTACAGTGCATCTACGTGCCGGCGGACGACCTCACCGATCCGGCGCCGGCCGCCACCTTTTCTCACCTGGACGGCACCGTGGTCCTTTCTCGGGCGCTCACCGAGCTGGGCATCTACCCGGCGGTGGACCCCCTGGACTCCACCTCCCGCATCCTGGACCCCCAGGTGCTGGGTGAAGAGCATTACTACGTCGCCCGGAACGTGCAGCAGATCCTCCAGAAGTACAAGGACCTGCAGGATATCATCGCCATCCTGGGGATCGACGAACTCTCTGACGAAGACAAACTGACGGTGGCTCGGGCCCGGAAGATTCAGCGCTTCCTGTCCCAGCCTTTCTTTGTGGCGTCCACCTTTACCGGCCAGGAAGGCAAGTTCGTGTCGGTCCCCGATACGGTGCGGAGCTTCAAGGACATCATCGAAGGCAAATACGACGACCTGCCGGAGCAGGCCTTTTACATGGTGGGCGGGATCGAAGAAGCGGTGGCCAAGGCCGAACGCCTGGCGGCTGCCTAAGGCAGGAGGAAACACAAGCCCATGGCAGAAAAACAACTCCTCTTGGAGGTGGTTACTCCCGACCGCCTGGTACTGTCCACCGAGGCGGATGTGGTGGTTTGCCCGGGAATAGAGGGCCAGTTCGGGGTCCTCATTGGCCACATCCCCTTCCTGAGCGCCCTGCACATCGGCGAGATGTACTACCGGTCCGGCAATCAGACCGAGTACCTGGCAGTGGCGGGGGGCTTTGCCGAAGTCACCGGCACCAAAGTCACCATCGTCGCCGAAGCCGCCGAATCGGGTAAGGAGATCGACGTGGAGCGGGCCCGGCGGGCCATGGAGCGGGCGCAGAAGCGTATGGTCGCGGCCAAGACTGAACTGATCGACTGGGCCAGAGCCGAAGCCGCCATGCGCCGGGCCCTGGTGCGCACCAAGGTGGCGGCCCGGTAAATCGACCGACTTTTAACCAATAACCGCAAAAAGCAAGCTCTCTTTCGGGAGCTTGCTTTTTTATTTTAGGTAATATATATGGAAAGTTATGAAATCCAGGCTAATGAGAGAGCCTGGCCTCCGGTCCCTGGCTGGCCAAATTTTTGCAGGGCGGGAAGAAAAGAAGGGGCGGAATCAAATCCTTTAAGCCAATGATAAGAATTTCCGATAAATTGTACTAACGGCTGAAGATTAACCAGATACTCTTCATACAAAGGAGCAAGGGATGAGACGGCGAAAGATTCTTTGGGCGAGATGGTTGCTGAGTATGGTTGCCTTGAGCTTCTGGCTGAGTGCCTGCGCCGCCGGTACCGCCAGCGGGCCTTCCCAGGCGGCTGCACCCAGTAGCATGGAAGAGCTGCTGATCCAGGCGGGTTTTGAAAACCTTCCGGAGAGCCATCCCGAGTGCCAGCGAGTTTGTCAAACCATGCCCCCCGAGCAACTGGTGCCTGAAAAAAGGGGCGATAAAATGCTCTATGCTTATTTTGCCCCGGCAACCAAGCGCCTGTATGTGGGGGATGAGGCCGCCTACCAGCGCTTCATCAATCTGGCTGTCCTGAAAAGCCTGGAGCCCAGGAAACGCGCCGTGCTGGAAACCGTTCCCGATGATCCGCAATTCTGGACCATGTGGCAAGACCTGCACGGCGGCGGTTGATGAGCGGCGAGAGTTCGCCCGCTAAACCGGGGGCAGGCTCTTACCCAACCGGGGCTTGGCGTTTAAAAATTATCTGGTTTCAAAATAAGCAGAAGGCAAGCCCGGATGGCCGGGCTTGCCTTTTCATTTTTGAGACCCCTGCGAAACTCTGATTTATTGGTCTATAAAAGCAAAAGGTAGCCGTGGCCCTCGGCTGCGACTACAGGTAGAGGGGCAGCCGAGGGGGCGGTCATAAATTTTGACTTTAGTAGAGGTCTCAATATTTGTTAGATTGAACTATTTTCCGGGTCAATCGTCGCATCCTTTCTGGAAATTTCTTTCTTTCTGCCTTACACTAGATGTATTCGGCAACAAACCGCGTGCCGATCCGGCCGGCGGGCGGCGAAGCGGCACAGAAACGGCACCAAATGGCACAATTTGGGGGTTAAAGCGGGACTTCGGCGGCGGATTATGGAAGTAAAGTGAGCAATATTAGCAAGTTATGCGCAACCTTTTGCGGAAATTTTTTTTTGGCGGCACAATTTCGCCCCCAAAAGGCCCTAAAAAAGTGAGCAAAATTGAACAAAAAAGGCCGGTTAATCCGAAAAACCGTGGAATATTAGTAACTTGGAGATTACAGTGATTTTATTTGCCCTAAGTTCAGACAAGTACTGGATTTTTCTGGATTATTCGTCGCGGGGCCGGTCCGGCGACCATTTTCATTCCAAGGAATTAACCTTTAAATTATCTTTAGCGATTATGAAACGGTGGCGAAAGTCCATGGAGGGGAGGGTGGGCGGCCCTTTAGCAAAACTCCCTGGCCCTTCCCTCAAGAGACTTTCGCAGGGGTCTCTTTTTACAAGTTGCCAATTGTTTTAAATATTTTCTGTATCAGGGTGAGAATAAGATGTTAATTTAATAGGCAGGCCGGACTCGCTCGGAGCTTTCGCAGAACAGGAATTTATGAAAATCAGGTTGTCTCGCCATGCCAAGCAGGAAATGGACCGCCGGGCAATTCCCATGGACTTATTGGAATCGCTATTGAAGAATCCCCAGCAGGTAATTGAGCAGCCGGACGGGAAAAAAGTATACCAATCGGAATTTGATTTCGAGGGTGGTAAAATCTTTTTGTTGCGAGCAGTAGTAGCGGAATTTGCTGATTCTGCCTTGGTGGTTACTGTGTATCGCACCAAAAAGATCGGCAAATACTGGAGGACGTCATGAAAGTAACCTATGACCCAGAAGTCGATGTGCTGCGTATTCTCTTCAGCAATGCCCCCATCGAAGAAAGCGACGAGGACAAGCCCGGCATCATCATCGACTATGATAAAGATGGGAATATAGTGGGGATGGAGATATTGGATGCCTCTAAGCGGATGGATAACCCGCGGGCGGTGGATTATGCAGTGATGGGGTGATCCATCAGGTTCCTAAGCTTGGCTTAGCATTGCCAAGCAAAGCTTGGCAAACAATGGCGTTCCCAAGTGAAACTTGGGAACGAGGTGAAAAGGCGGCATGATATTACGAGATGGAGATGCTAAAAGATAATCTCACTGCCCTCGTTCTCGCTGCGGGGCTCGGCACCCGGATGAAGTCAAGCCGGCCCAAGGTGCTGCACGAAATCCTGGGGCGGCCCATGTCGGCCTACCTGATCGACACCCTGAAAGGCGTCGGGGTAACGGACATCGTTATGGTGGTGGGCTACCATGCGGACCGGGTTCAGGAGGTCTATAAGGATTACGGGGTGCGTTTCGTGGTTCAGGAACCGCAACAGGGCACCGGCCACGCGGTGCAGGTAGCCTGGCCGGCGGTGCCCGCCGGGGCCCGAACCGTCATGGTGCTGTGCGGGGATGCGCCGCTGATCTCGGCGGAAAGCATCCTGGCGTTGAATCGCCTGCACGAACGGACCGGGGCGGCGATCACCATTCAGACCATCGAGCTGGAAGACGGCGCCCATTACGGCCGGGTGGTGCGGGACCAGGCAGGCCAGGTAGAGGCGGTTTTGCAGTCCAAAGACGCCAAAGATCGCCCGGAGATTCTCGCCCTCCGGGAAATCAACACCGGCGCCTATTGCTTTGACGCCCCCTTCCTGGCGGCAACCCTGCCGCTTCTAACACCCAGCCCCGTCACCGGGGAAATTTATATCACTGACCTAATCCAGATGGCCCGGGAGCAGGGCAGGGTAGTGGCGCCCCTGGTGGACCCGGACCGGGAAAATCTCCTGGGCATCAACAGCCGGGCCGAGTTGGCCGCGGCCACCCAGACGGTGAGGCGGCAGATCAATGCCAAACATATGGACCAGGGGGTCACCCTTATCGACCCGGAGTCCACTTATATCGAGCCCGGGGTGCGCATCGGCCGGGACACAATCATCTACCCCAACGTCTATCTCCAGGGAAATACCCAGATAGGGGAAAACTGCGTGATTGAGGCGGCGGTGAAGATTGTCGATTCCCTTCTGGAAAATGAGGTTTATATTAAGATGGGCTGCGTCATCACCCAGAGCCGTATCGGGGTCGGAGCGGACACCGGACCTTTCGCCCATCTCCGGCCCGGCGCTGACCTGCGGCAGAAGGTGCACGTCGGCAACTTTGTGGAGGTGAAAAAATCGGTGCTCCATGAAGGGGTCAAGGCCGGGCACCTCACCTATCTGGGGGACGCCGAGGTGGGGGCCGGGACCAACGTCGGGGCCGGCACCATCACCTGCAACTATGACGGCGAAAAAAAGTATCCCACCACAATCGAAGCAGGCGCCTTCATCGGCAGCAACACCGCCCTGGTGGCGCCGGTGACCGTCGGCGCCGGGGCTTATGTGGGAGCCGGCTCCACCATCACCAAGGACGTGCCGCCGGGCAAACTGGGCATCTCCCGGGCCCGCCAGGTGAATTTGGAGCGGCGGCGTATCGGCAAGAAGAAGGAAAAGTAGCCAGTAGCCAGGATAAAATGCAACTTTGCCTTTGCCAGATGGCAACAATCCACTGGTCACTGAATACTGATCATTAATCACTATTGCTGGCTACTGGCTACTGACTACTGAAAAGAGGTATCTATGTGCGGCATTATTGGTTATTTGGGGCCCCAGGAGGCCATGCCCATCATCCTGGACGGCCTGAAGCGCCTGGAGTACCGGGGTTATGATTCCGCCGGCATGGCGGTGATCGGCGAAAACGGCCTGGCCATTCGGCGCAGCGTGGGCAAACTGATCGAACTGGACAAGCTGTTGCGCCGGGAGCCCCTGCCGGGGCAGGTGGGCATCGGCCACACCCGCTGGGCTACCCACGGCCGCCCTTCCGAGACCAACGCCCATCCCCACCTGGTGGATTCCATCGCCGTGGTCCATAACGGCATCATTGAAAATTATATGGAGGTGAAGGAGGAACTCCTGAAGGAGGGCCACAGGTTCTCTTCGGAGACCGACACCGAGATCGTCTCCCACCTCATTGCCAAGTACCTGCGCCAGGGGATGGCTTACCTGGAGGCGGTGCGCCAGACCCTTGCCACCATCCGGGGCTCCTATGCCCTGGGCATCGTCAATGCCCAAGAGCCGCAGATGCTGGTGGCAGCCCGCAAGGAAAGCCCCCTGATTCTGGGGTTGGGCGAGGGCGAATACTTTCTGGCCTCGGATATCCCGGCCATCCTCCCTTATACCCGGGAGGTGATTTTCCTGGAAGACCACGACCTGGTGGTCATCAAGGACGGGGACTGCCAGATTCTGGGCCGGGAAGGGCAACCGGTGGCGCGGCCGGTGCACCATATCGCCTGGAGCCCGGCCATGGCCGAAAAGGCGGGCTACAAGCACTTCATGCAAAAGGAAATCTTCGAACAGCCCCGGGCCCTGATCGACACCTTCCGGGGCCGCATCAACCCGGACCTGGGCGAGGTTATCCTGGAGGAATTCACCCTTACCGATCAGGATATTAAGAGCCTGCACAAGATATTCCTGGTGGCCTGCGGCACCTCTTACCACGCCGCCCTGGTGGGCAAATTCCTCATCGAGAGCCTGTGCCGCCTGCCGGTGGAAGCCGATCTGGGCTCCGAGTTCCGCTATCGCGATCCCCTGGTGGATTCCCATACCCTCCTGATTCCCATTTCCCAATCGGGGGAGACCGCCGACACCCGGGCGGGGCTTTCGGCCGGCAAGGAACTGGGGGCCAAGACCCTGGCCATCGTCAACGCCGTGGGCTCCAGCATCGCCCGGGAGGCAGACTCGGTCTTTTACACCCACGCCGGCCCGGAGATCGGGGTCGCCTCCACCAAGGCCTTCACCACCCAACTGGTGGCCCTCTACCTCATCGCCCTACACCTGGCCAGCCGCTTGGGACGCCTCACCCGGGACCAGGTGCGGCGTCGCCTGAATGATTTATTGAAATTGCCCACCTGGGTCCAGGAGACCCTGGACCAGAATGCCGAGATTCGGCAGGTGGCCCGAAAATACATGGAGGCTCACAACTTCCTCTACCTGGGCCGGGGCCTCCATTTTCCCATCGCCCTGGAAGGGGCCCTGAAACTCAAGGAGATTTCTTACATTCACGCCGAAGGCTACGCCGCCGGCGAAATGAAGCACGGCCCCATCGCCCTCATCGACCGAGAGATGCCGGTGGTGGTCCTGGCCAGCCGCAGCCCGGTGCTGGAAAAGATCCAGGGAAATATCGAAGAAGTGGCGGCTCGGGGCGGCCGCCTCCTCGCCCTGACGGAGGCGGACAACTTCCAGGTGCAGGAGCGGGTGGAGAGCGTCATCCCGGTGCCCAGTGTGCCTCTGGAGCTTTCTCCCATCGTCCTGGTAACCCCGCTGCAACTGCTGGCCTATCACATCGCCGACCTTCGGGGCACGGACGTGGACCAACCCCGCAACCTGGCCAAGAGCGTCACCGTGGAGTGAGGGGATACCCCACCGGGACCCAGAGTTCACCACGAGGGCACAGAGACAAGGATTATTCTCTGTGTCCTCGGTGTCTCTGAGGGGGCAAATCATTTCTTCCGCACCAAGCCAAAGCGCGGGCGGCGGATGGCTTCGTGGTGGCAGAGGGGACAGCGGGAGGGGGTGGTGAGGCGCTCCCGCTTCTTAAAGGCAAAGCCGCAGGCTTTACAGACCGCCGGGACTATCTGGAACTGCAAGCCCGGCCCTGGGGCCCGGGCCAGGTGGGCCAGGTGGTCCAGGACCTCCTTCTCTGGCAGCGACAGGCGCTGGGAAAGCTCCAGGCTGGAGAGGCTTTCCTCCAGCAGCAGTTCTTTGAGCATTTGGCGCAGGGTATTCATAAGTCTTGAGGTAAGATAGTCATTTATTCCGATTAATCAGGTTTTTTGAGCCGAAAACCGAAAACCAAAAACTGAAAACTTTTTTTCTATGCGCTATCTGGTAGCAGGCACCGGGGCCCTGGGCTCAGTCTTCGGCGGGCTGTTGCACCACTCCGGCCAGCCGGTGGACTTCCTCGGTCGAGGCCAGCATTTTGCCCGAGCCAGGGGTCAAGGGCTGGAGATAGATGGTATCTGGGGGAATTTTCGCCTCAGCCCCATCCCGGCCGCGCCCCCCGAGGTCGGAGAGCCCTACGAGGTCATCCTGCTTTGCGTCAAATCCTTCGACACCCGGGAGGCCTGCCGCCAATTGCGAGGCTGGCTGGCGCCTCAAGGGTTGGTCATTTCCATCCAGAACGGCCTTGGAAACCTGGAGCTCATTGCCCAGGAGTTCGGGGAGCGGTGCACCATCGGGGCCCGGGTCATCTTCGGGGCCCAGGTCACCCGGCCTGGGCTGGTGATGGTCACGGTGTACGCCGCCCCGGTCTTGCTGGGGGCCCTGGTCTCCGCGCCGGCTGACGAGAAGCTGACCCGGGTGGCGGCAGACCTGAACCGGGCCGGCATCCCCACCGAGGTGGTGGCCGATATCATCCCACCTCTTTGGGACAAGGTCCTGTATAACTGCGCCCTCAACCCCCTGGGCGCCATCCTGGGCGTTCCGTACGGAGCCCTGGGCGCCGACCCCCAGACCCGGGAACTGATGCGCCTGATTATCGCCGAGGTCTACCGGGTGGCCCGGGCCAAGGGCGTCAAGCTGCCGCGGCCGGAGGCGGCTGATTATTTCCGGCATTTCCTGGAAAATCTGGTGCCGCCTACCGCGGCCCATTGGCCCTCCATGTGGCAGGACCTGCAGGCCGGGCGGCGCACCGAGATCGAGGCCCTCAACGGCGCCATTTGCCGCTACGGCCAGGAGAAGGGCGTGGCCACCCCGTATAATGAGGCGGTAAGCCGTCTGATCCGGTTTATGGAAACCAGATTGACCGATCGTGCCCTTCCCCCCTAGGATAGCTGGTAAGGAATATGGGCCATGGGAAGGATGAGAAATGGGAGCTTATGCCCCGCCTGCTACGAAGGCAGGGTCTTTCGTATACCCCGTAAGAGCTGGAGGCGCGGTCTTCCCAGAAGCAAGCATTTCCGGGGCGAGGGTTGCCAGGCTTGCGGACCGGGAACCGGCGACCGGAGACCGGAGAAGGTTCTCTTGGTCCCGTCTCCAGTCTCCCGTCCTCCGTCCGCTCCGAAGTGGGCTTATTGCTTGGTGATCGGGCCGCAGGCGATGCGGGGTCCGGCATTGCCGGCGGGGTCGGTCAAGTAGTCATCCTCCCTCTCATGGATAACCAGGGAGGTCCCACCGGGTTGAAAAAGCGAATTTTTCTGCCCCTCCTTCAGGGTGACCAGGTTGGCCACCACCGAGACTGTGGCCCGGCCATCGGGGCCCACTGTGATGTTGGGCAGGTCGCCGGCATGGGGACCCTGGGGATTCTTAAAACCATGGTGCTTGCCAAAAGGATTGAAGTGGCCCCCGGCGCTCGTGAAATCGGGACCCTGGCAGCCGCATTTTTCATGGATATGAAAGGCATGCACCCCGGGGGGAAGATTTTCCACAATCAGGTCAATCTTCACCCCGCCGGCAGTTTCGGTGAGCGTGGCTTCCCCCACCTTCTGTCCCTGGCTGTTTACCAGGGTCGCCTTGGCCGTGGGGGCGGGTGATTGGCCGCAACCCCAGACCAACGCGGCGGCCAAAACCAAAACCGCTATCTTGACGTTAAGCTTCATTTGTTTTCCTCCTCTCTGTCGATTTCGGGGTGGTATTTCTAAGTTAAGACACTGGCGGCAAGAGTCCACCGCCAGCTCCCCTTCTCTGGCCTCTAA
>Ga0326727_10012100_pt1 | contig 19771 bp, 8 predicted proteins | sample MB2enrmetagenome_FD_207643 | JGI IMG/M metagenome (GOLD analysis project Ga0326727, IMG submission 207643) | Lab enriched peat soil microbial communities from McLean, Ithaca, NY, United States - MB29MY | ecosystem: Environmental > Terrestrial > Soil > Wetlands > Peat | place: USA: New York...
CAGCACCGCGACACGCCGCCCGCGGCGAGCGGCCTCGATCGCGGCCATCAGGCCTGCCGCACCGGCTCCGAGGATGAGGACATCGAACCTGTGCTGATTCACGGTGCCAACTTCAATGATTAAAGCACTCGTGCCTGCAGACTACCGCGCTCACAATGAAGATGTTGGCACAACAGGATGCAGAGAGATGTGCATTCTGCGTGAGGGCTTGCAGTCTTTCGGAGCCTGGCGTGCTCGTCTCAAAACATCGGGCCTGTAGCTCAACGGTTAGAGCAGGGGACTCATAATCTCGGACAGGGCGTATTTGCTCTTTCTGTACGTACTTATATGTCGCTGTATCTTCAGGGGCTTAGCAAATTCGCATCTATCCCGGTAAAAGCCCATCTAGACCAGCACCCGCTACAGTATCCGCTACATCCGAAAACGGACACGAGTCGCCTTCTCTCTCCGAAGGCTGGACGCTTGCCGGCTACTGAGGACCTATCCGACTTCGGTGAGTGCATTGGCGATTTTGAGTTAATTGGCTTTGAAGCGTTGGCAATATCGGAGGGTCGAGATTCGTACTGCCCCACCCTTTCAGCGATGAAACTGCTGTAAGGATGGGGCGCCGGGTATTATCGATTTCGTCTGCACCTGCGTTGGTGTGGGTGATGCACGCGATTGACCGAGTTGAGCCGCGAACCTCCTCAATGCATCGCAACAGCTTGCGGGTGCTGTCAACTGGATTGAACCGATTCCTGGCAAGCCCCTCCATTTCCGTGTCATTGACCAGACAGAAAAGGTGACGTTGATGCCGTTGAATCAGAGCTGGGACCGGCTTGCTGGCTACTGGACGGTCGCGTGAAAGCCAAGATTCGATGCGTTAGTGCTCACACCGTTCTCTTTGGGATAGCCAGCGGTTCTTTCTGCATCAAGTGGCGCTAGTTCAATGTATCTTAGCCGTAGAAATCCATCAATGCGGCTGTGGCAGGTTTATGATGAACGGAAAATGTATATCCCAGGCGAATTCATTGCTTCTGACGATCGCCATGCGAAGCGATAACGTATGAACCGGCGAATAGTCATCCGAACCATTGGCCTGCTTGCGGCAGCAGAATCGATTGCGCCGATTGCGACCTCGGCCGCAGCCATTCTCAGGCATGCAGACGGGCAAGCAGCTCCGTTGCCTCCCTCGCCCGCATTGCCCGATCCCTTTAGATTTCACAGCGGCGAGGCCGTTCTGAATGCACGCGATTGGCGGCGCCGGCGGATGGAGATTCTGAAGACGGCTGCGACCCAGATGTACGGCGTCGTGCCAACTGTCCAAGGTCTGCGCTTTACCGTGCTGGAGCAGGAGGGGAACGCGTTTGGTGGCCTCGCAGTGCGAAGGCAAGTAAAACTCTTGTTCAAGGGCAACACCGACGGACCCTCAGCCGATCTTCTGCTTTATCTGCCGCGGCATGTGCGCCGGCCACCGGTGATTCTGGGTTTGAACTTCTGGGGCAATCACACGGTTTGTTCTGATCCGGACATTCAACTAAGCCGACGCTGGGTTGAGTCGGGGCGTAATCCCTTTATCGATCTTTCGTGCGTTGTGGATCATCGCGCAACTGAAGGTTGCCGCGGCATCGACGCGCATCGCTGGCCGGTTGAGAAGATTCTAGCGCGAGGCTACGGATTCGCTACGCTGTATCGCGGCGACATCGATCCCGATGTCGCGGACGGCAGCGTCGCAGGCCTGCGAAGTGCATATCCTGAGCTACAAGACCGAGGCGACAATTTCTCCGCCATTGCTGCGTGGGCATGGTCACTCAGCCGCGCGCTGGATTATCTGGAAAGCGATCCTGCGGTCGACGCGCATCACGTGGCGGTGTTCGGATGGTCGCGCCTGGGCAAGGCCGCGGTGTGGGCGGGAGCCAACGACACGCGCTTCACAGCCGTCATCAGCCACGAATCGGGCGCCGGCGGCGCCAAGCTCTTTCGGCGCGGCGTCGGCGAAGACATTCATCGCCTGAACACGATTTTTCCGCACTGGTTCTGCGCGAACTTTAAAGCGTACAACGGCATGGACCGCGAACTCCCCTTTGACCAGCATCTGATCCTTTCCTCCATCGCCCCGCGTCCGCTCTATATCGGCAGCGCCGCCGGCGATACCCTCTCCGATCCCGAAGGTGAATTCGCGTCGGGCGTGCTGGCTTCGCGAGTGTACAAATTTCTGGGAGTTGAAGGCCTGAGCGCGACGACGATGCCGAAAGTGGGCGAGTCCATCGCAGGGCGGATCAGCTACCACATTCGCCCCGGTATTCACGACGTCTTCGAATACGATTGGGAGAAATACCTCGATTTTCTCGACACCTGGCTGCAAGCCGGGGAGCATCCGGCCTGAGCAAACATGCGCGACGCGCATCCTTCGAACCACCCGTAAACGCAGTTACGGATGCACCAGTTCCGCCTCGCTCAGTGGCATCCCGGGCAGAGAAAAGACAAGGAGATTCCGGCCATTTCGGCGAATCGACTTCGCTGGAATTGAAGTGACACCCACGCGTAGTACCCAGGCGCCGCCTGCTGCCGGGATTGTCAATCGGCCGGAGCGAGTCATCTGTAGGGAGAATTGGGTTCCGCTGCGGCGCACAAATGCGGAGCCCGGACCTCCGCTCAGTTCCAGCTTGAAGTCTCCGAGCGATGCCCATGTTCCGTCTCCCAGGAAGACGGATTCCGAGTTCGCGGAACGGTCCATCACCGCATAGCCGCCCTGCATCGCTGCGTCTTCCGCGTGCAAAACCTGTTCGGCGCTGGTTGCACTCAAAATGATCTGATGCCCGCCGTCGGCGCCGTCGACGCGCAGGGCTACCGCGTCGACCGGCACGCCAGGAAGAGAGAGCACGTGAACGGCTTTGACGGTCGGCGCTCGATCTGCACTGGATGGTTCGATGACTGACACGAATGGACGGTTCCAGGCTTCGCCGGTTTGGCGAACTACCAGCGTGTGCAGTGGCAGATTCGCTATCTGCTGCGGCACGATACCCATGATCGACCGAGCAGGCGGCGCCAGCACGTTGTAAATCTGCCGCCCTTGTGCTCCGGCGATCCACAGTGTCAACTGAATCTCGGGACGATTCGGAATTTGCAGATGATAGATTGCGCGATAGCCTGGCGCCGCCGCGACAGCATACTTCTGCCAAAGGTAATCGTAGGCGTTAAGTTCTTCATCGGCGAAAGTCAGTTTCTGAGTAGGTGTCTGCGTCAGAACCTCACCGTTACTACCAGCAACGTCGATCGCTTGCCCGAGACCATGGAAGAAATAATCGTGCTTCTTGTCATGCCCGTCGCGGCGCCGCGACCGGAAGATGTCGACGTAATACCCGGTCTCCGGCGATGTGCGGACGATACTTGTGACGCGCCTTTGATCCGCATTCGTCTCGGGCTCAAGGAACGAGACATCCGCAAACGTCACCGGAAGTTCGATGCCCGTTGTATCGCTTGACAGTGGGAACGAAGAATTTACAGTGAACCCGTGGTGGCTCATCATGGTCGGATACGACGAAATGCCGTCCACCACAACCGTATTGTGTGCGGGAAACTGCGCATAGTACTCGTTTTGATCGGCCTGAAAGTAATTCGTTCCGATGCCGCTGTCGGGCGCAAGCGGAAGTCCCAGACCATAGAGCTCGATGGTGACGCCATTGGCGTGCTGATGATTTCCCAGCGAGCCGGCCTCTGAGATCATCAAGCCTGTCTGAGGATCGAGCCCATTGCGCTGCACAAAGTAACTCGCCGAGGTCGCACTGAACGCGGCCGTGAGAACATCAGAGATTTTCAGCGCCGGAATGCTCGCGTCCAGCTTGAAAGAGTCGCGGTCAAAAAGTGCATCGAGGCCGCGACCCCACGCTCTGAAATCCCCGCGGCCGGGCGCCGGCAAACCTGCTTTCTGATTCAGTTCGTCGAGCAAGCGCGCCAGGCCCGTGAAGTGGACTTCCTGTTCGCGGCGATGGTGCAGGCGCGCGTTCACCACCATCTGGCGCGCAACCATCGTAGAGATCGGTCCGTAATGCGAGTCGCCCCAGGACACAGTGAGCCCGTTGGGAAATGCATATTGTGCCATGGCATCGGCTGCCTTGCGCACAATCGGGATGTCCTCCAGCAGATCGGTGCCCAGCGCCACATCAAGCTGATTGAAAAGACTGATGAAATCATTCACCACATTCATTGAATAGTCGGGCGATTCAAACCAGATGCCTGTTTCGGGGTCAAAGCCGCTCGCCGCCAGCTTACGCAGTGACCACTGTCGCACTGAGTCTTCGTTCAGGACCTGGTTGAGAAAGTACTGCGCGCCACGGTGATCCGCGTAGGCCGAATCGTTTTCAAGAACCAGCGCCACCGCGGTGATGAACCGCGCCTCAATCAGGTCCCAATTGTTGAAAGGTACGCCGTTGCCGATCGTCACGCCAATCCACTTGCGAAAGGTATCGGCATAAATCGGCAGCGCATCGGAATGGTTCTTCTCAATGTAGTTATAGAGAAAGTCGTAGGTCGTTGCCAGGCTTGTCAGCACGCCCTCCTGAATCACCTCGAATGTCGACATCCCATAAATGTTCTGGCTGTGGCCGTGGCTCAGGTCGATGGGCTCGTTGCGGTAGTACATGCCACGCATGTAGGTGTCGAAGATGGTGAATGCGAATCGCGCGTATTCCTCGTCTCCTGTAATCCACGCGAGCTGCGCCGCCGTCTGCGCCATGCGTAATATGTTGGCGTTAATGCCGTCGATCACGCGGCCGGACTTGGACGGCGTGGTCCACTCCAGCGGTTGCCCGGGCTCCGACGTATTTACCAGGTACACTCCGTGCGTGTCGTCCTCATAGGGCGGAATATCTTCCAGCTTCGGCGCTCTGTATACCGACACCGGATCGCGGCTTCCCGGATAACGCACTGTGGCGACAGGGGCATGTCCGTCGACGTGGTCGAATACGTCGCCCCGGTTGTAGACGTCTGTTGCGTGCGACTTCCAGTACATTTGCAGGCGCGACGCCACCCACATCGGATCCTGACGGAAGTGATCCAGGTAGGTCGCAAGCTCAGCCCGCGCCCGGTCGACAGCAGCCTTGGCGGCGGCATCGCTGTCCACCAGCGCACGAATCTCCGTCTGTGAATTGCCGGGCCGGGCGGAGATTCGCGGATGAACGCCGGCAAGATGGGCAGGAAGAACGATCGGCTGCGAGTTCGCGCCCCACATCTCGGCGGGAGTGGCAACAAGAATCGTCAACAGCGCGAATGAGGAAATGTGCACAGACAATGAGTCCTTTCGCGGGAGCAGGGTCGATCACTTTCCGTTCGCTCGAATTGTCGATTCTCCCGTCTTCACGTTCAGAGTCCAGGGCTGGGGCGGCGGCAAGTGCATGGAGCCATCGCCAATCTCAAGTGGCATCCAGAAGTAACGAGAGTCCCACAGTGCCTTCGGGCGCCAGAGATCTCCCATAAAGATGACGGTCGTCTTTCTGGAACCTGTCACCTTCAGGAGCATCGTCGATTGCGAGTCGTAATTGTTCGTCTCGGGCGGGGCCAGATTTTTGAACTCGGTCCACGGACCAGTGAGCGCAGGTGCAGTGGCAAAAACATTGGGGTTGGGCCGCCAGCCGGTCATGCGCGATCCCACCACGTAGTAGAGGTTGCCGTAGTGCACGAGCGCGCCGCCCTCCAACGGAGCGGGAATAAAGCAAGTTTTCTCCACGCTCGTGTAGTCGCCGGTCAGTTTCGCAACAAAGAAACCTTTGGTCGGACGCGACTCAAAGATCAAATAGGCTGACCCATCGTCATCCACAAATTGCCCGATGTCACGGCTCTCCTCATCCAGCGGCCTGAAGCTTTTCACATAAGTATATTCGCCGTCGATGCGATTGCTGACCGCAACCATCACGCGGGCAAATTTGTAGTGGGCGTCGTCGAGGTGTGCGTACATTACGAACTTGCCCGTGCTGGAGTTGGCATAAACCTTGGGCCGCTCCAGGACCCAGTGCGAACCCAGATGCTCAGGATCCGCGAGCGCCAGCACCTGGCGCCGAAACTTCCAGTGCGCGAGATCGCGCGACGAATAGCAGGCAACGTAGCGCTTCTCGGGATTGTTGGCCGGCGTGCGATCTTCGCCGAACCAATAGTACGTGCCCTTCCAGACCGTGATGCCTCCACCGTGCGCCTGAATGCGCTGGCCATGGTGATCCAGCCACGGTTCGCCGGGCCGAATCACGCCTTGCGCGGCGCACAGCCCAGCAGCCACTAGCGCAAGTGAAGCAAGCGTAGCGAATGCGGCAATCGCTCTTCTCAATTTTTCTCCTCTTGACAGAACCGACTTGGCGATTTCGATCTTCTTCGGCGTTTTGCTGGCGAAGTGCGGCCGGGTTTATCCCATGTGCTTCCACGCATACACGTCGTAGCTTCCCTTGCCGTCAACATTTCCGCGGCCTTTGCTCCAACTCAGGTGTTGCGAGTCTCTCCCCTTGGTGAGCGCGAAGGACAGGGAGCCGTCGCCATATACGCGTGCGGTGATGCGCCGCGTTTCCGGCGCGCCCGCGAACTGTCCCGCATCCGCCCACGGCACAATGCTGCCGCTTTTCACATACACCGGAATCTGCTCGGTCGAAGCGGGCACGGTCAGCTCCAAGCCGCCCTTAAGTGCTTCGCCAGTCCAGAAATCGTGCCAATCGCCGTCAGGCAGCACAACTCTCCGCGCCGGTTCCGCAGCAAACAGCGGCGCCACCATCATGCGGTCGCCAATCATATATTGATCGTCTACTGCATAGAGGCGTTTTTCCTTCGGCGCGTCCAGCACGAGCGCACGAAAGGGCGGAGTCCCATCGAGGGCGTAGCGCTCAAAAGCGGCAGTCAGATATGGAACGAGTTGCATCCGCCATCCGATGATCTCGCGGCATCGAGATTCGAGTTTTTCCCAGCCGTCGAGTAGTTGGTCCGCGTTGTTGAGGCGGCGGTTGAGCTGCTTCCATGGCGGGTTCTTTATGTACCACCCATTGATCATCGCAAGCGGTGAGAAGACCACGCTTTGCAGGCGGCGAATCAAGTCCTCCTCGCTCACGGCGTCGCGCACCTCCGGGCACCAGAGCAGTCCGCTGAAGCCCGAGTTGACAAGCGCGCGGATAAAGTCGCGGTGCACATAGAGGTCGCTATACAGCACAAAGGGATAGGGGCTGGCCAGTGCACCGCTGGAACGTACTAGGTTGTACGTCGGCAAGCCCCGCTTTCGGAATTCATTCCAGATCGCCATCTGATAGCGCAGGCCGAACACATTGTGCATCTGCTCGCCGTCAACGCCGGAAGGAAACACACTGCACTCCGGGAACGACCACCCGCCTGTGTAGTCGGAGTTGTCGCACTCGTCGATTTTGAATCCGCTGATGCCCGCATCAAGGAATGTCTTCGCATGGTAAGCCCCAAAGGCCGCGCGCGCCGCCTCGCCTGCAAAGTCGGGAACCAATCCGCCCCACACACCATAATCCCCGGAATGCGGCTCGATCTGGGCAAAAAGCGGCGACCCCGGATGCGTGAAGGCGTGCTCCCACAGATTCACATTGAAGTTCATCTCCTGCGCGGAGCGCACGAATCCCGCAGGATCGGGAAAGCGGCCACGATTCCAGGCAAAGGTACAGGAGTACGCGTGGGTCTGCCATCCAGGCTCTAGCCCGATCACGTCGCAAGGCATCTTGCGCTTGCGGAACTCCTGCGCCAGCGCCAGCGCGGACTGCTGTGTTCCGCGCGCGTCCATGCGATACCAGAAGCCAAGCCCCCACTCCGGCGGCGCGACGCCGCCACCTGAAAAAACGTTGTAGCGCCGGACCGCATCCACCATCTCTGGACCGGCAAACAGATATATGTCCACACCGCTGGTGCGCGGCACTTCCACGGTGATCTGCCCAACGTCGCCATCCTGAATGTTGTGCGTGTAATTTGGATCCGGATTAGGGTTGTTCACCGAGTCGACCGCTTGCGTAGGCTTGGGCCGCGCATCGCCAAAATAAAACGTCGCATAGCGCGCCGTATCGATCAGGATGCCGATGCCTTCCGTTGTCACATAAAACGGTACGGGCGCGTGCGAATCCCCGGTATCGAACTTTGGATCGGCATTGACGCGTACAACTTTCTTCTTGCCGCGCTGTGCGAACGAAAGAAACTGCAGCCCCAGCCCATAGATCTGTTCGTTCGGCCGCAGCGGCAATTGCACCTTGCACCCGCGCTTTGTTTGTTTGCCGCCAATGGCCGGCAAGGGCGCTCTGTCCACCTTGGGAAGCTTATCGAATGCCTCTGTCTGCGCCGGAACTAGGCGGGTCGAAACCGGAGTGAAGCGCTCCGGCATCCCGATGGTGGCTCTCCACACGCCCGGATAAACTCTCTTCCATGCCACTGAACTTTCGGGCGGCGCGGGTGCTGACGGCTCTGTCCGCAGCAAACCGGAAAAGCCGGCTACCGTTCCAGCCGCTGCCAATCCCTTGGCAAGACTCCGTCGAGAAATCTTCATTGTGTTGTCGCTCTCCCTTGATGCATGAACTGTTAATGAGTCGCGCGCGATTCGTCTTACTTGCCGCCGACGCCGTCCGCATCGGGATAATTCACTTTAATCGCCACAATCTGATACGGAAGGATTCGAACACTGATCTTCCCCTTCTCGACAGGCAGCACAGGGCCGTCGGTATCCTCCATCAGATTCGTCTGCGATGCATTCGTAAACCCTGGGGGAAGTGCAATGCTCACCTCTCCCGCCTGTCCGGACCACTCATATAGATGCAGAACCAGCGCATGGCTGTCCTCGGCTTTTTTGACAGCAGTCAGCGTAACATGATTCGGCTCGATCGCGATGAACGAATGGCGAGGCGGCATCAGTCCGCCGTGCGCTTCTACCTGCGTCGCGGTCAGTGGATAGTTGAACTCATATCCACGGCGAACCGTGAGCGCCTGCCGCCATCTACCGGCGTGTGGATAGAGCGCGTACGAGAACTGCTGGCGGCCCTGGTCTGCGTTTGGATCGGGATACGTGGGTGCACGCAACAGCGAGAGGCGCAGCAGATTTCCCACTGCATCGTAGCCGTATTTTGAGTCGTTGATGAGGCTCATCCCTTGCCGGTCGTCGCCTAGGTCGGCCCAACGCAGCGCGGGGACTTCGAACCGCGCCTTCTCCCAACTATTGTTCCGCGTTGTCGGGCGCTGGATGGTTCCGTAGGGAATCTCGTACGTCGCAAACGGGCCCGACGCAGCCAAGGGAAAGGCCGCCTTCAGCAGAATGTGCCGTTCGTGCCAGTCGACGTCGTTCACCACCACTACCTGATCGCTACCTGCGTAGAGCTCAATATCCTGCACAAATTTCGAGCTCTGCCAGGTGCGTGTCACGCGCACCACCGCGCGCAGAGGGCCTTTTTCGACGACTTGCACGGAATCGGCTTTGATCAAACGAACCGGCGACTCGTCGAGCGTGCCGGGATCGATATTCCACGCGTCATACTTCTTCGGCAGATCGTGGAAGGCCTCCAGTTCGTTGCCGCACGCGCCCGCAGCAAGAGTTTCAAAGTTCGCCTGCCTGTCGTAGAGGCTCGTAATGCAACCGGATTTCGGATCGATGATCACGCGCAGCGCCGCATTCTCGAGAGTTGTTCCCTGCACCTGCAGATCGCTGGCAAAGGGCTTGTCGCCGGGCACAACGTGCAGCACCTCGTATCCAACCGAAGGCAAATGATCCGCGTCGACGAGCAGTTGAAATGTATGAGTCTGTTCGTTCTTTGCAAGCACCTGCGATGGCAGTGCGCGGCCTGAGGAGTCGAGTACGGAAACGGTGGTCGCCGGCTCTGGCATCTGCACGCTGACGGTGGCAATACCAGATCGCTCCCAACCCAATGGATTGACGACCAGCACCGGAACCCCCGCACCCGCGCCAGTATCGATTCTGGATGCGATCGTGGCTAGCGCCTCTTGCCAGATCTCGCCTGTCATCCACCGCACCTGGTCGTAGTCCTGCTTGGCGTCTTCGTAGACAACACCGATTGCGGAACCCGCCGCCGTATCGTGAAACTGGTTGAAGGTGATCTTCTTCCACGCCTCGGTCAGCTCGCCGCCGGGATAGGGATCGCCATCGAGCCACGCCAGCGAGGCGAGCTCCTCCGCATTCAGCGCCTCCTCTGAGCTTTCCCGCATCTCCCGCTTGAAGACTGCCTGCGATGTGAAAACTCCGCGATGGAACTCCAGATAGAGCTCGTCTTTCCAGGTCGGAATAGCAACCTGCCCGGCTGGAGGGTCGGCTGAGTCGTGGTAGCCGGCGGCGATCTTCTGATAATTCCAAATCTCGGACTGTGGCGCGATCTGTTTTTCCATGTCGGAGAAAAACGCGCTCGCGGTCCCAAAGCGCATGGTGGGCGAAACAGGTTCCGGCTTCATCCATGTCGACGCTTCATCGAGCATGGCGCGGGTGGGGCCGCCGCCGTGGTCGCTCACGCCGTAAAGATCCATCATCTCGTTCAAGCCGGGCGCGTACTCGCGCGCTACCTTCAAGTCCGCCGCGAGACGCACCGGATTCAGGCTTGTATTCCCGTATCCGTGCGGAAAATACGTCAGCACCTTGCTGCCGTCGGGCGACTCCCACCAAAAAAGCTTCAGCGGCAAAGGATTGGTGTCGTTCCACGCCATCTTTTGCGTCACAAAGTAGTCGATCCCCGACAAGCGGTAGATCTGCGGCAGTTGCCAGTTGTAGCCGAAGGAGTCCGGGTTCCATCCAATATGTACATCCACGCCGTAATTTTGCCGGTACCAGCGTTTGCCAATCAGAATGGACCGCGCGATCGATTCGCCGTCGGGCATATTCAGATCCGGCTCCACCCACATGCCGCCGACGATCTCCCACCGGCCCTCCTTGATTCTCTTCTTGATCTCCTCATTGATCTCTGGATATTTGTCGGCCAGCCATGCGTTGTATTGCGCGGCCGACTGGGTGAAGGTGTAGGTGGGATACTCGTTCATCAATTGCAACGCAGTGGAGAATGTGCGCTTCACCACGTCTACGGCCTCTGTCCAGGGCCAGAGCCAGGCCGCGTCGATGTGCGAATTGCCGGTCTCAAGAAAAGTCGCCTGCTTGAGCAACGGACGCAGCGCTTCAAGGCGAGACTGTGCAGCTCGCAGCGAGGCGTCGAATGCCGCTTGGTCTGATGCATCCAGCGCTTTCAGGTTCACCGCGCGGATGGCTGCGCTCAAAGTGGTTTCATCGGCAGACGGATCTCCGGAGGGGCTCGAGAGAAACTGTGCGGTCGTCAGGAATTCATCCTGCAGAGTATCGGGGCTGGGACGGCTCGCAGAGAACTCCACGTGGAGGTCAGCCCCTGTGTAGTGCTTTTCGCCCATCGTCGGCAGCAGTTTCACGGCGACCAAGGCTTTGTCGCCGAGGTGCGCCTGTTCAAAAAGGACAACCGGCTCCAGATCTTCTCCCATAGCGACGCGTCGACCATTCAGATAGATGATTTCCGACCTGGTGCCGTGGGAATAAGAGATAAGTTGAAACCAGATGCGGCTGCCGGTGAGGTCGTATCCATGCAGTGTCGCCGGGACCTGAATCCATTGACGAAACCAGATCGCATCGCTGGGATAATCGCTATTCGGCTGCGCCGCGGGCCAGGCAGAGTCGTCCAGGTCCACGGCTTCCCCGTGACTCAAATCGCCCAAATGAATGCGCCATGTGCCCTGCGGCAAATGGTTCAGCTCTCCCAGGTGCGCAACGATGGCCTGATCCGCCGGCTGTAAAAGAGTCGTTGATGGCACGGCTTGCGCCGCGCTCAGGGCATATGAGGCCGGAAACAGGATGGCGGTGAGAAGCAAAAGCGCGGCCATGCATCGCCTGCCCAAAAAGTGACAAAGGCTCATCGTTCCCCTCTTCCAGCCGGTAAACACGGCCCGCAAAAACAGCAATGACTCAGGTTGTCTTATTGAGCCTTTATCGTGAGGCGTCGCAGTGGCCCGCAGTAAGCGGCGGGCAAGGCTCCCATCCCCCTGCCGGCTTGGTCCGCTTGCCGGCCGGGGCTCGCTGAGCTGAGCCCCGGACCGTTGCGCAAGCGCTCATGGTGGCACGGCTACCAGGTCAAACGGCCAGAGATCTGGATTTGCCGGCTGGTTTGGCTTCCATTCCCCGTAGTGCCGAGCCGGACCATACCGAAGGTTCCGTCCGATGTAGAGGTATCGTAGGCGGTGCTGAAGGTCTGCAGATGATTAAAGACGTTGAACGCATCGATTCTCATCTGGAAAACCATTTCCCTGACAAGGTTGAAGTTCTTTGAGACGTTGGTGTTCAACTGGTCGATGCGTCCCTCGCGGGCGCCAGTGTACTCGACGTTGGGATTCACCTGATACGTGGTGTTGATGGAGATGTAGTTCGGCGCCGTGCACAAGCCGGCAGTCACGAGCGGTACCGACTGGGCGATCCAATCGTAACCGCCCGAGGATGGATCGACGGTCGCTACGCAGGGTTTGAGACGCTGGATATAGTTGTCGGAACCCACGGCCTGGAAGTTGGGGAACCAGGGATTCGAATTGCCGGCCCAGTACCTCGTCTTCGGCAGAAGATTGCCGCCGTTGGCTGTCTGGTTGACGATCCAGCCACTCGTCATAGCCTGCGGGATGCCGCTCTGAAGCTGATAGGAGTCGCCGGTTTGCCAGCCTCCCACGACCAGGTCGAGAACACGAGGCATATTCGGGAAAAACCCGCTGCCTCGTGCAATGGGAAGCTTGTAAACGATCAAGGCTGTCAGCCTGTTCGGAACATCCGTTCCCGAGATCACACGAGACGGGATGCGATTGACGACATCCGCAAATCCTGTATTGACGATGAATTTGGATTTCGTGTAGCCAACGTTTGCGGTAAGGCCCCACGAAGTTCTGTGGGTGTAGACAGCTTCGATGCCGTTATACCAGCTTTTGCCATTCTGAAGGCCGGCTTCAGTGATGGCCAGGAATTGCGGGTAGGGGCGCGAGAATTGGAGCTTGCCGATGGTGGACGCGGTGTAATAGCTGGACCCGGCAAAGGGAGCAACACCTTTGAACGGGTTGGTAATTTGGTCGGCGGCCGCAGTGCAGTTCGACTGCAGACCGCCGCGCAACGGATCGCACGCAGCCTGCGCAGTCGCGCTAACGTGGTTCATATCGTCGGTGTTTGTGACCCCGTACAACGGCCCGTACAGGCGAGAGCCGGCATAATTGACTTCGATTGTGTCCTTGCTTGTCAATTGGCGCTCCACGCCAAACGAAGTGTTGAGTTGAGATGCCGGGTGGAAGTTCGGAGAGTAGAAGGTAGACGCCTGTCCCAGGTTCGATTCGAGGCACTGCGACTGGTTTCCTCCGCAGTTTCCCGTGGCCGTCTGGAAGGTCGGGAAGGGATTGGCCATGTTAAGCATAGGAACCATCAGGGTGTTCGCGCCCTGCGCCACCGAACTGGAAGGCGTGTAGGTGTTGCTGGTTGAATAGCCGATGCTGCTTGGCGCGTTCAAATTACCTGCGGCCGTATCGTTATAGAAGAGGCCGGCGCCGCCCCGGATCACGGTCTTTTGATTCAACGTGTACGCGAAGCCTGCGCGCGGGCCAAGTTGATACCAGACGCGCTTGAACTGCCAGGACATGTGTCCATTCACGCCCGCATAGGTGGGTCCCCCCACAAATCCATTGGCTATCGGAAGTCCGGCAAGCGTCCCGGATGGGATAAGACTGGTCACCGGGTTTTCATCGGTGAAATCCCACTGCGAGTTCAGGCGGTTGAACCGGTCTCTTATGCCCCGTCCTGGATCTTCCCAGCGAACACCAAGGTTGAGCGTAAGGTTCGACCTGTATTTCCAGTCGTCCTGGAAATACAGCGCCCCGTAGTGCGACGAGAAGTAGTTTCCGCCGGCAGTGTTCGCAGTCACGGTGCCCGTAGGAGACCATGTCCCGGCTTCCATCGAGGCGAGGCTGTTGCCGCTGTAGTTGTTGGTGATAGGAAATTGAGATTCAACTCCGCCGTTTTTGCCACCCGTAACGTTTGTGTCCCACTGCTGGGTCCAGCCATCATCCGTGGTGAGATTGAAGCCGGTGTTATTGGTGCTCTTCTGGCTGTATTGCGAGAACCGTACTTCACCGCCGAATTTCATCACGTGATTGCCGCGGGTCCAGTTGGCTGTATCGATGAGCTGCAACTCGTCGTCACCGCGGAACAGCACAGCCTGGGATCCCAGCGCGTTGTAGTTGGAGATATTCGTCAGAGGAAATCTCTGGAAGTACAAGGGGTTCGCGGCGCCGATGCCGGATGAGAAGCCGAGTTGGCTCGGATCCCAGCCACTTGCGGGACCAGTCGAGTCACTCTCCAGAGCCGTGGTCGCCAGTCCACGGAAAGCATTGATTAAGGTCGGGCTGAAGGTGTGGGTCCAGGCCACATTCAGGCTGGGGTACCGGTAATCGGTGCCGTTATAGTGAGCGATATCCATCGCTTCGTTCAAACCTGGATGCGCGGCATTGACGTTGTTTCTCGGGAATGGGTTATTGTTTTGGCCGTAATACTTCCACAGTTTTCCGGTCACATCGAAAGTGTCATTTTTCCCGACGTTTTGGTCCAGCTTGACAATGTAGGTTTTGTTGTTTTGGGTAGAGGGCTCAATACCGACGTAGTTGTTATTGAAGGGGTTCGCCGTTGTCGGTGTTGGGCTCTGGTTCGGCGCCGGGTACCACGACATAATGGCCTGAGCCACGGCGCTGATCTTGTTCGCAGGAATGACGTTCGGGGTTCCGATCAGCACAGGATTGCCCTGCGGGCCGGCGCCTGTGCCCGGACCGTAGCCGTATTGATAACGGCAGACTGCCGGGTGTCCGCTCGCATAAGTGCTGGTATCGGTGTTGTTGGCAGTGCAGGCTGCCTCAGTTGTCGGGTCGTAAATAGCTTGGTTGTAGGTCGCTCCATTGACGGTCAATCCCAACAGACTGCTAAAGTTACCGTTGGCCTCCGCAGATGAGTCAGGAACACTCGTGAGGGCCGTTGCGCTTTGCAGGTATTGAATATCCTCAAAGAGAATCAAGAAAAATGTCTGCTTTTTGCCGCTCCAAAGCTTGGGAACGATCACCGGCCCATCCGCCTCAAAGCCGAACTGGTTTTGCGTGAACGCGGCCTTGTTGTATTTGGCGATGGTAGCGGCTGAAGCTCCAGCCGCAACATTCTTGAAGATATTGGCATCGTTCAGCGGCGTATTGGCGTTCAGGAATGCGCGCTGCAAGTATTCATAAGCGGCCCCATGCACACTCCTGGTGCCGGTCTTCAAGGTCATATCGATCATTCCGGCGGGAGCACGGCCATTCGCCGCATCCACTGGACTGGTTGTGATTTTGAACTCCTGCAGTGCATCAGGAGGCGGAGACATGGTGTAGTGCTCTGGACCCGTCTCGCTGATGTTGGCGACGCCGTCGATACTGAACTCGACGCTGGCGCCGTGGATGGTAAAGGTCTGTGCGCTCTGGTTACCAGGAGCTATGCCATAGGTTGTGGTCATCAGGCCAGGGGTGTATATCGCGAAGTTGAATGTGTTGTTATCGAAATCCGGAAGCTGCTCAAGCAGCTGGTTCTCCATCACGTTGCCGACGTCGGCTTTGGTGTAGTCGAGTACGTCCTCTGAAGCGTTGACCGTAATGGTTTCCGTAGCCGCTCCAGGGACGAGTGAGAAGTTGACCTCGGCAGCCTCACCTGTCGACAGCGTGATATTGGTTTTGTCGAGCGACTTGAATTTGTCGGCCTCGGCGCGAACATCGTAGATGCCCGGATCGAGAAACGGGACCGTCCAGTTGCCCGTGGATGTGGTGATGACCGACTTATCCACTCCGGTTGCTTGGTTGTGGACGGTGACTTTGGCCTTCGGGATCACGGCGCCTGTTTGGTCCGTGACCAATCCCGTAAAGCCTTGCGTGGTCTGCGCCGAGACGCATGTGCAAAGCGCCAGCCAAACGGCCGCGATCGCAAACGCCGCTAAACTGAGCCTTCTCGGCAAATCACGCCATTTGTCCTGGCATTGAATTGAACTACGCATCATCTGTTCCTCCTTGGAAGTTCCACGTATTGATGTTTGCAGTTGATCGCCGCATGATCTCGATGACCGGACACACTTCGGAAGAACTCGCATGCAATCGAGCTATCCGGCTTCGGTGTTTCCTGCGTGTCTCGCCACAGAATGCAAAGAAATTTCAATTGCCGAGCGTAGCTGGGGTTTGATTCGGTGCTTCCCGGACCGGCATTTTGAAATCACCGAAGCATCATTCCGCAAAGCGGCGACTCGCAAGTTAATTCACAGTTTTGCCAACTGTTGTGTTTGTGACAGTCGTTGAGCTCCCACAGAGCCAGCCAGAAGGACCGCCGCCAGCAGTTAGTGCCTCCTGAGCCCGCCGCATGCGCAGATTTTTGTCTCGCACCCATCCCAGGGACCGTAACACGCTGTGAAATCGCCGCTTACCATCACGTCAAAAAACAACCTCGACTTCTCCCACGCCCGCTCAGTCTCTAGCGGCAGGCAACAGCTCGAGCCGGCACATCCGCTTTGGAATCAGTGTTCGCTTAACTGTTAAGCCGTCAAAACCACACATGTGGGGTTTCTGAAATTGAGTGGATTTGAGCCCCGCGATAAGGGAATGGAGCTTCGCGAACTCTGTGTTAAGCTTTTTGCTGGGGTTTGAGGCAGTCTGCCATGGAAGTTTCGCTTTCTAAGGAATCCGAAACACCGGCATCGGAGGAATGCTGGGCTCTTCTTGAGCGCATCGGAGCCAGCCCCGGATTGCGCCGAGCTCCCCGCCTGCGCGAGTTCCTTGAATACGTTGCCCGCCGCTCGCTGCGCGACGGATGCAATCAAATCCATGAACAGGAAATTGGGATCGCCGTTTTTGCGCGGCCTGCCGACTACGACACCAGCGTTGACAACATCGTTCGCGCCAACGCCACTGAATTGCGCAAGCGTATCGAGACATATTTCGAATCGGAGGGCTCACATGAGCCGCTGATTGTCGAGATTCCCCGGGGCGGTTATGTTCCCGTTTTCCGGCATAGCCCGGCCGCGGTCGTGCCACTTCGGCCAGAGTCCTCTGAAACTGCTGCCGCTAATGCCGCAGAGGCGCGCTCGACGGCTCGCCGCGCCCTGTTTTGGCTGCCGTGGGTGATTACCGGTTTCGTCGTTGCCGCGCTCTCGGGTGGTTGCATTTATTTGTGGATGCAGAACCGGGCTATCAACAAATCGCTCTACCCCTGGAAGGACGAGCCATCCGTATCCGCTTTGTGGTCCCAATTCGTTGATACCAATCGTGGCACCGACATTGTGATCGCGGATCAGTCCTTTCTGCTTCTGCAAAACATCGACAAGCGGGTGTTTACCTTCGATGAATATCTGAACCGAAGCTACATCAACCACCTGCAGGCCTCGAATCCCAGCCCCGATATGCGCGCGGTTGTCGATCTGATCGCCAGCAAAAATATTGGCAGCCTAGGTGAATTCCGGCTGGGCCAGCGCATTCTGGCGCTCGACCCGCAGGGAAAGAACATCCATTTATATAGCGCGCGCGAATACATGTCGCCTCTTCTCGCGCGTGATAACGTCATTCTGATTGGCGGCCCCATTTCGAACCCCTGGCAGCAGTTGTTTGCAAGCCGCATGAACTTTATCGAAGAACCGGACAGCAGCCGCTACAACCCAATTCACAACCGCGCTCCCGCCACCGGCGAACAGGCAGTCTACAGCACCGATGCGAATCCGCTGGGATATTGCATCGTTGCGTTCCTGCCCAATCCCAACCACAACGGCAAGGTGTTGATTATCGAGGGAACGTCTGCTGAGGCGACTGAGGCCGGCGGCGACTTCCTGCTTTCGGAAAACCAGCTCTCCAGCTTCCAAAAGAGACTCCACGCCGCGAGCCTTCCATATTTTGAGGTTCTTCTCAAGACCTCTCAAGCAAGCGACACCCCATTCTCAACTGTCGTCACTGCCTACCGCACTTATCCCGACCTGCATTAGTTCAGTCATTACCCGAAAAACAGAACCTGCACCAGTGGCAGAGTACAAGGCTGGGTCATGACCGGAGCCCAACCTGGAATGAAGGGCTGCCGTATTGAAATTTCATTGGCAATCGGGGATAGCGTTTCTGGTGTTGCCTGCGTCAGATTCTCTAACGAAGTCCATCTTGTGCCTGCCAAAACACCGAGAAGCCACAACGATCAACAGAGATCGGCCGGCACACGGTCATAAGCTCAATCAAAAGCACTTAAGTTCTCTCAAAATCAACAGGTCTGCATATATGTTTTGATCTGTTTTGGGAGGAGAGGGTCGGCTCCTAGAGATTCTGCTGTCGACATACGGAAAACGGCTGCGCAAATGGCGCACGCGTGCACCGATTTGTGACGGATATATAAGCTCTTCCTGGTGAGCTGTGCGTTCATTTTGCGAAATAAGGCCAATGATTTCAATTACATCACCAATGGTGCAGGGCGGGGTGGTTCCGAATATTCTTCGCCATAAAATGCAGAGATACTTAAGCAATAAGTAAGCGAGAGCGGAAAAGCCCACCTTCAACTTGAGGGATGGTGAAAAAATGATTCGGGGAACCCCCGCGCCGCCCGGCAGATTGAAGCGGCCCTCCGCACCGCCCTAGCAAAGGGCGAAGTGGGAATCGAAGAGCGGAAAGCGGCTCCGATGTTCTCTGACATTGCGAAGCGGTTTATTGCCCACGTGGAAGCGCGCCACGAGAACAAGCCTCAGATTGTGCAGTTCTATGCAGCCAAGCTCTCCCGGCTGCTCGAGTTCCCGCCGATTGCCGGCGAGCGGCTCGACCGAATTGACGAAGGAGTCATAGAAGGCTATGTGGTGGCCCGCCGCGCCTCTGTAGGCCCTGCAACGGTCAACAGAGAGCTCGCAACCCTTCGCCGGATGCTACGGCTTGCCCATGAGTGGAGAGAGATTCAGCGCGTCCCGCGTATCCGGCTGCTATCGGGTGAGCGTGTCAGGGACTTTGTTCTCTCCCGGAAGCAAGAGGAAGTCTACCTCGCTGGTTGCCCTCAACCGTTGAACGATATTGCCGTCCTGATGCTGGAGAGCGGGCTGCGCATTGGCGAGGCCCTGCAAATGGAATGGGCTGACATTACCCTGGCGCCGGTCAATGGCGCTCGATTTGGATTCCTCCGTGTGAGGGAAGGTAAGAGCAAGAATGCCCGTCGCATTATTCCGCTCACAGACCGGGCGGCAGCTATGCTCCGTGAACGGGAAAAGTCCAAGTCTAGCGGGTTTGTCTTTGCCAACCGGAACGACAAGCAGTACGTGGGCGCGTCCATCAACCATCTACACCGCGACGTTTGCGCTCCCAAGGTGAAAGGGAAGCGCCGGCCGATCTTCCCCGATGATTTCGTGCTCCACTCCCTACGCCATACAATGCTTACTAGGCTTGGGGAATCGGGAGTGGATGCGTTCACCATCATGCGAATTGCCGGTCACAGCAGCATCGTGGTTTCGCAGAGGTATATTCATCCAACCCCGGAAGCAGTGGAGCGGGCTTTCGAGCGGCTGCAACTGTCCGGCGATTTCGCGCCAAACCAGCCAAAAAGACTGCCACCCGCTACAATATCCGCTACACTCACGAGGGCAGCGTCCGTAAGTCATTGAAGGGCCTGTAGCTCAACGGTTAGAGCAGGGGACTCATAATCCCTTGGTTGGGGGTTCAAATCCCTCCGGGCCCACCACAGAATCAATCATTTGCGGCTTGTTCGAAAACCCCGGATTCGGGGTTGTGA